>Ga0308160_10008407_pt1 | contig 10063 bp, 12 predicted proteins | sample PhyFR1_FD_201036 | JGI IMG/M metagenome (GOLD analysis project Ga0308160, IMG submission 201036) | Phyllosphere microbial communities from UC Gill Tract Community Farm, Albany, California, United States - DLSLF.R1 | ecosystem: Host-associated > Plants > Phyllosphere > Unclassified | place: USA...
ATCTCGATCGCCAGAGCAATCGATTCGATCAATCAGATATACACACATCATTATGCTTTACGATCCCTATGTCTTGCAGTGTATTATGAAGAAACTATCCTATGAAATTGTCCATTCCTTTGCGACCTCGTTCGAGCTATACTTCCTCGAAAATGACCACGTCGCGCAACGCCGATCAACACCTCCAGCTTCCATCCCTCTGTCCGGGGTTACCGGTCCATACATAAGGCCACTCGCCATCCGATCCCAGGCAAGTATCGACCGAGACCTTGGCCAAGCCTCCAGTGACGCTCAGAGCATGGGGAATGACTTCGTAGACGGCTGTAATATGAATCAGGGTGTCGGGGTCAGTACAGGAATGGCTTGTGTGTAGGACTCTGGCAGCCAAAGCAAGACTTACTACCGGCAAGAGGATTGTGGTTGAGAACAATCTTCCCGTTCTGTCCCGCGATCCTGTCATACGTCTGCCTCGATTGCCAAGTAGGAGCCCCTACAAATCCACCGCATCAGCATCAATCACCATGTCCATCCCACTCGCTCCCAATCCGCAACTCACCACCCGAATCCCCCGTATCATCGCTCCACAAGATCATCTTCGTATAACCCCTCTGACTAGCCACAGCCAAAACCTGGTCGTTGTATTTCCCGTACGGCGGCCTGAAGTATTTCGGACGGAGTCCTAGGATCTTTTGCATGGCTTGTTCGACACGCCAGAATTCGTCATGTCTGCCAACGAGAGAGACAGAGAGGGACAGAAGAAGAAGAGGTAGAGACGACGCAGTCTGAGCGACGTGTGGTTGGAGAAAGGACGGCACGCTCGCGACACTCACAATTGATCCCAGTTCAAGGTGGTCAAGTCTTTGTGACTCCAAGTATGACTCCCGATCGTATGTCCCGCAGCTGACATCGCCTTGCTACAAACGAAGAACGAACGAACAACCCATATCAATCCACCTTATCCTACAGATCGTCTACCTCGAGATCACCCGACTCACAGATCATCCGCATAATCATAGATACACCCATAATTCTGCCCATTAACAAAAAACGTCGCCTTGTTCCCCCCCAAAGTCCTCAAAAGATCCCTATCGTAATTAAACGGCCCATCGTCAAAGGTGATGGCGATCTGTCCTTGATTCTTACAGTTCCTGACGACGCCCACAGGGGCACGTTTGATAAGGTCTGGAGGGGTAGAGGGTGCTGCGAGGGTAGAGATGGAGAGGAAGGGGATGATGGCGAGCAAAGTGGCGGGTGAGAAGAGCATGGTGAGGGTTGTCGTGTGGTTTTACTAGGTCGATATTATGAGAGAGCCGGAAGTCGTCTTAGTGGACTTGAGTGCTTATTATTTGGTCGAGTAGTTAGTGATTGAATAAGGAAAGAAAGGCCTTCTTTGCTGGACGGTGACTCCCTCTTGAATCCAATCACCCTGTTATATACCCACATTCCAGGCGTCTCCGCTCGGTGCACCTCGACCTCATATTTCTTGGCGACCCATCCGACAACCGGATATCAACCAGTATTACTTGATCACAGCCACAGCCCGGCGGCTAGATAGATCCACTCCACGAAGGCGTTATGAAACCTCGGAGATCTACCCGTCTCTGCACCCGAGATCACCGTTCGGTCAAGGATTGTCGCCGCCATATCCACTAGAGACCAAATGATGACTAGCGCTCGTTAGGCTCAGCATACTAGTAGAGGTCCGACGACTCATCGAGTACGGAGCCGATGCCGCATGAACTCGGTAGGGAGACCACGTCTGCGTTTCGAGTGTTCAATTTTTCCTCCGAGCTTTGACAGATGACCGGGACCAAGAAATGTCCAAGCTAACAATTCATATGCTCAGCCTCAGCCTCAGACCCGAGACACTCTGCGCTTGCTAATGATACTAGGCAAAGGCAGTGCACCGGCCAAGAAGCAGGAGAGATCTCGCTTTGACAGAATCTCATTCCTCTGGCTGTCCCCTCTACGCCGAGCCCATGCGACTGTGTGTGTCATTGGTGGGGTGGATCCGAAAAGATCCAAAAGGGCATATTCGCCCGTCTACTAAACTTTCTAGCACAGCCACGCCCGCCGACGCTTGGGAGGTCACGGGAACAAAATCGTCGTCAACCGCGCGGCTCGTGCACACAGCCGTTTCGGACTTTGGGTCGTGGTCTTGTGAACAAATATCAATAACCTCGGGCGTAAGCTAGGTCGCTTGCTCAAATGCACGAAGGAAAGAAACTAGGACAATGACCACTGACGATTCAATCCCTCTGACCTCGACATAGAATCGACGCAACTCGAGCGGAACTCTGTCGGGCGAATCTTATGCCTTTCCCGTATTCATTTCTCGACTCGTGCTTGGCGGAAACCCACACAGCATGACTGCCCGTCCACACCGAGACATGGCGCGACTCGTGGCTTGGGAATCCTGTCGATGCAGTGATACCGAATGACGGAACGCCTCATTGCCTCCACGGTTCCGCACGGATGGCATTCGCAGTGCGGTCGGTCGAGTATAATCGATGACGCGCTTAAATGTGCATGAAACACCGACGTCCGAGCAGCTTCCGACGCAAAATTATACACTTTGACTGACGGACCAACTCGCAAAGGACCTTGTGACCTACAGAACCGATACGTAGCCGTTTAACAAGCATCTGGGAATCTCGCTAATGTAAAGAACAACCTCGAGCGAATACGAGACACCTTGCTGACATGAAACAGCGCGCAAATGACCTATAAGGCCAAAGTAAAGATACTCCTTTGCGATCCCCTGAACCGTTGGCAAGCAGTACTAGGGTTTCGCATCGGTCAACTACAGTTGTAAACGTAAATGAGCAGATTGATCCGGGATACACAACATCTGGCGTCTAGGCTGGCACGTGATTTCAGGCGGACCAAACCCGCCTAGAGACATCCCTCAGAACTGGCTAGACTGCATACTACAATAGTCACCCCTCTGATTCCCTTTGATTGTTCTTTACTTCGATCCTATTCTTCCGTCCCAAAGAGCCTCCTGACACTTGGTCCCGTGCATACGCTGGATGAGCGTACCTTCGACATCCTCGCAAGAGTCCCGCCAGCCACTTTGCATACCGTCTGAGGGCGGCCGTGATTCTTGTTGGTACGGTCTGCCAAGGCAATGAAGGATGCTGCTCTCCTGCACAACCAATCGGCAGGTTTGCATCTGGCGTACTCGATCCGTATCAATAATTCTCGTCTTGTGAGGTCTCTCATGGTGACCCTACACGCACAAGGCAAATTGTACGCCCGCATAATCATCTTCGAAATACGAGTTCCGAAGGACTTCGGCTCGAGTGCGAATAGGACAATCTTTGGTAGAGGCTGTGAATCAAGGATCAAAGCATCAACAATCGCCGTCTCCCAAATGGCATGTCTTACTCGTCCTCTGCTCATCTTTTAGCTGCATGACTCAGTCAAAGCAGGCCGAACGAAAGGATGAACCGCTTGATCAAAGGGACGATACGATCAACAACCAACTCGAAGCGACGGCGACGCCGTTGCACCAAGCTGGGCTCAAGAACAAAGCGACGATAAGAGACCTCGAAACGCAATTCGAAGTGAAGACAACGCTGCTACAACAGGCTGAACTAAAAAACGAGGCGACGACAACTCAGCTACAGCAAGCTGAACAGAACACCGAAACAATAAATAACCGACTCGAAGTGACCACCAATTAACTACATCAGGCCGAATGAAAGAACGGAGTAACGCTGAACCCTCACCTCGACAAGCAATGCATGGAGAACACAGTCAAGGATCTAGAGCTAGCGGAGGTGAATCGAGATTTCGTTCGGGTGGGCCACATCAACACAGATGATGTGCGAATCCCTACTTAACCCCTAGCCTCTGACTTGACATATCTAGGCCAATATCATTAAGCTCAGACAGGGGTCCAGAATCGAGTTGGACATGATGAAGCTTTAGTGCAATTCGCGGTTGATCGAGATTCAGGTCGATTTCCAGAAGCTGAAGCAAGATACCGCAGTTCAAAATTCGGGCCTATTGGTCTCAATATGATGTCTCAGAGCTTGCTGGATTTGATGCATGCATGCGGCCACCTTAGCCCAAGATTTCGCCTAATGGAGATCCTTGCGAAGAGCAACGAGCCCTACCGGATCAAAGTCATCTCTATCGCAGATACGGCTATCGCGTAGCCAAACCTGGAGTGGTGACAACGATGAACGACGAGCAAGGGTCGCATTCATTGCAAAGCGGCCGACCTGTTGATGACTTGCAGCCTTGCTTCTCGAGCGTAGCACTATTCGGTTGGTACGCAAGAAAACACTTCGAAACGGTGGCACGGTACAGCGGACTACCACTTGGAGTTTCGTTTGGAAGTCGCTCTTCGTCTAAACCAACGCCCATTTCATGAAATGATGTGAATATTCCTGATGCTCGATACACGTTGTACCACGGACAGTTTCATTGCCGTTCTGCTGACCCGTCTTGAATCTCGTGGACTGGACCTTTCTTCGATTAAGATACCACTTGTCCGTCGATCATGCGAGCTGGATGACCTGACCGTCGTCCGCAATGACCTTGTATCTGACTGTATGATGAGAACGTCGATGTCAACGAAGCGGTCTAGGTATGCCTGACAGCAGACGGATCGATGAGGGGTACACACCGATTTGGAATTCAGAGTTCTCGGACGGTCGGATAGACGTAAAGTATACGGTAGCTTTCTCTGCGATATGGAAGGCATACATTTTGGTGAGCGAGGGATCTTGAGAGGAAACACACTGTACACTCACCCTTGGCACCCTCGATTCGGAATTTCAGATCAACCTTGCCCTGCAACAAGTTTACATTTCCTGAAATCCAAGGTTCACCGAAACCTAGGTAGTCGGACATTCGGGTCAGATGATATACCCAAGATGATGTTACCACAAAGTTACTCACCCCAAGCGTTGTCGGCATAATGTACTCGATCGCCCAGAACAGCTTTGACTTCATCCGAGTTTCGCAATTGGTAGGTGATTTGACGAAGTACCGAGGAAGAGAGTCGCTCTGAAAAGCGTGGTGCAAGGCAGCCGGAGTCAATTGACGATGGTCAAGAACGGTTCAAAGATCCATATACGTACCTGCATTAGTAGCGTGGAGAAGGAATGCCGCCCATGCTCCTAGTCCTAGTGTTCCGAGTGCAGTGTCTGGTACGGAAAATTGACGTGAGACGTTAGATCGCATACATGCCGAGGCTGCAGCTTTTTCAGTCACGCACACATCAACCAATTCGACTGAGCAGGGTTACCAACATCCGGTCTAAAGTCAGATTCAAGACTCGACACGCTCAGGTACTTTCTAAACTCACCTTCAATGCAGGCAATGGCCTAGCTTCCTTGGGTCGATCGTAAATCATCCTCGGTCGACTAGGTCCTGCAAATGACTCTTCCCCCTTCGCATTTAATCTGACTGGCCGGGTCGAAGGGTTGATAGGAGCCGCTCCCTTTGCCATGTATTCTCGGCCAACTTCTGGTGTGTCATATTTGCTTGCGGGCTTTGTCGCTTTCGAACTGAAAGTGATGCCTTCAGGTTCGGTCGAAGCGAATCGTCGAGTTGCACAGGATGATATCCGGCTGACCGGGAAACGTCTCGTCGAGCGAGCGAGGGTGGAAGCCATACTATACACTTATTTGAAGCTGATTAGATGTGCTGAAGACAGGTATGTTCAGCTGTGACAACGTGCTCGACACCGATAGGAAAAGAGGTATAGGACGAAATGAATTCTGGCTAGGCCCGCCCTTTGGTCGATCGATCTCCGACCGGCTAGCTCGCGTCGACCGGTCACAGTCGCTAGGAGTCACCACGGGATTTCATTATGATCGGTTTCTATGTCGCCCACCGGAGGCTCCCTTGGTATACAAGATGTGTCACACTCTCATCTATCATTTCAAGGCCTTTGCTACATGGCCGGTCACGAAGCCTAGGTCTCGGAATTCTCGACTTTTGGTACATACGCAACCGCGACCGGGAGTCGATTCAAGTCGTTCCTTTTATTCGTACGGATGCCTTTCAAAATATGCAAGTAGTCTTCCCCTAGCCATGCCAGAGAAAGTTTAGGCCTGGTCCACTGGCCGTTACGGATGCTATCGTAGCCTTCAGCGTAAAACGCCGACGCCTTGATCATACAGTGGTGGAGGTCAAGAAACGAGTCAGACTCGGACGAAAAGTGGGTTTTGCGGTATTGTTTCGTCAGGTTCTGGTCTGTTTCTTCTAGCTGTTTGTTCACGTTCTTCTTGTGCGTGTCAGCCTGCCCCTTGTGAGGTGATCTATCGGTTTTAGCGATGGGTCGGTTTGCGCCTTCGACTGTAGAAAGCGTATCTGTAGTCAGCTTCGACAATCGACGGCACGTATCATCGGCTCAACCTACGTCGACGTTGCGCTTGCGCCATGCTGGCCGCAAACGATTTTCTCAATGCCGTGAATTCCAGGTAGTACCGCTGCCATTCGGGATCATCTCCAAAGTAGATCAAATCTGGATCCCTGACAAACGCTTGGCGTACTTCCGCATGAAGCTCTACACTCTCGGCACTGTCCCGTTCTTTGGGCGTCTGCAGGACCCTTCGTGTAGCCTGAATCTGTCCGCCAATGGGAATCATCCACTGCAACGCTCCGACCGGCCCGATCTCCCTCTTCTCGCCGAGCCAGAGCACCTTTTCTGTATCGGTAGGCTTGGGTGGGATTTGCTCCCCCGACTTGTTCGTGTCCATACACGCTTCATACCGAGCGTTCAAGTAAAGACTCAACTTGGACTTGGCGCCATCGATCGATTCCTCGTTGGCGCGTTCCCAAGCTTTACTGCTCTCGCCGAGATCATAGTTGTTGAGCTGCTCGACCACATGATCTTGGATGGCTGCTGTAAGGTATTTGTCGCTGTATTCACTGGGCGGTTCAAACGGCCTCTTCGGTTTGGGTTGCCGCGGATTGGCCGCCTCGAGGTAAGGTGGGAAAAGCCGCTCGTCCCAGCAAACAAAAAACTCATCGCCATCAAGGTCACCTCCAGACATCTGGTCCGGCAAAGGCTGTTCCCCATCTTGCGGGAACACAATGCAATCCCGCCAGAGGGATCCGGGTGAGGGTCTGACCGCTGTCAATATCCGGATGTCTCCCGGATGTCCGCATGGCGAACGGGTAACCAGGACCGGCCCTTCGATATAGCCGCGGTCGTTCCGACTCGTGTGTACTACCACCTGCTCCCCTTCCAGTTCACCGAGCTCATCACAGATGCCGTAGACATACGTCGAGTCTTCAATGGGAATCGAGAGCTTTTCGCGCAGGGAATGGAGGCCCGCTGCGACTAGTCGTCCGGTCAAGTCTAGTAATCTCGGTTCCTGCATGTCGTGGCCGGCCATGATCATTCGATGGGTAGCATTCGTCATCGTTTGATCCCCACTGCAGAGATCGGCGCCGTCCCTCTGCAGCCAAAGAAGAGCCTTTTCCCGGTCCAGCCTGACGGATTCAATGCGCTCGAGTTCATTCTCGAGCAACTCTTCAAACGTCTCCAGAGGTACTCCGAGCGTATGCAACACCTGGATAAAGGCTCGCTGCAACTTTCCTGTTCGCCATTTCGCTGGCTTGGTCCATCCAGCGACCTCGACGTGGCAGAAATCCGGTGCCGCGTACTTGCACATGGACGGTCGAAGGTAGAGCAGCATCCCCTTGTGTTCGGGGAAGATCCGGTCGAGATCCGCGCGGCGGTACGTGACGATCATTCCTTTTGCTCCTCCGTAACGTATTTGGAAAGCTACGATTCGAACAAAAGCTGGTCAGCTGGACTCCTTGAACCAGTGAGCGTCTCCAAATCGACTTACCGGTAGGGGTATAGGCTAATCCCAGCTTCACCGCGATCTTCTCTGCCGCTTCCAATGCGATACACCCGCACCCATCCGTATAATCCTTCCCGTCCGGAGCCGACACATCATCGACCACAGCCACCTGATCTTGCTCGACCCTGATCGTCTCCCACGTATTCGTAAACGACAACCCAGTCCTAGCCACATATTTCCCCACCCCATCCTTCATAAACACCCCCGATAAATCCCCAAAGGCTTCCCTGACATCCTTGGCCGTAAGATCCGGCGATTCCTCAAAGAAACAAACTTCCCCACTCCGAAGTCTCCCCTCGGTCGTACCCAGGAACACAAACTTCCTGATCCTCCCATCCGCCGGATCCTTATAGTCGATAGAATTCCTCAGCCTACTGAGTACGGCCATCCGACTAGAATTATCCTTCTTGTGAAAATGATACCACATGAATCGATTCGCAGGAAACGTCCGATAAGCACGACAAGATTCGTTCGACGGCGCCGTGAGGAATTCTCGACCGGTATCCAGCTGACGACAGATGAGGGGTTTGAGGGTCGGGTCGTGAGGGTAAGACATGCCGGCGCAGGGAATCGGGCTGCTGGTGATAGAAAACCCATCCTCCTCTTCCTCCTCCGTATCCAAGAGCCGGGAGCCGAATGCCAAACTTGCGTCCGAGTCATCACGATCTCGTCGTATCCGTTCTACCAACAACCCAAAGGACTCGGCTGATCAGCTGCTGATCATCTCAAAGATCTTCGTAGCCCCCGAACGCGTTCACTCACTCGTAGGCGGCTCATCCAAGTTCATACTGACCATATCCGTACTCTTCCTCGTCATCCCCGTCGTGTGCGTGGTCGTAGTCGACCCCTGATCCTTGTCGACCAACTCGAAATGCACCGAAGTAGAAGTATCATGCCTCGTGAATAATCGTCTAGGACCACTTCCGATCTCAATTTCTTCCTCCTCTTCTTCATCTTCCTCCTCCTCCTCGGCGACCATCGAAACCTCCCCTCTCCCACTCCAATACCTCATCTCCGCATCATCCTCAACCACAGCCTCCAACTCCCTCGACTCCTTACTAGCCGCAGCAGACTCGGATCGTTCTGATTCTTCAGCTAGATCTTTCGCGGCTGCTTCCCAGTCCCAACAGGCGATGTAGCCTTGAGAGGATGAGAGGGGTAAAGGGCGGGTTTGGGTTGTCATCGGAAGGTGAGTGGGGGTAGGTGATTGAGGGTACAGTTCACGCGGTGCAAGGCGTCAAGGAGAGATGGTATGCGGGAACGAGCGACCATCCGAGATCCAGGTATAATTGGTGGAGATGCCGGTTTGACGCAAAGTCTGTCTGTGTCTATACGTTGACGTCCATGATGGGCCATGAAGCGATCGATACCCAAAAAAGAACGAGCTCGAGGTTGCTAGATATGTAGGCGTGCGGTGAGAGCCTAGCACACCGCCGGTAGCTCAAAAAGAAATCTATTGTCTATGCCGACCAGAGCACTGTAGCCATGCCCTATGTGTGTTTCACCTAGTTGTAGTACAATAGGTTGTGACGTCTGTGTAAAGGTAGGCCTTTGGGTCGAAATATGCTCCTCCCATTCTTCCTTTGAACTCTTTCTCTTGACGCGAAGCGACTTTTGGAACGAAGCAAAGCTCGGGGACATTCACACTTTCGTCATCATCAAAGGGCAAACAAAAGGTCGCAATACTATATCCCCCCTCAATAGACATGCTCGTAATCCATCACAAAAACTCCTTCAGGTCCATCCACCATCTTGGCAGCCACCTCTTCCCCAAACTTGCGATGAACCGCGTCTTCGTTCAAATAGTAATCCCTGTCCGCGGCATCACGGAAGACGACGCTAAAGACGACATCGACGGGCGAGGCGAATCGTTCGGGAGAGGATTGGTGGCCTCCGGTAAGGGACTATCGATGTAGTATATCCGCATGATGATCCACATGCATCGTAGTTGTATCGCACGTTGCCGTCGTTGGGATGAGCGTGAGGCGACGATCACACACAACCCGCAATGATTGATGACGCAAGACAAAATCCCCCATCAACATCCCATCCTCCACCACCCATTCAACACACAAACTCACCACAATATAAGCCCTCCCATCCTCCTTCTTACACCCGCTCTTCAACGCTACCATCTCACTAATCATCCCCTTCTTCTCTTGCTCCGTAGCAGAGGGTTTGAATCGGAAAGCGACTATGGTACGATCGGAGTCCGGGAACGTCAG
>Ga0308160_10008408_pt1 | contig 10063 bp, 12 predicted proteins | sample PhyFR1_FD_201036 | JGI IMG/M metagenome (GOLD analysis project Ga0308160, IMG submission 201036) | Phyllosphere microbial communities from UC Gill Tract Community Farm, Albany, California, United States - DLSLF.R1 | ecosystem: Host-associated > Plants > Phyllosphere > Unclassified | place: USA...
GCTTCTTCACGCCGATGCTGCTGACGATCGTCGCGATCGGGTTCGTCGACCTCGTGTTCGCGGTCGACTCGATCCCCGCGATCTACGGCCTCACCGAGCAGGCGTACATCGTGTTCACCGCGAACGCGTTCGCCCTCATGGGCCTCCGCCAGCTGTTCTTCCTGATCGGCGGCCTGCTGGAACGCCTCGTCTACCTGGCGCAGGGCCTCGCCGTCATCCTCGCATTCATCGGCGTGAAGCTCGTGTTCCACGCCCTCCACGTGAACGAGCTGCCGTTCATCAATGGCGGGCAGCACATCGACTGGATCCCCGACATCCCGATCTGGTTCTCGCTGCTCTTCATCGCCGCGACCATCACCGTGGCGACGGTGGCCTCGCTCGCAAAGACCCGCCGCGATGCGCGGGCCGGCATCGAGCGGTAGGGGTCGACCGACCGCACATGCGCTCCTCAGCTGAGCGCAAGCAGTCGGTCGAGGCGGCCTCCTAACCGTTCCGGACGCTGAGACTCCGGCTCCATGCCTGTGTCGCGACCTGCACGGCGTCCCATGGCGAGCCGAGCGGCGGCGTGTAGGCGAGGTCGAGGTCACTCATCGCGCCGACGGTCATGCCGTGGTGCAGGGCAGTGGCGTAGGTGTCGACGCGTTTCGCGATCTCCGCGCCGCGTGTGCCGACGAGCTGTGCACCGAGCAGCAGGCCGCTGTCGGTAGCTCCGGTGATGCGGATGCTGATCGGTGTCGCGCCCGGGTAGTAGGCCTTGTGGTCGTCCGCGATCGCCGTCGAGCTGTACGGCGTGTGCCCGGCCGAGACGGCTTCGTGGTCGCGGAGCCCGGTGCGGGCGGCGACCAGATCGAAGACCTTCACCACCTGGGTGCCGAGGCTGCCGGCGAAGCGGGCGTTGCCGCCGATCGCGTTCTCGCCTGCGACCCGGCCCTGCTTGTGCGCTGTCGTGCCGAGCGGCAGATACGTGACGCCCAGCAGGCGGTGGTGGGTGACGATGCCGTCGCCTGCCGCCCAGACGTGCGGCAGGCCGGTGCGCATCTGCTCGTCGACGACCACCGCACCACCCGGCCCGGTCGACGCGCCGGCCTCCGTCAGCAGGCTCGTGTTCGGCCGGACGCCCACGACGACGAGCACGAGCTCGGCGCTGCGCTCGAACGGCCGGCCGTCCTGCAGGCCGGTCACGGTGAGGCCGTCACTCGTCTTGCTGATGTGCTCCACGCGGGTGTCGGTGATGACGTCGACGCCGTGGCGGGTGAGTTCGTCGTGGACGAGGGAACCCAATTCCAGGTCGAGGGTGGAGAGCACTTCGGGGCCGCGCTGCAGCTGGGTGACCTGCAGGCCGCGGACGGTGAGTGCTTCGGCCATCTCCAAGCCCACGTAGCCGGCGCCGACGATGATCGCGGTGCCTGGCTGGTGGGTGTCGAGGTAGTGCTCGAGGGCGAAGGTGTCGCCCATCGAGTGCAGCAGGTGCACGCCGTCTGTGGGGCCGAGCTGGTCGAGGCCGGTGATGCCGGCGGTGGAGGTTGAGGCTCCGGTGCCGACCATGAGTTCGTCGTAGGCGATCGTCGACTCCGCGCCGTGCTCGTCGCGGACGGTGAGGCGCTGGTCAGCGACGTCGATCCCGGTCGCGAGGGTGTTCAGGCGCAGGGTCATGCCGGTGGCTTCGAGGTCGGCGTGGGTGCGGTGCGCGAGGGACTGCCAGGGCTGGACCTCGCGGGAGAAGTAGTAGGGGATGCCGCAGATGGAGAAGTTCGGGTAGGCGTCAGCGACGATCACCGTCACGTCCACGGAGGGGTCGAGTTCCCGGGCGCGGAGGGCGGTGGAGATACCGGCGTCACTGCCGCCGATGACTGCGAGATGCATGAGGGTGCCTTTCAGAGCTGAGCTGCAGGTTGTGGAGCCACGACCGCAGCGGTGCGGCGTGCGGAAGACGGATAGAGCACGAGGACGAGGCCGAGCCCAAGGGTCGCGCCGATGAGTTGCGCGAGGATGAACGGGCCGACCGAGGCCGGCGCGATGCCGGCAAAGGTGTCGGTGAACATGCGGGCGATCGTCACGGCCGGGTTCGCGAACGACGTCGAGCTGGTGAACCAGTACGCCGCCCCGATGTGGCCACCGACCGCAGCCGCCGTCACCGCGCCCTTCCCCGAGCGGGCCAGGGCGAAGATCACCAGGATGAGTCCGGCGGTCGCGACGACCTCACCGAGCAGCGCCCCGGCGCTCGCCCGGTCCGTCGTGGAGAGCGCTGGTGCCGTGTCGAACATCGCCCCGGCCAGTACGGTGCCAGCGATTCCGCCGACAATCTGCGCGGCCAGATACGGCGCGACGTCGCGCACCGGCAGACCGTGCGGGGTGCCGCGGCTCACCCACCAGTCCACGAGTGACACCACCGGGTTGAAGAGGGCCCCGGACACGGGCCCGAGCGCCAGGATCAGCACGGCGAGCCCGAGCGCGGTCGTCAGGCTGTTCTGCAGCAGCTGCAGCCCGACGTCATCCGGGGAGAGCCGTTGCGCCATGATGCCGGAGCCGACGACGATCGCCACCAGGAGTCCGGTGCCGACGAACTCGGCCAGCATCCGACGCAGCAGATGCGGTCGGACCGGGATAGGTGCGGGGTTCGGTGGGTTCATGGCGGCATCATCTTGACTCACCAAGTTACTTCAGTCAATATTGAACCAATGAACATCGAACGAACTGAAGCGGTCGAAGCGCGGGCGGCGAAGCACGCCGCGCTGAGCGATCCCACGCGCCTGCGGATGATCGACCTCCTCACCTTGGGTGACCTGTCCCCGACGGAGATCCGGGTCGCACTCGGCACGCCGGGCAACCTGCTCACGCACCACTTGAACGTGCTGGAACAGGTCGGCATGATCACCCGCACGACGTCCGAAGGTGACAAGCGCCGCAGCTACGTCCACCTGAGCGGCGGCGCGTTCGACGGTCTCGTGCCGAGCATTGCAGGCGCGGCCAGCCGGGTCGTGTTCGTGTGCTCAGCGAACTCTGCCCGCTCGCAACTCGCCGCCGCCCTCTGGGCGCGGCAGAGTAGCATCCCCGTCGCCTCAGGTGGCACCCGCCCGGCCGAACAGATCGTGCCCGGCGCGATCGCTGCTGCCGAACGGCACCAGCTCGCCCTCCCGTCGAGTGCGCCGAGCGCCCTGGACGCGGTGCTGAGCGATGGGGACTTCGTCATCACCGTGTGCGACAACGCACACGAGGAGATCGGCGTCACAGGCGATCTGCACTGGTCGATCCCCGACCCGGTACGAGTCGGCACCGATGCAGCATTCGACGCCGCCTACACCGAACTGGAGCGCCGCATCGCGGACCTCGCTCCCCGCCTGCTCGCCTCATGACCAGAAAGCACCCAGCACCCTCATGACCACGACCAAGCCCGTCGTCCTGTTCATCTGCCAGCACAACGCCGGCCGCTCCCAACTCGGCGCGGCGCTCCTCGAACACCTCGCCGGAGACCGCTTCACCGCGACCTCAGCAGGCCTCGCTCCATCGGAAGCGGTGAATCCTGCGGTCGCAGCCACCGTCGCTGAGCTCGGCCTCGACATCACCGGCCGAGTGCCACGCGCGGTCACTGCCGCGGACCTGGATCAGGCCGACGTCGTGGTGCTGATGAAGCCCGGCCTGACCTTGCCGGCCACGCCGCGCGGCGAGGTCTTGGCCTGGTCGTTCCCGAACCCCGAGGCCTGGGATGTCGAAGCCGTGCGCCCGCTGCGGGAAGCCGTGGCCGAGCAGATCCGCACTGAGCTGCTCACCCGGTAGCTCCCGCAGCGAGCGGTCAGACGCTTGCTGGTGCGCGACCGATCTGCAGTACCTGCTCCGGCACCGCGCAGCACGAGCCGCCCAGCGTCGCACCAGCGGCATCGAACAGGCCGGCCCCGCCACACACGCCCGTGTCCGGGAGAACAAGTTCCACCCGCTCGGCCGCAGCCTGGTCGCCCGCCAGGGCGGCGACGACGGAGCGCACCTGCTCGTAGCCGGTCATCGCGAGGAACGTCGGCGCCCGCCCGTAGGACTTCGCACCGACGATGTAGAAGTCCGGTTCCGGCTGCGCGAGATCCTTCGCACCGGTCGCGGCGACTGACCCGCAGGAGTGGAGGTTCGGGTCGACCTCGGCCGCGATCCGCACCGGAGCCTGCAGCGTCGCATCCAGCTCGATCCGCAGCTCCGATAGGAACGACAGATCAGGCCGGAATCCGGTCAGCACGATCACCCGATCAGCGCCGGGCAGCTCGCGGCCGTCCTCTGACACCAACACGGTCTGGTCGCCGTCACGCCTCACGCGCTCGACGCGGAAGCCCGTGACGAGGCGGATGAGGCCACCGTCGACGAGTTCCTTCGCCTTCAGCCCGAGCGCTCCGCGGGCGGGCAGCTCGTCAGCGTCGCCGCCGCCGAAGGTGTTCCCGACCGTTCCACGACGCAGCACCCAGGTGACCGTGGTGTCGGGATTGCGGCGTACGATCCGCGCGAGAGCGATGACCGCGGTGACCGCGGAGTGCCCGGACCCCACGACGACGGTGTGCTTGCCCTCGAACCCGGCCCGGTTCCGGAAGTCCGGGATCTGGTAGCTGAGTGTCTCGGACGCGGCCCGCTCCCCGAGCGCCGGCAGACCGTCCGCCCCAGCCGGGTTCGGCGTCGACCAGGTGCCCGATGCGTCGATGACGGCCCGAGCGTCGAGGCGGTACTCACCGTCCGCGGACTCCACGTGCACCGTGAACGGCTGCTCTGCCCGGCCAGCATCCACCAAGCGATCGCGGCCACGGCGGGACACACCGACGACGCGGGAATCGAACCGCACCCGATCTCCGAGAGCATCCGCGAGGGGTGCGAGGTACGAGCTGATCCACTGAGCGCCGGTCGGGTACCCCGTCGTCGGCGCCGTCCAGCCGGTCGGCACGAGCAACCGAGCGGACGCCGCGTCGACCAGCTCGGGCCAGTCGGAGAACAAGCGCACATGACCCCATTCCGACACCGCCGCAGCGGCCGAGTGGCCGGCCTCGAGGACCAGCACCGGAACGTCGCGCTCGACCAGGTGTGCGGCAGCGGCCAAACCCTGGGGGCCTGCGCCAATCACGACCACGGGCAGCTCGTTCATCATCGTCAACTCCAATCGACAACCATCAATGCGTCGAGACTGATCGATACATCGACAGATGTCAATACGACGTGTCAGAATGTCTCCATGCCGATCGAACTACCCCTCCTGGAAGCCGACGCGACGGCATGCTGCACCCCCGTCACCGGCGGCGTGCTCGCGCTCGACGAAGCCGAGCGGATCGCACACACCTTCAAAGCGCTCGGTGACCCGACCCGTGTCCGGCTGCTGTCGCTGATCGCAGCGAGCGAGGGCGGGGAGGCGTGCATCTGCGACCTCACCGAGCCCGTCGGGCTCTCGCAGCCCACCGTGTCGCACCACATGAAGATCCTCGTCGACGCCGGGCTCGCAACCCGCGAACAGCGCGGCCGCTGGGCGTACTTCCGCGTCATTACTGACGGGCTCGAACGCGCCTCCCAGGCGATCCGCCCGTGACCGACGCCGTCACCATCCGTCCGCTCGACTCCGCCGACTGGGCCGCGGTCGAGACCATCTATCGCGAGGGCATCGCCACCGGCAACGCCACCTTCGAGGCAGAACCGCCGAGCTGGGAACAGTTCGACGCAGGCAAGCTGACCATCGGCCGACTCGTCGCCGTCGACGACTCGGGAGCCGTCCTCGGATGGGTCGCCGCATCGCCGGTCTCGACCCGCGAGGTCTACCGCGGCGTGATCGAGCACTCGGTCTACGTCGCCGCGGCAGCGGCAGGACGCGGCGTCGGAACACGGCTGCTCTCGGCATTCATCGCGGCCGCTGATGACGCCGGGATCTGGACAATCCAATCGAGCATCTTCCCCGAGAACATCCCGAGCCTGGTCCTGCACGAACGAGTCGGGTTCCGCACGATCGGGCATCGCGAGCGGATCGCCCGCATGAGTTATGGACCCTACGCCGGACGCTGGCGTGACACGGTACTCCTCGAGCGGCGGGCCCCTTTCACCTCCGCTTGACGTGTGAGAACTCGCGTAACCTGGTGCCCCTCGGCCGAATAGTCGCCCGCTGCCGGGGAGGCCTCGACCTCACGGTTCCCCGCTTCTAAGCTGAGCGCATGTGCGGTCGCTTCGTCGTCACCGATTCCACGTCCACCCTCCTCGCGGACCTCGTGGCCGAGTTCGAGGCGCCTGCGCCCGACTACAACGTCGCGCCCACCACCGAGGTGACGGTGGTCCGCACCCGGCACGAGGAACGGACCGCGACCAGCGCCCGTTGGGGCTTCGTCCCCGGCTGGGCCAAGGACTTCGCCAAGCAACGGCCACAACCCATCAACGCGCGTATGGAGACGGTCGCAACCGGCTCCATGTTCCGCAAGGCCTTCGCGTCAGCACGGTGCATCGTCCCGGCGACCGGGTACTACGAGTGGGTGGTGACCGAGACCGGGAAGCAGCCGCATTTCATCCACGACCCCGAGGCCGAGCTCGCGATGGCGGGCATCATCAGTGCCTGGCCCGACCCCAGCAAACCCGAGGGCGACCCGGACAAGTGGCGTCTGTCGATGGCGATCATCACGCGTGACGCGCACGTCGCCCCGGGAGAGGTCCACGACCGCATGCCCGCCTGCCTCACCCCCGACGGCTACGACGACTGGCTCGGAGACCACCTCGACACCGACCAGCTGTTGCAGCTGCTCGACCGGGAGTCCTTCGCGGTCGCCCACGATCTCACGCACTACGAGGTCACGCGCGACGTGAACAACGTCCGCAACACGGGCCCGCACCTCATCGAGCCGCTCCCGGTCTGAGTGTCAGCTCAGGGCGGGCGTCGCGCCCGCTCGGGATCCGACCTGTCGCTCGTCTGTCCCCGTGATCACCCAGTACACGACCGCGACGGCGAGGATACCGATGACCGGCGTCAGATAGGCCGCCCAGGGCGTGCCGAGCGGGGCGAAGCCCACCGAGAACGCGGCGACGTCCCAGATGCCGTGCAACGCCATCGCCCAGATGAGGGAGCCGGTCACTCGCCGCACGATGTAGAAGCAGGTGCCTGACATCGCGGCGAGGACCACTTGTCCGAGCGTGTTGAGGAATGGAGCGCCGAGTGCTGCATTGACGAGATGCATGGCTCCGAAGAGCAGGGAGGTCAGCAACCACACCCAGACTTCGGAGAGGCGTGAGCGGAACGCCGTCAGCAGCAGACCGCGCGACATCAGCTCCTCACAGAACCCGACCGCCAGGCCCAGCGCGAGCAGAGAGAGGAGGAACGACGGGTCGAACCTCGACCAGTCGGTGTTGACCAGGTTCGCTACGGCGACGACCAGCATGAGCGCGGGAACGAAGATCGGCCACGTGTGGTGTGAGCGTCTCCGCTCGAACAGGGCTGGCCGCCACCATCCCAACAGCCAGGTGGTGATGGCCAGTAGCACCGCTCCGACCGCCAGGTCGAGGACCGCCCCTCGCCACGTGAACTCCGCGGACGTCCCGATCTCGGTGTACGCCACCCCGCTGAGCTTCGACACGACGAAGATGACGCCGACGTAGCCGACGTAGATCGCCAGGCCGATCCAGACACGAGGGGTGACGCGCATAGGCTGTTGCCTTCCAGTCGGCAGGGAAATCGATGCTCCAATGTATCGGGCGACTGCGGAACCGGCGACGAGCTCCCGGCTGACCGCCGGTCATCCGATGCACCCTCAGCTTCCTCACAGACGCTCGTCTAAGCTAGACGAGCGTCTGACTCAGACGATCGTCTAGCGGCCCGATCGACGGGCCCTCCACCTCGAAGGAGCGCTCGTGAGCGGTCTGCGCCAGTACGCGATGAACCAGGTCCGCGACGAGATCATCGACGCCGCCGGGCTCGAGTTCGGCCGGAACGGCTACGCCGGGACGTCGTTCTCCGGCATCGCGTCCGTCATGGGCAAGCCGAAATCGGTCATCGGGTACCACCTGTTCCCCTCGAAGCGGAGCCTCGCGCACGCGGTGATCGCGGAGCAGGACGAACGATGGCAGGCGGCGGACGCACGGATCGGCGTGCCTTACGGCGCGCTCCGGTGGGTGACGATGATCCTCGCCTCCGCGCAGGAAGCGCAGCGATCCCCCATCGCGATGGGCGCCATCCGGCTCCTGCACGAACTGCCACGGATGGACGACCCGGTCTACACGGTGTTCGACTGGCGGGCGTACACCCGCACGAACCTCCGCATGGAGGCCGCAGCGCACGATCTCGACCTCCCGGACCTCGACGGCGTCGCAGACGTCCTGCTCGACGCCTGCTTCGGACTCGTCACCACGACGGTCGGCGACGACGATGCGGCTGAGCTCAGCGAGCGACTGATCACCCTGATCCGGCCGATCCTCGCGACCGTCGATCCCGCCGGCGCTGCAGCCACGACGACCGCCGCAGCGGCCGCTCATGAGCTCGTCGCCGGACCGGCCGAACACTGACCCTCTCCCGAGCACCGACCCCTCCCCCGAACCCCGTCTCCGCAATCGGAAGGACGCCCATGTCCCAGATCGACGCCGTGCCGAACGGCACCACCCGCAGCACCACGGTCACGGATCGGGTACACCTCGTGCAGGGTCCGTCCGTCAACTGGATCATCGTCGAGGGCGACCTCGGGCCGGTCCTCATCGACACCGGCTACCCCGGCGACGGCGCGGCCGTCACCGCGACCCTCGGCGCGCTCGGCTACGCGGTCGAGGACGTGCAGGCGATCCTCCTCACTCACGGACACAGCGACCACATCGGCAACGCGACGTTCATCGCCGGGTTGGCGGAGTGTGACATCCTCGCGTCCCGCGACGAGATCCCCAACGTCCGCCGGGAGGTGCTCGAGCAGGTCGGACTCGCCGACGTGCAGCCACATCTGGAACGTCCCGGGGTCGCCGCCTGGGTCAGCCACGCCGTCGAGGCCGGCGGACTCGAGGTCGTGCCGCCGACGTCGGTCACCGCGATCGAGGACGTGCCCGAGCTCCGGGCGACCCTCGGTGTCGCGGTCCGCCCGCTCCCCCTCCCCGGCCACACGCGCGGGCACCTCGGATTCCTCCTCGTCGAGCACGGCGTCCTCGTCGCGGGCGACGCACTCGTCACCGCGCACCCCACCAGCCCGCACGACGGCCCGCAGTTGCTCCCCGAGATGTTCCACGGCGACCTCCAGCGCGCCCGCCAGTCGTTGACGACGCTGGCCGGACTCCCGGCCTCCGTCGTGCTGCCGGGACACGGCCCGGCGTTCTTCGGCTCGCCGGCGCAGGCAGCGGCCGAAGCCCTCGCCTTCGGGAGTGCGTTCTGAACCTCCGGCTCCCCGTCGGACCCCTGCGATAGCGTTGGCCACGTCCCCGAACCCGGATCCCGAGCCACGAGGAAGTGACCATGAAGAACCCGTTCCGCCGCGACGACAGCCCGAACGACGACAGCCCGAACGACGACAGCCCGGTCGATGAGCAGATCGACGCCCCGGAGCAGCCGAACCAGGGCCGCACCCTCGAACCCGCTCCCGAGGTGCTGACCGAGCTCGACGCACTGAACGAGGCCTGCCGGGCGGCGCCGGACGACGTCGACCCTCAGATCCGACTCTGGCGGGCGGTCGCCGCACTCGACCGGTGGGTCTTCATCAACCGTGGTCCGGAGGACAACCCGCGGCCGTACGCGCTCGCAGCGCAACCGGGGAACCTGATCGGCATCTACAGCAGCGGGAAACGAGCGCAGGAGGCCGCGTACGCGAACGGGCTGGTCCCGCCGGACGCCACGGTGTCGCTGCTCGCGGTCCCGATGCCCGCGGCGATCGACTGGGTCCGGTCCTTCGGCGAGCACGGGGTCGTCGGCGTGACCATCGACTACCCGCGCCTCGGCGCCTGGTGCCCGCTGCAGAACCTGGCGGGGCTCAGGCCCACGGACACCCAGGGCTGACGCCGACTCCGAGGAGGACCACGATGCACGGCTCGGAGCTGCAGGACCGGGCGGCACGCCGCGCCGACGAACTCCCCGGTGCGGAGCTGACGCACCCGTTCGGCGAGGAGTGGGACG
>Ga0308160_10008409_pt1 | contig 10062 bp, 13 predicted proteins | sample PhyFR1_FD_201036 | JGI IMG/M metagenome (GOLD analysis project Ga0308160, IMG submission 201036) | Phyllosphere microbial communities from UC Gill Tract Community Farm, Albany, California, United States - DLSLF.R1 | ecosystem: Host-associated > Plants > Phyllosphere > Unclassified | place: USA...
GAAGACGATGACGAGGAAACCCGACCTATCACTTCTTTCCCTCGGCAGCGAATTGATGCAAGGTACCCCTCTGCGCAGGAATCTAGTGAGTCCCTACCCTCGTATGACCAGCCGATCATAGCTCAGAATACAGCTTCACGCTCCACAATTGATGGGTCCATTACCGGTGTTTCTCAGTCCGGCGCTGGTTCAGCTTGTACCGACAGCAAGTCGCATCCCGCTTCGCTGCGACCCAACACCCCTTTGAAAGGGACCGAGTGTTCCGGATCAGCAGTACAGGGTTGCAAATCCAGCAACAATACAGGCGTCAGTCGACCCTCGAAACCTCCTCGACCCCAAGTTGTGGAGGCGAGAAAGATATCGGAGCCGTGCAGTCCGGAACAAACGTCACCTCCAGCTTCGACAGCGGGAAGCAAAGTCACCTATGTTCCCGCCGCAAGAATCGGAAGGAGATTATCTACTCACAGCTGAGGTTGTGTCATTCGTCAATATGAGATGATTCAGTGGAGAGTTACTTTTGCTGAAAGGTCAGAGCTGGAGAAATAGGAACGAGGAGAGAGGTTGGAATTGATCGAGAAGATGCAGTATCGTGAAGGCGGTGACGTGTACATTGAGGATTTGAGCAGCTATTGATCGCAATATGTACATATGAGTTGAGGATATCGCATTGCAGTAGTAGCAGTCAAAGACGTGAAGGCTCATCATGTTTGTGACTGCCAAGTCCCGCTGAGTTACTGGGTAGCGTAAAGCAGGTCCTGTGCAAACTTCGGCTCGCATGGTCATCCCCCTATGACTGAAACAAGGACAGCGGGGTCAGTAGTCGCCTATGATCAGTGAAAGGGCAACCCGAGCACGTTTAAATATCGCGGTCCGCGTCCGGAGGCCTTAGCTTTAGTGGATGGGACGATACGTAGGTAGATGATGTTATGGCCAGAACGTATATTTATCCCGGTGCAAAAATCGCCTCGAAAATGATACATATACATTTCACGTCCTAAATCTGAGTATTAGACCTTCTTCAACGGATACCGCGGCTATGCTCCCAAGCTGCCAACGACCAATCAAACCAAATTTCCAGGGCTGGAAGTACGATACTTCTTGTATCACCCTCTACCGTAGTCCTTTTTTGTCCGGTTTATTTGCCTGCTGCCCCATGTGCTTTCCAGCTTCAGGCATGAGCAACCATTGTATCCCTTACGATGCCATGTTCCGGCCGGCACCCATGCTGAAGGGATATCTAAATGCTTCAGTGAATGGATGATTTTATAGGCTCAAGGATCGTTCAAAGGATATTTACTATAAATACACACAAACATAAGCTGAATGGATAACTGTGAGACCTGTGCAGCTTCAAATGAATGGATGATTGTTGGAGCTGTGGAGCTATAGATGAATGGAACTGATCCTTTTTACCGTTCCTCTTGGTATGGTATATAAACCTGCTGATGTCAACTGCCTTTTCCTCTTCTCCATCACATTCACCATCACATCACCGATCCAATTCCTACAACCAAACACATACAGCAACCAACAGTTCACCATGTCTGCCACCAATTCGTCTACCACATCTACTCGGGCTCTTACTGCAGTTCCACCCCAAGGAGCCAACATTGCTCAAACGACTGGCGGACAGCCCACCGTTGGACATCAAACAGACAACAATTCCACCCGGAACAACAATATCCCTTATGGCAGCACCCCATACTCGCAGCAACTGACCCAGCTCGGAGGCCCTGGCTCTCCAGGGGGCCATCAATGGGAGCTGTCGGAGGCGGCAACGTTATTGTACAAGAGGTGGCACGGAGAAAAGGAAAAACCGGAGGATGATCCACCTCATGTCTCCAGTGATTGCAGGTTGTGTAGCGAGTGGCGACTCATATCCGAAACCTCGGCTAAATGAATGAGATTGTTGACATGCCGTTCTCCCCTCGTTTTCATGCGAGTTATAGTCATTTGCCGAAAAATTGAACACCAAGCAATAATTATATCGCAGTCAACGTGCTCCTCATGCTAGTGTGGACCAAATGCAATGGCGGCTCAAATTCGAGTGATGCTGATCGAGGGATCTCAGATCGCAAAGGGAATAAATCAGTCGAATCGACGGAAGACTTTTGCAACTGCTCTCATGATGGAAGATTTTGCAATGAAAACTTCTGACATCGTTTGGTCGGATCATGACAAGAATGGGTCTCAGAATACTGGACAAGACCCGGGCTCACCATCCCACCGTAAAAACCTATCGTCAAAGAATCAACCCTTTCATTATGTGTTGCCACCGTTCCACATGCCTGTGTATTCGCAATGATATGGGTGCCGCTTTCCTCTTGCCTCCCACATTCCAGGTATTAGTAGCGAATCGCTCAAAATACTATTGCCTACAGTGCCCAGCATTGCCTCTTGATTTCCATTCTCAGCGGTTCAGTGCTGTGGCCATATACACCACATCTTTGTGCATCTACTGATGAAAGGATAGCGATAGTGTAAGAACATATACCATCCGCTGTAGTGATCCTCCTTGCTGTGAAAGGATCCTTCCCTTGACATAGCCTTCGTTCTGTTTCGTCCTCTTGCTATTTAAATAAGGAGCGCAGCCCCCAGGTTGTCTCTTTTCCCCATATCTTCTTGTAACTTACAATCAACCAACCACCCAATCAACCAACCACTCAACCACACAACCACCCATCCACACAACCACACAACCACACAACCACACAGTCACACAGTCACATAAAGCAACATTCAGATCCGCCACCAAAAGCAAATCCACATTGTTCACCTCCTCTCCAACTTCAACATGTCTTCATCCGTAGATTCTGATGAATATGCCTTCAGAATCGAAGCTTCCATAAGAGAGCAGGACACAGATGCCCTGAGTCTGGTTCCCGAGAGGCAATGGCGATCACCAGCCGGCAGTCTTGGGAATACCAGGAAATCGCCCACCTCGATTTCCAACATTCCAAACCAAGACAAATCGGATGTTCTGGCGTGGAACGGCCAACAGGAAGATGAGGAAGATGAGGAAATGACCAGGGACGTTCAAGAGAGGGCAGTATATGAGGACTCGAAGAAGAAGGGAGTGAGTTTGAGTCTGGGAGGAGGGGCTTGCAAGGTTCACGCTGTAAGCTATCAAGTCATTGCTCTGGTTGCAGCATGGCGCAGAGTCGTAGTCGGTCGCCGATCTACCTTCAGACCAAACACTTGGGGAAGATTCAGTCCACATATAACGTTCGGGTTGGCTCCCAAGCGGACGGACCCACCTACGTTGGTTATGGGCCCTTCCCGAGTGCAACTTCCTCGCTCCATTCTGATTCCGATCGCGCATCAGTAGATTGGACTACAAAGCTCAACCCTCGAATCCCCACAGGTTTACCCTACTCCAGCCCCCCAGTATCTGTCCGAAGATCTTCGGCGACGGCTGATACCTTTGCCTCCCTTATGAGAGTTAAAGCAACCAAGGAGGAAACTTGGTTGAGGAAGTCATCAAAGTTCACCGGACTGAGTGTGGCTCGGCCAAAGTGGAATTCGTCAACAAGAATTCCTTCGCAGTCTACAAAGTCAAATACCAGCATGATACGGGACCAATCACACCGAGGACCTTCGCAGTCAAATCAGTCGAGCGCAGTCGTGATGTCAAATCTTTCACAGGTGACCGAGTGGAAGGGAAAACAGTCAGGGACGGGTGGCGCTGCGAGGCCGAGATGGAGACATTGAGGGGAGAATGGAAGATTCGGCACTTATACGCACCTCACCTTGTGTCTGATTGGTATCAAGCATAGTATACGCGTGTATGAATGAAGGAAGAGGGACGAGTTTTGTAACCTGTAAACATCGCTAGGAGTGTTTGAATTGGATCGTTGACTGATTTCTGAATAATGCGATAGAAGTCAGTATGGCAACGGCCGATCAGGTGTGAGGTCAAGTGGTGTATACGAGCAGCCGCGATTACTAGCCTTGCTTTAATTCAAGTGCAAGGGGTGTCTAATCTGTCTTTACTGCTTGTCGACAGCCTCTGTCATGATCTTCGTTTAGGGCATGAAGAACGTGCTCGGTGATGTCATCTGGAATGTCTTGGCGATTCCAGTAATTCGGTCCCTTGTTCTTCTGAAATCTTATAGTGTTCTGAGGGTTTTACTTCTTGGTACTTAGCATTTCCCGTTTTCAAAGGACTTCACACCACCCCAATAACCATCCAGACATATCACGATGCCCTCAAGCCAACTTCCAATGGTCAAAATGATCGTCCTGGAAGTCGACGAGCCCCATCCAGACGATCAAAAAGAAAAGGGTACCCTCGGCGAAATCCTGGAAAAACATTTCATCAAAGCTGGAGAGGAACATGATCCACCTCTTGGGATCGAAGTTGATATGCGTTATATTGTGGAGGAAGAAGGAGGAAAGATACCAAGTGTAGAGGAATTCAAGGGAGTAAGGGGAATCTTAATAACGGGGAGCATGTATGATGCACATGGGGATAATCCTTGGATATTGAAGTTGATGGATCTTATCAAGCGTACGTCAATACTCCAAAATCAAAGGGCTGATGGGTTAGAGTTATGGAAGACATACCCCGATATGCACTTTAGCGGGGTTTGTTTCGGTCATCAGATCCTCTGTCGGACTTTGGGCGCCAAAGTCGGTGCCGCACCCTCAGGCGACTGGGAGTTGGGTCATACCAAGCTCTCCCTCCATCCAATTGGCAAGAAGCTGTTCAAGACCTCCGAAGATGAGATCTACTTACATCAAATGCACCAGGATACAGTTTTCACCATTCCCGAACCTGAATCTTCCGACGGTATCCTCAATCCATCCCAAAAAGTACTTGCCTGGGGACATAGCCCACACACAAAGATCCAGGGTGTCTACCTACTCAATCGACTATTCACGACACAAGCACATTTAGCATTCGATTCAGCGATGGTAAAGAGGGAGATCCAGATGAGAGTGAAGTCGGGAAGTATAAAGGATTTGAAGCATGCGGACGAAGCTTCAGAGACGAGCCATTTGGAACATGATGGCGATGTTGTTGCTGGGGCGATTCTTCGGTTCTTCCATTTTGAAGATGACGGGGTCGATGCGTAGCTGTCAAAAACTTGAGCGACTGTAGCATAGTATCGTTTGTATGCATGTAGCATAGGCTTGAACGGAGGTCGCATCACCCAACGATATGGCCGGACTCGAAGACGTTCTGGCTCCATGTCCGTCGGTTCAGTCTTTACGATTTCTTTTGGAACTATCACATGGCTATCTTCGCCAACCCTCTGTCCATCTTCCATCTTCCATCCCCATCTACCTCCCCCCTATAGCTATGCTGAATAAATCCCTCACTGCACCATGTCATTTGGTGCGTGCCTGAAGATCGCCACGTGTCAATAACCGCTCCGTCATTGCATCGCCCCACTCTCATTCTACAAGCGATATATCATCATCACTATACCTCACTTTCACTTCATCTACCACATCTAACACTACTTGAGAACAATGGGATTCGCAGCCAAACTAGGTGAGCCGGCTCTCAGATTTGTTACATGAACGTCAACTCACATCTCAGCACAAGCAAATCAAGCCGCTGGAGCTCTCGGCCTCACCGGCCCTAAACCCGGAGGAGCAGGTGGATACGGACAACCAGCCGGCGGAGCTGGCGGATACGGCTCTCAACCTCCTCAAGGCCAGTACGGTCAATCTCAGCAAAGCTACGGACAACAGCCTCAACACGGCGCTTCAACAGGAGCTGCGGGATATTACGGTTCTCAGCCCGGTCAACCTGGTGCGCCAAGCCAAGGACAATACGGCTCCCAGCCTCAGTCTGGATCACCGTACGGCGCCCCCCCTGGCGCACCTCCTCGACCCGGACAGCCACCTCAGGGAGCTTACGGACAACAGCCCCAGAGTCAGTACGGACAACAACCTGGACAAGGACAGGCCCAGTACGGACAGCAGCCTGGTCAAGGGCAGTATGGTCAACAGGCTGGACAGGGGCAATATGGACAACAGCCTGGACAGGGACAGTATGGTCAGCAGCCAGGACAAGGACAGGGACAGTACGGTCAACAACCTCCCCAGGGTCAATATGGTCAACAACCAGGACAAGGTCAATATGGCCAACAACCAGCTCAAGGCCAATACGGCCAACAGCCCCCTGCTCCCGGTGGAGGAGGTGTCGATGCTAGGTACATCACGACTCTTCTACAGCAATGTGTTCAAGATGTAGGTCTCCCACCACCTCAAAAGCTTAGGCTAACGACTAGCAACACTTGCAGGGATTCTACCAGAACCCTCAAGCCCTCGACCAGATTGCTCAGCGAGTAGCCCAATCCGGATCCCTCCAGCAGCTCGCATCTGCCTGGAAGCTGCCTGTCGAGCTCGCTGCCGACTTGGTCAAGATCAGTTTATTCGATGTTGTCGTTCTCGTCGACGATTCCGGATCCATGTCGTTCGAGCAGAACGGAGAGAGAATCGAGGATCTCAAGCAGTACGTTGACGTCACCCCACTATGAGCTTTGCTGATAATTTAGGATTCTCGGTAAGGTCGCATTCGCCTGTGCCTTGTTCGACCACGATGGAATGTGAGTTCAGCTGATTTGCCCTGTTGATATCAGCTGACAGTCTAGCCAAGTCCGATTCCTCAACTCCCAAGTCCAAGGAAACAACATCAACTCTGAACAGGCTGCACTTCAGCTCATTGGGCAGGTCAAATTCAGCGGTACGTCAGCTTCCCTGAACCTTTCGGAATTAGCTGATATCTAGGTCTAACCCCTCTCGGAACCGCTCTTGACCAGAAGATCCTCCAGCCTCTCCTACTCGGTCCTGCTAGATCGAGGCAATTGCAGAAGCCTTTGCTTGTTATTGCTATTACTGATGGTGAGCTCACTTTACCGGGACTGTCAAGCTGACGACTAGGTGCACCTGCTGGAGAACCTGCTGATAGGAGTGAGCTAGCTTCTTTATTCTGCTAAGATCGTCAGCTGATGATCAGTCTCTCAAGTCATTGCCGGTGCAAACAGGGAGCTTCAGCAGACTCAATGTATGTCGTTTCTGCTGATTTCGTAAACCGTGACTAACTGGATAGATGGTCCTGATGCTGTATCATACCAGCTCTCTCAGGTCGGTGACGACAAGAAGGGTAATTTCTCACATCTCAGATATGAAGACCATGACTGATAATCAGCCCAGCAATTCTTGTCGTCCCTCGATGATGACCCAGCAATTGGTCGATTGATCGATCAAACCATGGACTTTGAATATGAACAAGCGCAAATGCTCCAGAAGTCAGGAGAAGACTTGACTCCTGAAATGTGGATCATGAAGTAAGCTCGCTCCCATTTTTTCTTGCACGAGCTGATGAATACTAGGTTATTGCTTGGTCCTATTGATACGTAAGTCCTCCCTTTGCTGTTCGGGATTATGCTAATGACTAATAGGTCTTATGATTCTAAGGGTATGTTCAGCTACTTACGCGAGATTGGCGCTAACGATACAGATGAGAGCGGACACAGGCACTAGAGCTTCGTCAAAGTTTCGCACCTCGAAAGCGGATGCAGCGACGTTGGACGTACATGAAGGATATGGAATATGAACAAAGTAGATTGAGATATGAAGCTATACACATTAAACTGCGTCTTCGCCTCTCACTAATCCGGTTTTCACTCGGTCAGTCGCGCCCACAAACTATCCTTGACAATGTCCGCTATCGTTCTCATCTTCCGAGCTTGGTAATGCTCAACTTAGGTTACGAAAGCGGTCTTCTGAAGACAAAGGACTGGCTTGTGCTCAGCATACCTCCTCCAACCCAGTCGCCAGCCCAGCTCACGACCACCACACTCTGTGCGAGAACGCAGAACGGATGTGGACAAGTCAAGATCACCGTCGCCGTCGTCGACAAGACTGTAGCCGCTTCGAAAGCTAATTTAAGTCAAGCATCGCAGCGCAGTCACTCTCCTTTCAGTGAACCGCCAAACGTTCCTTTGTCTCGTGGCGATCGTATCTCAAGATCAATGCTCATTCTCCCTTAGATGAACGGCTCTCCTTTCTCAATCCCGGGATCGGCTGTCCGTTGACCCTTGTATATCCTACCACTACTCAATACCAAAATCCCAGATCCTTTCCCCATTTGCTCGGATCATTGTCATTGACGATAGGTACACACTATCCTTGCCCTTTCGGAGCTCGAGATCTCCAAATAGCAAGTACACAGTAATAAACTCAGCAAGATCAAGTACCAGTCCGATGTCGATACCCACAGACGAAGAGAAATGTACTTCAAGTCCGGTATCCGAGCCAGCAACTGCCAGGTCCTTCTTGGGCGGTTCTCCAAGGAAGAGGCGAATGCTGGCTGCTGGAAGTGTGGTATTGGCTGTCATGGTACTCGGCAGCCGGTATTGGTACGTCGGCAAGCCAATCCCCTTAGGGGTTCTGTGGGAGGATACGGGTGATGGTACGTTGTACACTCAATCTCGAGGGGATGTATCAGTTTGACAAGTACAGTAATAGCTACGTCGAATACTATCATAGATCTCAGTGACACTCCATCAAAGCCATACAGACCTAATCTCATTCCGGTTCTCCCATCCGTCGATATATACACATGGGGAGTATCATCCAATTCCTCGGAACTACTAGACGGTATGAGACCCTGGCCGACTCGACCAAAGTATTCGGAGATAGATAAGCCCCTCTCGCCCCTGGGCAAAGTGGCTGATGAAGTATACAATATGGGATATCGAGAACTTTCCGATACGGCTGCCCAGCTGGATGTCTTTATATCAAATGCATTCCCAACGGCCATGCAAGTGACATTGAAGTCTAGTGTGGCAAGATACCTCGGAGGGATTGGAATCAAAGATAGCTGGGATAAGGAGAAGAATATCTGGCAGACTGACAAGAATCGGGAGAAAGAGGGCACTTCATTGGTGGGTAGTTGGACAAAGGGAAGGGCATTTGAGGAGGGTTGGAATTGGAAGATGATTGAGGAAGGGTGAGTGTGGACTGCAGTTACTGGTTGGAGCTTGGCTAGCCGCGTTTCCTCGGGTTCTGAGGTGCAAGAAGGTGCTGACCCAGCAGGAAGGCAGACGCATGGGTTGAAAGGCACTTCGGAGGAAGTAGGATCCAATATATGTGGAATTTGCTCCCTGCAGGGATCTTAGTAAGTCTTCATATCCTCAATGATGTCTGAGCTAAAGTACCAGCGATCTGATACATTACGCTACCTCTTGTTATTTGTCGAGGGAGGTATATACTCTGATACCGATACTCAACTCCTCAATCCCCCCTCAAAATGGGGTCAAGGAGCGAAGTTATGGGCCGATGGAAAAGGGTTGTCAAAGACGGAGAAGGCGAGAATTGTAGCTGGAGAGGATTGGGAGGAAGTGTTGGGCTCGCCCAGTATTATCGTTGGGGTCGAGGCGGATGTAGGCGGGAGAGAAGATTGGCATGATTGGTGGGCTAGACCTGTAAGTTGCGAGCCTCATGATGATACGGCTACTGCCTGCGGTGATGACAGATTGTCCATGACAGCACTGACGTCTAGATTCAAATTGTACAATGGACGATCGCATCAGCTCCATCTCATCCCATCATCCTCTCGGCGATCCTAAGAATCCTACACTCAACTGCTCAGGCGGTGGACTGGACTCATAATCATGCTTTTCACCTCCGACAGTACGAGGATCAAGGGAAAGTAGGGAGCGAAGCCTACAAGGAATTGAAAGGTGTTAATGTACTGGATGAGCCGAGTATGGGAGGCGCTGTTGGAGTCATGGATTGGACCGGTCCCGCCTTATTCACCGATGCGGTAATGAGGTGAGTCTCGTGCCAAAGCCTGTTCGTGCAAAGCGAAAACCTACTGACGGCCATAGTTACCTAAACGTTAGATATGGTCTAGTTTGGACAGACCTCAAAGATCTTCGAGTCCCACTCAGGGTCGGCGATGTCGTGATTTTGCCAGGTAAGCTCATGACCAATTCAATCGTCTGGGCACTAACTCTCAGTCACTGGATTCTCGCCTGGAGTGGGCAACTTTGGAGCCCAATCAGAATCTCGTATATCATTGGCTCTCTTTTTGTTGTG
>Ga0308160_10008410_pt1 | contig 10062 bp, 9 predicted proteins | sample PhyFR1_FD_201036 | JGI IMG/M metagenome (GOLD analysis project Ga0308160, IMG submission 201036) | Phyllosphere microbial communities from UC Gill Tract Community Farm, Albany, California, United States - DLSLF.R1 | ecosystem: Host-associated > Plants > Phyllosphere > Unclassified | place: USA...
CCCAAGTGGCTGGCACAGGACAACATCTTCCCGCTCATCATGGTCACCCTGGTCTGCACCACTACCGGTTACTTCACCACCATCCTGATGGCCGGCGTCGACCGTATTCCGCCCTACTACTACGAGGACTGCGCCCTGGCAGGAGCAACCGCATTCCAGCGGTTGCGGTATGTCATTCTCCCGCTGACCTGGGATGTCTTCGGCACCTGTGCCGTGCTGTGGACCATCTCGTCGGTGAAGATCTTCGAGATCGTGTGGGTATTCGGCGGTAGCTCCGGGGCAGGGGTGCCTCCCACCCAAAGCTGGACGGCAGCCGTCTACACCTACGTCAACGCCTTCTCCGGACAGTCAACGCCTGCCTATGGAGCCGCAACGGCTTCCGCCGTGTTGTCGCTGGCCCTGATCTCCGTCCTGGTTGTCCTGCTGCGCCGCGCCATGCGTCGCGACGCCGTCGAGTTCTAAAGGAAATGACATGAGCGAATACAAACTGCTGGCTCCCTTGACCGCCCGCAGGCGGGGACGCCGCGGTGTCAGTCCCGCCCTGCGCGGGGAACGCAGCGTAGTCCGGGGCATCGGTGTGGGGTTGCTGTGGCTGGTGGTCGCGATCAGTATCGCGGCGCTGGTGTGGATGGTGGCGCAGGCCTTCCGGGATACACGGGCCATTCTTGACGACCCCTGGGGCGTGCCGGCCTCCCTGGACTTCGGCAACTTCGTCCGGGCCTGGACCGTGGGAGACTTCGCGGTGGCCACGTGGAACAGCCTTCTGACCACAGTGGTGTCGTCGGTCCTGACCGTCGCCATCGCCGCGCCGTGCGCCTACTACCTGAGCCGGGTGGACAACAGGCTCACCCGCGGCCTGAGCCTGTACTTCATCCTGGGCCTCGGAATTCCGGCGCAGGTCATCCTGATTCCGCTGTTCGTGATGCTGAACAAGGTGTACCTCACGGACAGCATCATCGGATTGAACCTCGTCTACATTGGGGTTTCCATGCCGTTCACGGTCTTCCTGCTGACCGCCTTCTTCCGTTCCCTCCCCCTGGAAATGGAGGAAGCCGCAGCCCTCGACGGGACCACGGCCTTCGGAACCTTCTGGCGCATCACCCTGCCTTTGGCCAAGGGAGGCATCCTCACTGCCTTCATCCTCCAGGTCATCTCGCACTGGAACGAGACCCTTCTGGCCTTGACCCTGCTGCAATCCACTGAGAAGTACACGCTCCCGGTAGCGCTGATTTCGTTCGTCCAACAGCAGACCTACTCCGGCGCTGACTGGGGTGGACTGTTCGCAGGCTTGGTGATGGTGGTGCTGCCCATGCTGGTCATCTACGTGTGGCTGGGCCGCCGACTTACCGAGGGACTCACGCTCGGGATGGGCAAATAGACCCTCGACGCCGGGGCTACCGCGGACTCTGGTCGATAACGCAGAAGCACGGGTTGCCGGGCATGTCTTGTCCTCGGAAGCGCGCCAATGCCACAGTGAACCATGGCCACCGAAGAGGACGTCAGGAGCATCTGCCTGGAGATGCCGGGTGTCAGCGAACGCTTGAGCTGGGGTCAACCCGCCTGGTTCGCCAAGACGCTCATGGCACGTATCTGGGAAGACGGGGTTGTCACGGTCAAGACCGATGAACGTGAAGCGCTCGCAGCCATGGAACCGGACACCTATTTCTGGACACCTCATCACGACCAGTCCCCGAAGCTGCTCCTGATCCGGCTTGAGGGCATCGATGTGGACGAGCTCGACGAACTGCTGCAGGAGTCGTACAGGATCGCCGGCGGCCGGGCAGGCTAGACTCGGCCGCATGGGGGACAACAACACGCCTGGGGAACACCACTCACCGCAGCCCGCCCGGAAACTGGCGGTCGTCGTCGTGCCTTTGCTGGGGCTGGTTGCCGTGATCGTGGGGCTGATCGTGGCGTGGAACGGAACCAACGAACCGATTGGTTGGTTCGCCTACGCGCCGCTGAGCGACAACGTCTTCCAACCGAGCGGGGGGAGCTTTGTCAGCCGCGGAAGCCAGCTGGGACTGGCCGTGACGGGGGTTGGCCTGCTGGTCCTCGCCTTCTGGGCCGGGCTGGCCATCGGCCGCCGCCAAGTTCGCCGCTGAGTTCGCCGGACACACGCGAAAACGCCGCAGAAACGCGAAATCGCCGGAGAGCTCCAGCGAACTGGCAGCTTTCCGGCGATCTCGGCGCAAGGAGAAGACTAGGTGAGCTTCACCTGGCGGTTCATGTCCTTGTACAGCAGGTAGCGGAACTCGCCCGGTCCACCGGCGTAGCAAGCCTGCGGGCAGAACGCGCGCAGCCACATGAAGTCGCCGGCTTCCACCTCAACCCAATCGTTGTTGAGCAAGTACATGGCCTTGCCTTCCAGCACGTACAAGCCGTGCTCCATGACGTGGGTTTCCGGGAAGGGGATCACGCCGCCGGGCTGGAAGGTCACAATGTTGACCTGCATATCGTGGGCGAGGTCGCTGGAGTCCGTGAAGCGAGTGGTCTTCCAGACGTCGTTGGTGTCCGGCATGGAGGTGGGCTCCACGTCCTTCTCGTTGGTGACGAAGGACTTGGCCTCGAAGCCTTCAAGGCGCTCGTAGGCTTTGCGGATCCAGTGGAAGGAGACGATGTCGTCCGAGACGTTCTCCAGGCCCCACTCAGAGCCGGCGGCCAGGTAGGCGTAACCGCCCTCCTCGAGGTGGTGCAGTTCGCCGTCGAGCGTCAGGTTGACCTGGCCCTTGGTCACGAAGATGACGCCTTCAACGCCGGCCTCGAACTCTGCCTTGGGTGCCCCGCCGCCCGGTGCGATCTCGACGATCAGCTGGGAGAACGTGGTGGCGAAGCCGGAAATCGGCCGCGCGATGATCCAGGAACGCGTGTTGGAGAAGCCCGGCAGGTTGCTGGTGACGATGTCCGTCATCACACCTTTGGGGATCACCGTGTAAGCCTCGGTGACGATGGCCCGTTCCGTGGTCAGATGTGTCTGGGGCGGCAGTCCGCCCTGCGGGTAGTAGTAGTTGCCCATGCGGGAAGCTCCTATCAGTGGGAAGTCGGTTGTGCGAGCCGCGGGTGCGCAAGCGCGGTCAGCTGTGAAAGTTCGACGCCGGCAAGCGCCTTGACCTCGTCGGTCCCCACTGCGCCGCACTGGACGCCTCGGAGGACGAAGCCTGCGAGGGCACGGGCCGTGGCGGGCTCGTCCATGACGCCGCCTTCGGTGCGTTCCACGTAGTTACGCAGGCGCAGTGCCGCGCTGGGAAGGCCTTCGCGGTAGAACGCATACGACGCCGAGAAGCGGCTGGGCAGCTGGGCGGCGTGGAGATCCCAGCCTTGGTAGTAGCCGTTCTCCAGGGAACGGCGGACCAGCCGGCCGTGCAGCTTCCAGGCATCTTCCACGGCGTCACCGACGGGGATGATGTTGGTGGAACCGTCGGAGAGGCGGATTCCCGTGCCGGCAACAGCGAGCTGCATGACTTCCTTGGCGAAGTCGGCCACGGGGTGCTCCATGGACTGGTACTCGGCGGAGATACCCAGCGAGGCGCTGTAGTCGTAGGTCCCGTAGTGCAGGGCGCTGATACGGCCCGGAACAACGTGGGGGAGCTGGGCTACCGGGGAGGTCCCGTCGGCACCGATGATGAGCTGCGGCGTTTCCACCTGCACCTCGAAGCGGAGCCGGCCTGCGGGGAGTCCGTGCACTTCTTCCAACCGCGACACTGCGAAGTCCATGGCCTGCACCTGTGCCACCGTGGTGACCTTGGGCAGGGTGAGGATCAGCCCGGCAGGGAGTTCCCCGGCCTGGGCCAGGGTGGAGACGAACAGGTCCAGGGTCTTCAGGCCGCGGGCACGCGTCGGTGCTTCGAAGCACTTGAAGCGGATGCCGATGAACGGCGGGGCCGTTCCGGCGGCAACTGCTGCGGCAACTGCGTTGGCGGCAGCAACGGCGTCGGCGTCTTCTGCCTCATCGCCGCGGTCGCCGTAGCCGTCCTCGAAGTCCAGACGGAGGTCCTCGATCGGCTCGGAAGCGAGCTTCGCGGCGACGCGCTCGGCAACAGCGGCAGCCAGGTGCGGTTCCTGGCCCAACAGCTGACCGAGCTTTTCGAGGCCACCGTGGGCTTCCGCCGTCGCGAGTGCCTGGGCGCCCCAATCTGCCACGAAGGTGGGCGTGAAGCGGTCGGCGGGGATGTAGACGGTGTGGATGGGCTGGCGTGAGCCGTCGTCGCCGGGGTAGTTGCGGTCAAGCAACTGGTCTGTTGCCGCCAGCTGCGACTCAATGTGTGCCAGGTCGGATGCAGAGAATGAACCCATCTCAGCCCACCAGCTCATACGCGGGCGTGGTGAGGAAGTCCGTGTAATCGTCGGAGAGACAGATGTCCTCGATCAGCTTGGACGCCGGCTCGTAGTACTTGGTGAAGTTCTCGTCGCCGAACTCGATCCGCAGGCGCTCGGTTTCTTCGCCCAGGATGCGGGTGACCAGTTCGCGGGTCACGGTGTTGCCCGTGTCGGCGAGGACGGACTTGTTGCGGATCTGCTGCCACACCTGCGAGCGGGAGATTTCCGCGGTCGCGGCGTCTTCCATGAGGTTGTGGATGGCTACCGCGCCGCTGCCGGAGATCCAGACGCCCGTGTAGGCGACGGCGACGTACAGATTCAGCCGCAGGCCGGCTTCCGTGACGGTTCCGCCGGCGGACGCGACGTCGATCAGCTGCTCAGCGGTGACGTTCACCTCGGGGCGCTGCTTTTCCAGCTGGTTGGGGCGGTCACCCAGTACGGAGTCGAAGACTTCGCGGCAGGTGGGAACGAGGTCCGGGTGGGCAACCCATGAACCGTCGAAGCCGTCGTTCGCCTCACGGGTCTTGTCGGCGCGGACCTTGTCGAAGGCGGCGGCGGTGACGTCGGGCTGCTTGCGGTTGGGGATGACGGCGGCCATGCCACCCATGGCGAAAGCGCCGCGCTTGTGGCAGGTCTTGACCAGGAGTTCGGTGTAGGCGCGCATGAACGGAGCCGTCATGGCAACGGTGGCGCGGTCCGGGAGGACGAACTCTTCGCCTGCATCACGGAAGTACTTGATGATGCTGAAGAGGTAGTCCCAGCGGCCGGCGTTCAGGCCAGAGGCGTGGTCACGGAGTTCGTAGAGGATCTCGTCCATTTCGAACGCGGCCGGGATGGTCTCGATCAGCACGGTGGCGCGGACGCTGCCCTGCGGGATGCCGAGGAAGTCCTGGGCGAAGACGAAGACGTCGTTCCAGAGGCGTGCCTCCAGGTGGCTCTCCATCTTGGGCAGGTAGTAGTACGGGCCGTGGCCGTTGAGCAGAAGCTGCTTGGCGATGTGGAAGAAGTGCAGGCCGAAGTCCACCAGCGCACCCACGGCGGGTTCGCCGTCGATCAGGAGGTGGCTCTCTTCCATGTGCCAGCCGCGGGGACGGGCCACCACAACGGCCAGGGGAGCGTCCGTGCGGAGACGGTATTCCTTGCCTTCGGGGGAGGTGTAGCTCAGGGTTCCCTGGGCGGCGTCGCGGAGGTTGAGGATGGCGTCGATGACGTTGGGCCAGGTGGGCGTGCTGGCATCTTCGAGGTCAGCCAACCAGACCTTGGCGCCGGAGTTGAGGGCGTTGATGGCCATCTTGGCCGGGGTCGCGGGGCCGGTCATCTCAACGCGGCGGTCTTGCAAAGCTGCGGGTGCCTCGGCAACCTTCCAGTCGCCGTCGCGGATTTCGCGGGTCTCCGGAAGGAAGTCCAGGCGGCTGGTTTCGGCGACCTTTTGGCGCTTGGCCTTGCGGGCCTCCAGGAGTTCGTTGCGGGTGCCTGCGAAGCGCTGGTGCAGTTCCTCGATGAAGGCCAAGGCCTTGGGGGTGAGGATTTCCTCGGCGCGATCGATCGGCTGGGGATCTGTGACTGTGATAGCCATGTGAGCGGATTCCTTTTTCTAGAGTGCGCTGGCGGCGTTGGCGTGCGCAGCGTTGGCTACGGCGGTCGCTACATCGGCGGCAACATGGGGATCGAAGACGCTGGGGATAATGTAACTCGCGTTCAGCTCCTCGTCAGCTACCCGGTTGGCGATTGCCTCGGCTGCGGCTACCAGCATGTTCGGCGTGATGTCCGACGCTCCGGCATCCAGCAGGCCCCGGAAGAACCCGGGGAAGGCCAGCACGTTGTTGATCTGGTTCGGGAAGTCGCTGCGGCCCGTGGCCACTACTGCTGCGTGCTTGGAAGCAATCACGGGATCGATTTCCGGCGTCGGGTTGGCCATTGCGAACACGATCGCGTCCTCGGCCATGGAAGCAACCTGCTCCTCGCCGATCACGTGCGGGGCGCTGACGCCGATGAAGACGTCCGCTCCCTTGAGGGCGTCGTGCAGGGTTCCGGAGAAGCCTTCTTCGTTGGTGTTCGCGGCGATCCAGCTGCGGTGCTCGTCGTCGTACTTTTCGCCCGAGTGGATGGCTCCGGAGCGGCCGGCGGCGATGATGTGCTGCGCGCCCTGGGCCTTGAGGAGCTGGATGATGGCCGAGCCGGCAGCGCCGACGCCCGAGACCACGATCTTGACTTCGGAGAGCTTCTTGTCCACCACACGCAGGGCGTTGACCAAGGCAGCGAGCGTGACGATCGCGGTGCCGTGCTGGTCATCGTGGAAGACCGGGATGTCGAGTTCTTCGCGGAGGCGGTTCTCGATTTCGAAGCAACGCGGCGCGGCGATGTCTTCGAGGTTGATGCCGCCGTATACCGGTGCCATGGCCTTGGCGATCATGATGATCTCTTCGGTGTCCTGTGTATCCAGACAGACCGGCCAGGCATCCACGTTGGCGAACTGCTTGAAGAGCGCAGCCTTGCCTTCCATCACGGGAAGGGCGGCTGCGGGGCCGATGTTGCCGAGGCCCAGGACTGCGGAACCGTCGGTGAGGACGGCGATGGTGTTGCGCTTGACCGTCAGGTTGCGGGCAGCGGCCGGGTCTTCTGCGATCGCCATGCAGACGCGGGCGACGCCGGGAGTGTAGGCGCGCGACAGGTCGTCGCGGTTGCGCAGGGCTACTTTGGGGACAACTTCGAGCTTGCCGCCCAGGTGCATGAGGAAGGTGCGGTCCGAGACGTGCTGGACGGTGACGCCGTCGAGGGCGTTCAGGGCGTCTTTAACGCGGGCTGCGTGGTCGTCGTCGGTGGTGTTGCAGGTGACGTCAACGACGATCGTCTCGTGGTGGGATTCCGTGACGTCCAGCGCGGTGATTGCTGCACCGGCTGCGCCGACGGCTGCTGCCAGTTCGCTGGTAGCGGTGAAGCTCGACGGTGCGGCGACGCGCAGGGTGATCGAGTTTCCGGGGCTCGGATTCGCCATTGAAATTCCTCCTGTAAGGCCCGTTCCCGGGCCGCCGTTCCAAACTGAATGTTTTCGTATTATGGATATTATTATCTACAAAGTGGAAACACAAGCCCCTGCTTGGTCATGTTCGGTGTCATCGCAGAGGTGCGCCTCGTGCTGTATCTTGGGTGTTCTAAGCAATTCTTTTCACGATGCGGATAAGAGTTGTCGGAATCTGAGTCATTGGAGACAAGGGAATGGCTGAAAAAGCCTCCGGAGGCGTGCAGTCCGTTGAGCGCGTCTTTGAACTGCTGGAACTGATCACGGACGCGGGCGGCGATGTCACGCTGAGCGAACTTTCGTCGTCTACTGACCTGCCCCTGCCCACTATCCACCGGCTGCTGCGTACCCTGGTGTCGCTCGGCTACATCCGTCAGCTGCCGAACCGCCGCTACGCCCTGGGCCCGCGGCTCATCCGGCTCGGCGAAGGTGCCAGCAAGCAGCTCGGCGCCGTGGCCCGCCCGCAGTTGAAGACCCTGGTTGAACGCCTCGGCGAAACTTCCAATATGGCGGTCCTGGATTCGGACATGGTCATCTACGTGGCCCAGGTGCCTTCCATGCACTCCATGCGCATGTTCACCGAGGTGGGCCGCCGCGCCCACACGCACGACACCGGCGTTGGTAAAGCCATCCTGGCGCAGCTGGACGACGACGTTGTCCGCGGCATCGTGGCCCGCACCGGCATGCCCACCCCCACGGCCAAGAGCATCGGCGACATCGACTCCCTGCTCGCTGACCTTAAGCTCATCCGCGAACGCGGCTACTCCATTGACGAGGAAGAGCAGGAGTTGGGCGTCCGTTGCTTCGCCATGGCGGTTCCCAACGCTCCGACGCCCACGGCAATCTCTGTTTCCGGCCCCATCACCCGCGTGGACCAGAGCTTCGCAGACCGCGCCGTGCCCATGCTGCGCGAAGCTGCCAAGGCAATCTCTGCTGAGCTCAACCAGAACTAGCCCTGCCCTTTTCCTGCCCCCGCCGAGTTGGCATTTAATGACAATGTTTCCGCCAAACATTGTCATTAAATGCCAACTCGGCGGGGGTTTTTGGTGCCCTGAGAGCTTTGGTGCCCTGGCCGCCGGGGTGACTGGCCGGCGTCGTACATTCCACGCGAGGCGACAAAAGGCGGCAGTGTCCCCCAAGGAAACACTGCCGCCTGCTGTCATGCCGGTTGGAGCTAGTGTTCTGACGCGCTGGATGTCTTGAGCGGGACCTCGTTGCCGTCCGCGTCGATCAGCTTGCCGTTCTCGAAGCGATCGCCTTCGCTCAGGCACTTGATGTCCTCTTCGCTGACGATCCGGTCGGTGCCTGCCACGAACACCGACTGGTTGTCCGAGTTGCCGGCCTTGAAGTGGTTGAAGAGGATGTTCAGGATGATCGCCATGACCGCAGCCGAGCTGATGCCGGAGTGGAAGATCGTGGAGAACCAGGACGGGAACTGGTCGTAGAACTTCGGAGCCGCGATGGGGATCATGCCGAAGCCGATCGAAGCCGCCACGATGATCAGGTTCATGTTGTTCTTGTACTCAACCTTGGCCAGGGTGCGGATACCGCTGGCGGCCACCGTACCGAAAAGTACGACGCCGGCACCGCCCAGGACGGGCGTCGGAACCGCTGCCACAACCCGGCCAAGAATCGGCAGCAGGCCAAGGATCACCAGGATGAGGCCGCCGGCGCTGACAACGAAGCGGCTCTTGATGCCCGTGATGGCAACGAGGCCCACGTTCTGAGCAAAGGCACTCTGCGTGAAGGAGTTGAACAGCGGGGAGATGGCGCTGGAAAGCATGTCTGCGCGGAGGCCGTCGCCGATGCGGCGCGAGTCCACTTTGGTGTCCACAATCTCGCCCACAGCGATGATGTCGGCCGAGGTCTCGGTCAGGGTCACCAGGATGACGATCAGCATGGAGATGATCGCCGCAATTTCAAAGGTGGGAGCGCCGAAGGCGAAGGGGGTGGGGAAAGCGACGATGTCGCCCTGGCCAACCTTGGAGAAATCTGCCATGCCGGCGATCAAAGCGATGATGGTGCCGATGACCATGGCCAGGAGGATCGACAGCCTGGAGATGGCGGCGTTGCCAACCTTGCTCAGAAGCAGCACGATGCCCATGGTGGCGGCAGCAAGACCAATGTTGGACACGCTGCCGTAGTTGTCGGCCTTGGCGTTGCCGCCCATGGCCCAGTTCGCGGCAACCGGCATCAACGTGAGGCCGATGGTGGTGATGACCGTACCTGTGACAACCGGCGGGAAGAACTTGATGATCTTGGAGAACAGGGGGGTGATGGCGAGCCCAATCAGGGATGCCACGATCACCGAACCAAACACTGCCTGGATCCCGCCGCCGCCTTGGACGATCGCCACCATGGTGGAAACGCCTGCGAAGGAAACGCCCTGGACCAACGGCAGCTGCGAACCGAACCACGGAATGCCCACAGTCTGAAGGATTGTGGCCAGGCCGCCAACGAACAAACAGGCGGCAATCAGGAGGCCGATATCCTGCGACGACATGCCCGCGGCGGCGCCGATGATCAGTGGCGGCGCGATGATTCCGCCGTACATGGTGAGGACGTGCTGGAATCCGTAGGCAAAGGTGCTTCCGATGGAGAGACGCTTGTCCTCGGGCCTTTCCGACTGATTCTTCCGGGGCGAGGTGGTATTCGCGGGGCGGGATTTCTTCTTGATGTTCATGGCAGACTTTCTGGGTTCATGGCAGACGTCTTCGTCTGGCTAA
>Ga0308160_10008411_pt1 | contig 10061 bp, 6 predicted proteins | sample PhyFR1_FD_201036 | JGI IMG/M metagenome (GOLD analysis project Ga0308160, IMG submission 201036) | Phyllosphere microbial communities from UC Gill Tract Community Farm, Albany, California, United States - DLSLF.R1 | ecosystem: Host-associated > Plants > Phyllosphere > Unclassified | place: USA...
AGCCGGTCGCGGCGTTCTACTCGAACGGCCCCGGCGACCCCGCGGCATCCGATCAGCACGTCGAACTGCTGCGCGCCGTGCTCGGCGACGGGCTGCCCTTCTTCGGCATCTGCTTCGGCAACCAGCTGCTGGGTCGCGCCCTCGGCTTCGGCACCTACAAGCTGCCCTTCGGTCACCGCGGCATCAACCAGCCCGTGCTCGACAAGACCACCGGTCGCGTCGAGATCACCTCGCAGAACCACGGCTTCGCGGTCGAGGCGCCCCTCGATCAGATCGTCGACAGCCCCGCCGGCTTCGGCCGCGTCGAGGTCAGCCACATCGGCCTGAACGACAACGTGGTCGAGGGCCTGCGCGCCCTCGACATTCCGGCGTTCAGCGTGCAGTACCACCCCGAGGCCGCCGCCGGCCCGCACGACGCCAACTACCTGTTCGACCGCTTCCGCGACATGGTGATCGCGACCCAGGAGACCAAGACCAATGCCTAAGCGCGACGACATCCACTCCGTCCTCGTCATCGGCTCCGGCCCGATCGTCATCGGTCAGGCCTGCGAGTTCGACTACTCCGGCACCCAGGCGTGCCGCGTGCTGCGCGAAGAGGGCGTGCGCGTCATCCTCGTCAACTCCAACCCGGCGACGATCATGACCGACCCCGACTTCGCCGACGCGACCTACATCGAGCCGATCACCCCCGAGGTCATCGAGTCGATCATCGCCAAGGAGAAGCCGGATGCCGTTCTCCCCACCCTCGGCGGACAGACCGCTCTGAACGCGGCGATCCAGCTGCACAAGCGCGGCATCCTCGAGAAGTACGACGTCGAGCTCATCGGCGCCGACTTCGACGCGATCAACCGCGGCGAGGATCGCCAGATCTTCAAGGAGCTCGTGCTCGAGGCGGGCGCCGACGTCGCGGCATCCGTCATCTGCCACTCGATGGACGAGCTGCTCGCCGGCGCCGAGAAGCTCGGCTACCCGCTGGTCGTGCGCCCGTCGTTCACCATGGGCGGCCTCGGCTCGGGCTTCGCGTACGACGAGGCCGACCTGCGCCGCATCGGCGGCGCGGGCCTGCACGACTCACCCACCAACGAGGTGCTGCTCGAGGAGTCGATCCTCGGGTGGAAGGAGTACGAGCTCGAGCTCATGCGCGACACCGCCGACAACACGGTGGTCGTCTGCTCGATCGAGAACGTCGACCCGGTCGGCGTGCACACCGGCGACTCGATCACGGTGGCGCCCGCGCTGACCCTGACCGACCGCGAGTACCAGAAGCTGCGCGACATCGGCATCGACATCATCCGCGCGGTGGGCGTCGACACGGGTGGCTGCAACATCCAGTTCGCCGTCGACCCGAAGACGGGCCGCATCATCGTCATCGAGATGAACCCGCGCGTCTCGCGCTCGTCGGCGCTGGCGTCGAAGGCCACCGGCTTCCCGATCGCCAAGATCGCCGCGAAGCTCGCGATCGGCTACCGCCTCGACGAGATCCCGAACGACATCACCAAGGTGACCCCGGCGAGCTTCGAGCCCACGCTCGACTACGTCGTGGTCAAGGTGCCGCGCTTCAACTTCGAGAAGTTCCCGGCCGCCGACACCACGCTGACCACCACCATGAAGTCGGTCGGTGAGGCGATGGCGATCGGCCGCAACTACACCACGGCCCTGCAGAAGGCGCTGCGCTCGCTCGAGAAGCGCGGGTCGAGCTTCCACTGGGGCGAGGAGTCGCGTTCGGTCGACGAACTGCTCGAGATCGCGATGACTCCGACCGACGGCCGCATCGTCGTGCTGCAGCAGGCGCTGCGCAAGGGCGCGACGCCCGAGCAGGCGTTCGACGCCACGGCGATCGACCCCTGGTTCATCGACCAGATGGTGCTCATCAACGAGGTCGCGGAGTTCATCGGCGCAGCCGAGAGCCTGGATGCCGACACCCTCCGCGTCGCGAAGGAGCACGGTTTCAGCGACGCCCAGATCGCGCAGATCCGCGGGCTCGACGAGACCGAGGTGCGCGAGAGCCGCTACGCGCTCGACGTGCGCCCGGTCTACAAGACGGTCGACACCTGCGCGGGGGAGTTCCCGGCCCTCACGCCGTACCACTACTCCTCGTACGACGCCGAGACCGAGGTCACGCCCTCCGACCGCACGAAGGTCGTCATCATCGGCTCGGGCCCCAACCGCATCGGTCAGGGCGTCGAGTTCGACTACTCGTGCGTGCACGCCTCGTTCGCCCTGTCGGACGCCGGTTACGAGACCGTCATGGTCAACTGCAACCCCGAGACCGTGTCGACCGACTATGACACCTCCGACCGCCTGTACTTCGAGCCGCTGACGCTCGAGGACGTGCTCGAGGTGCTGCACGCCGAGAGCCAGTCGGGCACCATCCTGGGTGTCGTCTGCCAGCTCGGCGGGCAGACGCCGCTGGGCCTGGCCAAGGGGATCGAGGCCGCGGGCTACACGATTCTCGGCACCAGCCCCGAGGCGATCGACCTCGCTGAGGAGCGCGAGCTGTTCTCGCGCCTGCTCGACGACGCCGGTCTCGTGGCGCCCCGTAACGGCACCGCGATCGACGTCGAGGGCGCCGTGACCGTGGCCGAGGAGATCGGCTACCCCGTGCTGGTGCGTCCGAGCTTCGTGCTCGGCGGGCGCGGCATGGAGATCGTCTACTCGACCGAGGCGCTGCGCGATTACTTCGTGCGCGTCGCCGACCAGGCGATCATCGGACCCGGCCTCCCGCTGCTCGTCGACCGCTTCCTCGACGACGCGATCGAGCTCGACGTCGATGCGCTGTTCGACGGCACCGACCTGTACATCGGCGGCGTCATGGAGCACCTCGAGGAAGCCGGCATCCACTCCGGTGACTCCTCGTGCACCCTCCCGCCCGTGTCGCTCGGTCGCACCGAGGTCGACCGCGTCCGCGAAGCGACCCTCGCCATCGCGAAGGGCGTGGGCGTGCGCGGCCTGCTGAACGTGCAGTTCGCGATCTCGGCGGGAGTCCTCTACGTCATCGAGGCGAACCCGCGCGCGAGCCGCACGGTGCCGTTCGTGTCGAAGGCGCTGGGCATCCCTCTCGCCAAGGCCGCCAGCCGCATCATGGCCGGAAACACGATCGCCGAGCTCATCGCCGAGGGCATGCTGCCCGAGCAGGACGGCTCGCGCGTGCCGCTCGACGCCCCCGTCGCCGTCAAGGAGGCCGTGCTGCCGTTCAAGCGGTTCCGCACCGCCGACGGGCACACGGTCGACTCGGTCCTCGGACCCGAGATGCGTTCGACCGGTGAGGTCATGGGCATCGACCGCGACTTCCCGACCGCGTTCGCGAAGTCGCAGGAGGCCGCGTACGGCGGCATGCCGACCTCGGGAACCGTGTTCATCTCGGTCGCCGACGCCGACAAGCGCGCCGTGATCCTGCCGGCCCACCGCCTGCAGGAGCTCGGCTTCTCATTGCTCGCGACCGAGGGTACCGCCGAGATCCTGGCGCGCAACGGCATCCGGGTGAAGGTCGTCGAGAAGTACTCCGAGACGCAGGGGTCCGACCAGCAGAACGTGGTCGACCTGATCAACGCGGGGGAGATCGACATGATCGTCAACACCCCCTCGGGCGGCACGGCCCGTGCCGACGGCTACGAGATCCGCGCCGCGGCCGTGGCCGCCGACAAGGCCCTGTTCACCACGATGGCCGTTCTCGGCGCCGCGGTGAGCGCCCTGGGTGCGATGAAGAACGGCTTCGAGGTGCGCAGCCTGCAGGAGCACGCCTCGGATCGCGCGGGACGCCTGTGAGCGAGACGTTCGGTCAGCGGCTCTCCGCCGCCCTCGGCCTGCACGGCGCTCTGTGCGTCGGCATCGACCCCCACGCCGCACTGCTGTCGGCGTGGGGGCTGGATGCCACGGCCGAGGGCGCGCGGGAGTTCGGCCTGCGCACCGTCGAGGCCGCCCGCGGCCGGGTCGGCGTGGTCAAGCCGCAGGTCGCGTTCTACGAGCGCTACGGCTCCCGCGGATTCGCGGCGCTCGAAGACGTGATGGCCGCGGCCCGCGACGCGGGGCTGCTCGTGATCGCCGACGCCAAGCGCGGTGACATCGGCACGACCATGGAGGGCTACGCCCACGCCTGGCTCGCGCCCGGTTCTCCCCTCGAAGCGGATGCCGTGACCCTGTCGCCCTACCTCGGCGCCGACTCGCTGCGCGAGGCGCTGGCGCTGGCCGTGCACCAGGGCAAGGGCGCGTTCGTGCTGACCGCGACGAGCAACCCCGAAGCTCGGGCTCTGCAGAGCGCGATCGTCGCCGACGCCCTCGCGGTGGGCGACCACGAGTTCGTCGCCGCGCGCGTGGCGCACGACGTCAATCAGGCCAACATCGGCGCCCCCGGGGCGCTGGGTCCGATCGGCGTCGTGGTCGGCGCGACCGTCGACCGGTCGGCATTCGGATTGAGCGACATGGCTCTGGCGGGCATGCCGATCCTCGCTCCCGGCTTCGGCGCGCAGGGGGCAGCGCCCGCCGACCTGCGCCGGTTGTTCGGGTATGTGGCATCCGCCGTCGTCGCGAACGAGAGCCGCAGCATCCTCGCGGTCGGACCCGACCGTCTCGCCGCCCGTATCGATGAGCGTGCCGCGCTCTACCGGGAGTCTTCGAATGGCTGAAACCCGCCGTCCGCCCGAGGTCGACCGCGCAGCCGCCTCGCGCCGCGCCGTCGAGGCCCGTCGCGAGCGCGCCGCGCTCAAGCGCGACGTGTCGACCCGTGTGATCTCGCCGCAGGAACTGCTGCGCCGCGGCCTCGCCGACCCGCTGTCGGCGGCCGGGGCGATGCGCGTGACCGAGTTCCTCACCGCGATCCCCGCGATCGGCGAGAGCAAGCGCGATCGCATCCTCGCCTCCCTGTCGATCTCTCCGGTGAAGCGCCTCGGCGGTCTCGGCACGCGGCAGCGCGACGCACTGCGGCAGTACCTCGACTCGCGCTGGCCGGAGCCGGGCCCCCGAGAGGGTCGCAGTCGCCTCATCGTGCTCGCCGGCCCCACCGCCGTCGGCAAGGGGACGGTCGCCGCCCACATCAAAGCGAACTACCCCGAGATCCACCTCTCGGTGTCGGCGACCACCCGGTCGCCCCGCCCCGGCGAGGTCGAGGGGGAGCACTACTACTTCGTCGACGACGCCGAGTTCGACCGTCTGGTCGCGGCGGGGGAGTTGCTGGAGTGGGCCGTCGTGCACAACAAGAACCGCTACGGTACCCCGCGCGCTCCCATCGAGCGCGTGCTCGCCGAGGGCGGCACGGCACTGCTCGAGATCGACCTCCAGGGCGCGCGCCAGGTGCGCGCGGCCGACCCGTCGGCGACCCTAGTGTTCCTGCTTCCGCCGAGCTGGGACGAGCTCGTCCAGCGCTTGGTCGGACGGGGGACCGAGGATGCCGAGGAGCGCGCGCGACGCCTGCGCACGGCCCGCGTCGAACTCGCCGCGCAGAACGAGTTCGACTATCGCGTCGTGAACGACGAGGTGGCTCACGCGGCCGCCCAGGTCGTGGCGCTCGCCTCGGCGCAGCACTGATCCGACCCACCCGACACCCCTCGGCACAGGCCGCGCCGGCGTCGGCTAGAATAAGAGGATGCTTCGGCGCTCGAGCGCCGCATCCACCCCATCCCGCCGAACCAGGAGGTTCCCCATGGCCGGACGTGACAAGGGCATCATCGACCCGCCCATCGACGCTCTGCTCGACAAGGTCGACTCGAAGTACCAGCTCGTGATCTACGCGTCCAAGCGCGCGCGCCAGATCAACGACTACTACTCCGACCTGCACGAGGGAAACCTCTTCGACAACGTGGGACCGCTGGTCGACTCCACCGTCGAAGACAAGCCCCTCACGATCGCGCTGCACGAGATCCACGAAGACAAGCTGCGCCTGCGCGCTGCGGAGTGATCCACAGCCGACGCATTTCGTGATCTGTTCACACATGTGACGATGCCCCGGGCGGCCCACCGCCGCCCGGGGCATACTTGTGCCCGTCCCCAGCCCTCAATCCTCCCGGAGTCGTCTTGACCGACCTGCGCCTGTTCACGTCCGAGTCCGTGACCGAAGGACATCCCGACAAGATCTGCGACCAGATCTCCGACAGCATCCTCGACGCGATCCTCACCGACGACCCCACCGGTCGCGTGGCCGTCGAGACGCTGGTCACCACCGGTCTCGTGCACGTCGCCGGCGAGGTCTCCACCCGCGCCTACGTCGAGATCCCCGCGATCGTGCGCGACGTGGTCAACCGCATCGGCTACACCTCGAGCGACACCGGGTTCGACGGCGAGTCGTGCGGGGTGAGCGTGTCGATCGGCGCGCAGTCGTCCGACATCGCCGCGGGCGTCAACAAGGCGTTCGAGCAGCGCGAGCGCGGCTCCGTCGATCCGCGCGACCTGCAGGGTGCGGGCGACCAGGGCATCATGTTCGGTTTCGCGACCAACGAGACCCCGCAGCTCATGCCCATGGCCGCCTGGACCGCTCACCGCATCGCCGAGCGCCTGGCATCCGTACGCAAAGACGGCTCGCTGCCATTCCTGCGTCCCGACGGCAAGACCCAGGTCACGCTCGGCTACGAGGGGCACGTCCCCCGCACGGTCGACTCCGTCGTGCTGTCGACGCAGCACCACCCCGACATCTCGCAGGAAGACCTGCGCGCCGAGGTGCAGGCCGCGGTCATCGACCCGGTGCTCGCCGAGACGGGGCTCGAACTGCCCGACGTGAAGTACTACATCAACCCGGCCGGTCCCTTCGTCATCGGCGGCCCCAAGGGCGACGCCGGCCTCACCGGTCGCAAGATCATCATCGACACCTACGGCGGCGCCTCGCGGCACGGCGGCGGCGCGTTCAGCGGCAAGGACCCGTCCAAGGTCGACCGCTCGGCCGCGTACGCCATGCGCTGGGTCGCGAAGAACGCCGTCGCCGCGGGTCTCGCCGACCGCCTCGAGGTGCAGATCGCGTACGCGATCGGCAAGGCCAATCCGGTCGGCCTGTACGTCGAGTCGTTCGGCACCGCGCACGTGGCCGACGACGTGATCGTCAAGGCGATCCGCGACGTGTTCGACCTGCGCCCGGCAGCGATCGTCGACCAGCTCGACCTGCTGCGCCCGATCTACGCGCAGACGGCGACCTACGGCCACTTCGGCCGAGAGCTGCCCGACTTCACCTGGGAACGCACCGACCGCGTCGACGATCTGCGTACCGCTGCCGGGCTCTGAGAGTGCGTGGGGGAGTGCGCCCCGGCACCACTGATGGCCACCGCACCCGGGGGAGGATCACGTGAGCGAGCGTCGTGTGGCGCGCGTGCAACTCGAGTCGCCCGTCCCGCAGCTTGATCGGCTGTTCGACTACGCCGTTCCGCATCCGCTCGTCGCCGACATCGCACCCGGCGTGCGGGTGAAGGTGCCGTTGCGTTCGGCCGGTCGCATGATGGACGCCTTCGTCATCGAGGTCGTGCCCGATGACGGCACCGAACGCCCGCTGTCGGCGGTCGAAGCGGTCGTCTCTCCCATGCCCGTGCTGCCCGAACGCCTCTACACCCTCGCGCGCCGCGTCGCCGATCGGGCCGCGGGGTCGGTGAGCGACGTGCTGCGCCTGGCGGTCCCCAAACGCATGGTGCGCGCCGAGAAGGCCTGGGCCGCAGCCCCCGCGCCCGTGGCGCACGAGGTCGTCCCGGCGGCGTCCGAACGGGCCGCCGCGCTGCTCGCCCCCTACGCGGGTCTCGCGGCCGCCCTTGACGCGGGGGAGCGGATCGCCCTCGACGCCCCTCCCCACCCGCATCCCGAACTCCCGCGCGGGGCATGGGCCGATCTCCTCGCCGCCGCCGCAGTGCACACCCTCGCCCGTGGGCGCAGCGCCGTCCTCGTGGTTCCCGACTACCGCGACCAGGCACAGCTCCTCGCCGCACTCGGCGAGCTCGTGAGCCCGGATGCCATCGTGCGCGACGACTCCGACCAGTCCGGTCCCGCGCGCTACGCCCAGTACCTGCGCACCCTCGCGCCGGTGCCCTGCATCGTCGTCGGACGCCGATCGGGTGTCTACGCTCCCGCACACGACACCGGTCTCGTCGCGATCTGGGACGACGGCGACACCCTGCTCGCCGAGCCCCTCGCGCCGGGCGTGCACGCGCGCGACGCCGCGCTCGTGCGCCAAGAGATCGAGGGCTCCGCCCTGCTCTTCGCGGGACACACGCGAACGACCGACGTGCAGCGCCTGGTCGACGTCGGGTACGTCCGCGACATTCCGCAGACGCGGCGGCCGAGCCCCCGTGTGGTCCTGAGCGCCACACGCGAGGGCGAGCAGCGGCAGTCGCGCGTGCCCTCGTCGGCGTTCGCCGCCGCGCGCGAGGCGTTGCAGAGCGGTCCCGTCCTGGTGCAGGTCGCCCGCCCGGGGTACGCCCCCTCGCTCGTGTGCGCCGACTGCCGTCGACCCGCGCGCTGCCCGCACTGCGCCGGTCCCCTTCGGGCGGCCCGCCCCGGCGCGACGCCCGTCTGCGCCTGGTGCGGTCGCAGCGCCCACGCCTGGGCCTGCGGTCACTGCTCGTCGACCAAATTGCGCATGGCGTCGTCGGGAAGCGAGCGCACGGCCGACGAGCTCGGTCGCGCCTTCCCGAACACGCGCGTGATCGTCGCCGACGGCGCCCATCCCGTCGCCGAGGTCGACGGCGTCCCCGCGCTCGTGATCGCCACCCGGGGCGCCGAACCCCTCGCCCGGGGCGGATACCGCGCCGTGATCCTGCTCGACGGCGACCGGATGCTGCAGAACGAGGCCCTCCGCATCGGCGAGCACTGCTTGCGCTGGTGGTCGAATGCCGCCGCCCTGGCGGCCCCGGGCGCCCCGGTTCACCTCGTGGGCGTCGCCGGTCCCGTCGCGCGTGCTCTGGCGACCTGGACCCAGCCGGCCTACGCCCGTGCCGAACTCGTCGATCGCGCGCCCCTCCGAATGCCCCCGGCGGTGCGCGTCGCCAGCGTCGACGGACACGCCCGGAGCGTCGATGTCCTGCTGGAGTCGCTGCGGGACAGCGTCCCGGATGTCGACCCGATGGCGATCCTCGGCCCCGTCGACACGTCGACGGACCCCGACACGTCCACCTCGCGCGCCCTCGTGCGCTTCGACTACGCGCACGGTCGCGCCGTGGCCGAGGCCCTGCGCGCCGGGGTCATCGCCGACGCCCTGCGCGCGCGCAAATCGCGCAAGGATCGCGGCCCCAGGCCGCGCAGTACGCTCAGAGTCCGCCTCGACATCCCCGAGCCCGACCTGTGACCGGGTCACGCACCCGTCCGCTTCCCCGAGTCTGAGGAGACCCATGCGCCTCGTCTTCGCCGGCACACCCGCTGTCGCCGTCCCGTCGCTCCGCGCTCTGGCGGCAGGTCCGCACGAGATCGCCGCCGTCATCACCCGAAGCGACGCGCCCCTGGGGCGCAAGCGCGTCCTGACCCCCTCGCCGGTTGCACACGTCGCTGATGAGCTCGGCATCCCGGTCATCAAGGCCGACCGTCTCGACGCCGAGGTGACCGCCCGCATCGCGGAACTCGAGCCCGATCTCGGGGTGATCGTCGCGTACGGCGGGCTCGTGCGCGAGCCGCTGCTGTCGACGCCCGCGCACGGCTGGATCAACCTGCACTTCTCGTTGCTCCCACGCTGGCGCGGTGCGGCTCCCGTGCAGCGCGCGCTCATGGCGGGCGATGCGGTCACGGGCGCGAGCGTGTTCCAGCTCGTCGCGGCGCTCGACGCCGGAGACGTGTTCGCCGAGGAGCGCTACGAGGTGCCCGCCGGGGCGACCTCGGCCACGGTGCTCGACGACCTCGCCGAGATCGGCGCTCCGCTGCTGGCGGGCGTGGTCGACGGCATCGCCGACGGCTCGGCGGTCGCGACTCCGCAGCAGGGCGAACCGACCCTCGCCCCCAAGCTGACCCTCGACGACGGTGCCCTCGACCTGACCCGGGATGCCGAGACCCTCCTGCACCAGATCGCCGGGGTCACGCCCGAACCCGGCGCGCACACCACCTTCGACGGAGCGCGCTTCAAGGTGCTGCGCGCCGCCCCCTCCGATGCGCCGCCGTTACCGGCGGGCCGGGTC
>Ga0308160_10008412_pt1 | contig 10060 bp, 12 predicted proteins | sample PhyFR1_FD_201036 | JGI IMG/M metagenome (GOLD analysis project Ga0308160, IMG submission 201036) | Phyllosphere microbial communities from UC Gill Tract Community Farm, Albany, California, United States - DLSLF.R1 | ecosystem: Host-associated > Plants > Phyllosphere > Unclassified | place: USA...
GCTTCTTCCAAAAACACCACCGTCACTAAATTCAAGATCCGATGTTCCCGATACCTATACACTTTGTTGGTTAACGATGCCGAGAAGGCCGAGAAGCTCAAGCAGTCCCTTCCCCCAGGTCAGTCTAGAATCTGTGATCATGGAGTAATATACTGATAACCAGGACTCAAGGTTGAGGAGATCGCCGTCAAGGGAGCATCCAAGAAGAAGTAATCTATTCTACTAGTTCGTAGTTTAGGTCTCTTGGGTTCTGTCATGGAGGGGATGCATCTGTATATCATGCGTTAGAGGTGCATGGTGGTTCGGGTGATTACTGATGTAACTTGGTGTCCGGATATGTTTCGAGAGTCTGGAATGGATCTTAGATCTCGGGCTTCCGGTGAGATCTATGCGGACCTCCGTTTGCGTGTATCTACTCGAGGTCCTGCAACCTATCTGTCTCCTGCCTCCTCGTCCCTCATTGCCCATAGCTACAATGCCGTCGTTCACCGAGACCATGTTGCAGCGCTACGTTAGTCTCCCTACCGTCCAGTAGCAACGCTCGACTGATGGCCAGGAAGCCGACTTCACTAAAGCGACCCAGCATCCCTTTCTCGTTCAAGCGGGTAAAGGGACTCTGGAAAAGGATGCACTCACCAAATGGTGTAGGCAAGACTACTTGTACGCTTTTGTTGGGTATATCAAAGTAAGTCCTTCCTCCCCAGTTCACTGGCTGACAGGCAGTACGCATCCCTCCTCCTCTCTCGACTACCTCTCCCTTCCTCCCCTCCTGCTACATCTAAGGAAAAGGCTCTCTATTCCGCTATCGACCTCTTAACATTCTCACTATCGAACGTTAAGCGAGAAACGGATTTCTTTGTCCAAACCGCACAAGAACATGGACTTGATATTCGACCTAATAGCACCATGCCTGTGATTGACGAGTCGAATGGTTTGGGCGAATATGAAGAGGTTACTAGGGCTTATTGTGATTTCCTATGGGGTACAGGGGCTGGAGGGAGTGTGGAGGAAGGTCTAGTATTACTGTGGGGTATGGAGAAGGTATGTCCTATGTCCTCCTTCCACCTGTACGTAGATGAGAGAGAAGGAGCTGACGATGAGGCATACTTTGAAGCTTGGTCTTTTGCTAAATCACATACCTCACCCATCTCTGACCCGACAGAGACTCAGAAAGCATTAGAGAAGTTTATAGATAATTGGACGTGTGACGAGTTTGTGGGATTTGTAGATCACTGCAAGGATGTGGTTGATGGGCTTGAGTTGGAGAATGATACGGAGATGTCCAAGAGGTGTGAGCAGGTAAGTGCACTCCCGCAATAAAGTGTATGTGCTTACGGTGTAGGTGTTCATACGAGTCTTGTATCTTGAACAGAGGTTCTGGCCCGAGGTGGCACAGCAGTAAAGGGGAGCATCAATCATTAGGTGAAAGAGCAGTAAAGGGGAAGATCAGTAAAGATAAATAGTGGTCACTTTGGCAGAGTACGATGTGTGTAGAGCATCAAATGAATAGATGCATTGCATGCGTACGACAGCGACCCATATGAAGTATGTGTAAAGCATAGATGTAGGGTAATTATGGGGGGGTGGTCGAACAGATCGAAACGGAATAGGAATAGAACAAGAACAACGAGCGGGTTTTACAGTCATATACAGGGGATGTTATCATGTCGGCTCACACTGACGATATTTCGAGTGTTGTACGATCGAATAGAAGAGGTAGAGGATTTAGAAGTCGACCTTTGATTTGTCGGAAGAGTTGTTTCCGCTCGAAGCGAGTTTACTAAGTTGGCTCGAGATCCCAGCTGGTTTGCCCCTGTATGTCAGCTGATTCCTCACAGAAATATCACATCTCATACAATGTCGATCATTGATGAAGAGATACGGAGTGAGAGAGAGAGACAAGACTCACTTGGCGAAATGACGTTGCTTGGAGCTAGACAATTTAGCAGAACAAGGCGAAAGGACATTATCAGTAGGTGAAACGATGGATCTGGGGATCAGATTATTCTTGGCAATTGTTTAGATCTGAAAGAGAGACGCACCCCATGTTTCCCTGTTTACCACCTAGCAGACCCTTTTTCTGTAGGAAAGAAGGGGGTTGGGGTTGAGTTGAGACATTGTTGGCGTTGTTTACCGCTGAGACATTAGGGGTTTTTCTGTTTATTTTGTAGGGGATGCTTACCAGTGGAGTTCTGGAGAGGGGCAGTGGGTTGGGATTGGTTGGACATTGTTGATCTAGATGAATGTATGTATGTGTAAGAATGAGAGTGATGTATAGAGTCTTGATGTTGTTTTCTCAAGAGGGGCTGATTCCTGAATAGGGAAAGAAAAATCAGGCGCGGCCTATGTCGTCTAAACGAGGGAATAAATAAGGTGTAGTATGACGATTGCCCGTAACTGAATTGACTTTATGTTAACGTAGACATGCCTGGTACAAATTCATACATGACAAACTAATAGTCATGTCCCAATCATCAACGATACCAGCTCCTCCGCCCCATACCGGATGGACATTCACCCAAGGTCTGCTCTTGGGTCAAGCATCATTCGTAGTCCTCTGCCTGATCTTTATTCGATACGTCGTATTCCAACCAGCAGAAGATGTAGATCAAGAGGAATGGCAAAGAAGGAGAGATGAGCGCCGGAAGGTATGTCCTGCCATAAGTGTTTGCTGGGCTGATGGGATAGAAAGTCCTGTTGTCGACTAATGTCGTCCCACCGCCTGTACCCAGTCAGATATTGGGAAAGACGGGGTACGAAATGGCAACCCACCCAGCAGAGTCTACGGACTGGTTGAACGTCCTAGGTGCTCAGGTCAGCTTTTGTTCCTGGGGAGTAGACATGGGCTGAAAGACAGATACTACAGGGGTATAGGAATGATATGTTATCAAATGGAGGAGAGGAGGGAGCTAGGCAGAAGATTGAAAAGTGGTTGAATCCCGATGGCGGCCTGAGCTGGATCGTGAGGCTCTCCCCTTCTGGAACGATGGAAGCTGACGGACAGGACCCAATCCAGGTTACAGCACTGTCCCTCGGATCGGCTTACCCACTCTTGTCAAATGCCAGGATAAGACCATCAGACGGTCAGGGGCATATCGTAAGCTGCCATAAACCTCTCGACGCTGCATAGCTGACAATCCAGAGGGCAGAGATCGATATCGATTACTTAGACACTACCTCCCTTTCCCTCTCTACATCCTTACTCATCAATTTTCCCCGACCAAGATTTGCCGTTCTGCCGGTCTCACTTGGAGTTCAGTTGGCCTCGATCGGAGGCACTGTGAGTTGTGACATCTTTTCCGAATGGTAGCTGATTGGTAGATGAGTGTCCAGATCCACGATCCCGTTGAAGAACGTCAACAGTTGCACGTCTGCTTGTTACCCGATTTCCACCTCAATCTCAAGACCACCACTCTCCTAGGAAGTCGCGCGAAACTCCAAGGTGAGTGATAACACCTAAATCGAGCTGATTTTAGATATCCCAAAACTCGAACAACTCATCATGACCCGACTCCGAAGTATCATCCAAGATCGCCTAGTCCACCCTAATCATCTCACTCTCACCCTCCCCCGCCTTCAGACGACTCAACAAGGCGTCCCAATCGTCACGGACCTAGGACAACGTGCTGTCGAAGCTGTCCGCGAAGGGATTTCAAAAGCAGCTGCTGATCTAATGAACCTCGGTCCTGGACCTGATTCATTACCGGCAGGTAGTGTCGATTCAACGCAGCAAGAATCACATTTACCTTCCCCACCCGCCTCCCCGCCCTTAGGTAGGAAACGTATACCCATGCCAGCTGGGTTCCCGGGATATTCAAATGGTTCAATGGATTCTCCAGGCCTCACTCCCACACCAGGCGACTCTCGCCGCCAAATCCAAAGACCACAAATGAGCGCTCAATCTTCCGCTCTCAGAATACCAGGTGGATTACCACCAACAGGACGGACATCTTCGGCAGCACCTAGTTCGAGCCGTGGACTTGCTTCTGGTCAAGAATCGAGTAATAGTAATAGTCAATTTAGATTTAGAGGTCAGTTCGCTTCGCAACCTCCTACCCCGGGTGGATTGGGGGCACTTAATTCTCGTGCATCATAGTCTCCGATATACATTATTATAATATTGCATAGGTTCCATGCATCGTTGCCATAATCATGCCGAGTTGTAAATTGCGTCGGCTTTGTTAACCCGTCGGCCGAGTTCGGTCAAATCCGATCAAGAAGAGTGGTCTATGATGCTTTTCTGTGCGGATTATAATACATACTGTGCTTACTTATTACACTCTGTGAATAGATACTAGATGCTCGAGCCCCTCATGTGTATATCACCAAGCTGTCTGTAACACATGTCAATCCTATATTCTATATCACTCGAGATATATTCAAATCGACAATGGTCGACAATCCCCCACCTCCCGGGCCTACTGGTCCAATCGGTTACCCCGCCGCTAGCGATATCGCTCCAAACTTAATGAGCGGGACATCAGATGAAAATACCCAAGCCGAATCCAGGCCGAGCTCAAGTACGACAGCCGTCCAGGATACCGAGAGTCGATCAAATCACTCACATAGTCAACATGATGACCATCATACTGGAATTGGAAACGGGGAGGATGGATTGAGGTTCCCTCCCGCGCTAAGAACTATGACTTCCACTGGGAAACCTTACTCGTCTTTCTCTCGTGGGACGAGGTGGTTTATCGTCACTCTTGCTGGTATTGCTGCTGTCTTTTCTCCAATCAGGTATGTCATTCCCCTCACACTAAGCCATGGCCCATATATGTAAGGGCTGATACTGATATTAGTTCGAATATCTTCGTACCCGCCATCCCTACCCTCGCCCGCGAGTTTAATCGTGGGGAAGAACAAATATCCCTTGCAATAACCGTCTACCTAATCTTTCAAGCTATAACACCCTCATTCTTCGGAGCTCTAAGCGACACATACGGCCGTCGACCAGTCTACATCTCCACTTTAACTCTCTACCTAGGCGCTAACGTCGGTTTGGCATTATGTCCAACATCCGCATATTGGTTACTACTAGTCCTACGGGCTGTGCAAGCTACCGGCGGATCTGCTGTCATCTCAATTGGTTCGGGGACTATTTCAGATATAGCTGAACCAGGGGAAAGGGGGAAATTTATGGCTCTCTTTCAGGGTAGTTCGATGTTTGGCCCAGCGTTTGGACCGTTACTTGGAGGAGTCTTCGCTCAGACTTTGGGATGGAGATCGATTTTCTGGTTCTTGGCCATAGCTACCGGTGTGATCCTAGTTCCACTGATCTTGTAAGTACTACTCGTTGATAAAGGGTTAGTCTGATAATAGCTTGATGCCGGAGACATTAAGGTCGATAGTGGGTGATGGATCAATACCGCCCCCACCGCTCAACATGAGTCCCCCAATGTTATGGCGCCATCGAAAGGTCAAGCATCAACTAGCGAAAACGGGAGAAGAAGGCGAACACATTGATCGACCTCCTCGAAAGAAGGTACGTCTTTGCCTCGTAGAGCAGGAAGGTGCTGATGGGCAGTATCAACCCCTATCATCGTTTATGATCTTACTTACTAAACCGGAGATTACACTTGCATTCATCTTTACTTCTCTATTGTACATGGAGTTTTACTGTGTGGTGTGAGTCTACCCCTCCGTCCTTGGAGATAGCTGATCTCAGAACCGTATTTTCAACAGTCCTAAAGGACAAATACAACCTTACAGAACTCCAAATAGGTCTTTGTTACCTGTACGTCCTCCCCTCACCTCTGCGCAACGTAAGCTAACAGAACCAGACCATCAGGATTCGGATCTATCCTATCAAGCTACCTAAACGGACTTCAGGTAGATTACCTATACCGCAGAGAAGTAGCAAGAGCTGGAGGGGATCATAAGAAAGTAGGAGAGGAATTCAGGTTGGAACGAACGAGATTGAGGTGTTTATATCCTTTTGCTCTGTAAGCTTGTCCATTCTCGAATTCTCGAATCAGCTGATGAGTAGATGTTTCTTGTTAGGAGCAACATCCCTTGGGTGGACATTACAGGCTCGCGCGCCACTTGCTGCTGTGCTTGTTATGGGATTCTTTGTGGGTCTGGGGACGGGAACGAATAATACCGGTAAGTCACCTAGACCCATTGGCAGGCGACGATTGACAGATAGCAACGCTGTACGGCCAAGACTTGACGCCAGGAAAAGGCGGAGCAGTCTCGGCATCTGTAAGTCCCCGCCATCATCCAATGGGACGAGGCTGACGAGACAGTTGAACTTGGTCAGATGCCTATTCGGAGCAGTAGGCACATCAGTCATTCAAATCATGTACTCCTCAGCGCTAGGTGCCGGTTGGTCATTTGTCTTGCTTACTGGAATCTGTGTGATCTCGTTTCCGTTTACGGTAATGGTGGTACTGCGGCATGGGAGGCAGTGGAGGGAGAGACGGGTTGAAAAGAGGAAAGAGAAGGGGAAGACGTAGATGATTGTATCTCATTAGACGGATTCGCTGTTGTACAGTATCCACACACCTTTTTGTAGCTATAGTATGTATCCCCTATTTTGTTATTCGACCATCCATCCCCTCGATGATCATGTCCCACCACTTCTGATATCCCTTGCCCAGATTCTAGTCACAGATTTACAGCGCAGCAGTCTCCCTGTTCCCTATCGCTTGTCACATCCTACATTCCCCGACCATGATGTATGTACAGCGAATTCGGGCGTCCCTCGTCGGAATCCGACTCCATACCCCTACAGTGAGGGCAACGGCCTCCCAGCAGCGGTGGCAAATGGTCTTTCCCTCATACTGGGCGTGTAATCCGACATGGAGAAACTCTGCGGTTCCATTTCCACTTCCAATCCCGCTTCTGGTTCAGGTTCGACCGTCTACGTGTCAGAATTGTCTGGGTGAGAAGTGAGCAGCTTACAACGACCTGCCCATCAGTTATTCATTGTTTCGATGAGATGGAATGACGTACGAGGGCTTCTGTAGACATGAAATTCCACGCTTTTCGATCATGTCGTAATGTGAATCGATAATTGAGTACAGCTGAACGTCAGACTCGATCTCTCCTCGATAGTGTCGAGGCTGCGGTGGCGTACCCATAAGCATAACTGCTGGTATCTTTCCTTGGCATGTGCTACCGATCAGCTCTGACTCTTTCACGAGGGGAAAACTTACATGTACAGAAACGCCATGAGTGTATGAGTATCAACACTTTATTGGATAGACATGGTGATTGCAGCCAAGGTAGGCAGCATTTGAGTTTCGACCGTATAACTATTCATCAGCTCCGCTTCTGGGTTGATCGCATACATAATGATTCGCTTGATCAACGCATCGGTGCGAGTCCATCCGCCCTGACATTTCCTTAGGCCGATTGCAATGGCGATAGTCAGGAGAGTGTCGACTATGATCATAGAGTAGAGCTGCTCATTAACTAGCTCATATGTATCGCTGGCAACGTACGTGCACGTATGTATAAGGTTTGATAAGCTGTCGATCAGCATATTCAACTGGGTAGGCTGCAGGACTCACGACAAAGGGATCGAGATCGAGACGAGTATAGACCATAATATGTCGAGCGATGATGGATCCGCTATCTACAACCCTATCTCGTCAATACCTTCGACAGAGGGGGTGCTTACATGAATGGTACCACGACCCACAAGATCCATTTCTTGTTGCCATTGAGGCTGTAGGCTCGGTCGAGATTGAACATCTGGCAGGCAACTATTCCACCTTGGTCCAGGAGAATGAGCCACGACACCCCTGCTTGATCAGCAGAGACATATATATGATGGAGGAACGTACAATCTTTTTCGATAAAATGGGAGAATTGACCATAATGAACCACAAAGAGCTGATAGAACCAGGTCATACACAGTACGCTGGTAGCTACTGATATGATCGACACCCAATACTAGCAAGGTCAATAAACGCCTTTACATAGTCTTAGCTGAAGAAAGGCTTACTACGATGTACCTGATGAAACGCCTTTCTTCTCGAGACCAAGCTGCCCAATGCCATATCTGTGACATGAGAACACCAAGCATAAATAGATTGAGGACATAGCTGTCGGTCAGCTGAGTGTATCGTAAGGGAACAATCAGACTCACCCCATGATGTATGGACCTAAACTATTTCCGAGGTTTGCGACGAAAGGCCCCCGGATCGCAGCCTCTTTCAAGAGAGCGAGTTGTTCCGGCGTGGGCATAGGCATACCCTCTCCGGGAGTGTGATAGTACACCATTCAAGCGAGTATCCGAGCGATGATTACGCGGCGAGCAATAAGCTAGGTGATGGGATGGTTGTCCGCTTTCCTACACGAGCAGGTGAACGAGCCATGTATTGGATTCTACCTTGACAACCAGGTGAAGGTCTCCATCGAATAATTCGATGTCGATCTCCCAAAGCATCCCATTGCGAGGGTCAGGGACAGGAACATGTCTGCTTCGAAACCGAGAATCCAAGGCGAAGTGACTTAAGCAGGTCGAGGGCGGGAAGTTTAATGTTGATTTGACAGGTTCGTGTTTGATCATGTGGTGAAGTAAAGGAGTACGAGGTCGTAGTCGTGTTCGCGATCGGGCTGTATTCAAAGGGCGGCTCCGAAGGGCGCTCCTTTGGCGGAGGATGATGAAAGTCCAGTCGGGAAGGGCGGCGTGAAGCGCAACATGAGGCACCGGCCATCCCGGTCATTTCTGTCTGGATACGTTTCCTTCTGTCTCCATCACTTTGACTTGCGAGCTCACTTGGCGGTATGTGGCCATGCCCTCTTACGGGCTGCACTGTACAGCATAGATATGACATTCATTTCCTCATCCCTCAAAAGTCAACTTATATATACATACAACTGATTCGGCGTTGTGTCCCTACCACTCGCCGACATTCAGTCCTACATAGCGGTCGGCTGTTTGCTAATAGGCACGACAGGGATATCATTCAGGCTCGGAGGGTAGTTTGCCATTGCGAAACTCTGAGTCTGAGAGGCCTGAGGTTCAGCTACGATCAATGAGGTATTGGGCGATTCACGATATCATTCTTCGACTCCTGTTCCGGATGGTGGACCTGTAGATCAGTGTCTATCCAACATTCGAACGGCTGGGGAAGACTCACGAGAGCTTCTGTAGACATGAAGTTTGAGCTCTTTGTCTCTCGTTGAAGAACAAATCGGTAATTGAGTACCGCTAGTTGTCAGTCCTGATAGCTTGAGAACCACATCAAAGACCAGTGGACGGGACATACCCATGAGCATGACAGCTGGAATCTTCCCTTGGCAGATACTGGCAGTCAGCTACCAACATGGCAGCTAACTGCGCTTGACCTACATGTACAAGAAAGCCATGGTCGTGAATCGGTCGGCAGTGAATTGGATGGACATGGTAATGGCAGCCAACGTGGGTAAGAGCTGGGTTTGGATCGTGTAGCTCACCGTCAGCTACAGTAGACCACCAATGTGAGGTGGAAAGCACGCACTCTATAATGCGTTTTATCAATGCGTCCGTATGGCTCCATCCGGTCCTGGACTTCCTTAGGCCAATCGCAATCGCGATGGTCAACGATGAGTCGATCACTATCATGGTGTAGAACTGCAAGTCAGCTTATTGGAATACCGTCCACATTGAGACGTACGTGTATGTAAGTGTAAGGCCTGATAAGCTGGATATAAGCACTTTCCCACTGACATGGTGAATGGGATGACTTGCCGAAGGAATGTTGGCATTTGGGTGGGTGTAGGTCACGACTTGTCGAGCGATAACGCACCCACAATCTCCGAGACTATCATCGGTCAGCCGCTTCCTTTGCCAACGGCGGTATCAACTCACATGAAAGGCACAATAGCAATCAGAATCCATTTGTTTTGTCCATTCAGCCTGTAAGCTCTGTCGAGATTGAAACCCTGACAAGCGATAATGATGCATTCATCCAGGATTGGAAGCCATGAGAACCCTCATAGTCAGTGACTTGACAAATAACGGATAATAGATATTTCGACATACAGTTGCTGTCAATGAACGGAGAAAACGTGCCGTAGTGAGCGACCAGAATGTGGTAAAACCAGGTCATACAGAGTACACTTG
>Ga0308160_10008413_pt1 | contig 10059 bp, 18 predicted proteins | sample PhyFR1_FD_201036 | JGI IMG/M metagenome (GOLD analysis project Ga0308160, IMG submission 201036) | Phyllosphere microbial communities from UC Gill Tract Community Farm, Albany, California, United States - DLSLF.R1 | ecosystem: Host-associated > Plants > Phyllosphere > Unclassified | place: USA...
ATTCGTCGGTGTCACCAGCTGATGGGCAGAGCTTGCCAACTATATCGGCAAAAACCTTGTGCACCTCATCGACCGAGATGAAGACGACGCATACTGTTTCCGACTACACAAGGACCGGTAGGCTCACTTCCCCTGGATTCAGGACGAGCTGTACTGATCGACAGTGTCTACTACCTCCCCCTTCCCATGCTACACCTCGCCACGTCCATTGCTCGACCTAACCTTGTCGCAATGGGAACATGCTTCGGAAAGTTCTCAAAGTCAGGCAAATTCAAGCTGGGCGTGACGTGCTTGGACTGGATCGCGACGTATGCGAAGTACAAGGTGAGTCAGGGCTGCATACCGGGCGTGAAAGCGTTCAAGCCGAAAGGAGGGGAGCATACGGGCTGGGAAGGAAAGAGGCATATCAGCCTGGCGGGATGGCCAGGCCGATACCTGCCGCTGTATTCTGGCCGAGAGCCAGAAAAGACTGCGGTTGCTATCAACAATTTAGGAGGACCAAGAGTGGGCACCAGGGATGACCTGTCCCGGCTCGGATGGAACGGAGGCATACGAGCTTAGAGCACCACGCGGTATACTGACAAAAAGGTTTGGATCAAGGCGCCCGGAGAGCTGCCATTCCTGTATGGTAACCACGTCGTCAAGGCGCATCTTGGACGAATAACAGAGGACACGCCGGAACACCAGGGTGTTGTTGTTTACAACATGGCAGACGTGCCTTTGGTGAGTTTGCGTCTTCGGGCGCGTTCATCCCTCTCAGATCCTCGCATCGTGCTACGCCGGCCGTTCGAGGTGTGGACCAACACCTTCGGACGCAGGCATGGCTCACGCAAATGCTCAGGCCATGGCAGACTTCATCGTATACGAGCCGGCACTGACAGCCAGGGTTTCGGTGTCACCGCTCGTTCCACGTTAGATACCCGAAAACTCGACCCGACAGGGATAATAGTGTTCCACCAGGCGGATGTCGGAGAGTTCCTGCGTGACGAGGATACGATGTTCTAGATGGAAGGGGCGGGGTATGGTCGTTTCGTATTTGGTCTGCGCGGTGTATGTATACTTACGATTCTGCGTGCTTGTGTGTCTGCAGTATAGCCGTCAGACATGACGATGGAAAGGCGCAGAGATGTGCTTATCTGGGCAGATGGTTGCGCCAACTTCCCGGCGCGAGAGATGCGTGACTCGGCATGCTGCCACCGGTCGAGGTGGAGGTGGAGGCTAGTCAGCACGATTCCTAAATAGCTCTCTACTTGACTCGATCACCGTCTGCCATTGAACTTCTTGTATTCACACTTCGTGCCCCAATAACCCTTTCATTGACTCATACAACATGCTGCCACCACCTATCAACTTCCCCAAGTGGATCGAGGAGAACAAGCACCTCTTGAAACCTCCAGTCGGTAAGTCGGTCGGTCGCCTCTCCCCAGGTATCTTCGCAGATTACACGACTCTCAAAAATGATCCGCGCTCATTGCAGGCAACAAATGCATGTACAAGGGCGAGAACTTCATCACGATGATTGTTGGCGGGCCGAACACCCGGGTAGACTTTCACGTCAACACGACGGAGGAATGGTTCTACCAGTACAAAGGCGCTATGACGCTGAAGGTGGTCGATGAGGGGAAAATGAGGGATATCATCATCGAGGAGGGAGACATGTACTTGTTGCCTGGTGAGTTCGCCGACCACACGAGCAATATGTGTCCAGTGGAAGCGAGGCAGCCTGGCCAATGCCGTGTCGAGCGGTGGGGCAGAACGTAGAGAAGGCTGTCCAGCCCAGGTCGGGATCTGACACCTGATAAGAGGGGAAGGTGCGGCAATCTCGCAGGATCAAGCAAGCGGTAGTGTACGACAATGGTCTACCTATCTCGGCAGATGTGGAGCCCTTGAACTTGAGAACCCTCCCGCTGACTAAAGCCAACACACCCCACTCGCCTCGACGAGTCAAAGATACCATCGGTGTTGTCCTCGAGCTAGTCCGACCGGGAGACGCAATTGGTATGTCATTTCACCTACCAACCTCTCTCTGTTCCCGACAACGCCCTTCACAAGGACGGAGTGATGATCCCCGCGAACCAAACCCTCATACACACGAGCCTCTGCCTGGATTTGGCCCTGACAACAGACACGATGAGGTGGTACTGTCCTTCCTCTAAGCACTCTGCGTCCGAGCTCGTCCTTATCCGCGAGACCACCTTCCACTGCTCCGACCTCGATACCCAGCTGAAGCCCGTCATTGAGAACTGGATGTCGGACGAGCAGGGGAGGATGTGCCCAGAGTGCGGGGAGATCGCTCCGCCTAAGCCTGAGGCGGCGATGTGAGTGAGGTGAGGACTTCTTCGGGGACGTAGGCAGTGCAAGCGTGTCTAGCGGCCCCAATAGAGCCGAGGAATTATAGCAGAAGTAACAGCAGTGTATCAAATGTTATGCAATTGTCTGGTTGAAGCAGAAAACCGTAATCAGCCACAGGTGGTCGTATCATAGATGCATGATGATGCTCGTATACTAGACTAGCTCTACCCAATGGTACCCCTCCCCCATACCCCTGTCTTGCGCTCCACCCGTACCCAGAACCGCTTAGTAACCTGACGATCAGCACTGAAACCTGCCCACCCAAAGGCCACTCACTCCTGCCGAACAAGGTCCAGCTCTTCGCCTTCTTTCCGCACTGGACACACTTCTGCTCGTCTCCATCCGGGAACGCGCCGTACTGCTCCTGGTCGAACGGAATACACAAAGATTTCGCTCCAGCACTTGGAGCTTTTGAGTCTTCCGCAACGCCCTTGTTCGCTCTAGCGGTCAGTTACTGTCCGATGCACGCAACGAGACCACCTACTGTGAGCTTGATCGCTCCTTGACCGCATCCTCGCACGCCTCCTCCTCGCACCACGGCAGGACAAGCGCCTTCTTGGCGTCAAGCGTGGGGACGACGTCTTCCCATTTGGAGATCTTGACGAAGCATGCATTGAACTTCTCAGTCGCACGCTCCAGCAAAGCCGCTTGAATGTCGTCGAGGTATGACTTGACAGAGTCGACAATGTTGTCAAGCTGGATGGCGGACTTGTGGTTGTCGTACCGCCTGACAGCCAATGTCGACTTGTTGGCAATGTCCTTCGGTCCAAGCTCAAGTCGGAGGGGCACACCTCGCATCTCCCAGTCGTTGAACTTCCATCCGGGAGTGTAACCTTCCCGCAGATCAGCCTTGGCGCGGATACCACCCGCCAACAGCGTCTTCTCGAGCTCGGCACATGCGTCGTAGATGACGCCGTTCTTGCCCTCTCCCTTGGACAGACCGACGGGCACGATGACGACCTGGTTGAGAGCGACTCGGGGCGGGAGCACGAGACCTTGGTCGTCTCCATGGGTCATGACCATGACACCGAGGGTTCGGGTGGAAAGACCCCAAGAGTTCTGGTACACAGCCACCTTTGGGTCAACATCGCCATTCGCCTTCTTCTCCGGGTCCTCAACGGTGATGTCGAACATTTTCGAGAAGTTTTGTCCGAGGTGATGCGAAGTTCCACCCTGGATACCTCGTCCGGTAGTCGGAATGAATCCTTCGACAGTCGTGGTGTAGTCGGCTCCAGCAAACTTCTCCTTCTCCGACTTCTTTCCCTTCGTAACGGGCACGGCGAGAATGTCGGTGTAAACCCGGCGGTAAAGGTCGAGAATGTCCATGACTTCCTGCGCAGCCTCGGCTCGAGTCAAGAACGCTGTGTGGCCTTCTTGCCAGAGAAACTCTCGAGTTCGCAAGAATGGCTGGGGGTTCTTGAACTCCCACCGGACGACAGAGTTCCATTGATTGAGCTTGAGTGGAAGGTCTCGGTAAGAGTTGATCCACTTGGCGTAGTCTGTTGTCAATAGTGCACCTGAAATGTCCGACGAAACCTACATGGGTACATGACCGTCTCCGAGGTGGGACGGATGGCGATGTGCTCCTCGAGCTCAGATTGACCACTTGATATTAGCTCCCGACAGGGTAGTCGTGCTTTTCACTCACGCTCGGGTGACCCATGCGACTTCCGGAGCGAATCCCTCAATGTGGTCCTTCTCCTTCTCCAATCGAGCCTTCGACACGAACATTGGGAAGTAACAGTCTTGGACGCCGAGCTTCTTGATCTCGTCATCAAACCAGTCTGAGGTAAGTCGCAGCCCGACTCGATCAATTTGGCTTACTCTGAATCGTTTGCCAGATGGTGTAGGACCATGGACGCAGGATGTAACATCCGGAAATGTCATAGTAGTCCAACATCTGTCCCTTGATCAAAACCTGCCCGTCAACTCATAGTCGGGGAGATGCGCCGGGGTACTGACGTCGGTGTACCATCCCGAGAAGTCCTCATCCTTCTTGTACTTGATAGCCATCTCGTAAGTGTCGTCGTCCTTCTTAACGGTTTGCGGCTTGGCAGTTCCGATAGGGCTGCTTGTTAGCTCTGCAAGTACAGAAGCGGTGAATGGCTCACGCGGCGGCCTCCTTCTTCGGAGGAGGAGCAGGGGCGTTTGCCTTGATCTCCTTAAAGTCGACAATCTTGACACCGTCCTTGTTCGAGACAAGGCTCTCAAGGTAGCTCTTGATGTCGACTCCCTTCAAGAGGATGGTGGAGCTGGAGCTGGTCAAGTGGACGGCGTGCTCGGCGGTCGAGTTGGCGACTTCGGAGTCGAGCAGGAGGTGAAGGGTCTCTGGGACGGGAGATGGGAGGGGAAGGGGGGAAACATCGTTCTTGGAAGCGGCGGAAGGAATGACCTCTTTGATCAAGTCTTCTGAAGCGAGACGCAGCTCTTTAAGCTTGAGGTGGTTTCCGATGGCGCCCGATGGAGTCTCGGTGGACTCAGCAGCGAGCACGAGGACCGGAGTTGGCGCAGCAGACTTAGCCGTACGGGGCTTGAAGAGGAGCTGTATGATCAGCCAACATTGCTCGAGGTGGCTTGAGGTCCGAGGGCATCAGAGCAGGCCGTGGGAAGGCCAAGGCACATGCACGTACAGTCTTTGTGATAGCCACATCTCCCTTTCCGAGCTTGACAAGCTCCGCCTTCCAGTCGTTGACCCCAGTCACCGGCGCGTGCTCGAGCACCTCCGGGTGGGCGATGGACAATTTGGCCAAACGACCGATAATGTCGTTGTCCGAAATAGCGCTCATCGTGGGGAAGGGAATCCGATTTTTGGATTTGAATCTAACTGCAGTGAGGGTGGAGGATAGTACGCTCTTGTGTGATCTCAGGCAAGAGGGGCGTAAGAGCATAAAAATATCGAGTCGAGATAAAGGTAGGGTTGGTGGTTGGTACGGCTATACCCAGCGCAAGCGGAATGTTGAAACGCGTCGCACGAATGCCACATCACCGCAAAGGCGAGTGATACTGAAAGCTGAAACCGCTGAATGCAAGATGCAAGGCTGCAAAGATACCGCAGGCAGAGCAATCTACAAGGCTCCGATATGAAGCAATCGTTATAGCAGTCGTGCATGAACCCGAATGGAAGAACAGCTAAGCAATCCTCTAATCAAGCTCAATGACGTCCTCCTCGTCCTTCTTCTCGGCCTTGGCAGAAGCAGCCTTCTTGCCTCGGAACTTTTGGGGGAAGGTCTTCGTTGGGGTAACGGTTCGACCAGCGACACGGGCAAGAGCGGAAGCACGGGCGACAGCGGCCTGAAGTCAGCATATGCCCGCGACCGGGAAAATTAGACAGGGGCTGGGAGCTGAGTCTGCCTGTTGAAAGAGCAGCTAGAGAGTCGTGGATGACAGTGTTTAACATGATCTTATCATGTCATGTGAAGGGAGGGTGAGGCATGATTGAGAGTCACGGCGCAAAACTCACCTTTCGGAGGTCGGATCGGTATCCCTTACCGGCGGTCTCGGCGGCAACGATCTTGTTGGCACGTCGGGGACCGGTGTTTCGGCGGAGAGTAACGGGGGTACGGGCGCCGGCAACCTGTCGGGGCTTGGCGTCGGCCTTGACCTTGGTGATGGTGATACCACCCTCAGTGTTGGCGTTGACGTGGACGGCTCGGGTGTTGGAGAGACCAGAGTACTTGTGGGAGTGGAGGTTCAGCAAGTTTCCCTATTGAGTCAGCAAGCGATCCAGCAAGTCATTATCCGTGGCCGTAGTGCACATCGTGATGTGAATTGAGGCCAGGCGAGCGAGCAGGATCCCTCCGACGCTTTGTCCCAACATCCTTCTATTCTCGCCTCGTGCCCTCCGCCCCAGAGCCTCGGCATCTCCTGTCCGCCAACGTCGGACGTATCGAGAAGACAAGGCTTCCTCCTCTGCCCGCCAGATCACCGCTGCGCGCCAAGATCGTCGCCTCACACCCCGCCATATTCTGCGCCAACGCATAGTCGAGGAGGTGAAAATCGCAACATACCGGCTCCTTGGAGAAGATGGGACCGTTACCGCCCTTGTGTTGGAAAGAGTTCCATTTACGGAGGAGGAGCCACTGGAGATCGGAAGACATTTTGAGAGATGGTTTGAGTACTGGTTACTGCAAAGACCTTGATACCCTTTGCTCGACTCCTGCCAGAGCTCGAAGCGCAGCGGTTGGCGAAGAGTGGGGGAGACCGTGGGAAAGCGGAAAGGCTAGAGTTTTCGGATTTAACGTCCAGCCCGGTGGCGAGAGCTGTCTTATATCCGAGTTACACGGTAGTGATGTGCGACGCGGTTGAGTGAGCGGGTATCCTTTCCTTGTCCCGTCCATCGTCCTTTCATCTACTCTAACGTGAGACTGTGTCATGTCACAGATATCCACATAGGCTCCATACATGTCATTTTCGTTTCATTGTGTTGCGATCCGATCGGGCGACATATTACTACCATCATCACAGCCGCCATCTTCGCAACATCAAGCGCGTCGTCCGCCTCGAACCCGCTTGTCACCTTGCCGTTTGGCCTGATATCGTCGGTCAGAGAGGCAGACGCAACGGAGTACTGGTCTCATACTGATCTCATACTGACGCAGATCTGACAGAAATCTTCGGCATAAAGAGCGCCCTCTCGCGCAGCTCGAAGACCATAGTATCAATCATATTAGTACGAGCACCTACACATCGCGCAGCTGGTCAGTCAAATCCGCCTGGACTGTTTGGGGCGATATACGTATATCTTCGTTTATCCTTCTCCACTTACACGTGATACCGATACGCAAAGTTGGAGCTTACAAACTCTGCCGCGCCATGAGTATCTTACCTGATCTCACTTTCACATCGCCAGCCGTTTTGGGCGATGAAATAGTGAGCGTCGTGGGTTTCAGGAACCGCTATCGCCTTGACCAGACTGACCTCAGCCGCGCAGCTGGCCACGTTCGCCTTCCTGCCTGACGCCATATCCCACCCAAACGCAGTTCCGCTCCACCTCTCGCTCACCCCTGTCATCCCCTTCTGCCTCTCCCGAGCAGCTCGATATCGAACGGGTCGATGGTCTTCAGGCTACCCGCTCTCCAAAGCATTGCTTGGTACCTACGGCTGCGCTCTTGCTCCAGCGAAATTACCAAAAGAGGGAAGTACCCATTGCGCTGCGTATGTCGACTCTTTCGCCCACCGACTCAGACTTCTCCCTCTGCTCGCCCATATCGCTATCACCGAAAACCTGCGGAGGTGGGCATCGCATTCCGCTCAGCCCTAGCGCGAAGAGGTATATGGCAGATAAGGAGAAGCAGAAGAAAGTGCGCCCAGACCCAATCCTCATCCCCTTCCTGCCATACTCGAGTTCAGCTCATGCGGCAAGATCGATCTTGACCGCAAGACCAATCATCTCCAACTCAAATCTACGTCATGAACCCGATCCCAGACGAGGCAGTGTGCCGTTTCCGAAAACACCGCCAGACAGCGCCCGTACAGCTGTTCCTCCCACCGCGCAGAGAATCGGTAGGCAGTCATACGACCTAGACGGATCTGGAGATGGTCAAGCGCTCATATCCGCCGTATCGTTGGTGACACGAAATGTAGGCGTGCCTTGGCACCGCAGAGAACCGTCGCCGGGTTGGGCAGACTTTGCTGTAGCTGGCCGATGACTTGTGCAGCATAGCCATTTACGCCGCATGGTACTGTATGTATGTATTTGTATGTGACTCAGACCTCTGCTCGTGCATGCAGACCGCCTCGCACCTTGTCCTCATGCATGGATGTTCGTGAAGTGTTGTAAGCCTGACATAGCGCAAACACGAGTTAGCCGGCACTTCACCACGTTCCTTGAATGTGTCAGGCTCAGAGCGTGCCAGTCGCGTTCGTTACCCTCCACGCTCTCTTCCAAGCCCGACCCATACCTCTGCTGGCATATCCCGCTCACGGCCTTTCTCTTCTCTTATACCTTCTTTGGATCCCTTCGAATAGTGTCGCTTGCCGGACACGATCTTCAACGAGAGATAAAGATCGAAAGAGACAGATTGCAAGATGGTGAGCGACAACAACACGCCCGTCAAGTTCCCAGCTGACCCAAAGCCTATGCTATTAGATATCAACGTAAGCTACTTATGAACAGCTCAAATCAAATGAAACCTCGCTGACAGCGTTAGCGGAAGCTCCTGGCGCGATCGGATCGTGTCAAATCCGTCGACTTCCACCCGACTGAACCACATGTCATCTGCGGTCTATAGTGAGTTGCCTGCCCCGCTTACCGGATTTGGTGTCTATTTTAAACTTTCACTCAGGCGAGCGGAGATCCATCGAGGTAGTGGCCGTGGAGAGAGCGCCTGAGGGCTACAGGCGGGCGAGGAGGGAACCGTGCAGGATGTAGGCCGAGCAACAGCTGACAGACAGTAATGGTCAAGTCAAGATCTGGAACTACGAGACTCAAACCGACCTCAAGACATTCGAAGTGACCGATGTCCCCGTACGATGTGTCCGATATATCGCGCGAAAGAACTGGGTACGCAGACTCTCGCTTAGCTGGCGTTGTGCAAGCTGACGTTCAGTTCGTTTCCGGTTCTGACGACTTCCAACTCCGAGTCTACAACATCTCCACGGGAGAGAAGATCACTTCGTTCGAGGCGCACCCCGATTACATCCGATGTTTGACCGTTCACCCGACGCTCAGCTTGGTCTTGACGGGAAGTGACGACATGACGGTGAAGTGCTGGGACTGGGAGAAGGGATGGCGATGTGTTCAGGTAAGTAGACTGCGTGGCCTGACGCTGCAGAGTGCTGCGAGCTTTGCTGATGGTAGATCTTCGAGGGACACACGCATTACATCATGGCTTTAGCCATCAACCCAAAAGACCCACAAACGTTCGCCTCAGCCTGTCTGGACCACACCGTCAAGGTCTGGTCATTAGGAAGCCCCGTACCAAACTTCTCATTGGAGGCGCATGAAAAAGGTGTCAATTATGTCGACTACTACCACGGCGGTGACAAGCCGTATCTCGTTACGACGGGTGATGACCGGTGAGCGCGTTTTGTGGTTGCGGCGAGGCCAAACTCATAGCAGTCTGGTCAAGATCTGGGACTACCATGCGAAGTCTTGCGTTCAAACCCTCGAATCCCACACGGCTAACGTTTCTTTCGCCATCTTCCACCCGTCCCTGCCGATTATTCTGTCCGGTTCAGAAGACGGGACCATCAAAATCTGGCACTCCTCCACATACCGCCTCGAAAACACGCTCAGCTACGGACTTGAGAGGGCTTGGTGTGTTGCGTACAAGAAGTCGGGCAACGAGGTCGCGGTTGGTTTCGACGAAGGAGCCGTTGTTGTCAAGGTAGGTCTTCGATCCGTGTAAGGGGGGCGCGATTGGCTGACGGCCAGCTGGGCCGCGATGAGCCATCGGTATCTATGGACTCGTCCGGAAAGATCGTCTACGCCAAAAACACCGAGATCCTCACTGCGAGCGTCGCTACCGTCGGCTCTGAGGGTGAGACCGTTGAGGACGGGCAAAGACTGCAGGTCTCTCTAAGAGATCTTGGTACCACCGAAGTCTACCCACAAAGCCTTCAACACTCGCCCAACGGACGATTCGTCACTGTCTGTGGAGATGGAGAGTACATCATCTACACCGCTCTCGCTTGGCGAAACAAAGCGTTCGGTTCAGGCACCTCCTTCGCATGGTCCGTGGATTCCAATACCTACGCCGTGCAGGA
>Ga0308160_10008414_pt1 | contig 10058 bp, 3 predicted proteins | sample PhyFR1_FD_201036 | JGI IMG/M metagenome (GOLD analysis project Ga0308160, IMG submission 201036) | Phyllosphere microbial communities from UC Gill Tract Community Farm, Albany, California, United States - DLSLF.R1 | ecosystem: Host-associated > Plants > Phyllosphere > Unclassified | place: USA...
CCACCATCGATTCGGTGGTATCGCACGGACGCCAGTTGTCCAGGTTCGGGATCAGGCGCAGCGACGAGACGTGTTCCACCGACTGGTGGGTCGGGCCGTCTTCGCCCAGGCCGATCGAATCGTGGGTGAACACGAACAGCGAACGGATCTTCATCAGCGCGGCCATGCGCAGCGCGTTGCGGCTGTAGTCCGAGAAGGTGAGAAAAGTAGCGCCGAACGGCAGGTAGCCGCCGTGCAGGGCGATGCCGTTCATGATGGCCGACATGCCGAACTCGCGCACGCCGTAGTTGATGTGGTTGCCCGGGGTGCCGGAGCGCAGCGGGATCGATTCCTTCCAGTTGGTCAGGTTCGAGCCGGTCAGGTCGGCCGAGCCGCCCAGGAATTCCGGCAGGACGGGCGCCAGCGCCTGGATCGCGTTCTGGCTGGCCTTGCGGGTGGCGATGGTTTCCTTCTTTTCCAGCGTCGCGGCGACGGCGGCGGCCAGCGCGGCCTCGAAACCGCCCGGCAGCTCGCCCTTCATGCGGCGCTCGAATTCCGCGGCCAGTTCCGGGAACTGCGCGCGGTAGCCGGCGAACAGCTCGTTCCATTCCGCTTCGCTTGCTGCGCCCTTGGCTTTCTGGTCCCAGGCTTCGTAGATCGGGGCCGGGATGTCGAACGGGATCGCGTCCCAGATCAGGTGCTCGCGTACCGCGGCGACTTCCTTCTCGCCCAGCGCGGCGCCGTGCACCTTGTCGCCGCCCTGCAGGTTCGGCGAGCCCTTGCCGATGATGGTCTTGCAGCAGATCAGGGTCGGGCGGTCCGAGGCCTTGGCCTGCGCGATCGCGGCATCGACGGCTTCGACGCTGTGGCCATCCACATCCGGGATCACGTTCCAGCCGTAGGCCGCGAAGCGTTGCGGGGTGTTGTCGGTGAACCAGCCTTCGACCTTGCCGTCGATCGAGATGCCGTTGTCGTCGTACAGCCAGACCAGCTTGTTCAGGCGCAGGGTGCCGGCCAGCGACGCCACTTCGTGCGAGATGCCTTCCATCAGGCAGCCGTCGCCAACGAAGGCGTAGGTGTGGTGGTCGACGATGTCGAAGCCCGGACGGTTGAATTCACGTGCCAGCAGCCATTCGGCCAGCGCCATGCCGACCGAGTTGGCGATGCCCTGGCCCAGCGGGCCGGTGGTGGTTTCCACGCCCGGGGTGATGTGCACTTCCGGGTGGCCCGGGGTCTTGGAATGCAGCTGGCGGAAGTTGCGGATGTCGTCCATCGACAGGTCGTAACCCGACAGGTGCAGCAGCGCGTAGTGCAGCATCGAACCATGGCCGTTCGACAGCAGGAAACGGTCGCGGTTCATCCAGCCCGGATTGGCCGGATTGTGGCGATAGTGGCCGTCCCACAGCGCAACGGCGATCTCGGCCATGCCCATCGGCATGCCCGGGTGGCCGGAGTTGGCTTTCTGGACGGCGTCCATCGCCAGCGCGCGGATCGCGTTGGCCATCAGGGTGGTGGTTTGCAGAGGTTTCATGGATGTGGTGAGTCTGAGGATTGGAAAGCGATGACAATGCGCGATGCGCTACGGCTTGTCTTAACCGGATATTCTACCAGAGGAGCTTATCCGCGCCTTAAAATGGCGGCTTGTTAACAGCCGCCTTGCCATCCATGCCACGCTTTTACTGCCCCCAGCCCCTGCTGCCCACCACGACCGTCGAGCTGCCGGAAGCGGTCGCCCACCACCTGCACGTCGTGCGCCAGCAGCCGGGGGACGAGCTGGTGCTGTTCAATGGCGAGGGTGGCCAGGTGCGGGCGCGCCTGGTCGAGGTCGGCAAGCGCCGCGCCAGCGCCGAGGTGCTGGCGCACGAGGCCGTCGACGTCGAACTGCCCTTCCGCGTCACCCTGGTCCAGGGTTTGCCGGAAGGCAGCAAGATGGACTGGATCGTCGAAAAGGCGGTCGAGCTGGGCGCGGCCGCGATCCAGCCGCTGGCGGCGCGCCGCTCGGTGGTGAAACTGGCCGGCGACCGCGCCGACAAGCGGCTGGCGCACTGGCAGGCGGTGGTGGTAAGCGCTTCCGAACAGTGCGGCCGCAACCGGTTGGCCGAGGTGGCGCCGCTGCAGGAATTCGGACGCTGGCTTGCCGAGCCGGCGTCCGGCGCGGTGCGCATCCTGCTCAGCCCGCGTGCAGACGCCTCGCTGGCCCAGTGGACGCGCGCCACCCCGCCCCGCGAGGTATGCCTGCTGGTCGGGCCGGAAGGCGGCTTCAGCCTTGATGAAGAAGATGCGGCGATCGCCGCCGGCGCCCTGCCCCTGTCGATGGGGCCGCGGGTACTGCGCACCGAGACCGCCGGGCTGGCGGCGCTGGCCATCCTGGCGGCCAGCTGGGGCGGGGTCTAGGCAATGCAAAAAGCCGCCCGCAGGCGGCTCCGGCTTGGGCCAGGACGCGTCAGAACGCGTGGTTGTACTCCACCGTGAACTTGAGCGAACGCGGCGCGGTGTAGCCAAGCAGCGCCCCCGGGGTGCCGTAGGTCGGCGAACGGCTGCCGTCGTCGGTGTTGTACTGCTGGTCGATCTGCTGGACGGTCTGCTTGTTGAACACGTTGAACACGTCCACCTTCAGCGCCAGGCCCTTCACCAGCGCGGGCGCGTAGCTGAGCGAGGCATCCAGGCGGATGTCCCACGGCAGGCGGCCGGCCGAGCCTTGTGGCGACGGCGTGTTCGCGCCGTTCGGGCCGAAGCAGTAATGGTAGGCCGAGCCGTAGTCGTTGAAGTCGTCGCTCTGCCGGGCGAGCGGATAGGTGCCCAGGCAGGTGATCGGCTGGCCCGATGCGGCCAGGAAGTTGCCGCCGAGGGTCCACTCGGGCAGGACCTGCCAGTAGCCGAAGGCCTTGATCTGGTGGGTACGGTCATTCGGCAGCAAGCCGTCCGTGTATTCCATGATCTCGCGCATGTCCCAGGTCTGGGTCGCCGCCACGTCGGTCTGCGCCACCGCCGACAGGGTCTGGCCTTCGGTATTGCCCTTGCTGCGCGACAGGGTGTAGTTCACCCGGCCATACCAGCCATTGCGCATCGGGTGCTCGAGGTACATGTCGAGCGCGGTGTACAGGCGCTTCGGCTTGTCGAAGCCCATCTCGGCCGCGCTCAGCGAGACCTTGGTCAGGTTCTGGCCGGTGCCGGCGAAATCGACGAGGAAGTCGTTGGTCGACCCCGGGTTGATCGACGCGCAGGCGAAGCCGGTCCATTTGCTGGTATCGACGCCGTGGGCGGCGGCCCAGGTGTCGAATGGACGGCCGTCGCACCAGTCGTCGATGGTGGTGCGCAGTTTGCGGACCGTGAACTTGCCGCCGAAATTCAGGTCGGGCGACCAGGCCCGGTCGAAGCCGAAGGTCAGCTCGTCCTGGTAGCTGGGCTTGAGGTTCTGCGCCGCCACGGTCTGCGCCAGCTTGGCCTGGCCGAACTCGTTGTCGGGCGAAACCACCGGGGTCAGTGCGACCAGGCCGGTCGGCTGCCCGTCGGCGGCCACGCCCGTATACGTATAGTACTGGCGGGTGTAGGTCGAGACCGAGGCGCCGCGGATGGCGACGTGGGTCGGGATCTGGATCGAGTAGCGGCCCAGCGAGCCATACACCTTCAGGCTGGCGTCGCCCAACGCATCCCAGGACGCCGACAGGCGCGGGTTGACCTGGTCGTTCATCTTGAGGAAGGCTTCGCCGTTGCCGTTCAGGTTCTTGTACTGCTCGAGGCGCAGGCCGCCCGTGACCAGCAGCTTCTTGTTGACCTGCCAGCGGTCTTCCAGGTACTGGGCGGACTGGTTCGAGAACGCCGGCGTGATGTCTTCGAAGATCTGCTTGCGCACATAAAAGCCCTGGGCCGCGAGCGGGCTCTTGCCGTTGTTGATGGCGGTCTTGTAGCCGGTCAGCGAGGTGACGTCGTTCGGGGTGTCGGTGTGGTAGTACTGCCAGGTGAAGCCGCCGGGGGTCAGCTGGCCGGCGTTGTACGAGCTCAGCTTGTTGTCGTCGAGGCCGGCGCGCAGCGTATGGTCGCCCAGTTTCCACTCGACGTCGACGCGGGTCGACTTGACCTTGTCGTACGAGGAAGCCGCGTCCAGCCGCTGGTCGGCGAAGGGCTGCGGATTGTTGTAGGCGATGCCCGGCGCGATGGCGTCCGGGGTCGTGACCACGCCCGGCACCGTCGGATCGTAGCCCGACAGGTCATTGACGTGCTTGAACTTGCTCTGGCCATGCAGGATCTGCACGGTGAGATCGTCGGTGAGGTTGCCCGTGTAGCGCAGGATATTGGTCCTGGCGCCGATCGTCGGCGTGCGGTTGGCCACGCTCTCGTAATGGGCGCCCGAGCTGACCTTGCCGGTGTGGGCGAAGCTGTCGTAATCGAAGTCGGAGAACTTCTGGTCCGAGGTCGGCTTGTCGCCGATCGTGGTCCATTCGAGACGGTGGTTGTCGGTGATGTTCCAGTCGAACTTGCCGAGGTAGCGGGTGGTGATGTTCTTGCGGTCGAGCCAGCCGGTCGAGGCGAGCGTGGAAGCGTCGTAGTCGGACGACAGGTTCACGCCGCTGGACTTGGCGTCGATGCGCTCGGCCGCCACGAACATGAACAGCTTGTCCTGGACGATCGGGCCGCCCACGTAGGCGCCGGCGCGGCGCGTGGTTTCGCTGTACTGGTCATTCTTGGAAAACAGCGTGCCGTCCGTCGGGAAGCCGTTGTTCGTGTAGTAGACGTTGCGCGCGCTCGCGCGCAGCGAATTCGGTTCGATGCTGGCCGTGGCCCCTGCTTCCCAGCGGTTGGTGCCGGACTTGGTGGTGATGTTGACCACGCCGCCGATCGAGCGGCCGAACTCGGCACCGAAGCCGCCGGTCAGGATCTGGGCCTGCGAGATCGCGCCGAACGGCAGTTCCGAGGCGCCGAGCTGGGTCAGCGGGTTGGTGACCGGGAAACCGTTGATGTAATAGGCGTTCTCGGAGGCGCCGCCGCCGCCGAACGACGCGCCGGCGGCATAGCGCGCGTCGGCGCGCGTGGTGTTCGGGGCCAGCTGGATGATCGCGGCGACGTTCTGCTGGATCGGCAGCGCGGCCAGTTCCTTGGCGGTGAACGTGGCGCCATTCGAGGCGGTCGACACGTCGATGCGCGAACGGCGGCTGCTCACCAGCACCGTCGCCATGTCGCGGAAGGATGCGTCGACACCCTGGCCCAGCAGGACGTCGACTTCGTTGCTGCCGGCGACGCCGCCCTTGCGGATCAGGTCGACCTTGTAGTGGCCGACCGGCAGCGCGGTGACACGAAAATTGCCTTGCGCGTCAGGGCTGACAGTACGCTTGAGCCCGGTATCGGTATTGGTCAGCGCGACCGTCGCGCCTGCCGGATTGGCCACCTGGCCGTAAATGACGCCGGCCGCATTCGATTGCGCCATGGCCGGCGCGATGACGCCGACACTGAGTGCCGCTCCGCCGAAGGCCAGGGCAAGTGCATGGACTAGAACCGTCTTGTTGAGCATGTGATTTCCTGATTGGTATTTTGATCACTCGACGCGTTACTCCGCGTTCCCCCTCACTCTGTCATTCTCAATAATTGTTTCTTTATAGATATCAAACAGGTGTGGGGAAATCAGAACATGCGCAATGTTTAGGTGTCAATTTCTCCAAAAATTGGGCGCACGCACCAATCGGGCGCGGAGCTACCCAAATTGCATATTGATAGCCGGATGACAAAATTGTTGTATTTACGAAAAGCTTTGTGAATTGACGTGGAATGCGGTGTGATTCATGCAGATCGGCTGAGAACGGGAATCCGGCACTGACTACGCATGCACCATGATTGCCAGGTGACGGTTACCGTGCACAACGGCGGACCAGCTGCATCCGGAAAGCGCCGTGATGGCTTGCCGTAAAGTGTTGGTAGCAAACAACGCATATTCGGCAATGCCGCTGGGGCCATGCCGAAAAAAAGCCCTGGTGGACAGGATCCACCAGGGCCCCGAGCGTGACGATCAGCCTTAGAACGTGTAGTTCAGGCCCAGGCTGTAGAAGCGGCCGACGGCGCCGGCCTGGTGCAGCGAGGCGTTGTAGGCCGTCTGGTTGCTGGCGTTGCCGTAGGTGGCGACGTCGATCGGCGGCTGGCGGTCGAACACGTTCAGGATCGAACCCTTCAGGCTCAGGTTCTGGCTGAGCTTGTACACGACGTTCAGGTTGGTCGTGGTGAACGAGGCGACGTGGCAGTAATACTGCGGCTGCTCGATGCCGTCGAAGTACAGGCGGCCGCCGACGTCCGAACCGGTCGCGTCGCAGGTCGTAACGCCCAGCGATGGGTCGGTGGTCGAAAAGTCGCTGGTGTAGTTCACGGTCGCGGTCACGTCCAGCGGACCGCGCGAATAGCCGAGACTGAACTGGGCGCGGTCTTTCGGGCTGCCGGTGGCGCCGGAGATGACCGACGGCCCCTGGGTGCCGGCCAACTGGTAGCTGGCGCCCGCCACTTCGGTGATGTAGCTGAAGGTGTGGGCGGCGCTCAGGTTGGCGCGCACCGCGCCCAGGTCGTTCGGCAGGCGCCAGCGGTAGCCGACGTCGGCCTCGATACCGCTGGTCTTGGTGGCGCCGGCATTGATGTAGGGCGAGGTGGCGTACTGGATCGAGCCTGCGCGCGGAATCCCCTGTGCGACGCCGCTGCCGACGCCGGTCGCGATATCGACCGGAACGATGGGCGCGCGGACCCAGACCGGCACGTAGCTCGGATCGTTGCCGGCCGAGGTCACGATCTGGTTGCTGACCTTGATGTTGTAGTAGTCCAGGGTCGCGTTCAGGCCGCGGATCGGCTCGGCGATGATGCCCAGCGTGTAGGACTTGGACTTTTCGGGCGACAGGTCCGGGCTGGTGGTCTGCACGTAGATCGGCGCGATGTTGCAGGCGGAAGGCACGTTGCCGGCGGTGGTACGGCTGCCGTTGGCGCACAGCACCGGGTCGTTGATGCGGTTGAAGGTGAAGATCGAACCGGCGTTGCCCACCTCGGCCGGGTTCGGTGCGCGGAAGCCGCGCGCGAAGGTGCCGCGCACGCCGAACTGCTGGAGCGGGGTCCACTTGAAGCTGGCCGCCGGGGTGAAGGAATTGCCGTAGGTGTCGTAGTGGTCATACCGGCCGGACACGTGCAGCTCGAGGCTCTTGATCGGGGTCGCCTGCAGTTCGGCGAAGGCCGCGGTATTGGTCTCGCTGCCGATGGTGAAGGCCGAGGTGCTGGCCACCAGGCCATTCACGGTCAGCGGCGACGGCGGCGCATCCTGGTCGCGCTTGTGCCAGTGCAGGCCCGCCGCCACGGCCAGCGGCCCCGCGCCCAGCTGCATCAGTTCGCGCGAGCCGACCACGTCGGCGTAATTCAGGGTCGATTCCAGCCCGTTGGAAAAGCGCGGCGAAATCCGGGACACCAGGTCCGGCGAGTTACCGCCCAGGACGTTCCATTCGCCGCTCGTCAGGGCGTTGTACAGGGCCACCCGGTTGATGTAGCCGCTGTAGTCGATATTGGTACGGACCTTGGTCAGGCCGCCGGCCGCGCTCACGTCCCAGCCATAGGCGCTGCCATGCAGGTCGACGGCGAAGCGGGTCGTGGTGGCGGTGTTGTCCTGGGTGATGTTCGGGTCGACGCCCGGGACGTAGCCGTACAGGCGGGCATTCGCCGGCAGGGTGTTGACGATGCCCTGGCCGACCGGCCTGCCCGGCGCGAAGGTGGTGCTGGTGATGGCGTTCACGCCCGGGGTCGCCGAGCCGGGAACGACGACGGTATTGCCGGCGAAGGTCGAGGTGCTGTAGGCCGGATAGTAGGTGCCGCGGTTGTTGAGGCTGCTACGCCGGAACATCGAGGCCTTGAAACCCAGTTCCCAGTCCTGGCTCAGCTTCTTGGTCATGCCGACAAGCAGGTTGATGTTCTCGGTCTCGGGCTGGATGAAGGACGTGTCGTCCGTGAGGGCGCAGCCGCCGGCCCGGTACTTGGCGAAGTTGCACTTGGTCGGGTCGAGGAAGACGTAGTTGGCCGGGTTGTCGGCGTTGTTGACATAGGGCCTGCCGGTGGCCGGATCGATCTGGGTATTGGTGCCGGTCGGGTTGTACAGGAAAGGCGAATTGGTCTGGGTGATGAAGCTGTTGACGGCGGTCGGCACGCCGATGGTCAGGTCGTTGCCGCCGCGCGAGCGCCAGTCGAGCTGGTCCCACTGGAACTGCGAGCGCTGCGCCACCTTGATCGAACCCTGGCGGCGCCATTCGGCGGTGACGAAGGCGTTGTAGCCGTCGTTGTCGATATCGCCGATGCCGGTGCTGAACGAGGCGCGGTGGGTCTTGCCGCCGCCATGCTGGGTGTTGCCGCTCTCGGCCGACAGGCGGGTACCTGTCAGGTTTTTCTTGAGCTTGATGTTGACCACGCCGGCGATCGCGTCGGAGCCGTATAGCGACGAGGCGCCGCTCTTCAGGACTTCGATGCTGTCGATGGCGTCGAAGGGGATCGAGGAAACGTCGACGAAGGAGCGCTGCGAGTCGTCCGATAGCGGGTACGGGGCCAGGCGGTGGCCGTCGACCAGCACCAGGGTCGCGCCCACGGTCAGGCCGCGCAGCGAGACGCCCGAGGCGCCGTTCGCGAACGCACCCGAGAAGCCGGTGCCGAGCGTGCCCTGGCCGTTGGCGGCCAGGTCGTTCAGCAGCTCGGCGACCGAAGTCTTGCCGCTGCGCTGGATGTCTTGTGCGGTCAGCACCTGTACCGGGGTCGGGGTCTCCGTGTCGGTACGGCTGATCAGTGAACCGGTCACGACCACGCGCTGCGTGTTGGCGCTGGTGGCGCCGGCGGCCTCGGTGGTCTGTGCCATTGCGGGCAGGGCGCTGGCCAGGGCGCCGCTGGCAACCACGCAGGCAACCGCGAATGGCATCGACTTCAGTTTGAACATCATGGGTGCATCTCCTTCTCGGATTTCTCTCAAAGTGGGCTTGACTACCATGTTCATTTTTTAATTTTTCCAGCGCTGAAGTGATTCAATTTTTGCATTGGAAAAATGTCTACACATACAAACACAGCTGATCTTTTAATGTCAATTTCGTCCAACTCATGAAATTTGACATTTCTGACCCATGGGCAACAAGCGCACCACTATAGTGCATCGAATGCACCATGCCGCATTGCAGCAAGAAGCAGCATCGCTACGCCGAGGGTAATTTGTAAACACATCCGGATCCCGCAATGTAAATACAGTTGCGGGAAGACCTTGGCGGCATGGTATTGCGACGCAACAGAGAAAAACTTCTTTGAGGTAATGGCCAAAAAATAGTGCGTCGACACCGCACTTTAAGAATGCAAAAGGATTTCGTCAGCGTTGGATGCGCGCAACAATTTGCGCCGCTGCAGCCGCTGCGGGCAGGCAATGCCCAAGAAAAAAACGCCCCACCGGCGGATGGGTCCGCGGGCGGGGCGAGCGGCCCGGCCAGGCGGCCGGGCGGGATGCCGGGCGCTTAGAACGTGTAGTTCAGGCCCAGGCTGTAGAAGCGGCCGACGGCGCCGGCCTGGTGCAGCGACGCGTTGTAGGCGGTCTGCGTGTTGGCGTTGCCGTAGGTGGCGACGTCGATCGGCGGCTGCTTGTCGAACAGGTTCAGGATCGAACCCTTCAGCGTCAGGTTCTGGCTCAGCTTGTACTGGATGTTCAGGTTGGTCGTGGTGAACGATGCAACGTGGCAGTAGTACGCCGGCTGCCCGGTCGGGATGTTGCGGAAGTAGGAACGGCCGCCGACTGCGAAACCGGTGTTCGCGCAGCTGGTCACGCCCAGCGACGGGTCGATGGTCGAGAAGTCGCTGGTGTAGTTCATCGTCGCGGTGACGTCCAGCGGGCCGCGGTTGTAACCCAGCGAGAACTGGGCACGGTCTTTCGGGCTGCCGGTGGCGCCCGAGATCGACGACGGGCCCTGGGTGCCGGCCAGCTGGTAGCTCACGCCGCCGGCCGCCTCGGTCAGGTAGCTGAAGGTGTGGGCCGCGTTCAGGTTGGCACGCAGGCTGCCCAGCTCGTTCGGCAGGCGGAAGCGGTAGGTGATGTCCGCCTCGATGCCGCTGGTCTT
>Ga0308160_10008415_pt1 | contig 10058 bp, 15 predicted proteins | sample PhyFR1_FD_201036 | JGI IMG/M metagenome (GOLD analysis project Ga0308160, IMG submission 201036) | Phyllosphere microbial communities from UC Gill Tract Community Farm, Albany, California, United States - DLSLF.R1 | ecosystem: Host-associated > Plants > Phyllosphere > Unclassified | place: USA...
TGGTGCGCAATCCTGATATATCGACCTTACTATCGACCCGTCGCCCAGATGGGTGGTTCCCGATCCAACACCAGCTCCGCGGACAATCTTCAGAATCTGGCTGTCAGAGTAGGCTATCCCCGAATGTGTTTGCGTGAAAGGCTGACATATCTAGCGATGTGACAGATCCGCAGCTCGGATCAATTCTCTCTTACGGACATATCACCAGAGGTTCGGACTCCGTTACACCCCTCCTACGCTTTTCAATATCGCTTTTACCGCCGGTACCACCCATCTCCTCTCTGCTGTCCGACACCACGGGACAAAAATCAAAGACGGCGCAGTCACAAGTGCTAGGGAGTGTGTTGACTTCCTGAATAGTGTTGCGGAATCGTGGCCGGCAGCGGCGCAAAAAGCGGATATACTGGACACCCTGGTGAAGGAATATCACCCACATTCCCAATCGGCAGCTTTCGAGCAAACCATCACCCTGAGCTCTAGCGCCAGCCACAGGGGCACAGAGGGTTCTCACTTTCCGCAACAGCAGATTACTCAGACAACACAAGTCGCCCAAGCGATCCCAGCGAGGCGGCGGTCGACCACGAATCATACTCAAGACTCGATGTTCTCTGGCAGTTTTTCATCAAGCTACTCGGATGCGCCATGGCAGCCTTCGTCTTCATATCCTCAACCTCAGACCCAGCTGCAATCCTTCCAGGAGGGAGTTGCCGCGTAAGTGTGATGGTTTTCTCTATGGCATCCAGCTGAGTTGTTAGATCGAATATACATGACTACAACCCAAATCTGCCTAATGACCGGACCGACCAGGTCACCGATCCCTTCCTTCTCTCACTGCTCAATCATATCACCTTACCGCCACAGGTGCCCCAATCTGTGTCATCGCCGAACGACCTGTACATGTCAAACTTGGGCTGGTCGCCGCAGGCTATCATGTCGGCTGGACAGCAATACAACTCAGGGCAGTACAACCCACCTACAAGTTATACAGAATCATCGTACATCAATCAAGCTCAGCTTATGGGCATGAACCCTGCCCAGTCTGAAACCCATCCTGGCAGCGGGATGGGCACGGCACCCCGCAACAATGCGAATCAGAGCCTAGATAATACCTGGAACGGATATTTCGGTAGTAGCTAGTTTTTCGCAACAATGGATCGTTGTACAAGGACATTACATGGATACAAAATATCAAGACATGATATCGTTGATTGACAGATCAAGACAGACCATCTTGCCCGGAGCGTGGCCGATGCTGATCCCCTCACATTCAGGGCTGGACATGACGACTAGCTGAGGCGTGACTCCACATCCCCAAAAGACCGGAACTTCGCCCTCCCGGATCACTGGGGCATCGCCAAATTCGGGATTATTGATATCTGTGATGCCTAGCTGCTTCGCTGCCTCAGCTCCCTATCTCATCAGCTGACCCAACAAGTGGAGGAATAGATCACGGACCCAAGCGATCGGTTCTCCATGAGTCTCAAGGTATGGTCTCGTTATATCCCGAACCCGCTCTACGTCTTCGGGCTTGTACGGTCGCATCGAGACCACCGTGTTGCCTTTGAAGACTGTATATCAGCTATAGCACACATGGGAGAAATCAATAAGACTGACTGCCGGAAGGGAGAAGCGGGAGGTTTGTGCGGTACATAGGTACATTCCTCCCTTCCTCTTGGTGCCGAGGACTTAGGCCTGCATCTGCTAGTGCTTGCTCGAAAGTGAACGAACAGCCGACTACGCAATCAGCGGTGGTCGATGCTTGAATTATGCTGAGCTCACTGAGGAACGCGACACTATCCTCCTTCCAATACTCCTCGACATTCGCTACATCCCCCTTGATCAATTTCCCATTCCTATACCTGCCTCATCAGCCTCTTTCCCATCCATACCAGGTATGCACTCACACATTATACCCAGGAGCGTCACGTCTGATATCGCTGTCTTCAGCCAATTTCGTCTGTAACCTCGGATCTCCAGGTGCGACATTCTCCCCAAGAAGCGGACAAGACACCGGGTTCCTCTTACATAATCCTCTAAAGTCGGACGCGTACTTTGCAGGTAGGACCAACAGATTCGCTTGGACTTGGTCGGGACAAAGCCCAGCAGTTGGAGCGGTAAATGTCCCCGAACGGGCGGCTTGACGGACTGATAAGGCGTCGGTGAACGAGGGGGTGGTAGCGATTGGCATTATTGATTTCGGTATTTACAACAAGGTCTGGGTCATGTGAGGGATCCTGCCCTCGCCTCATGAAGCTATAGGTATGCCATCTTTGACGCTTATCTCGCTATCTGCAGGTGAGGTAAGCAGTCGAGACGAGAGGATGCACCGAATCACCTCGGAACTTGAGCGGAAATTCAATCCGGGGAAACCCTGAGTTGGTACGAAGCAAGTATACTCATACATTAAGCTCAGGCCTATCAAGATATGACGCTGTCGGTCCTAAACTATGCTCCGAAAGCCGCCTCGGCCATAGACTTCTCGGCCAGACTTCCCCTAGCCTCCCACTGAGGCTTGTACCCGTTTGCAGTGCCATTTGCCTTGGCACCTTCTACCTTCTTCCCCCATCCACCTCCACCAGGCGTTTGCAGTACCAGCCGGTCTCCAGCAGCCATATGTACCGCCGCCTTGCCTCCTAAATTAACACGACGAGTCTGACCCTCGGTAGTCTGCTTGATCCAAGTGTTGATTCCCATCTTGGCGGGTTCACCTCCTGCGAGGCCGTATGGCGCTCTTGATCGACGTTCGGTGAGAAGCGAGATTTGGATTGGCTCGAGGAACTCCAAATCTCGAACGACCCCATTACCGCCCGAGTACTCGCCCGGTCCTCCGGAATCTGGACGGTAGCCGAATTCGCGAAGAATGACTGGGTATCGACGTTCCAGGATTTCTGGATCGGTAATTCTCTGTCAGGTTAGCTATGTATCCTGAACAAGCTGAAGAGAACTTGCAGTATTGGTCATGTGACAACTGATTTGTCAGCGAGATATACGAGAGCTGAAGCGGTATGACTTACTGGACACCACTTGCTCCATTCCATCCTGGTCCAGCCCCACTACCTCCAGCAATCGTCTCGTAGTATCCCCATCCCTTCTTGACTTCACCCGTGATAGGGTCCTTGCCTCCCACTCCGAATGATAAGTTGTTGCAGCATCCTTGACTGGCTGCACAGGCGTTGAATGCTTTCAAGACGACATCGGTGATTCGCTGAGATGTGAGGACGTTTCCGGCGCAGACTGCAGCTTCTGGGGAGGGGTTAAGGAGACAGTCCTCGGGGATGTGGACTTAGGGATCAGCTGAATGCTCTTGTCGTTATAGCTTAGTGCTTACTGTTGAGAGGTACGAGACATCCTGCGTTCAAAGGGATATCCTGATTGACCATCGTACGCATACTGAAAATCAGCCAGAGGAAAGACCTGATGAAAGCTGACATACCAGTAAATGATAGCCGAGTGGACGACAGCGATAGGGGCATTCAAATTACCCCGCACCTCTGCTCCAGTCCCTTCAAAGTCGAAGACTGCATCTCCCTTTTCGCTGTCAATCGTGACTTTGAGGCAGATTGGAGTCCCATCGTCCAGGTAATCAATAGCTTCAAGCACGTTGGTGCCGGCCTCTTTGGCCGCTTTGATCAACATGGTTCGTACAGCTTGCTCGGCATTTCTACCTCGTTAGCATCATGACTGGACGCCTGATGATCGGACTCACTGCTGGATATAGCCCATGTAGCCGTGAACGACTTTCAGGCCATGCTCATCGACCAACGAGTGGAGCAGTTGGGATCCCTTGTGGTTTGCAGCGATTTGCTGCGATGTAAGCTTCAACCAAAGCGACCGATGTGAACACAACTCACCGCCTTGATATCACTCTCGACGTCCCGGTAATTCCTGCAACCGCTTCCACCGGGATACTTGGCAGGAATATCGACCAGTAGCTCATACAGCCCCTCCTGATCAAATACGCCTTGCGAGACTAGCTTGAAGCTGATGATCTCTGCTCCTTCCTCTGCTAATGTCGTACTGGTCGCTGGCATGGACCCACCGATGATACCTCCAATATCACTATGATGGGCTCTTGACGCAGTGAAGAATATGATCTGATCCTCCTTCCCGGGTGTAGGGTCAAAGATCGGAGTAATGACCGTCAGATCAGGTAAATGTGAACCACCGGCAATGGGCGAATTGGCTAGAAAGACGTCTCCTGGGTGAAGTTGACCCGCCCACCGTTCTAGTTGGAACTTGACGGCGAATGACATGGATCCGAGGTGAACAGGGATAAAGGGAGCATTCGCGACTAGATCACCGGTATGGCTGAAGAGGGCACATGAGTAGTCGAGTCGTTCTTTGATATTGGTCGAGATGGAGGTCTGTTGAAGCGATCGCCCCATTGCCTCTGCAACATTCATGAAGCGGTTGGCGCTATCTTGATCAGCTACATGGCCAATCAGACTGGTGAAGGAGCCTACAAGAGACTGAGGGTGATCGGGTCCTTGGGAACATCTGAAGCGTTGACCATGATGAAATGTGTGAGATGTGTATAATATGTGTATAGGCGATGAGTGCGATTTGGGTATCGTTTCCTTCAAATGTAGTACAGAGACATATATCAGCTATCTATACAACTACCATTCAAGTCGTGACTATCTCGTGATAGCGTATCATGAGCGGCCTCGGTATAGGAGTAAGAGGTATCGCCTAAGTTGTACCCCGGATCAACTTTCCGGTCATGTTCCGCGCAACTTATCTCTAAGCCGTTTGTATTCGCCATCAACTCATCTTCCGCGCAACAATCCGCTAGCCGATAGGATAAGGAGACTTGGGTCAGGATGGATCAAGATGTATGCAAATGCTTCATATAGTCTTGTCTGCTTTGAGAAGAGATAGCTCATAATTCCAAGTCTTCGTCACAACCATCTTCATCCAATATGACATATATCGATATCCCCGAACACTCTATCGTCGTATCTATCGATAGAGGAGGAACTTTTACCGATGTCTATGCGTAAGTTTCCAATCTGAATTGGGCCAAGAGCTCATGTCTCAGATCATGGCCAGACCCAAATAATGCTTCCAATCCCCGCAAGGAGGTCATCACCAAGCTCCTCTCGCAAGACCCTTCCAACTACCCAGATGCTCCCACGGAAGGTATCAGGAGGATTCTGGAGATAGTGACCGGACAGCAGGTCCCCCGTGGTGTTCCTCTGCCCACTAATAAGATCGGTACGTCCCCATTTCGTCTTTGCGGAGCTACGCTAACTAAGCAGACACCGTACGTCTGAGTACGACCGTCGCTACCAATGCTCTACTGGAACGTCGGGGAGCACCTCACGCCCTTCTCATCACGAAAGGCTTCAAAGACCTCCTCAGCATCGGTAATCAAGCTCGTCCAAAGATCTTCGATCTGCACATCAAGAAAGCATCCACACTATACGGCGATGTCGTCGAGGTAGACGAGAGGGTCACATTGGTCGGATACACTTCGGACCCCGAACACGCTGCACATGCCGTCAAATGGACCGAAGATGGTCAAGTCGCCAAGGCCTACGAGGGGATTGGCGCACAGAACGGTCTTGGGGGTAGCACTGAAGGGTCGATTGTACAGGGATTGAGCGGAGAGGCAGTTCACATCCTGAAGAAGCTCGACCAGGAGGTGGTGGAGAAGGACTTGCAGAAGCTGTATGATCAGGGATACAGATCAGTCGCTGTCGTCCTAGCACACTCGTACATTTCACCTCCCCATTCAAAGCTACAGTGACTGATTAAATAGCTTCACATACCCAGACCACGAGCTAGAAGTCGGAAAGATCGCCGAAAAGATTGGTTTCAAGCACATCTCTCTCTCCTCTCAACTATTGCCCATGATCAGGATGGTTCCCAGAGGAGTCTCGACAACAGCGGACGCATACCTCACACCAGTGCTAGGTGATTACCTAGATGGATTCTATGCTGGATTTGCCGGAGGGCGAAAAGGTGGTTTGAAAGTCGAATTCATGGGCTCTGATGGTGGTCTTGTCAATCTCGATGTATGCCAACTCTGATGTTTACCTAAGCCGAGGCTAATGAACAGAACTTTACTGGTCTCAACTCCATTCTGAGTGGACCTGCAGGAGGAGTCGTCGGATACGCCCTCACGAGTTGGGACGCAAAGGAGCGAGCTCCAGTCATCGGGTAAGCACTGAAATTGGTCAGACTCATTGGCCCTGCTGACAGCCAGTTTCGATGTTGGAGGTACCTCCACAGACGTGTCCCGTTTCGATGGCCGTTATGAGATTGTATACGAAACGACAACTGCCGGTATCTCTATCCAAAGCCCTCAGCTCGACATCAATACCGTCGCCGCTGGCGGAGGATCTTGCTTGACTTTCAGAAATGGGATGTTCCACGCCGGACCTGAATCTGCCGGTGCTCATCCTGGACCTGCATGTTATAGAAAGGGCGGACCACTCGCACTGACGGATGCCAATCTACTGCTGGGTCGATTAGTCCCAAGGATGTAAGCAGACCTGCTGTACATATGAAAAAAGCTGATAATCAGTTTCCCACAATGTTTCGGTCCCAATGAGAACGAGCCTCTAGATCCCAACGCATCGGAGACCGCTTTCAGGACACTGCGTGAACAGATCATCGAGGGGACCGGACGTGAATTGTCGATGGATGAGATGGTATGTCCCACTCATAGGAGCTAGACTGACGTATCAGATCTACGGATTCGTCAAGATTGCCAACGAGACCATGGCTAGGCCTATCAGAACACTAACGGAGGCTAGAGGGTTCGCTACTTCGAAGCATATGTGAGTGTACCAGCCATCTATATTAGAATGCCCTGATAGTCTAGTCTAGCGTCTTTCGGAGGTGCAGGAGGTCAGCACGCTTGCGAGATCGCCGAGGTAAGCCTAACGACTCTTCATCTGCGAGCTGCACTGACCAAGCCAGAGTCTCGGCATCACGCGTGTATTGATCCACCGTTATTCCTCCATCCTTTCTGCTTACGGCCTTGCTCTTGCAGACCGGTTAGTTCCTTCCTCTTCTCCTCTCCAGGGTCCAGCTGATGGATCAGAGTCTACGAATCTCAAGAACCCTGTTCATCCGTATACGATGCCGAGACCATTCCCATGCTACGATCCCGTCTGGCCGGTATCGATCGTCGCGTGAGGACTGAGCTGGATGCACAGGGCTTCAAAGAGGATCAGATCAAGACCGAAAAAGTCTTGCATATGCGTTTCGACGGTTCCGACACTGCTCTCATGATGTACGTTAACCCCCGCTCGTACGGTGATGGGCACAGCTGATCATCTAGTCCCGAGCCTGCAGATGGTGACTTTGAGACTGCCTTTAAGGTCGCATACAAGCTCGAGTTCGGTTTCCTTCTCACCAGTGCCATCGTGGTGGACGATGTCAAGGTAAGTGTCTACAATCTGGTTAGGGGTCTTGACTGACGATGTAGGTCAAAGGAGTCGGAAAGACGTTCTCACCTCCCGGAGATTCCGTCTTTGACGAGATCAAGACTCTCAAAACATCCCCTGTCGACGCAATCACCGAGACGTCAAAGGGCGGAAAAGTGTCCAGTCGCCAAGAAGTATACGTCAGTCCTCCTGGCACCGGCAAGGGATCCCGAGTCGATACTCCAGTATTCCAACTGGAGCACTTGGATATCGGAGACGAGGTAGCTGGTCCCGCCTTGATCATCGATGCTACTCAGACGATCTTTGTCAATGCGTAAGTCGCGTCTTTGTAAGGGGAGTGCATTACTAATGATAATAGGACGTGGACCGCTACAGCTACAACTCGTCATTTACTCATCACTCGACCACATAACTAGGCCAGCCATTTGTACATTTGTATTATTAGATATTGAATGTCATGCATACAAACATGAACTTGCCTCTTGCTCCTTGAGCTGTCTGGGATTAATTGCAAGAATGATGTAAAAATAATGATCCTCCACCTCCGCCATGCATCAACTGAAATGTCATTTAGAGTGTATATTTCTCTAATTATACCCAGACAACGCACCCAAAATGGATATTGACGACCTAAGTAAGTGCCCAAGAGGGCCCAAGAGGACCTTGGCTCAATACACCCGGTTCAGAATCGGGCTAACGAGTCACAGCGGTCGACAACACCTACCAGCTCGGAGGAGAGGATGATGAGAGGGAACGAGAGCAGAATGCAGTTGCTCTCGAGCAGCTGGAGAGGAGGACAAGATTAAGGACAATGGCTGTTCCCACGGATGATAAGAAAGTCCGGGAACGTCTAAGGGCATATGGAGAGCCTATAACATTATTCGGAGAAGGGGTAAGCTAACCCATACGCATCCTGTAGAGGCGGCGAAGCTGATCAGACAGCCTGGAGATAGGAGAGACCGTCTGAAATATGTTCAGGAGCAGATTGAGATGGCAAGAGGCCGAAGCGGGACGGATTATCCAATGGATGATAGCGATAGTGATGATTCGGATGACGAGGGGGAATTCTTTACGGAAGGAACGGATGATTTGCTGGCGGCGAGGAGAAAGTTGGCGGCATATTCTCTGCAGAGGTGAGTCATTTCGTAAAATAAAACGCAGGAGTGAATGCTAAACAGATAGAGCGAGGAAGAGAATAGCGCGTCAGCGTATAGAAGCTGGATTGCCTTTAGGAAAGATTGTCAATGTCAGAAAATCACTATATCAGGAAATGAAGGTGAGCTCGAAGCAAGCCCTTCCTATGATCCAAGCTGATATTTAGTCGTTCAATAACCTTGGATCTCAATTCGGAGATGATCGTCCACTATCGACATTACGTTTCTCGCCAAATTCCCAATACATCTTAACGACATCATGGACAGGTGACTCCAAAGTCTGGGATTTACCCAACTTGAATGCAGTCTCGACGAAAAGGGGGCACACGGATAAAGTGGGAGGAGCAGCATGGCACCCCTCAGCGACTGTTGGGATGTCCGAGGACGGACTGAATTTCGCAACAGGGGGTGGAGAGGGAGAAGTCAAGTTGTGGTCTTTATCAGAGTATGTCCGCTTGCTTAGTCGTAGAGTTTAGCTGATGGGTAGTGATAAGCCATTAGGGACTCTGAGTGGGCATACAAATCGAGTTGGACGTGTGGCTTTCCACCCATCTGGATCATTCCTTGGATCAGCATCGTTTGATGGAACATGGAGATTATGGGATGTCGCGAAGCAAAAGGAATTGATGACGCAAGAGGGGCACAGTAAAGAGGTTTACGCCTTGACATTCCAGGATGATGGTGCGCTGGTAGCATCGGGGTGAGTCATTCTTAAATGTCGAGGACAAGTAGCTGACCTTTTAGTGGTTTCGATGCCATCGGACGTGTATGGGATACGAGAACAGGGAGAACGGCAATGGTACTAGATGGACATATCAAGGAGATTCTAGCAATGGACTTTGCTCCTAACGGGCAAGTCGCACAGGAGAGCAAGGAGCGAAACTGACATCCAGGTACCAAGTTGCAACTGGGTCCGGAGACGATACCGTCCGTATATGGGACCTTCGAGCTCTCAAAACACAATACATAATCCCCGCCCATAGCTCATCAGTCTCTGACCTCCGATTCTTCCGCTCCACCTCTGAACTGCCCCACATTCCCCTCGAAGCACCACAAACCAACGGCACCACCAACGGCGATAATATGGATACAGACGACATCAGCAACGACCCAACCGAGAAGGAAACGGCTACACCTTCTTCTGATGTCCTTCCTCGCTCTGGACTATTCTTGGTTACGGCTGGATTTGATTGTAATGTCCGTATATGGTCTGCGGACGAGTGGAACATGATTAGAAATCTGGCTACGGATGCTGGAAAGGTTATGAGTGTGGATATCTCGGGAGATGGCAAGTTTATTGGATCGGCGAGTTATAGTCGGTCCTTCCATCTGTTTGGGGGTGATAACTCGTTGTAGACTCATAGATATGCAGATTACAAAAGACGCTACATGGAGGCCCGGCTCCAAATCCTGCTGATACATTTGCCCGGTGAGATTGGATGGGAACAGCATATAATGCATCGCGCACTACTTCGACTCGCCATATTGCTTCAGTATATCCGTC
>Ga0308160_10008416_pt1 | contig 10058 bp, 10 predicted proteins | sample PhyFR1_FD_201036 | JGI IMG/M metagenome (GOLD analysis project Ga0308160, IMG submission 201036) | Phyllosphere microbial communities from UC Gill Tract Community Farm, Albany, California, United States - DLSLF.R1 | ecosystem: Host-associated > Plants > Phyllosphere > Unclassified | place: USA...
CCGGACTCTTGATTGAAATCACCATTGTCCTCGATAGCCGTGCTCGAGAGAGGCTTGACCTTCGAGTAGACCCATCCTGCCGCACTCGTCTCACTGTGGCCATCACCACCATGATCTCCCTTCTCGTCCATTCCATGATCCCCTAGGAGGACTAGCAACGTATCATCGCTCATTTCGGTCACAGTTTTGTCAATAAAGTCATTCATCTGCAGCAACTTTTTCGACATTGTACTCGAAGACGGTCCAACACGATGTCCAACATGATCCACCCCGAGAAAATGCAAGATGAGTACATCCCAGTCATTGGTGAACGTCTTGTTCTCGTTGGCGAGGATGGGGAAAAACTTCGCAATGACACCTTCATCGACAGTGTGCAAGTCTTCGACGTTGAAGCTATCGAAGCCGTGTGTCAACTCTGGCTTCCAGTACTTTTCGGCGATGAATTTTGATCCATTTGCGTTTTCTGGTATAGCCAGAGGGAATAAGCCAAGCCAGGTATCGTCTCCTATTAAGCCAACGTCTTTGCCGGCGGTCTTCCACTGCGAAATCAAGCTATCTTCCAAGACCTCTGTGCTGGCAAAATTTGAGCCAGCGTCGATGAAAGTTGGGAGACTTCCTGTAGTCAATCCTTTTAGACGCTGCATGGTGGTAGTAGGTGGGTCCGAAAAGAGTTCAAATAACATCGAATTTTGAGGATTTTGGGCGGTGAGTTCCGCCGGCAAGCTCAGTTTATTATGATAGTATTCGTTATAGATCGGCGAATCCGAAGGGATGGAGTGGATGAAATCTGATCGAAGAGCATCAATGACGATGATAATAGCCTTATCGTGCGTCGCTCGTAATGGCTGAAGTGTCGTGTCCGCAGCATAAGATGGCGTCCGGTGCAACGAGGTCACTCTCGTCAATAGGAAGCCTCGAGCAAAGTGGTAGAGCGCCGTCAGATGCACCAAGAAGATGTAGAATAGGAGCAGAAGAGCCAAAGATGTTCTGGATAGGTTTTGTAGAAGCTGACCATCTCTGCCAGTACTTCTCGAAGGTAAACGAGCACCTTGCGTCTGAAACTCGAGACCACCGGCGAGAGGTCAAATGCTATAATGCTGGGAATGCCGATGTAAATGCTACTTACCGCTCTGGATACAGTGGGTGCCATAGGAAAACCGTCTCCAAGGAGGCTCAGATATCGTCCGATTATATATTGGCAACCTGTGATCATGCAGATGGGCAGCCGTACCGACTTCCCATCAGTCAAAGTCAATAAATATCCAGTTCCCCTTCGCAACCTCGGTCTTGGAACCTCGCGGATGGGTTGTTCCAGGTGGAGACATCGCACTATGCGGGTGCGGATACAGTTTTACGGCATACATCCTCAGTACCTGACATTTTCTTATCTAAAGCTTGTCTTGCTCCTTGACACTCGACGATCATCCTTCATGCCTTCACCCAGAATTTTCTGGCATAGCTAATTCTGACCCAAACGATGAGAAGGAAGGATATCGTTGTGGTCGCGCCCACAAGGTACATGGCTGGCTTGTACGGTTTCGCGCCTTGATCTGAGCCTCCGAAAGCATCTAAGAGAACCCCTGCAGTGATTGGGCCGAGAAGGTATCCGAGGGATGTCGAAAGCTCGATATATCCAATGCCTTGATTGATTTTGTGGGCTCCAACTACTTGTGCGACGATGCTGGATTGGAGACTAAAATAACCTCCAGATCCTAATCCGCACCAAAAAGCGAAACCGATGATGGCGGACGAGGAGGTCGCGTATGGCCAGACGAAAAAGCTCGATAGCAGGATAGACAGCAGCGCTAGTGCCCAAGATGTCAGATTCTGATTTAGTTGATATGTTAGTGGCTTTCTACTACAATAGTGTTCATGGTGGAGATCACCGACTCACTCCTGTCAACATGTCGGCAACGACTCCGAAACCGATCCGACCGATTCCTGAGGCAATATTATATAATGCAGAATATAACGCTCCCTGAGAAGGCGCCAGGCCGATCGACACAGCGTACTGTGGAATGTACTATGATTGATGCGGCAACAGCGCGCTTGCTCAGCCCTCTTCGTCGTTGCCATAGCCTGGATGTAATGCTTACGAATGGGGGGATGAAGAAAGGGTAGCTAACGATGAAGCAAGCCAATAGAACCCTGATAAACATCGATTGTCTGAGAATACTACGCTCGACCCGTCCAGCGGCTGCGTGTGTAGGTTTCGGAGCAGTGTATCCAGGTCGAAGTATCCACACTGCAGGCTGCAGTCAGACAATGCAGCGTGATGAAGTTCGTAAGACAGGTATGTGTAGGGAGATAGACAGGATCGTTGTATTCACCAAGCAAAAGACCAGAGTTGAGAGACCTGAACAGCAGAGCAACAAGACATCAATCTCTTACGCTCCTTTCGCAGAGCAGGTGGGTCTCTACACACCGAGAACTCGGTAAGTCCAAGGTAATCCAATCTTTTCGATCAACCTCTCAATTATCTGGTGACAACACATTAACATGTATCCTTTGATATCCGCCTGATTTCGACGCACCAATGACCACGCCGCGCCCCCAACTCCACCGCCGGCCGAAGTGATCCCCGTGGCGAGACCTCGTTTCTTCAGAAAATATTGGGATGGAAGAGGATACGTCGTCTACATGATAGGGCGTAGGCTGTCAATGGCGATAACCCAGGCATATTCAGAGAGAAACAGCTGATCGCTGGACTGACCATGAATAGCGTGCCGCAGGCAGTCCCAAACATGATGCCCTGCAGGAAGATCAATCCCCCAATATTGCGAGTACTGAAACTGGACAAGATCAATCCAGCAGCTGCTAGGCATACCCCAAATAGGCCCGTATTCTTGACTCCGTATTTCGAGATCACCCAAGACGCCTGAGCGCAAAAGACAGATAAACGATTCAGCGAGCCTAGTCATGTAGTGTTATCGAAGTCGCACGCACAGGTATACAGAAGGTCGAGAAACAAAACACTTCCAAGCCCCCAACTACGCTCAGAACACGCGAAGTTCCAAGACCAGCATCAAGTAGAGAAGACTGTATGACACCCCACGAATAAAGGATCCCGAGAAAGTGGAAAGAAATTATGAATGTGCCTGATAAAATAGCCTCAAGGTTCAATCCCGGCCGGTAGCCAATGTTGACTCAACCGACTTACAGACAACGATTGCCCAGCCGAAGCCTCCTTCAATATAGTCCGCTTGATCCTCATACCGAATGTTAGGGTTACCGACGGACTGAGCGAGCTCTCCGAGCGCTTCGGCAGCGCCCAAGTGCCCCGTGTTGTCCTTGGGATTGGATGTCGGTCGATCAAGCTCTAGCGTAGTCTGAATGGGATCCATCTCATGGGTTTGAGGCTGCTGACTTGGTCGCGGTTCGATGCTGGCCATAGCTGACAGCTCCGATGATAGGCGATGGACGATGGTATTATGAAATCGGTGTATTATTATACTATCGTGGGGGGTTTTGACCGAATATGATCACATGCGTTCGATTGAACAATGCAAAATGACAACCACACCGTATACTTCATATAGTGTACAAGCGGTCGACGCTGGGTATTGGTATCGGACGAAGTGAGATTCATGCATCATGCAAATCATATTCGAATAAGAGGAATTTTGTCATGCTCGTCAGCAGAATTCGCCGTGGTCACCTCGATCACTCATGATCACTCATCTCGCGGAAGCGAGCCGCTAGACGAGCGGGGTCTCCATGACCGCTCGTAAGCTCGTAGCCGGCTCGCGCATCGAAGCGCTGGCTCGGCTCATGCCTTGCCTGATTTTGCATTGGCTGTCGAATACCCGTTCGACGTTGACAAGCTCTGTATGGCATGAGCAAACATCTGGCTTTGGACGGTGAGTCGACGGGAGATCTAAGGTCAATCGCATCACCACCTCCGGCTGGGAAAAGAATAGAAGAGCGTTGTCCGATCGGTCTACGATCGTTGATTCAAGAATGATTGATGGCCGTCGCTCGACCCTGCAACATGCGGCCAGTCATGCAGGTGTCCCGCGGAAAGAATGAGCCTTAGCAGAGCATCATTCGAAGTCTGACTGTTGTCTATATGATCCATGAGAATATGCATAGGTTGGCTGAATATTGACATGACGCCCATTGCTGAGGCAAAAGTCGCTGGATATTATGTAGGGGTTCGGCGCATGTGCGGCTCGAGCGCGCTTTTGGTGTGTCACTCTCTCCGAGTCCTAAATCGTCGGGATAATGTTCAACAGTCAGTCATCAACCCTCGCGTCTCGTTTGCTTTGCCAGAATACTCACGTCCTGTCGTAGCTGGCCTCTAGCCTTGCAGCTTCTGCACTTGTGTCTTCAGCTTGTCCTTGGGTAGTGGAGTGACGTCTCCGAAGACCTCGATCGCAGCACCTAACTCCTCGACGTCTTCGTCTGACAATTTACCGGCGGTGATGATCTCTGCCGCAAATGCGTATGCAAGAGGGACGTCGACGACAACATCGTCCAAAAGCTCCATCGAGGGCATCAAGCTGCGATACATAGTTGAGGTAATGGTTTAGAAAGCAGCGAGAAGAAATTCACCATGGAAACTCACGCAGCCTTGATTGTCTCCGATGTCAAAAAGCCGGCACTCGCCGATTTAGTGAAAGCTTCAGCGACCAGAGAAGTGTCCTCGGCTCTTGAAAGCCTGAAGATATCGTCTACCAGACGCTTCGCCAACTCCGAACGTCCTTCTTCCGACAAGGCCTCGAAGTATGACACCACGTCATCGGTATTCCGCGTGCCGACAGTTCCCTTCTCGCCCCAGAATTCTGCTAGATCGGCTTTGATTTTGCGTTCCACATCATCGGTGGACATTCCACCTTCGGCGGGCTCGCCCGAATCATCTGCGTCTGCCTCGGCGTCCGCATTGGCGTCAGCGTTGACGTTAGCGCTTGATACCGTTCGGGGTTGCAATACTAGCCTCTTGCGCTGAGGACCCGGCTCCGAGGAACCAGCTGAATTGTCCTCACCGACCGAGACATCACCCGATCCGTCATCCATACCCAGCGCGCTGAAAGGGTTCGCGTTTGTCGTCGCGACTCCGTTGGGGGGGGTGACGTCGCCCGACTTGGGCTTCGACTTGTTTCTGTTGAAGACGGATGCTGGGCCAAAAGTGCCGGGTCCTCCGCCGATTTGGATCTTTCCAAATCCGGTCATGTCAGCAGCCTTGGGTGGTGGCCGACTACCGACGGATTGCCACTGATCTGAAGCTCCAGGCATGCCGCCGTAACCTGACCGCTGATCGCCTCGCCGAGACCCGCCACGGGACATGCTCGCATCTCGGGACATCGGTGCATTCGCTGCTGCTCGCGCTGCGTCGGCCTGCTCCTTGGCAGCCTGTCGAAGCGGACCATACGAGAAGGGGTGAGTCATTGCATCTTCCCGCGTGAGTTTCGAAGCAAAGGCTCGATATACATACCTGTCGATGCACCTCCTCGATCGTCATTGGACCGCTCTGACCTTGTCCTGCTCTCCCTTTCCATCCGTTGTTGTACGCTTCGATGACTTCCTACGGACGGCGACCATACAAACCCGATCAGCGCCACATATCGCAACCCAACAGTGCAAGAACGGTCGGTACTCACTAGCAACATGAACTTCATACGGGATGAGATATGCGGGCTCTCCTTCATTTCCGTCATTCGGGAGATGAATATTCCCAGGGTACTCGCCGCGGTCGGACTCGTCTTCTGGATTTTCTCTCCGATAGTGGAGATCAATTGACAGAGCGACTCGACGTCCTCCTCATCAGGCGTCACGATGTTGTGTAGTAGCTTGACGATACAGGCGTTCATGATCTTGAGCGAAAGCATGTCCAACTTGAACAATTCTCCAACAAACTTGACCAATCCCAACCCTTGACGTTTTGCCGCTTGTTCGGCATAGTACTCGTCAGAGAATTTAAACTCTTCCACTTGCTTTCCAGCAGCAACAGCCTCGGCGTGAGCGGCCTTGTTCTTCTCGTCCTCTGATGCCTTGTTCTTGGCAGCGGCCGATGCGTCCTCCTTATTCTTCCATCCTTTCTCAAAGTCTTCCTGGCATCGGTTCAACAGGTACTTTCGGAACAACACTCCTCCAGCCAAAGGCTTTCCATCGGCGGCTTTCACCTGCTCGTCCTTGATTTCGGGACTCAAAGTCTCCAACAACTTGTGACAGAGCTCGGCATACATGCTGGACCAGAACTGTTCGTCCTTTGCCTTTTCGAAGATCAACTTGATAACCAAACGCAAAGTCTGTCCGTCGCTCTCGACCACCGATTTGTTACCCCATTCGAGGATCTGATCGGAAATCGAAATGAACTTCTCCTTGGTAAGCTTGTTGAGCAGCCCCTTGACCTTTCTCTCGACATATTCGGGCGACGACTCGTCCACAGCACCTGGCCTTCGAGATTGTACACCGGGAGTCCATCGATTGGCCGACAATTCCAGGGGAGCCACATCAGCTTCAAATCCACCAGAACCCATCGTAGGGGCACCTCTTGGCTGCTCTCGTCGCTGTTTCCCACGAGTGCTACCAGCTCGGCTGCTCTCGCGGCCCATACCCGGGGTCATCATCGCCATCCCGCTAGGGCCAGATTGACTCGGTGTTCGGGCCATTCCAGGTGCGTTTCGTGCGGATCCAAAAGCGTTGCCCATGTTACCGATTCTCGACTGGGCCATACGTTCCTCACTGGTCGCCGGCGGCCGGTTAAAGTTGCCCATACTGAACGATCCCATGCCTCCAGCGTTCTTTCCTCCGAACGAGCCCATACCTCCGCCAATACCGGCGCCCATACCTCCAGCGCCTCGAGGGTTACCCATTTGGCTGCCGGAGCGTTGACCGCCCCTACTGCTTCCTCCACGACCCATACTCGCGTGATCGCGTTCCATGCCGAGTTGATCGAGAGGAGGCAAAGATTCTGGCTTGTCTCGGCATACACTCATGAACTGAAGCAAGAAATCCCGGTCATATCGGAACTTGCCGGGCTGAGCGGTAGTGTTGAGAGCGACGTTGGGGGAGTTGAGACCATCGGGGTACTGAACGTTCTCCAGCTTTTCGATAGGCTTCGCTGTCAACAAGGCCTGAGCAGAGGCAGCGTTGGATTGCTGGGTGGAGCCCTCTTCGGAAGCAGGCAAGTTGAGAGCCGAGGGCGTGCTCTTGCGAGCGAGTGCACTAGCAGCCGCAACTGGCTTGGCGGGCAAGGTCGCATGAGCCAGAGAGGGCGAGACTACTGGGGACGCAGAGTTACTGTTGTGGCCATCCGAAGGAGGAGCAAGGGCCGAGGCCGTAGGAGCAGAACGTGCCGAGTCGAGCACTTCGGCAGATGGCTTCGAAGGCAAACCGGCAGGAGCCTTTGCTTTTGAGTCTGCTTCAGCCTCAGCTTTCGATTTCTCGGTTGCCTGACGGTCCGACGCTTCTTGACGCGCCTTGTTCTCTCTTGTCTCCTCAGCTTGCTTCTTCTCGGCTGCCGCAGCTGCTGAACGAGCACTTTCCTCATCCTTAGCTTTCTGTTCTGCGGCCTGAGTGGCAGCCTCTTCTTTCGCTGCTTGATCCGCCTCTTCGGCCTGCACCACGATGTCAAGTCAGCTATAGATCTGAGTTTCGGAATTCACCAATACAGCTTACCTTCTGCTTGACAGCGACCTCTTCACGCTGTTTGGCTTCCGCAGCCTCTCGCTCTTCCTTCTCCCGACGAGCGGTCTCTCTCTCTCGTCGCTCAGCCTCTGCTTTCTCATCTTCCGCCTTACGTGTCTTGGCCAGTTCCTGATCAGCTAGCCTTTGAGCTTTCTGTGCCTCAGTCTCCATCCGTACGACCACTGGCATCGCAGGCAAGTTGGGCTTAGCTGATACCGGTGCGGGCGTGCCCGGAGTGGCGCTGGCTGCGGTAGAAGATCCGCCTGTAGAAGCAGGAGTCTTGAGCTCCTTCGCAGCTGTGGCAAGATCGACGGCAGTTCCATCGGCTCGGGTGATTTTGATCGCGCTTGATTTGGTTCGAGGCACAAAGGCGTTAGCAGACGCATGAAGGTTTGCCGACGGCGAGCTCATGTGGCCAGGGGTAAAGGGTTGCCCCGGCTGGAAAGACGCAGGTCTCGCGTGGCTTTGGGAGGGAGTGGAAGGTCCCGAAGTCTGGGATGATGAAGAGAAATTGCTGGGGTTGTGGCTAGCGGATGGACGGTTGGCGGTGGGCATTGATTGGCCTCCGGCGCCGTTCATACTTGGCGTCGAAGAGGAATGTTGGGGATTATGGGGCGTAGCGTTGCCCGCTCGAGGTGATAAGGGGGTAGAAGCTTGTCCGGCCTGCCATTGAACGGGACCAGGGCCTGGACCGTACGGCGAATCCGGTCCGTAATAGCCATACGCATAGTATCCCTGAGGACCGCCATAAGGCATACCCGGGTAATTCGATCCAGCATGTTGCTGGTTAGGGTGCATACCAAAGCTGTGAGCGGATTGACCACGGTTGACCTGCCCTTGCATCTGATTAGGTGGGCCACGAACAGAGCCGGACTGAATGTTGCTGGGTCGGAAGGAGGCTCCACCAGGGGCGTTTCCATAGGGGTTCATACTGTTAGACTGCTGGTGACCGAGGGTAGGCGATCGAGGGTTCTGGTTCGGTGCTCCAGGGGAGCTTGGGGCTCCAGCTGAAGCAGACATCTGAGGGTTAAGCCTGTTGCCAGCGCCGGTGGGAGCCACCGAGTTGCCACTCATCTGTACAGGCCTGCCCTGAGCATCGTAGCCTCTGGCCTGCTGTACTGCAGGCTGCATATCCAGGGGCGAATCGTTAGACTATGTACATTGACAGCGGACGAAGCAGCGCGATGACCAGACTTACTGAAGAGCCCGCTCCACCTGGCATCTGGAAGAGCTTGTTGACATCGAACTTAGGGTTGCTGGCCTGAGCCGGCTTGCGGCTGAGAACAGCACTTTTGTCCTCTTTACCAGCATCTGCAGCCTCCACCGTCCCGAAACTCTTCACACCATCCGTTGAGGCGAGATGTGTTCCTGTCGTCGGGTTGGCAGCGGGCGAAGAAGACAATTCTGCATTGGGGTTGCCAACAGAACCGAAGTTGATACCTGCGGAGATTGCCGAGAATAGAGATCAGTTACGAATATGTCTTGGGAATGTGCGTCAATGCCATGAGGATATAGGCTTACCTCGACCACCAATGTTCATAGGCTTAGCAGTAGTAGCCGACTCCGATGACGTTGCGCTGGGTCCAGCAGCAGCGGAGGCGTTGGCTCCTACAGCCAGGAGACTTGATTTACGGGAGTGTTGCGGTCGAGCTGCATTGGGGGCGGAAGTCGACTTTCCAGCTGATGCATTGATCGACTCCTTGTTGGCATTGGGCAAGGGGGCTTGTCCAAGGTGGGGTGTGCCACTTGGTGAGGCTGCTGTCGAGTTGGTGGCGGATTGAGAGGGGGTACCAGATGCGGATGGAGGACCACGGGCCCAGGCAGATGCAGATGGCTTCAAAGCGCTGACAGACTGTAGAGATGATGGGTTGGAGGGGGTAGTGGGTTTGCTCATTGATCGACTTTTAACGTGTTGTGCACGATGGGCAGGCAACGTTTGCGAGGAAAGGGAGTAGTAGTGGCGGTGGTCGTAGTGGGTTTAGCGTCGAGCCAGAGCGTGAATCGTGATCGTAAAGCTTTATTCCGCTTAATCAACCGAAACCTTCAAGTTGTATCAAGTGTTGGGCTAAGCAGACAGCTCGAAGACCAAACAAGAAGTATGTCTCACCTGGCGAGGAAACCGTGAGGCGTTGTATTTCCGCCAAACGGATCTAGAGGCTCGAAATGACGTCTTCATTAGGCTCGCCTCGACAGACTACTTGTAGAAGTCGCAGCTGACATACCAAAAATGAATCCAAGAAGAGGGAAATCGCCTGTTTCTGCAGAGCGGTCGATCGAAAATGACTCTTGAGGAGCCTGGTCGATCTTTTTTTTTTTGTCTCGAGAGCGTTCACCGGTAGGTGAGAGACGACCTCGGGAAGAAAAAAAAGGGGGAAAGAAGGGGGGGGGGGGAGCAGGCGAAGAGTCGACCTTGCTATTTAAGAAAGTTG
>Ga0308160_10008417_pt1 | contig 10056 bp, 13 predicted proteins | sample PhyFR1_FD_201036 | JGI IMG/M metagenome (GOLD analysis project Ga0308160, IMG submission 201036) | Phyllosphere microbial communities from UC Gill Tract Community Farm, Albany, California, United States - DLSLF.R1 | ecosystem: Host-associated > Plants > Phyllosphere > Unclassified | place: USA...
AGCCTGATCACCCGTTCTCCCCCCCTCCCCCCCCCCCCTCCCCCGGGCGATACAGGACTCGGCGCTGCTTCGACCAGGCCGCATCGACCGCATCCTCTACGTCGGGCCGCCGTCGCTCGAGTCGCGCAAGGAGATCTTTAACATCAGCCTACGCAAGATGGCCGTCGAGGAGACGACCAAGGCCGAGGATCTCGCCGCCCTCGTACGTCTTGCTCCAGCCGCCGCTCGCATGGCAAGAGATGATGCTGACGGCACTCCGGGCGATGGACAGACCGACGGCTGCTCGGGCGCCGAGATCGTCCAGATCTGCCAGGACGCTGCCCTGCGGGCGATGAACGCCGACCTCAACGCACCCTTTGTCAGTCCCATCAAACGTCTGGCTCTCCCTGCTGGCCTCCTCTCTGACGCCACCACCCACTCGCGTTGCATCAGGTCCGGCGCGACGACTTTCTCGCCGTCATCAAGACGATCCGGAAGTCGATCACGCCCGAGATGATCCAGTTCTTCGAGGAGTGGCGCGACCAGAGCGGCGGTCGCAGCGCATAGGCCTGCAACGAGGTGTCCAATCAATGATGATAGCTGCATGCCACCTTTTCTCGGCAAGTTTGATCGCAGTGGCCAGGTGCTGTTCGAGGCGAGGGACTTCGCGAACGAAAGGGGGGCGAGCCTGGCGCGGGCTGTCGTGACGCTGGCACCTGAAATTTCGCCAGGCCCAGTTGTAACCCTAGCCAACGGGGCGGCCTGGCCTCGAGCTGCCTGTATTCGCACCGTCTGCTTGAACTCGAGCAAGGTCGCCCAGCCTCGCACCTTCACTGAACCAAGCCGCCTCCCCCGCTTCTCTCCACCTCTTCACGCTCCTCGACTCCCGATCATGGGCAAGCAGCAGCAGCGGACAAAGAAGGACCGCAAGGCCGCGCGCCACAACCCGGTCCGCGTGCCTGACTCGCACCTCGGCCACGGCACGCCAGCCGGCGCGACGCACAAGGCCAAGGAGGAGGCCATCCTACCCATCATCAGCAAGGTGCGGGCCGCAGCTAGGCCTCGGCGCTAGCAAGCCGATGCCTTCAAAGGCAGCCCACGATTCGCGACTGAGAGCGCTTTGGCTTTCTCTTTCCCTTCGCCGTCTCCGCAGCTCGCAGCTCCCGACGCCGAGGACCGTGTCTGGGCCTGCGCGGCCATCACCAACCTCATTCAGAACGACCCGGCGACGCGGCGGCTGCTCCAGGGCAAGAACATCGTTGGCGCCCTCATCGCCCGGCTGACCGACTCGGTCGAGGATGTTGTCGTCGAGTCATGCGGCGCTCTTCGGTGCGTCCCCTGTCGCCGCGAGCGCGCAGGCTACGGTTGCGGCGAGCCGCTAGGAGGAGCTGCAGGCTAACTTCGCCCCCTCGCCGCTGGTCTTGCAGGAACCTCTGCATCGACGGCGGCTACGACCTGTGCGCCGAGATCTACAACAAGGGCATCCTGTCGCCGCTTGCTGCCCTGATTCCGCAGGTGCGTCGCACGGTGTTCGCAGCGTGACTGTGCGTCTGAGTGTCTGCTGTGCTGACGGCCGAACGCTGGACTCGCTCCTGCCACTTCTTCAGATCACCTCGACCCTGAACGGCATCTTCACCGCCGCCCCACTCGACCTCAAGAAGGACCTCGTCGAGATCCGCAAGCGCAAGCTCGTCTACGACCTGTCGGAGAACGTCCTCACGATCCTCTGGTGCCTCTCGTGCGTCCAACAGCCCTTCCCTGCGAGAGCGTGCAGAGTGCTCGACTGACCCAACTCATGCTGCGACGATTCAGAGAAACCTCGGACAAGGCGCTGCAGGCCGTCAACAACCTGACGCTCGTCCCGTTCCTCATCTCGTTCCTCTCGTCGCGCAACTCGCTCCCGCTCAAGCTCGTCACGGCCGCGGCGCAGTGCCTCTACGTCCTGACCGAGGACAACCCGCCGGCGTACAAGCACCTTCGATCCGAGTCGGGCTGGATCAACACGCTCGTCGAGGTCGCGCGCGAGGGCTGGGAGAAGGCTGGCGAGCCATCGAACTCAAAGGCGGGCAAGGGCAAGGGCAAGGCGACCGAGGGCATGGAGGTTGAGGCGCCTCAAGGCCTTGAGCGCAAGGACATGCTACTTCGGATCCTCGCCGCGGGCACGATTCGCCATATCGCGCCCCTGCCGCCGCTGATGCCGGCCGCCGCGCTCGACCTCGACACGACCCTCATCATCCCGCTGCTCGATCAGGCGCTCGGGACTGACCTGCCGCAGATCAACGCCGAGGTCCTGCGGCTGTCAGAGGAGTTGGTGAGACCCAGCTGTCTGAGCGCAAACGGTCGATGCGTCCTCGGCTGACTAGTCCTCCCGTCAACGCAGCCGGATGCTGCCGCGATTGCGGCCCAGCTGAAGGACCCCAAGACGGACCACAAGACGGACGCTGAGCGGGCACTCGAGGCGATCGAGAGCCGGCTGACGACGCTCCAGGTCGGCCTCGAGGTCCTGCTCGGCCTGTGCTCGAAGGTGCCGGATGGCCCGCTCGACGGCGAAGACGAGGACGAGGGTGAGTGCCGGCCGACCGCTGGGGCAAGCTAGCTTCCGCTCGGCCGCTGAAGCTGACAGACTGGGTCTCCCGCAGACACTACCGAGGAGACGCCCGTGGATGATGACGACGACATGGAGGCCGAGGCCGACGACGACGACGAGCTGGACCCGGATGCGCTCATCGCCGAGGGCCGCGACCAGGAGGAGGGCGCGTCGGCATCGTCCTCGTCACCCCTGCCGCCCGTGCTCGAGGCGTTCCTCACGACGCTCAACCTCCCATTGCGGCTCCTGGCGCTGTCGGCCCCGCTGCCGTTGTCGTTCCTGCCGCTCAATGGTGCCATCGGTGCCCAGGCCTCGCTCCCGTCGCCGCATCCGCCAACGACTGCCCTCCTGTCGACGATCCACCTGCGCGCGCTCGAGGCGCTCAACAATCTCCTCATCTCGACGACCTTCTTTATCCCAGCGCCGACATCGCCTTCGTTTGCCTCGCCCGAGTGGCAGTCGTTCTTTAGCCAGGCGCGAATCCTGCTCCAGCCGGTTTGGGAGCGGCTCTTTGCGATCGCCGGTGCGATCGCGCCTGCTGCCGACGTACTCGACGTCAAGGGCCAGGAGGTCCGCAAGGAGCTGCTCGACGCGACCATGTCGTGCCTGATGGGCGTCGCCGGCATCACGCGCGGCTCGATCTCGCTCGCGCCTGGCCAGGTCGAGCAGCTGATTGCCGCCCACCAGGGCACGTCGCGCGAGAGCCTGCGGACCCGCGTCCTCAGCACGCTCGGCTCGCTCGCCCAGAACGATATCAACGTGTCGGATCAGACGATCGCGATCAACAAGGTGCGTCTCGAGGGCCACCCGACCGTAAGAAGAGGAAAGTTGCTGATACCTCCCGCCGTCTTGCGTATGCAGACGATCGGCTCGTACCTGATCGCGCTCCTGACTGCGCCGGGCGGCATCACGGCCGACTCGATGGTCGTTGTCCTCAACGCGATCTTCGACATCTACGCCGACGAGAACAGCGCGTGGGACGCACCCGTCTTCCGCCAGGGCAACTTCCTTCAGGCGCTGAAGAGCAGCGTCACCAAGGTCCGGGGCATCGTGCGTTCCCCACTGCTCCGTCTGATGCCTGTCCCCGACGTCGAGACGGCATGCTGATCCTGTGCCGACCTGACACAGACGCGCGCTGTCGACAAACGCAAAAACCCCGAGCTGCGCGCCCGGGCTGACGAGGCCTACGAGAACCTCATCGCCTTCTACAAGTACCGCCAGAGCCTCCGGCTGTAGGCGTCGGATGCGCCCCTTTATTACATGCGCATGCTCAGATGCTGTTTCTCTGCTAAGTGGGCCCGTGAAGGATGGCGCGCGAGTGCACGACTCGGTCGGATGCAGATATTAGGAAGCAACGCCGGCGCGGCCGTGGTCGGCGTCGGGTCGGTCGGGCCGACTGCTGTCGTGCACGCCCTGCCCTGGTCAAGGCCGTCCAGCTGCGAGTTGCTGAGACGAGCGTCACACTCGTCTTGCACGAGCAGCCATCAACAGGCAGTCGTATCAGCAGCGGGCGCGAACGACTCTCGTCGAAGGCGGCCCGAGTCGGTCTTTCCGACCGACCGGCGGGGGGCGAGACCGGTCGTGGCCGCGTGGGTCTCGCCCGCCGACTCGTCGGCCCGCGGGCTGAAGCTCCTGCTGCAGGGCGGGGCCTCGTTCCTCTGCCGACGCCCACGAACCCTCCCCGAGCGGCACAGCGCCGTCGAGACGCGACAGCAGCAGCAGCAGCAGCAGCAGCAGCAGCAGCAGGTGCGTGGACAGGTCGTCTGCCGCAGCTCCTTCTGCGATCCATTTCCCGACAACCGGCCGCCAGCGACCCCTCCCTCGGCGGGCTGATCACGCCCCAAGCCCTTCGACCGCGCAGTGTCCTCTCCTGCCCCGGCGCTCGAGCTCCCCAGCATCGCCCCGCCCCCCCCCCTCCCCGCCCAGTCACCTTTCCCTCCGTTCAGACGCGCTCGAGCCCCCCTTTTGATCGAAGCGCCATGTTCTCTAGTACGTCGTTGTCTGTCGCCTGAATCTGAGGCCCACAAGAGGCTGACATCCCCCCTCGAGCAGGCTGGCAGCCCGACGCCGCAGCTGATGGCGGCGCGGCCGACGGCGGCACCGAACCAGCCCCGCCTCCGGCGGCGACGCTCGACAAGGGCAAGGGCCGCGAAGTCGACGACCTACCAGCGTCCTGGACGCTGACCGACGCCGGCATGCAGGAGCCCGACGGCGCCCGTCAGAAGCCTCAGAACCAGCCCCGGACGTGCCTCGAGTGCCGCCGGCTGAAGCTCAAGGTGGGTCCCCCAGGCGGCGACCCGTCCTGTGCTCTGTCTACCTCCGTCCCGCTCTAGACTGACCGCCATCCCATTCACGCATCGGCCGGCGTGCAGTGCTCACGCGTGTTCCCTTGGTGGGTGGCCGTCCTGAGTAAATGCTGATGGACTGTACGGCCGAGGCTGACCATGCGACCCCTCCGCCGGCATCCAGCGTCGCCTGCGTCCGGCGAGGCGTCGAAGAGTGCGTAGCCGTTCCCGAGCAGAGCATGCTCTGCAGCACGGCCGTCACTGATCCTTGTTTCAAACGCGACCCTCCAGCCTCTGTCCTTCGGGCGCCCTCCAGACGAACGTCAATAAGAAGTGAGCGACGAGCCGTTCAACTCTGTGCAGGATGCCGAGCGCTGACCCTATCTGCACCCCCTTCGCGCTGCAGACAATTGCTGGAAACCAACGAGGTGCGGCCCCGCGCTCGATCTCGGTCTCGGCTCATCCCCCCTGACTGGCAAAGGTGTTGACTCGCCGCTCGGCTTGCTTCAGAGCCTGCGTGCGCGCATCCGGGCGCTCGAGGAGCAGCTGGCCGCCTCCCAGCTGACCGACCCGGCCATCTCGCCGAGCGGGACCTCAACCTCCTCGGCCCCGACTCAGTCGTCGGCGTCAGCATCCGGCCATACGGCCGAGCCACCCCCGCCGCCGCCGCGCGAGGATCGCCGCCTGGGTAAGAAGGTCAAGCGCTCGGACGGCGAGGCAGGCTCGCCCGACGGTGACCTGCACCCGTCGCATGTGCCGTTCGACGTCGCGACTGCGATCGCCGAGCACGACCCGCGGTGGCCGCATACGCACCACGTCCACCGGATCACCGGCCTGCCCGTCGGCGTTGATGCCAACTGGCCATACTCGGCCCACCCGGAAGGGATCACGTTCAACATCTTGAAGGCCTACCTTCCTCCTCGCGGCATCGTCTGGACCCTCAGCGGCCAGTACTTTGAGCAGGCTGGCTGGCACACAAACAGTCAGTTCTCCAGGTCCCACCCCCGCTACCTGCAGCAAAACGTCGCTGACGCTCAACCTCTCGCCTGCAGTCGTCGCTGCACGCATGTACGACCCGCAGTACTTCACGCCCTGCTGCACACCGGGCGGCAGCCCGACCTCGCAGCAGCTGGCCATCGTTTATCTCGTCTGCGCGATCGGCGCCCTGTTCGACCCCGAGACTGTCATGCAGGGCAACGAGCTCGCCCGGCTCTGCTTCCAGATTGGCCGCGCGAGTCTCGCACTCGACATGAAGCCAAGCCTGGCTGTCATTCAGGCGATCCATTTAATGGGCATGTATACTCTGAGCACGGGCCAGAGCGATGCGGCGTGCGTAGTCCTCTTGTTTGACCGGTGCTCTACGTGACAACTCCAAGCTGACGCTTCTCACTCTGCGGTGCCCGCAGAGGTGAGGCATTCGCGCCGCTCCTCAACGTCGCCATGAAGACGGCGCTCTCGGTATGTGCTTCGGATCCCATCCACTTTATCCCGACGCCATGCTGACTGTCCTCCGATGCGCTCGCTCAGATCGGCCTGCACCGAGACGGCAGCCACTGGTCGCTCAGCACGACCGAAGTTGAGCTCCGACGGACCGTCTTTTGGGAGATCAACTCGCTTGACCTTCACCAGAGCCTGGCCACCGGCCGACCACGCTGTGCGTGGCTCATACTCCTGTGAGCGCGCGAAATCGGGACTTACCTGCCTCGCTGCCTCCCGTCCGCCTGCGACAGATCTCAAGGACGTCCGCTTTGACACGGAGATCTCGGAGCAGGCCACCAAAGACTCGATCTGTGCGCACGTTGACTCCGAAGTGCAAGTCGTCGACCTCAGGCTGACATTTTGCTCAACCTCTGGACGGCCTCAGTCTTCGTCTACAAGGTCCGTCGGTCCTACTTGCAGGTCCTCGCCTCGGCACCGGGCTGACTCTCTCCCGCTTTGCGTTGATAGTACGAGATCCTCAAGATGATGGCCAAGGTAAATGATCTGCAGCTCCAGAGCACGCTGCCGACGCTCCAGGTAGTCATGGAGCTCGATCGGGCGCTCAAGAAGCGTACGTCCGCCACTTGTGACACTTGAGCGTCTGTGCAACCGACTGACCCTTTTCCTTGCTCAATCCACAGTCCAAGCCAGCGTACCGGCGGAGCTCTACCCAGGCAACAGCCCTCTGCCGCCGTTCGCCGAGCAGGTGCTGCAGCGCCATACGCTCGACCTCATGATCAGCGTCACGCAGCTTTTTCTGCACAGCAACCTGTTCGCTCAGGCCTTGCGAGAGGTGAATCCGGGCGGCTGCGTTTTCTGTGGCCAGGAGCAAGACTGACGTCCTCAATCTGAACGGCAGAATCCCTCCACGCCGCTCGAGACCCCCTACGCTCCATCCTACAAGGCCATGCTCGAGGCGTGCAAGGTGAGTCCTGCACCTTTTAAGTCCCACCGCGTCAGTCGAGCTGACTGCCGGGCTGCCCGTCGTTGCGCCTCAGGCCTACATCCGCTCGGTGCAGAGCTGCCTCGCCGTCCGGCCCAAGGTCATCCTCAGCCAGTGGTGCGCCTGCTCGAAGCCTTGCCGTCTCTCCGCGACCTCGAAGCTGACCAAGACGTCTGTCGGTCTTATCGTTGACCTGCCGCAGGTATTACCACTTCCACGTCATTGAGCCCTGCGCTTCGCTCGTGGCCGAGTGCATCAAGAACGCCGGCGGCGCGGCCCACCTCGACGCCAAGCGAATGCTTGAGGAGGGCATTTCTGCCTTCCGCGGCTCGACGCACAACGGCGAGTTGGTGCGTCTGCCTTCAATCATCGCTCGCCTTACCCTGCGACCCGTGATCCTGACACAAAGATCCCATCTTCTGGGCGCCCAGGCTCTGCTTGAGAAACTGCTCGAACGCGCGCTGCAGGCGATCGAGGTCTTCCAGACAACCAGGGGCCTGCCCTTGATGGCAGGCCGTCGCGACAGCAGCATTGACGCTGGCAAGCACCGTCTGCACCATGGACTCCACGCTGCCGCTGCCTCTGGGTCAGTGCAGACCGGCCCGCCGCTCTTCCCGCCGAGTGCACCTCGCCTTGGCGATCAGACGCCGACCGGACGCCCTTTCGGCAACCACCTCCCGGCGCAGATGCCTCTCGGCCACTCGCTTCAGGGTGCGACGGCGTCGGCGGCGGTAGTGACGACGCAGATGGCCACCTCGCCGACGACGGCGACGAACGGTGGTGGCTCGGCCGCCGTGCCGCCACCATTTGCGTCAGGTCCGGGCCAGATCCCTGACCTGACGTCAGCCGCCGCTGCGCTCTCACCCGACTGGTCGCTCGACATGCTCCAGCCTGCCCCGCTCATTGGCGGCGCCGAACAGACGACTCCGCCAACCTGGCCTGACATGACCAGCCCGGATCTTAACGACCTGATGTACGCTCCGCCGCCCGAGATGTCGGGCGACCTGAGCAGCTTCATCTCGCGCCAGCAGACGTCGCCCGACGACGGCTTCGACTACGAGCGCTTCATGCGGGAGCTCGGCGTCACGTACGAGTCCTGAATCTGTCACGACCATGCCATGACATCCGTCCCTTTCCTTGCGTCTGGGTTGTTCGGTTGCTGCTACGGCGTCGATGTGCACTTGGGGAAAGCTTGCCGAATTCGAACGAGCCGCCGGCAGCGAGCAGGTCTAGGCCGGCGGTCAACCGAGCCACTGCCGCTCGGTCTGTATGAGGAGTCCCGCCGCAGCCTCCTCCTAGTCCCAAAGGTCAGCAAACGGAACCGTTGTCAGCGCGTCTGCACAAATCGGCAGCGTTCCCGACCTGTCGGGACCCGGTCCGAGCCGTCGGCGGGCACGGCCGCTTGCGCGCAGCACGGCCGCTCGCGCGGGGAACCTTACCTTCACCAGCACGACCCTCCGCCGGCCGGACTCAGGGCCGACCTCGCACCCTCCATGGCCGGCTCTATACGAGGGCCGAGCAGCCGGCCGAGAGGGCGCTCAGCCGACGCCTCAAGACCGAAGCCGACGGCCCTCGTTCCTGCCGACCAACCGACACCCTCTCCCCTCCGTCTTCCTTCCAGCCCAGCCTCCTCGCCCTAGCTTCTCGTCATGCCCGTCTCTCTTCAGCCTGGAGTCGTCGACCCGGAGAACGTCAACGAGTTTGCCTCGACCAAGATCATCGGTGTCCGGGCCGCCGTGCGTCGCACTCGCTGCTGCCTGCAGTCTCTCATCAGCAGCAGACAGACGCCAGGCAGGCGAGCTGACGCCGGATGCTTCCTGACGCCCTTCACAGCTCCGAGCGCTCGAGGACGCGTCATTCGTGCCGTCGAAGCAGATCTTTCAGGAGTTTCAGCTCGACGGCCAGGTCGCCGTCGTCTCGGGCGCTTACGGCGGTCTCGGCCTCGAGATGGCTCTCTCGCTCGCCGAGCAGGGCGCCAAGGTCTACGGCTTTGACCTCGCGCCAGAGCCGTCGGGTACGTCGCGCGACCCCAGTCGCGACCTTGATCTCGCCGGCTCACACTGCTCCTCTCTGCCTTGCAGTCGACTTCAAGGCGGCGGCGGCGATGGCCAAGCGGCTCGGCACGTCGATGACCTACGTCTCGTGCGACGTGACGCACCAGGAGCGGCTCTCTGAGCTCGTCCAGGACATCGGCGAGCGCGAGGGTGGCATCCACGTCTGCGTCGCCGCCGCCGGTATCATCGGCCCGCCCAACGGTTGCCCGACGCAGGACTACCCGGCCGACAACTTCCGCAAGGTGAGTGGCCGCCCAATCATTCCATTGGTCTCTTCGTGTGTGTTGAGAGGCTGATCAGCCACACTCGCCCGATGGCTCCAGGTGCTCGACGTCAACTGCACCGGTGTCTTCCTTACGATGCAGGCTTGCGCCAAGGTCATGATCGAGAAGGGCTGCAAGGGATCGCTCATTGCGTGCGTCTGCGTTGCCGTCATGTTGAACTATGTGTGCCGACGCTCACGAGCTTCTCGCACGCTTGCAGCATCGCCTCCATGTCGGGCTCAATCACTAACCGGGGCTTGCAGCAGACGGGTGAGCCTTGCCGCCACCCTTCCACCTGACTCTGGTGATCGTCGCTGATCAGCCCTCTCCTTCAGCGTACAACACGTCAAAGTCGGCGGTCCTCCAGATGTGTCGGTCGATGGCGTGCGAGCTCGGCCAGTACGGTATCCGCTGCAACAGCATGTGCGTCGTCCGCCCTCCTTCCCGCACCCTGCCCTCAGCTGAC
>Ga0308160_10008419_pt1 | contig 10054 bp, 12 predicted proteins | sample PhyFR1_FD_201036 | JGI IMG/M metagenome (GOLD analysis project Ga0308160, IMG submission 201036) | Phyllosphere microbial communities from UC Gill Tract Community Farm, Albany, California, United States - DLSLF.R1 | ecosystem: Host-associated > Plants > Phyllosphere > Unclassified | place: USA...
TCAACCGAAAGGAGACATCCTAGTCTTCTTGACGGGTCAAGACGAGATCGAAGCTGCACAAGAGAACTTGGAAGAAACTGCGAGAGCGCTAGGGAACAAGGTGGCAGAGTTGATGATTTGTCCGATTTATGCGAATCTACCGACAGAGATGCAGTCGAGGATTTTCGAACCTACTCCAGAAGGAGCAAGAAAGGTACGTCTACTCTCTCACTTTTCGCTCATTCCCCTGATACCGACTCATAGCGTTTCGTGACAGGTCGTTCTCGCTACGAATATCGCTGAAACTTCAATCACTATCGACGGTGTTGTTTACGTTATCGACCCTGGATTCGTCAAGCAGAACTCTTACAATCCTCGAAACGGTATGGAATCTCTCGTAGTCACTCCCGTGCGTCCCTTCCGTCTTCATCTCGCATCGAACCGTCGACTGACGATCTTTCTTTCTTTCTTTCCTCCCTCCTGAAGTGTTCCCGAGCCGCTGCTGGACAACGAGCTGGACGAGCTGGTCGAGTCGGACCTGGAAAGTGTTTCCGACTTTACACGAAACACGCCTACATGCACGAACTCGATCAAGATACCGTTCCCGAAATCCAACGAACGAATCTAGGAATGGTCGTCCTCATGCTCAAATCTCTAGGTATCAACGATTTGATCGGTTTCGATTTCCTCGATCCTCCTCCTGGCGATACACTCATTCGTGCTCTCGACTTGCTCTACGCTCTCGGCGCTTTCAACGATAGAGGAGAATTGACGAAAATGGGAAGGAGGATGGCCGAGTTCCCGATGGATCCTGCCTTGAGTAAGAGTATCCTCGCGAGTGAGAAGTACAACTGCACAGAAGAGGTACGTCTTCGGTGTTGTTTCTGCTGCTGTCCTGTTGCTGATGATTTCGTTTGCCCTCTCGCAGGTTCTTACGATCGTTTCGATGCTTTCGGAATCTGGTTCTCTCTTCTATCGACCGAAACAGAAGAAGCTCGAAGGTAAGCCCCCGACCTGCGCAGCGTTCCGAGGAGCGGATCACTCACACCGCAACTCGTTTGACAGCCGACACCGCTCGACAGAATTTCGTCAAACCTGGAGGAGATCACTTCATGCTGCTGAATGTCTGGGAGCAATGGCAAGATTCAGGCTTCTCTATCTCCTGGACTTACGAGCATTTCATTCAGATCAAGGTATTGCTTGTCTCATTCTGGGAATTTGTCGGCTTTCAACTGATCAATGTCGTCTCTCTTTATGCAGTCTCTGACTCGGGTACAGAACATTCGAGATCAGCTCGTGCAGCTTTGCGAGCGTGTCGAGATCTTTGTCGAAGGAAACCCCAATTCGAGTGATATCGTGCCTGTTCAAAAAGCTATTTGCGCTGGGTGAGTCTTACCTTCGCTCTCGATTCGCTCTTCCTCCTTCACACGCTGACGTGCACGCTTTGCTGTAGATACTTCCAAAACACCGGTCGACTCAACCGAAGCGGAGACGCTTATCGAACGATCAAGTACGTTGCAATCTTTGCTCAATGTGCGAATCGACTGACCGACTCGTTTTCGATCACAGAACCAATCAAACCGTCAACATTCATCCTTCGTCGTCAATGTTCCAACATCAACCACCACCGAAACTCGTCTTATGGTTCGAGCTTGTTCTCACTTCTCGAGAATACGCTCGCCAAGTCATGGAAATCAAGCCAGAGTGGCTTCTCGAGGGTGAGCCATCACTCCACGCGCGTTCCTTCTATCGTTCACTGACAATCTTGTCTCCTCTAGTGGCTCCTCACTTCTTCAAACCTGCCGATCTCGAAGGATCTTCGGGGACGAAGAAGGGTCAAATCAACGCGAAAGCTCAAGGAGCTTCGCAACTACCTCGTCAGACCTGAACATCTCTCTAGTCGTGTCCTTTGAAATGTTGTAGTTACAAACCGTTGCAGTCGTATAATCCCAAGAATACACAGTTAAGCTTATGAATTTCTATACATGAGCTTGTCGTTCCAGTAAGAGGTCGTAGCCAGGGAACCGAGTAACGCCAAGAAGAGCTTTCGCTGCAACTTCGAGCTCGTCGACGTCGAGTAAGATTGAAGCTCTATCGAGAGAGTCGAGTCAGCGTGAATTGACGAGAGAGGAGAAAGATTCGGTCTTACAAGCCCTGTAAGCAATTTGCGTAGATCGAGAACGATTCGTGGCTGAGAATGTCGTAGGTAAGAGTGAAGTCTCCCATCGAGGCGCCTTCGACTTCGGGTGAAGTGGTCGCGTCCTCGCGACTGAGGAATCTCAATCGAGAGTCATGGTAGAGGAGGCGATCGATGAGGGGTCCAGGGGTAGCTTCGGGGAGACTGCTCTTTTGTCGAAGTGCGAGCGAGATCTGGGGATAGAGAGAGAGAGAGAGGGATTAGCATTCAGCGAACGAACAGAGAAACAGTCTTTCAATGATGCTTACGAGAGCGAATGTCGAAGAAACGTCAGCAATCTATGTACAAAATTCTCATGTCAGTGAAGAGACCTTCGAGTGTAGATGCGAAGGGGAAACGAACAAGAGGTTGGTTCAAGAAAGCAGTAGTCGAAACGAGGCGTTTCCTCCAAGTTCGATCGAGCCGCATAAGCGAATGTCCGACGGAACCAAGTGCTTGTAGCAGGTGCATTTGTGTACGGAATAGCTCGAGGTAGGCTTCTTGTGGGAAATCTCCGCGTAGGTTGATCTCGTAGGTTGCTTGAAAAATAGCAATTCGGGATGAGTTGAGTTTCAATCGTAACGCTAGCATGTTCGCTCTGGTAGCTTTCGCGGCGTGTGTTGAGAAAGCGATCGAAGGCGGTTCGGCGTCAGGCTCGTCCGGGAGAGCTCCTTCTTTGATCCACGCAGATAAAATACCTGCGTAGACCTTACCAAGCTTCGAGATAGTTGTAGCATGTGTCCTTCGAACGAGAACCTTGGACGACTGAGAAGGGAAGAGGGTCACGATGGTTGCGAGCGCGATTCCGATGAGAACGAGGACGGCACGCTACGGTTGGAACGGAAGAGAGTCAGCATAGTGGTCGATCGGAAGTTTGGAAAGGTTTCGAAACGTACTCGCCACGCTACGTTGTACCCGACTCCTGGATTACCGTAGATAGGTAGACCATTAGGTCCATCTTGGAACGAGTAGCCGACCTGCGTGGAGTGATACATCAGAGGAGTGTTTCGGAAAAGAGAAAAAAGGGCAACTCACGATGAGTACCGGAGTGACTGCAGCCAATAAGGTCCCTTGCAGTAGAGCGGCGGGAGCAAATAGTCTGACAGCGAGGAAGGGGAGGAAGAGGCAGTAGAATGCAGCGCCGAGCCCAATTCGGTTTCCTCCTCCGTTTCCACCTTTTTCACCTCGAGAGTGTCAGTCTCGATGTCCGCGGCGAGCAAAGGAGGGTCTGTACTCACTTCCTACATACCAAATAACCATTCCCCAGACGAGCCCAATCGCTGTTCCTAGTACACGTTGAATTGTCGAAAGAATAAAGTCTCCAGAATAAACGGCGAGACCGCTGAGAGCCACGACGAGCGATTGATCAGCGGGACAACAGCGATGGAGATCTATGTAGAACTCACGTCTGAGCCATGATCTGAGCCCATAACAGCTTTTGCTCGTATGAAATCTGAGCCGAAGATCGGAAAATTTCTGCACAATCCGGAAGTATCAGCGAAGCGTTCTCCGACCACGTAGCGTCAAATGGAACTAACGAGGAAGCCAAAGTACTATTGACACGAAAGCGAACCTGAGAGCGAAGATCGTTTCGGGTTTCTTGAGCCACAGCCCGAAATGATGAATGTTGATCGTGAGTTTCTGGTAGCCATGAGGTGGGCGAGCATCAGGGTCGCGAGAAGTGTCTGCCATGGCCTCCTGGACAGCCTTGTCCGCTGCAGCTGCCCTATCCTTGTCGCTCTCCCCCTTCGAAACTTCTGTTGCATCATCATCGGCAACGTCCTCGAGTTGATCTGGATTCTCCTGGTCTCCGGCAAACGAGTTCCCCTTTCCTCCTTTGAGCAGGTTGCCAATCTTCCTGAGTCCAGTCGGGAACCATAGCTTGTTCTTCTTTCGATGGTCTTGAAGTTGAGAGATCTGCTGAGCGAAAGAGAGGACTGCTTCACTGTAGCAGACCAAGTTATCGGAGGCGGCGAGAAGGGTGAGAAGAGTGTTTGGCGAGAACGAGAACGATTTTGAGACTTCGGGAAGGAGAGCACCAGTTTTCGGATCGAAGAAGTCGGCGAATGGCTGTCAAATTGCAATTTGCAACTTGATGATCAGTGAGAGGACATTCACGTGTGCAGGGATGAGGTGAACTGACAGCTACGAGCTCTTTCCTTCGTTCCAAGCGATACATTCGAATCTCGTGTTCGAGGTTCTCGACTTGAGATCGATACATCGAGGCTTGCTGATCGACAACGTCAGGTTTCGGTCGTTTGAACCATCGTTTGCTGTTTGATTCGGTGAGCCAATTCATAGCCGAGAGTAGGGCTTCATCGCAAGCGATTCGGAGTGGAGAAGAAGCATTTTCGAAGATTGGGAGCAGGTGAGGAAGAGTGTGCTGATTGCGATCTTCTGCTGCCTGAGATCGAAGACGGAATCGATGCATTCGAGCCGTTTCGCGGGATTTGTCCTCCTTCTCTCCAGTTGAATGAGTCGAGGGAGAGCTATTGTTCGAGTAGGCTTCTTCGGCTGCGAGAGTACGTTTGCGACGGGACGAGACGGTAGTGCTGAGGATGGCCAAGCCGACAGATCTAGCGAGGAGCTCACGAAGAGCGTCGGAGAGGCCAGCGAGATCTTTAGCTCCGAGTCGTCCAAACGAAACCTCGAGTTCGAGGAGACCCGTCATCCCCAGAAGACCCTCAAGTCCTCCGGCCATCGCTTCCTGGGTTCCGGACCACAAGGCTGGGAACACTTTCCATGCTCGATCCTCCTCCGTCTCGTGAGGCGCGCCGTAAGATGGTGCAGGGGTAGCGAGTACCTTCGAATGAAGATGCGAACGTTGCAGAATTGGGAGGAGAAACTTGTCGACGAGTACTGTCGTGTAGTTCGAGTTGAGGGTCTGAGGGAAGATGAGGAAAGTAGCGGCGACAGCGATGGCGATTTCGCAGGCGGTAGGAATGAGGAAAGTCGAAGCGAGAGTGTATCTCTTGACGGGGAAGAGAGGACCATCTGCAAGGAACCTTTCGATCAACGCACGTTCGATTACCTGATAGGAGTGCTTGGAAGCTGTACGTACACGAGCAAAGGACGTCGAGAACGATGACACCGAAAATTGCAAGGAGTGTCAATTTGGGTCGGTGTGCTCGGATTAAGCCCAAAACGAAAGCTCCGATTGCTGTCAACGATAAATTGATGAGCACAATCCGATCTCGCGAGAGTGAAGAGACGCGTACCCAAGAAAACACCGAAAACGGTTGTCGACCTCCAGTCGAGGAATTCTCCTTTGACTGATCAAGCGGCGATTTAAGATTCAGTAAGATTCATAGTCGGCGAGTGAGTACTGCAGCTTACAAATCTCGATACGGTATTGAGCATCTGGGTTCGTAGCTCCAGCAAGTCCAGCCGTAACCCTCTGCACGCTGCTCGCAAGAAGGACTTGACTCCTCGCCCTCAAAGCAGCGGCCATAGCGGCAGATCCCCATGCCCAGCCCAGCAACATACCTATAACCAGCATAGCCGACTATAAAAAGCAGGCAAATCGTGCGATCAGTGTCCGTTTTCGGGCTATCGACAGAAGTTCAGAGAACGCACGACGAGGAGCAACAGGACCACGGGGAATGTTGGAGGAAGGAAGCAGGAAACCATCGTGGCGAAGAAGGCAGCGTTCCCGAGGGTGACGAGCGACTTGGGTTCAAGGAGTAGGATGAAGCACGAAAGCGTAACGAGGGAGGCTCGGAACAAATCTTTGCGATTCTTCCATTTCGATCGATTCGTCGCCTCTGTCACAAACGGTGGTAGGTTCGAACCGTAGATTGGGGAAGGGCCGAGTCGAGGGAACAGCGCTGTATGCGAGGGAGAGTAGAAAAATCGATCAGTCAACGCTCGTCCTGGAGGATCCACCCAATTATACTCTTAATTAACAGCCGGAAAGCGTTCTTGATCTACGACTGAGTGCAGAACGACCCCTCCCCTCAAAGTAATGGAGTAGTTCGCTCACCTTCCACAGTCGAAGAAATGATGCTAGGCAATTTGCTCCTGATCCCTTTGCTTCCCTTGCCTTTACCCTGAGCATGTGCATGAGCTACCTCCTTCTTTTCGCTCCTCCGCTTCTCATCCTCCCTCATCGCCTCGTCGCTGTTGTTGAGACTAGCATTATTCGTTGATCTTGATCTAGAAGTTGATGGAGCCGTAGGTGAGTCGCCCATCTGAGCTATACTTCTGTCGTGAATTGAGTATTCCAAGCTCCGTATGGTAAGTAAGGCTGACTTTCAAGAGCGAGAAGTGAGTTGTAGAAGAAGGAAAAAACAAACTACTTCGGCTTCGGGTGGGTTTCGAGGATGCAGATCAGTCGCAAACGAAACTTCTTGGATAACGACACTTTGAGCGCAACGACAACGAGCAACACTTCGGAAACCAGCTCCGACAACTCGAAAGTATCGACCTCTCGCACAAGAAATCGTAAGGAAAAGAGCGCTTTCATGCGTTTCGCTTTTCACGACTAGAGACGCCAAATCCAAATCAAGCGTGACCTCTCCTCATCAAGTTCCTCCTGACCCTTCTCCTTCCCGCTCCTTCACCCTCTTCAATACTCAGAAACGGAACTTCCCTCCAATTCTCCCCTTTCAATCCTTGTTCCCTCTCTGATTCACTCGCCGTGTGATCGAGCATGAGTGTGAGAGGAACCTCCAAGGAACCCTTGACGAGGGAGATGGCAGTCGAGGGAGGTGGAATAGGCGTAAGGAGATGTAAGGAGGTCGACGAGGGTGAAATGGATCTGATTAGACCGAGCCCGAGCGCTCGGGAAGTCGAAGGATGAGGTACAGGGGATAGGGGATCGTAAGGGAACGAGGAAGGGTCGTTTGGTGTCGATTCTGATGGACTGGTCGATTCGACAATCGCTACGAGACTACCGTTGAGACAGTGCAGAACGTGCTCGTAAGCGACATCATCGCCGTCAAGTAGATGAACCGACGAGATCTGTCCGTTCGAGGGGTTCCAATCGAGCGAGTAAGGAGTTTGAGCGATGAGAGGTGAAGAGAAATCCCACCGATCGGGTAAGGTGCTCGTTGGTCCCGAGGAAGCGGAGAGTAGGGTCTCTTTGAAGAGGGAATGAAAGTAGGACGTGAAAGATAAAGTGCGGTAATCGGAAGCGGTCCACTTCGATTCGAGAGCATTCATTGGTGCCGCCGGTAGAGTGTAGAGATGATACGGCAATCCTTCTTCGGCGAATGCTTGACGTTGAGAAAAGGCGGGCCCGGAACTACTTCCTCCTCCATTATCCGAGTATCCTCCGTTCTCCTCCTCCATCATCGAAACGAAGGAGCAAACATGAGTCGGTTGACTCGCTGCTTTCAGCTTTGTGAGCAGGTCTGCTCCTAGACCTTTGACCCATCCTTGCGTGTTGATGACCAGTGGGACTCGTTCTCGCACTTTGCCGTTATTGGAAGATGGGGTCGAGGGAGCTTGATGAGCGTCACGATGTCTTCTTCGGGAATGGGTGATCACGGGTTCGTCGATGAGAGGGTATTCGACTTCGAGGGCGTATGTTGACAAGAGTGCAGAGATGGCGGAGATGTAGCTTGTTGGGTCGGAAGCAGGTGAAGCGGATCCGAGATAGTGTGAAGAGATGGGCAATGAAAGGTGAGTGAAAGCGGGTCCTACAACGAGAAGCTGAGGTGAGTCTCGAATTCGCAACGAGCAGGATAGAGATGAGAACAGACCGAAAGCAGGTTCGCGTAGGACATTGAGCGAGACGAAACCAGGAATTGAAAACTCAGGTTGACCCAGATCTGTATCGAGATAAGCTACTGCTTCATATCTGCAGATTCGGCAAGTACCACACATCAGCACGTACTCACGGCGATGCGAGGATAGTCAAAACGGACCGATCGAGTAACCTGTTCAGTAGCATTTTCGCAAAAGTACTCTTTCCCACTCTCTTCGGTCCTTCCACCATGACTGTCAATCGACCCGGATCTACCATAGCCAGATCCTGACTCGTTTTCGGAACAAACTCTGCTAGAGTTGATGTCCAAGATTCGAGTTGCCTTAGTATCGTAAGACCAGGCAGCGGTTCAAGAATCTAGCGACGAGTGCGAAGTCAGTCGACTGTTGATTGAATATAGACGCGAGAAGAGGTACGCACGAGCTTCCAACCCTTTCCGCCCATTACTGATCCACTCGCGGCGTTCTTTGAAGGATACATTCCATTTGCGCAACCCAATCCAGCCGATTTCAACGCCATCTCAATCCCTTCAATCCCCGTCTGTACCGATGTCACCAGAACGACTGTCGCGAAGCCGGAGATATCGATCTTGGCGTCCAAGTAGAGGGAGAGACTCGAGGATCCAGGTGAAGAGATGTCGTTGGGAATCGCGGCGATCGGTGGGAGGGGGTGGGACGCGGGGCAGTGGACGACATGGGATGTAGACGACGAGAGGTCGGGTAGAGAGATATTGGAAGAGGAGAAAGTGGGTGTAGAGACGGTGGAGCCGAGAAGAGAGAATGAACCGGAGAGAGGAGTGATTTCGAATGTTCCGTGAATGACGAGATCCTATCATTCCAAGTTCAGTATGATAGAAGGAGATAGACTGGAACAGTAATATGCTCACCTCGCCTATCCGCAGACCATACACGACTCCCTCGCAAGTCGAACCATCTTCTCGAGTAACATTCGTCGACCAAGTATTGCTCGACTCTTCTAATCGAAAGTTTGAATAGCACTCTGAATCGACGAATGCTCTACGGTATGTATCATGAGATTCAGTACGAGTTGGCGAACAACGAGAGGAGAAAAGTCAAACTCACGTTTTCTCTCTCCTTCTTCTAGGTCTCGCTCCTTTCGGAGTCGCAGGTTCTCTCACATCTTCCGATACCATTCTACTATCTCTCATATCTTCTCCGTCCTCACTCTGTTCCAATCGTATCTCTTCCTCTGCTGGACCCGAGAAGTACCTCGAAGGTTTCTGTTCCTTCTCTTTCCTCTTGCCCTTGACTTCCTTTCCTTTCCTCCTCGACTGATCTCTTTGCAACAAGGTAGCTTCATCGTCTGATTCACATTCGGATGCCTCTGAGTTGATTTGTAGCTCTGTCTCTTGCTCTTGAGGAATTGTTGAAGGATTCGAAAGGTAAGGAATCGGAGTTGAGCGAGAAGACGAGGCGGCTGATGTATTGGCTGAGGCAATAGCAGCAGCAGCAGCGGCTCTTCTCGCAGCTACTGCACTGAGTACTGGAGCTGCCGGTGGAGGAGTTGAAATGACATCGACTGAGGAAGGTTCAACGATTTGAGGAGGAGGAGGAGGGATTGAAGGAGTCTGTCGTAGTTTCTTTTTGGGAGGAGCAGTCGTACTGCTGGTTGATGGTTTCCGCCTTGTAGTAGTCGGCATATGTAATTTCGATCGAGGTGAGAGTCAAAAAAGATTGCAAGTTTTTTTTTTCTCTCTCTCCCAAGAAATCACACAACCTCTCCTTCCCTCTCTCTCCTTTGAATGCTCCAATCGATAAAGACTATCTCTCGCCCATTCTTGCGATCAGCTCTTAGTCAATCACCCCGTCAATCACCTGTACCCACTTCAATCAGGTCCTTCTCCTCTAATCGTTCAATCATGTCTTCTTCCACCACCGCTGTTCCTATCCCAAATGATTTCGTACGCCACTCCCTCCTCCTCTGTTCTCTCTACCTAGCTGTCTACTGACCCAGATCAATGTATAGAACAAGGATCTTTACACCACTCTCGCAGAGGCAGATCCCGAAGTTCAAGCTCTCGTTGATCGAGAGGTTAGTCTATAAAACCTCGACTCTCTTTCCTCTCCTTCTTTCATACTTTTGATCCTCGTTGGGAACTCATTGCTGCGGGAACGTGGGATGGTCACGAGGTGGGAATCAACGGAAATTTGCCTTTTGATCTCTAAAGG
>Ga0308160_10008420_pt1 | contig 10053 bp, 12 predicted proteins | sample PhyFR1_FD_201036 | JGI IMG/M metagenome (GOLD analysis project Ga0308160, IMG submission 201036) | Phyllosphere microbial communities from UC Gill Tract Community Farm, Albany, California, United States - DLSLF.R1 | ecosystem: Host-associated > Plants > Phyllosphere > Unclassified | place: USA...
ATGCAGAGTTTTTGCCGGGCAATAATCGCGCTTCGTGGCGCGACTGTACATATAGACGGATATTTGGATATCAATAGAGCATAGATCATGCAGGTATATCCCCCTTGAATGGGACGATTGGTGTTCCGTTTGCGTACCTCGCTGCGAAAGGAAATCCCGAGTCGAAAGCGACGAGAAGCAAGTTGACAACTCATCACAACAGAGCCTGTCCGCTTCGCGAGGCACGTTCTCAAGATCAATCGAGTCGTGGCAAGCAGTCGGTCCTGGCTCGGACGCAGACAAACCTCCTCGGAGGTATATTCTATCCTTTAGAAGAAGCGGCCTAGTGAAAAAAGTCACGACGATCATTAATACCCCTACCCACACCCCTTTGACTGTTTCGAGGGGAAAGCACTGAATGACCCATCGATTTATCATTGACAAGGGAGATAATTACAGGTGAAGCCTTTGAGTAGGATAATTGGGTCTGGTGAGTGGCAATCTATCAGGAGGTTCGGGCAGGGGAAGATCAGATCTGTTTTAGAGACCTGATCGTCCAGTTGCTTCTGGTTGGGTCTAGGGTTCATGGACTTGACGTTATATCAATACTTACTTACTGTGCTCACTGGTCTCTTATGTTAGGACCGTCCATGATCCCATGATCTTGAACATCAGTACTGCCGAATTATCGAAAAAGTCCTCGTCAACGACTCACGTTCAAAATCTTACTCGACCTGCTGTAAAATGGGTTCGGGAGATGCCGGCTACGGCGCCCTCACGGTCCACAATATTTCTCCACCCTCAAAGTCTATAACGAGTCCATCAACTAAAAACGCCCTCGTATCAGGGCAATCCTCTTCAAATATCTACGCGAGCACAAACGCAAATACAAGCCCAAATCCCCAAAGAGCAGCCAACGCAGTCATTATATCCCTATCCGTCCTCCTCTCAATCGCAATGATAGCAGTCTTGACGTGGTACCTCAGACTCAGGCGCCAAGAACAATTACAGCTCAGACTTGGTTCGGATCGATCGTCGTCGAGACATACGCAAACGAGGAATGGGAGTGGGACGAGGTATGTGAAACCGGTGAAAACGAGCTTTCATCCGAGTTTCAAGTCGTCTTTTGGGTTCGGGCCTTCCCCTGATTCTCCTTGGTCAAGGACCGAGGTGAGTGATTACTTCTTCTCAGTCATGATGTGTACTGACGTGTAGGGAACAATCACTCCTCTGACTCGCGCTGCTGGTCAGGAATTCCTGTATTCCCCAGTGGTCGAAAATGACAAGCTGGCATCACCTGAAGCACTGATATCTACACGACTACCTCGACCACCAACGGGCGGTATCCTCTCCCCTCCACCCGTGACTTCTACAAATCGAACTTTCAGGACCAGTATCCACTCTCTAATGGTGAATAGGGATGTAAGTAGCCCCTCTGTCATCTGAGACGATACTGACATTTAGTCAATGACGACAAACAATCCTTCTTTGGCTGAAGACTTCTTTCCACAGTCAAGCAGGCCGAGAACTCGATTACCCTCTTATCACACCGATTACGCCAAATCATCCCCATACTCTACAGACCTCCAGAAAGGTTTCATCCCAGGCCCAATCACCCCTCCATCCGATACCTCATCCCCATCAGAGTACACCTCATTAGGACTTTATACCGATATTCCCCCTTTACCCTCACTTACAAAAGTCAAATCGACACGCTCCCAAGCTCCTCCATCACCATTCAAGACTAAACCCCTCAATGTGATTCGACCGCCGAAAGCTCCTCTTGCGCCTATCAAGACACGCCAAAGTCTCAAGGAGTATCTCGCAAACGATAGCGATAACGATGGAAGACAGACACCTTCCAGTACAGCTTCATTGAGAGCACGAGTCAATTCATCGGCAAGACCATCGATTAGTAGTACTTATAAGTTGAGTGAGGAGCTGAGGGGTTTGTTGTTCTTGGCTCCTAGTGTTGTTGTGGATGATCGACCAAAAGTGAGAAGACCGGCGGATCCTGATCTCTCCCCGACGCAGGGGTGGACGAAATTGCCAGATACGGGATCGAGCAGGAGGTTGGCATAATGGCGAGAAAATCTGATATGAGGTAGAGGTTTCTTTGGGCTTCAGTGTTGTAGAATAGAGTCTGCATCGAGCTACTGTTTGTAATTAGGTCAGTCGCTTGTTTGTAGTAAATCTCTTGTTTGTATCCGCTGTAAAATGGAATGACTATCTGTCGATACATACCTTCATGCTAAAAGAATGTCGATGACCGAGCTCACCAGCCAACACTCCAATCGTCGCCTTTGTCCGATGACAGCTCCTGCCTGATAGCTGTCCGCCTTGACCTCCAATCATCCGCGCCGACATATGCCCCGCACATCCGTCTTGACCCTGTGAACGGCGATCTTCCATGCATTACCCGCCAGTTGTCGATTACTATCAGTGTGAGCGAGAAAACAGAATCTGCCAGGTCGAAAGTACGCACCGACCATAGTCCCAGGACTGAGCTGGACCCAGTATTCCGCATCTTCACCCTTGAGTAAACGCTCATACTCCTTAGCAGCTTTATACCAAGCTCTCACATCCTCAGGACTCCATCCCTGACCGATGACACCCCTGTCTTCATTATTCCACCTTACTTGAGCCAAATCTCCATTTTCATCATGTCGGAATACAGGCTGACTGATTGTTGGTCTCAACATCGTTCCGGGCGTACCGGATGCATGAGCTGGTATGCGCAGTCTACTGAGCGTGGCGTAGGATGAGGGCGAAAGCTCGCGTAAGAGATTTGCGGCATAGAATCCGTCAACTAGGAGCGATGTGCCTCCCGTCCCTGGCGGTGGGTGGGATAGCATGTGGAAGATCTGAAGACCGGCTGGATCTGTGAAATAGGTGGTATCGGTATGGGCAGGTAATCCTTCTGTCGAATATGCAAGATCACCATGAGACATATTGGATGTGAAGTCCCAGAATCCACCATCTAACAGTCAGCCCCGATTGCCGCAATGATTAGGGATAGCTTACAATGGGTATCTCGGATTGGAGCTATACGGCGGATGAGAGTCTCGGTGTCCTCCGGTGTAGCTGGTATACCGCTAATGAAGCAGAAACCAAACTCGTGCTGGTGATTAGCGCTATCCACACCGTCAGTAGATTCGACTCACCACTTTATCAAGGACACTCAAAACGCCAGTCTCCCCTTGCCCATTTTCCGCCATAATTCCCTTATACTCGACAGTAGGCGGTGTCTGCGCTATCTTCGAGTTCCACTCTGTCCGCCTATTCATCAGCGTCAAGATTTGAGCCTTTCATGGTGAAGACTCACGTAGACTCAACCCGATCTTCAGCTACAGGAGGATCATACGCTGCTTTCGACAAGAATGAAAATGGGAAGAAAGACTCATGCCCACCAGTCGTCGGCCATCGGATATTAATCCCCGAATCACTGTATTCCACACTCTCAGGAGCTATATCAAAAGGAACATCCGTCAAAGTCTTTAGGCGTTGTTTCGTCTGTGAATGAAAGCATTTTGGGCATCTGCAATGATCGTACAAGAAATGGTGGTCACTTCTTTATCAGCCTCATCACAATGCGCTCGAGACGACGTACAAAGCTGTCCGACGGCCATTTGGCCATGTTATGAATAGTTGGCTGGAGGTAGCTTCTAGCTGAGTGTGGGATGAGGCCGTTGAGTCCTGGGCGGGCAGGGCAGATGTGGAGGAGAATCTTATTCGGCTACAAATCAGTTCCCGGTGCCCAGGCGTTGGCGCAAGCTGACGTACCTGTGGGAGGCAATCGGGCGCCCCGTAGTACCAAGCAAGCGACTGCCGAGCCTTCTAGTCATGTCTGAAGCGTGCATGGTCCTTGCTCCGAGATGAAAGTGAGTGATTTAGTCAGTCACCGCGGACCCGTTAGGTTAACGACGGCTAAATGACTCCGCCATATCCGAGATATGAAATTGGCTTGGCGCATCTTGATGCATGATAGTTCAAATGAACAAGCATGCCAGCTCTATATACAGTATATCGACTATTGGTGGGATGATCCAAGTCCGACGGCCACCTAATGCAAATGCCGCCAGACCGAGGAAGATTGAAGTCCAATTTATCGTTTTGAGGAGGCTGTGCCGTCAGTCATGAACCATATTTCATAATTGTGGAGGTGACTTACTTGGGTCTTGGTCTGATCGGGCGGCCTGAAACGCATAACCATACAAGCGCCAATAAGGGTAATATCCTCATGGTGTCCCAATCTCCGGGGAAGGGGTTTCGCCAGTCTGCCCAAATGTTGCGCCCCCAGACCGCTAGGACGGGAGCATTGAAGGGTATCAGGACCACCAAAAGTAGTGCGAGCGTCGACATGAGATTGTATCGAGATGTCTGAAATATCAGTCGAGCTACATGAAACTCTGAAGAGGACCTACCAATGGGTCTTCCGATATCAGGGCTGCTAGTAAAACGAGAAGAAGGATGACGAAAGCCATTTGATGAGGTATCAGAAAGTGGACCGCCGCTAAGAGCGGGCCTGCAGTCGACACCACCGACCATAGAGAGATTGGTGTTGGGACACTGCTTGATCAGGCCAAATCAACAATCTTGACTCACTGCGTGGTCTGGTTGCTGATCGGTAGCACCCTGCTGATATAGAAGACAAGCTCGAGCACTTTCGAAATGAGGGTGACAATCCCGAAGGACCAAATTGCGAGTATCAGGGAAAAAGGCACCAGGTAGAGATGATCGACTCCTAAGTACCAGCTATTCCAGCCTAGGATCGTAGCAACTCCTGACGCAGCGACGACTTGGGCAGCGACGAGGAGTACGAGCGGATAGGCCGACTTGTCTATCAGCTCTCCGATGGTCGGGACCGAGCCTACAGGTTAGCCCGCGTCCACGAGCACTACAGTAAACCTACCAGTCTTCTCCAGCAGACACATAGACCTAGATATCAATAGCGCGACCCAACAGATGATCCATGCTAAAGCAGCCATACGGTATCGCGTAACCATCTTTGCGAAACTCGGACCCCAAGCAATGGACAACGAGGCCCGGCTGACGGGACAGGAGGCGTCTTGATAGATATCAATATCAAATCCTGAAGATGTCGAGGGTAGATAAGGTGAAGAGCCGGAGTGAGCGTGGAGGTACATCGTATCCGGGACGTTTGGGTAGAAGCGCGATTCGTGGACCGTCTCGCGGTCATTGATGGGGTTGACTAGGTATCTGATAGTGGGACGTTGACCTACTTATCAGATGTGATCAACAGTCTGGAGCTCACCTTTGCAAGCTTGTAAGTCTAGATTGAGGCGATGCACCACCAAGGAGGAGGTTGAGGCTTTCGAGAAACGGATGTTCAAATGAGTATTGGCCAGATCGTTTTCACCGGCACCTGAGGTCAGCACCGAACGACTGCATAACTCACTCCAAGATTTGCCGGTCACCAGATGTTTGTGGAAAGCTCCAGAGGTGATTTGCTGCTGATTGCCAGCATATATCTCGAGATAGCCAGTTGAAGTATGCAGGTCCACGACTACCGCCGCGACCTTTTCATCCGGTCGAATCCCTTCGCCCGGTAATGGAAACGGAGCTTGTGGGTTGTTAGGAGCAGGTAGGGTGGTAACTTCCGCCTTGACGATTTGACAGTCTCCTTCTTCCCGACACCACCGTACAGGAGAGGCTGTATCATAGTCCCCCGAAATCCTGATCGACATTGAGGGCGAAGTGACCGGTATGCGCCGGACATCCCCATCCATTCTGGTGTTCATCGCAGGCTTGCTTCCGAGTAGCCATTCTTCTGCTACGGCAAGCTTGTCCTGCCGGTTTCCAGTAGAGGTCATTCCCAGCAGCGTGCGGGCCACTCTCCATCGTACCTGATGACACCAAACCATCGTCTGATGCTCTACTCCTGTCCAAGCTCCCGGCATACCAGTCGTAAAGATGGTGAGACCATCGTCATTTGTGATCGAGCTCGGAGGAATCACACATGCATCCGAGGCAATCTGCGTGTCTGCCGTCCCACCACATATCGAAAACAGCAAGGGAGAGGATGCGTTGTATACTTGAGCTGCAAGAGCGTCGTATATCGTATCCATATCTTTTGATAACGTGACGGGAGGAAGAGCATGTGGGGTCGACATGGTCATGATAATGTCGATCAGGTTTGGCAGGTCTGTTATCGCCAGTCGGGCGACAACCCCTCCCATAGAGTGCCCGAGTAAAGTCACTTTCATAGGCCGACGAGAGGCTGGTAGGTGATCGTATTGCCGTAAGACGTGATGAACGCTGCTTGCTAGGAAGAGGGCTTGATCTCGGAGTGTCGGAGCGTGAAAGGCGGAGAAGTCCTCGTTGTAGTCGACTGCATGTCAATTACAGTTCCGCTTCTCAAGTGACGTGACATACCTGCAAAGAAATCCAGACTGATCACATCCTCCATGCCCTCGGCTATCGTTCCTTGCTCGGTGTAGTATTGCCTAGAAGCCGATGAAGCTATACTTCTGACTTGCTTGAAGGAACCCGCATTGCCTGGAATGAAGATGACAGGGTGACCGCTTGGCTGTTATATGAGCCTCTTGACCCACTGATTGCGCAAGCTTACCCTATCATCCCTATCCCAGCCCTGCTCTCGATACAGATACAACGAGTACTTCTTGGATGGATTATCCGGCCAATCGACAGGATGATAGGTCGGCCACATGTAACTCATTTCGCAACCGTAAGAACCGGATTGACGCTGGTCTCCGAGGAAGCATTGGTAGATCAAAAAGGTCAAGCCTGTGCCTATGATGCACCAAATGGCCGATTTCCACCTCCATATCGGCTTGGAGGGTGCTGGAGGTGTCATATAGGCATCCAGGTGACGATTGACAGTTGTGCAGAATAATGGAGAGTTAAAGTGGAGGTGATCTTGACACCTTTTTTGGTACAGTATACATGCTCAAATTATATATGACAACAACTATGGCTCTGATGATGGTAACGTTATACTAAAATTGTTCTTCTTGGGCCCATCTACCAGTATCTGCTTTCTCTCGAACCTCTTCCTCACCGGACCAGTCCTAGGTTCCCTCCAAGCCCATAACCAATACCCAACCTTTCCCCCATTCTTCCAGCGCTCCTTGACCATCTCGAACCCTACAACCGCCATCAACTCTTGCATGTGTGTCACCGATAGATATCGCGAGTTGACAACACATGGGAGCGGCAGTACCAGGAAGAGAAGTGAAGTAGGTACAGGCCGGAGTTGTTTATGAATCAATTCCAGCATTCGTCCTGATAGTCAGTATAGCCTTTCATGCTTACTCACCTCTCTGAGTAGGCTCGCTGACAAAGTTGAGCACCAGGCTACAGCTGACGATATCAAAGTAGTCCAATGAGTCGCGGGGTAGTGGTCGCTCGAAGAAATCTTGCTCGAGGACTTGGGGATGGTTTGATTTGAGGTCGATTGGGTGGTTGTCAATCCACGAGCTACAGCTCGCATAATTGTCGTGATACAAAGCCCCCAGTTCTAGCAGCCTGCTTCATCAGCTTCGATCCAAGCGCGAGAGACAGACTTACCTTATTTTCTCATGAGACTCCCTTTCCTTCCCCTTGCCAGCAAATGCCCCCTCCCTCAACCACCCAACCAAAATCTTCGAGCTGTCCCCACCTCTATCCTCCGCCTGCCCTAGCCTACTAGCTTCCTGATACGCTTTCAAGCCTCCAATACCTTCCAGCTTACCCTCAATCTCTACCAGACGCCCCAATAGCTCCTTGGAATTATTCTCACCATCGTCGCCGGTTGCTGTAATTTGACGCTTCACTAGTGCTTTTTGTTTCAGCAATGTGTGGAATTGAGAGATTGTGGATTGAGTGACTTTTCGAGATACCGCCGCTGGGTCGACTGTTGAGGATAGCGGTTTCTTCTTTGTCTTCTTGTGTCTCACCATCAAGGTATATGCATAAGAGTGATAAGTATAGTACAAAGGGATATTTACACGGCACCAAAAACAAAGTCGGCTATCTTCGTGACTTGACATCAACTGATTACGAGTACACAACCTCTTGACTATACATTACAGTCGACGAGGCTACTAAAGAGTATAGCCTCGCATAGGACACCACATTTCAAGATGGATCGCTCACAGCAATCTCAAGCAGGACCATCTCGGCCAACGCGGCCATTGGGACCACACCACCGCGAACCATCTTTCGAGTTTGGTGATTTCTCAGCTGCTCCTTCGTCAACTCAATCATCTACGCTCGAACACGGCGATCTCCTTGGATCCTTTGAAGACCTACAAGATATCAAGAACAACCAGTCCGACCCATTTCCGGGACACTCAATACGCAAAGAGCCTCAACGGGCCGAGGCGGACCTGTTAGCGGATGAAGGATGGACGGATTTCTTCTCGCAGCAAGCTATCACTCGACCTCCAGAACCTCATAAACCAATGACTATCGACCTCCCACCACGTCCAGACGAGATGCCCGCCGACTTTGTTCCCCCACCCGTCCCACCTCCACCACGTCGTATGTCACAAAAGAGGCTATCATTCTCTGGTCCCAGTTCCCCCCCATTGATTTCGCATGCTGGAGGCGATATCATGTTTCGACCAACTCCTGAATGGCATCAACCCAAACGGGACGCGACTCATCCCCCAAAGACATCATCACCTCCTTTACGCAGTCCATCACAATCGAAACTTATGCACACGTTGGCGACAACTACAAAGATAGCTTCGAAATGGAAGACTGTCCTTGATCCCTCCATGTTTCATCCCCCACATAACCATCCTTCAAGGGGCTGGTCGACATCTTCGTTAGATTTGGAACCCCCCATCAAGTCATATTCCGACCCCATCGAGGTCACACATACGACGCCGTTCGCTACTGCTCAGCAGATTGCTGGAAGCTATATCGCTCCTGCTGGGGCACCATCATTCGACTCGCACGAGGAGAAGGCGTTTCGAAACAATGAGATAGTAGAGGAGAAATGGCCAGATACGAAGCTAGTGGGAAGAAGGGTGGGAACGGCCGAGATCCTGACACCACATTTGGCCGACGCACTTCGACAGTCTTTGCCGCCTCGTCAAAGGCTATCGAATACTTGGACACTGCTCTGTAAGCTATCTTGACTGCAATAGGAGCAATTGAACTAATATATACAGTCTCTCTGGATCAGCACGGCGCTTCGCTATCTACGATGTATCGACTGATCGAGAAATACGCTGCTATACACCGAGGAGCAGGAAATCTACTAGTCGTCCGAGATGGTTCAAACAGGCTTTTTGGTGTATATCTCAACGAGAGTATACAAAAGCGAGAAGGGACGTATTACGGTAGTGGAGAATCGTAAGTCTGGACTGTCTCAGACTGTAAGTTGCCAACACCATAGGTTCATGTATAAGGTAGCCCCTCAATCCACCTCGACGACAGTCTTCAAGTGGACGGGACGTAATCAGTATTATGCCTTATGCGAATCTGGGTTCGCCTCTTTTGGTGGAGGGTGAGTCACGCTTATCAGTGGGATTGGAATACAGCTAATGGGCAGCGGGAACAGCTATGGTCTGATCCTCGATTCTACATTCAACAAGAACTCTTCCTCGACCAGTCCAGCATATAATAACGAAGTGCTCTGTGCTGGTCCGGGTATATTCTCCGATTCGGCAGTCAGATTCGATTGCATAGGTATAGAGGTGTGGGGTACACAAGCTTGATGCATTACTCCTATTCTATCCTACCTTATTCGAGCTTTAAGGCCCATCCGTCCGGGATCCTGTCGTTGTCCTTATTGATACCACCCCAAACTACCACTCCGTCTCCGTAAGCATCGCTGCCGAACCATCCTCTTTCTCCTGGTGTCTCTCCCTGCTGCTCCACCTCTTCCCAAGTCTGAGAGGCTCCGTCAAAGATCCAAACATCACCCCAGAAATTACCCGCGGCATCGTGTCCACCAGTTGGCGAGGGCTTGCCTTCTCCAAAGAAAGTGATCAATCGACCATCGGCGAGTACATGGAGTCCAGTGACGGAGCGATCCCCAGGAGAAGCCGCCTTGGTATTTGAAGATTCGAAGTCGATAGACGCCCATTGAGCTTCTTG
>Ga0308160_10008421_pt1 | contig 10053 bp, 12 predicted proteins | sample PhyFR1_FD_201036 | JGI IMG/M metagenome (GOLD analysis project Ga0308160, IMG submission 201036) | Phyllosphere microbial communities from UC Gill Tract Community Farm, Albany, California, United States - DLSLF.R1 | ecosystem: Host-associated > Plants > Phyllosphere > Unclassified | place: USA...
TCGATAATGCAAAACATCCTTCTGATTTTAACGTCAGAGGGATGTTTTTACATACGACATATTCAGCGTTCAAAGCCACCTTCGGAATGGATGACTTGCCCGGTCACCCAGCCACCATCAGGACTGACGAGGAATTGGATCAATCGTGCGACGTCTTCCGGCGCACCGATTCGCCCGAACGGAAAACTAGGTTTAAGCGCCGTCCGGGTTGCTTCATCCATCCAAGTCGAGTCAGTCGGACCTGGATTGACGGCGTTGACGGTGATGCCAAGCGGTGCTACGGCTGCTGCATAAGTTTTCGTAAACGTCGATAAGGCACCTTTTGTCGTAGCGTAAGCAATCTCGTCTGGCATCGGACCGAGGTCCTGTCCCGATGTCAGTTGAATGATACGACCGGACGTTAGATTCGATTCAGTGAATCGTTTCGTAAAACGTATCGCAAGCAACAGCGGCGCCCGGAGATTGACGGCATAGTGTTGGTCGAGGTTTGCTGCATCGAGCGTTTGCCAATCCGTCATCGTCGAGTGGGCAGCATTGTTGATCAGGATGCTGGGTGTTCCAAAGTCTTCTACCTGAGCGAATAAATCGTCTGCGACATCTGCTTGACCCAAATCAAGCTCGATCGCAAGAACGCGGGCACCTTGACTTTCAAGATCGGTCGTAAAACTAGCCGCCCAATCCGCTGTTGCTTTAAAATAAGTAAAGACCAAGTCATGTCCGGACGAGGCAAGCTGGCGGCAAATGGCAGCTCCGATGTCGCGTGTCTGACTGGCACCGGTCACGATGGCAATCGGTCGTTTCGTCATATGTACGCTCCTTTACATAGATACATTCAAATAAATGAACGGTTCCAAATGTTTACAAAACCAGTATAACGTAAGAAAGACAATGAACAAAAGCGTTATCATGATTTAACATACTGATTAAATGCATGTTTTGACCTAAAGTGTGGTAAAGAAAAAGTGTACGAAATTATTCGTTAAACAGATAGGGAAGGATGAATCAATCATGAAAGCAATCGTCTTATTTGACGGGGAATGTAATCTCTGTGACGCGAGTGTCCAGTTCATCTTAAAGCGAGATCAAGGGTACCATGACTTTGCTTCATTGCAAGGGGAGACGGGGCAAGAACTCGTAAGGCGCCATCATCTCCCGGAAACGATCGACAGTGTCGTTGTGATTGACCGAGGTGTACCGTATATTAAATCCGATGCTGCGTTACGGATTGCCGGTCATTTAAGAGGTGGGTGGCATCTGTTAAGTATACTTCGGATTGTTCCACGTCGACTTCGGGATCGTGTCTATGACTTCGTTGCAAACAATCGTCATCGTTGGTTCGGGCAAAAACAGCAGTGTGCACTGCCGTCTCCGGAGACACGTGCTCGATTTCACGATTAAATATGAAAAGCCGCGACGAATCGGTCGCGGCTTTCTCTCTGTTCATTGATTCATCACATGTAACCAGTGACAACTCGGCAGCGGATCGCCGAGAAAACTTAAACCTAAATCATGGGCTTGGTGAATCGTCTCGAAACAATCGTCCCCTTCATCTAAGTACACTTCATGATGCGGTGATTGGAGATGTGTTCCTGCGATACGCCAAAGATTTGAACGATGTGCCACCTTGATCTCGTAGTCGATGTTAGGTGAGACGACGAGCGGATTACCGACAGAATGGTGGAGTGTATACCGAGTTGGTGATTGATTTGATAAATAGACCCGCTGTGTCGAGGCAACATCTTCTCGATATAACTGATGGCGAGCATCAAAAGAGCGGGTAGGATTTGCTTGTTTTGATAGTTGATGAGTAGTTTCACCACTACATGTCAGGACTTCTGTAAAGGTGCGATACTCTTTAGAAAAAGGCGAATATTGTCGCGCATCGCCTTCAAAATATCGATGCGGAGAAAACGGATTCGGATTCACGAGAATCGGAGGAGCAATGAACGTCAGTACACGTAATCGGTATGAAGAAACCTTCATATGTGAAGCGGATAGTGGGTACAAAGAAAAATAGAGCACGAACTGTTCAAATTCTCGTTCCCGGTCTTGTTCTTGTTTTATCTGATTCGTAACGCGGGCGAACTTCTCGATTGTCCGTGCGAACGGCATCGATTTTCTAGAAATGGGACGTAACACCCGGATTTCGAAACGTGTAAACCGTTCAGGGTCAATCGTTCCTTGCCACTCGGGTATCATAGTTTGACCTAACCGATGTCCATCTTGAAATACCGTATAATGCGATACTTCTGGAATTTCACCCCATAACAGTCGTACAGCATGATCTTGTTGGATCAGGACAGTCATTTTTCGGTTCCAGAACAAATCATCCGTACTTGAAACAAGCGCGGTGACGATGCGTGTCTTCGAATCTGAATCGATCAGTTCGAATGACAAAGGCTCAAATAAAGGAAGTGTCTCCGTTTGATAGCTATTCGAGTTTTGAATGAAACAGGGTCTACCATTTAATAAGAGACGGACGTTACTTGTCCCTTCCCAGGTGAGACAAACGGTTTCTCCACTTTGTTTGATTTGAATGTGATTGATGTCAATCATGAGACTGATCGCTCCTTACACGAATTCTGAAAGAAAACCCCTTCCACTTCAGGATCAGAAGGGAAGGGGGAACGTCATAATAATCCTTTAGCGACTTCTAGTTTTTCTTGATCGTGTTTTAATTGTTTTTTCAAGTCATGCGCGTGATACATATCGTGATCGATCATGTATCCGGCGATCGCAGCGTGAGTCTGAATGGCTTTGTTCAGTTGTTCGGTCAAGACTTTCCGCACATCAGGAGAAGCCGTTTCCGTAATCGCGACAGCATAAGCACGGACAAGTGATTTACTGCTGATCAAGAAGTCTGTCGCAATCAACTCGTCTCGTTTTTTACTGGGACGATTAATGGATTGAAGAGCTTCATTCATGAGAACCGCCTCCTTCATGATCTGCCAATAGCCTTTGTAAATCGTTTAATGCTTGTTCGCTATCTTTGATGTCTTGAGCAATCAATTTTTCAAGCGTCTCATCTTTAACAAAAGAACGAACAGCAACAGCTTTAACGAGACAAGCTTGTTTCATCGTCATGATTTCATGGATTTCGAGTGTTTCATGGATTGCAAGTGGTGATTTAGCCATCGGTCTCACTCCTTATCATGTAACATCCGTTTGACAGTATCTTTCACGTTTTGCATTCCTGTTTTTTCTGCTAGGTCGTGATAAAGTTTGTGTGCTGGTACCTTCATGTTCGGAATGTTTCCTTGCGGTGCAGGATTTTCTAGATGAACGAATTCACCAGTTCCATCCTGTGCTTCCCCTTGAGCCCAGCGACCTTCTTTTGAAGCTGTTCCTTCCGATAGGTCCCAGAACTCATAAGCATGCGGTTGAGCTTCCATTTCGTCTTCTGGTGCAAAAGTAGCCGGCACGACGATTCCGTTTTTCGTCTCAAGTTCTTCGATCGCAGCCATCCATTGATACTGGTGATATCGGTCGCGAGCGAGCATTTTACGGAAGGTAGCACGAACGCCTTCATCTGTCGTCATATGATAGAGGCGGGCGACCTGAAGGCGACCTTGTGATTCAGCATGTAAGTTCGAGCGCATGTCTGCCAATAAGTTACCACTGGCGACGATATAGGATCCGTTCCATGGAATGCCGTTTGCGTTCGATGGCAATCCACCGAGACCGCTGACAAGTAGGTGCTGAGGATTCATTCCCCCGAGAATTGCTGCTGTCGCCGGATCTTTGGCAGCTTCTGCCTGATCATCCGGTGACGCCCCGTCGAGCAATTGAGAAATAAGGGAACACAGCATCTCAACGTGTCCGATTTCTTCCGTCCCGATATCCATCAGCATATCCTTGTACTTTTCTTCGCCTCGGCAATTGAAGCCTTGGAAGAGATATTGCATCATGACCGTCATTTCACCGAATTGTCCACCGAGTACCTCTTGCACGGCCCGAGCAAGTTTTGGATCGGGTCGATCTACCTTGACTTCGAATTGTAATTCCTTTTGATGACGAAACATGAAAAGACCCCCTTTAAGTTTTAAACATATAAAAGTTACACATGTTATATACCTTAATCAGTTTCTTTCAAACCTGTTTTCACCTTATTTTTCGTTATGCTGAAGTGATCGGTTAATTAAAGTGTTGTTTTTAGGTTCATTGACCCACTCGGTGATGTTATTGAAAATGAAGGATGTCTCATTCAAGATGGACTGTCGCCACTGTTTATTTTTAGGAATGTAAAGTGCATCGAACCGCTCCATGATTCGTCGAGGAGCGACCGCTTGATTGAAAAAGAGACGATTTTCATCAATCGTTGCTTTTAACGTTCGGAGTAAGGCGATAGGATGTTTTCCAAGCGTCCCACACTCTACGGTTAAACCTAAAAAACCGATATCGCGCTTTTTTGTTTCTTGATACAGATAGTTTAACCATTCCCCTTCAATCGCATAAAACTGTTGATCTCGTGGTTGATCGACAATCGGGTAATGTGTATATCCTTCTACTTCCTTTGCGTGTCTTGGATCATCCGACGACATGACAAGTTGGACTTGCCCCGCTGGTCCATAACCAGTATGACAGTCAAGCATCACGACGTGTCGGTAAGCAGATAGGGTATCGACGAGACGGCTTAATACGTCAGAGAAGTAAGCGTCTGGCGTACGTCCGCCATAATAGAATCCGGTCGGATGTTTGAATTGTCCTAGTGTCGCAGCCTTTAAAAACGCATGTGGACCTAGACGAATCAAGTCGTATAAGACATGTAACGTAAACGGCACATAATCCAGACGACGCCCTGAACCTGGTCGTTTTATGAACAAAGACTGTAAGTCATCAAAACCTGGATTACGTAAATCTGCCTGTGAAAAATCGTGAATCGCATTTCGATTTAAATTGAGGTTATGATGTGTTTCTTTACGATGATGTTTCATCCCGTACGCATTAATACCATGGATCAGCAAAACATCGACTTCTCCCGTATTTAGCTGTTTCATATGGTCTGATAAAAATTGAAGTTGCATGGCACTCCCTGCATATCCTTCAATTCCGTGTAACCCACTCGTTAGGATCAATAATGTTGAATTGTTACCGGATTGCCCATGCCACCAATCGGAACAAAGCGATCCTTGTTGTTTGAGTGATTCATGAATAAGTTTCGGATAATACCGAGAGAGCATTTCCTTCGAAGTCTCATTGAAACGTTGGCGTGCTGTTTCATACGTACCAGAAAAATAATGCAACATCGTTATTCCCCCTTCATCAAGTGTGAACTTAAGGAGCAATCAAGAGATAATGTCGAACTGAGAATTTCTAAAGCATGATCTTTTGCAACGGCGGTTTCTGCTGCCGTACAGTCTTCAGGAACATGAATAGCATATTCACGCATGTAAGCGTCGTTTGCAGTAAATAAGATACACATATCTGTCGTTAGACCGGTGATGATAAGACGTGAGACTTCCAAATGCTTCAATAAAATATCAAGTTGGGTCCCGAAAAAGCCTGAATGTTTTGGCTTGATGATGAAGTAATCGTTCTCTTCTGGGTGCATTGTTTCGATGAGTACATCGCCAAGACCACCGCGGCACTCATCAATGATTTGGTTAACATTCTCTTGCCACAGACCAAAATTATCATTGACATAAATCACTGGGATGTTTTGACGTTTACAATGTTGTTTTAATTTTGAGAGTGGTTCGAGGACAGGGAGCGTCTGTTGCAATAACTGCTCAGCTCCTTCGAAATCCATCTTATTGATGACATCGATGATCAACAATGCTGTATTTTCTTGAACAGTCATGGCGGACTCCTCTCATAAAAAGGTGACTAAATAATGATACGGCGAATAAAGCTGGGCTTTAGAGATAAAAATCTCCGAAGGGGAGGCTGATTCACGGGCTCCCCGGACATCAATTAAACAACGATAAATGAGTGATTCCAACTCTGCGATGAAATCAGGATATTGATACAAGGCATCCTCCATCCGTCTTTTACGGTGATCTTCCATCAAGACGATGCAGGGATTGGTCTCTTTTAAGGGTATTGCACTGAAGACAGTTTTTTGCTGTTTAAAATCTTGATTTAAACAGCGAACGATTTGATTTAAATCAGCTTCCACTTTCTTCACTTCCTAGTTGTAGATTATTCATACTGTTCTTATACATGTTATTGGTTGTGTTCCACTCTTCATCACGAGGTAAACGGATAAAAAAGTCGGATCCTTTTTCGATTTCTGAATGAACGGTGATCCGTCCGCCGTGCGCTTCAATGATTTCCTTACAAATCGGTAAACCGAGACCTGTTCCTTGAACTTGGAGATGATCTTCATGTTCGACGCGGTAATATGGATCAAACAGATGGGGAAGATCTTTTTTGGGAATACCATACCCGTCATCGCTAATGGTGATGACGATTTCAGCTTCACAGCACGCTAACGAGACCTGAATGTTCGAACCGGCTGAAGAGTACTTTATTGCATTATTCAGGAGGTTTAATAAGACTCTCCGGATTTTTTCTGGATCAGCCGTGATCAGGCAAGGACCATCGCTTTCGATTTGTATATGATGCGTCGATGTCGTGACGTTCAACCATTCCGTTAACTCAATGAGCATATGTTCGATGCAAAATGATTCTAACTGATATGATTCTTTTTGATGACTGAGTCGCTGATAATCAAGGAATTCGGTTAACAGTTGACTAAGTCGCTGTGTCTCACTCCGCATCGTCTCTAGATATTTGCGCTGTTTTGAAGGAGACAACGTCCGATGTAACATCAGTTCGCTAAACCCTTCAATGGACGCAAGCGGCGTTCGTAGCTCATGAGATAAAACCGAAATGAAATTTTGCTCCCTTTTGGCATAATTGACTTCAACCGTACGTTCACGAAAAACAAATAAAATCCCTTGTCGATCGGACAAAAATTCTGTATAAAGTCTTACATGACGATCGTCTGACATTGAAAAATCCTGAGCAGGAACGACTGTTGCGTGCTCAAAGCCTGCTTTGATTTGTTCGACATAGGCATATAACGCATCTGTTTCGAGAATCAACGGTTCGAAAGTTTCGATGACGAATGCTAAGTTTTCGGATTGTTTTTCAGAAGGTGACCAGTTCGGGAACAATTGATGGAACATGTGATTCGTAAAGATATTTGTGTTCGTCACATCGACGAACAATATAGCTTCTCGAAGACCATTTAAGATACGTTGAATTAATTGATGATGATCTTTTATACGGATATCATCAAGCAACCGCATCAATCCGATATTTAATAAATGTGTCGTTTTCTGAAGTGCGATTGTCTCGGTGAAACGATGATGAAATTGTAACGTCAATGTACCAATGAATTTTGACGGACTGTGTAAAGGGAGAGCACACAACGTCGATTGTTCCTTCTTGATTAGATGGAGCGATGTATCTAACTCAGTCTTCGCTTCTAACTCTAGCCGCTCTTGGTCAAATGTCGGTTCGTCTGATAAGGCGATATGTACAGGTTCAAAACTTTCCGACTGTGGTGAAAAATGGATATGCGACGCCCGAAAATGACTACCGATTGCTTGTAGCCAAGTGTGAAGACCTGACATTGATTGATGGCGTAAAATTTGAGTAGCTAACTGGTTTTGAAATTGAAGTTGTCGCTCAATTATTTTTTGTTGATAGAAAGACTCTTGAAGTTGTGAATTAACAGCTTGCGTTTGCTGATGTTCAAATGCGAGCAATGTCGTCATTTGTTGCATCGATCGCCCAAGTGAACCAATCTCATCGTGGCGGTTCTGGAAATCATGATGTTCCAATCGATCAGGTTGTTTCGTTTGATCGACGAGATCGAGTAAGTCCGTTCGAAAAGACCGCACAAGTCGTAAAATCAAGTAACTGAGAAGGCAAAAAGCGATGATCATCACACCAAAAGCATAACGTAAAACTTCAACGGTTCTTTGTTGTAGTGACTGTTGCGCTTTTCGCTCTTCATCATGAATCAATCGAAAATAGTCATTGATAGCGGAGTCAGATTGTTGAACCAGCTTTTGATTATCCGTGAGTACTTGCAACGTGAGTTCCAGTTCCAAAAATCTCGCAAATTGAACGAGTTGATGTATAAAGCGTTCGTCCGCTGGATTTGAGTAGCGTTGACTAAATGATTGAACCTGTCGTTGAAAACGTTCCAACCGCTGCTTGACCTGCTTGAGATCAGATTGATCATTAAAGTCAACTTGTTGAATTTGAAGATTTACTTGCTGTGCTTCATTCCAAAGCGTACGAGCTTTCGTTTTTTGTAGTGTTATTTCTTGAGATGAAGCACGGTGTTGCTCGAGTTCTTTTTGAGAAAAGTAAAAGGTTAGGGCGCCAATGCTTGCAAAAATCAAGAAATTTGAGAGTAACAAGATATAAAATCGATGGAACAGACTTGATGAAAGCCACTTCATGACTAGACCTCTTTCTAAAAAGATATATAAACAAACGATAAAAATACATGTTTAAAGAAATCTTATCATAGACATTAAACATTCTGCATGAATTGCTTCATCGATTAAAATATCATTTTGCCTTTTTCCGAAAAAATCCCTAGATTTTGACACTTCATATCCTTTAAGATAAACGATATACATATGTGCAAAATCACTCGAAATGACACTTCAAGCCATACTATTGATTGTGAAAAGGAGGAAGCTTCTGTACTATGTTTATATAAAGGAAAGAAAAAGAAGGTGAAATGGATGAAGATGACTCGCTCTACGGACTATGCCATTCGTGTGCTTATTTTCGCAGCGTCGCATCCGAATCGGCTCGTACAAATTCAAGAAGTGGCAACCCATTATGATATTTCTAAAAATCATTTGATGAAGATTGTCCATTCATTGAGCAAGTTTGGTCTCATCATTTCCGTACAAGGTCGTAATGGTGGATTCAAATTAGCGAAATCGCCAGAGACGATTACGTTAGGAGAAATCGTTCATTTATTTGAAGAAGTCTCCTATCTTGAAAATGTGACAGTTCCCAATAAAAATGGTAGTTTGCAAAACACACGTCAAGCGTTCGATCAAGCATTCATGTCCTTTACGGACGCGTTGCAGGCATACACGTTACAAGATTTAATCGCGCCGACGATGAACGACTGAAGAGAGAGTCAGAGAGGGATAGATGATCTCTGACTCTTTATCCGTGTACATATTCCAGTCATGCAGATTTTTATCAGATCATCATGTTAATTATGATTAAAACTAGTATCTTTTATGTTACTATAAACAAGATTCGGACGCTATTCGAATCTTAATTTTGAAACAAAAACATGTACACTTTGTACTTGTTTTTGTGGTATAACTTTACAGGAAGGAGGGGATATTTCCAATTCACCTGCTTGATTTCATACAGGACTCTTACTGTCCATTCAGATAAAGGATTAAAGGCATTCGTCCATTGATCCACGTAAAAGGGAGGGTTTCGGAATGTCCGAAATGACCATCGAAATGTTCGTTCATTTCATTCAACACCTAGTGCATTCTCCACGATTCGTCGTCCAGCGTCAGCATGAACATGAGGACGCCTATATGTTCGAAATTCGTGAGTTGAATCTATCGCGTGTCTCAAAAGCCGTATTACTTCATAAGACAGTTGATCTTCTTCATGAAAAGACGTCAGAAGATACACGCGAAACGTTGACGAATGAACTGGTCACTCTATCACAAAAGACGTTAATGAAGTCAGATACGATTGCGATGCTTGAAGTGCAGTCCACGATACAGGACTCACTGCATCTTACATTTTCACAGAACAAAAAGATTTGGTTTTCTGGCATTCTTGATACTGAAGAAGCGATCAATCGGTTCACAGAACGTTTTCAAAGCGTCATAAATGACGATCGAACGTCTTATTAAACAAAAGCAGGTCGAGCCACATCAGTGGTTCGACCTGCTTTTGTCTTATCCTGTACAGAGCATCAAGACGTTACCGTCGGGATCCGCAAACGTAAAATAAGCAAAGTCATCGAAACGTTCGATGTCTCGAATGATGGGTGCGTGTAGTGACCGCACAAACTGATAGGATGCATCGATGTCC
>Ga0308160_10008422_pt1 | contig 10053 bp, 16 predicted proteins | sample PhyFR1_FD_201036 | JGI IMG/M metagenome (GOLD analysis project Ga0308160, IMG submission 201036) | Phyllosphere microbial communities from UC Gill Tract Community Farm, Albany, California, United States - DLSLF.R1 | ecosystem: Host-associated > Plants > Phyllosphere > Unclassified | place: USA...
AGATATGTCTCTGACCTTCACACTGGATCAGGAGGAATTTGGCCAAACGAAGTCTGTTGAGCTGAAGCGCAACGGATCCAACATCTCGGTCAACAGAGCAAACCGAATGGAATGTCAGTGATCTGTGAATGTGTTCATGAGAAAGCGATTACTGACGGATACTCCATGGCGTGCACTAGACATTCAGCTCGTTTGTGATTTCAAGCTCAACAGACAGATTGCACCTCAATGCGAAGCGTTCTTTGCGGGTCTCTCTGACATCATCGATCCCAAATGTGAAGCCTTTCGGTGCCCGCTAACGATCTATCACTGTATTCTGATGATTTCGCTTCCTGTGACAGGGCTGCGAATGTTCGATCAACAAGAATTGCAGACTCTTATCGGCGGAGCCGAGAGTCCGATCGATGTGGAAGACCTCGAAAAGCACACGGTCATGCATGACGGAACCGATCCCTTATACAGGACGTTCTGGAAGGTGGTCCACAGCCTGACACAGGAAGAGCTGCGTTCTCTGCTAAAGTTCGTGACCTCTACGCCGAATCCACCGCTCCTGGGGTTCAAATATCTCAATCCGCAATTCGGAATCCGGTTGAATCCGGAAGGTCATGACGCCACGAGATTACCGACAGCGGGTATGTTCGGCAGGATTCTGAATGCGATTAGAAGCCATTAGCTGACTTTTGCGCTCGCATAAATCGTAGCTGCTTGCATGAACCTATTGAAATTGTGAGCTTTGATACGCCTGCATCGTGTTGACGGTCTTACGTCTGATCAGCCCGCTGATGTCTTCCTTCCCTTTGCGACAGACCGAGATACAAAGTGAGCGACGCGATTGATTCGGACATCGCGCATCCGCTAACAATCTCTCTGCTCCTCAGGACGAAAGGACCCTCAAGACCAAGCTGTTGCAAGCTATCAACAGCAATACCGGATTCTACCTCTCATGAACGACTGATAATGTGGACCTGATGAGAACGACTTAACGAAACGCTTTCAGAAGCTGCGATCGTGCGGGAACTTGTACAATGCATGTAGAAGATGACAAAAACCTAGCATGATCCACTGACGGCCAAAGCAGTCTCGAATTTAGTGAATGCTGGATTAAATATCCAAACGAGCCCGTCACGGGCAAAACCGCAGCGATTTCGTACTGGAGGCATGATTAAGAACTGAAACTACGGATACAGGAGTATGGGCGCGCTCAAGTTCTCAGATCCCCGTTACAAGGGGAACATGTACATGTGCCGGTCGAATATCTACTCGAACCGCTCTTCTTTGGCCACTACGGCCCATCCCATCGATTCTACTCGGCCCTTTCCCTTGGTCTCCTTCTCCAACAGATCGGTCAGCAGACGGAAGTTCTCAGGAGGAATTCGCATGATCTGAGAAGAAAACGAATTCTCCGAGTGGTGTGAGAATCCGCCTTCGGTCTTCCACGACGAGTCTTCAGAATATAGCAGACTTACGACTTCCCATTCCTCTCCGCTCATTTCGTCCTCTTCGATTCCGCCTGGACTGCTCAACCCTCGGACTTGTTCGGCCAGACGTTTGCCGTCTTTTGGTGGCATAGTAATTCGGATCTTCATCTCTGCCTTCTGTATCGGCAGTGGCGAAGACTGCATCAGGGCCTTGATACACTCCAAAGCCTTTATGTTGTTGATTCTCGAGAGTCAGCTTATTAAAAGGTATGGCGAGTGGAATGCTACCTACCTGAATCTTGGCAGGTTTGTCGGCCTTCACATTAAAGTGGATGTCACTCATTGCCTTTTCGATCAGGCTGACACTGTAAGGTCGCTTGGTCGATGGATCTACCACTCGTTCGGCTACCATTCCCGCAACCTCCTTCCAGAGATTTCCGAGTTTCGCTTCTCGCTCCTTCTCGCCGACTTGCAGTTCCCCTTTGGTCAAAATCTGTTTGACAATCTCCGTCGTATCGGTCGTGTTGAATGCCTTTTGCAAGTCTGCTGTTGGCGCAGCTTGACCCTTCGATACATTGGTGAAGACCTGAGAGATCTGTAGAACCTCATCTACATCCTTTTCTCTGCAAACGGGACGGGAATAAGCTGAAATCCGCAGGCAAGAGCATGGAGCAGGTAAAACTCACACACCCGATCGGTACTCCCCGACCTTGTTCTTGTAGCAAGCAATCTGAAGTTGACAAGCGAACGACTAGAGATTAGAAGTTTATTCATCGAAGGTATTTTGCTCTCCATATAGCGCACCTCAAATCTCTTGCCTCCCTTCTTCATCCGCACGATACTGACATTGGTCAGTCTGGTCGAAGGTGTACGGGCATGACGTCAGAGTTGTGGTTGATGCACCGCTGCTCCTTGGAAACACTCACTTGATGGACGCTGATGGTTGATTAATCGGCATCTTGTACTGAAGTTACGTTGTCGCAGTCCTGACCTGTCCCTTGATCCGAGGTGTGAAGTCAGGCAAGGCGATCGAAGACATCACCATTCACGATTCAACTAATCAAGCAGCAAGCAGTCTGTCTGTCTTTACCGCGAGTCGCCAAAATATCGATGAGCACTCTCGCTCGCTTATTTCCACCCGACTAGGGTGGCCCTCCTGGTTCCTCTCGGTCACTTAGAGTAGTTACTGTAACCTATGTAAGAAGTTGCAGCTGCGTCTCGACCTTGGTGTATTGTGTATCGGTGAGCTTTGCCCAACGACCAACTGAGCAACCTTAGTCAACCTCCTCGTATGGTGTTGAGTATCAGGCCAGCCTGCCGTGTCGCCGGTCGGCGGACTCTGAAGCCAGTCTCTGGCAGGGCATCTTTACCTATTCGCAAAGCGGAATCTCGTCGTGGAATCGTCTCCGAGCACATCAGAAGCAGGTGCTTCTCGACGTGTCAGGTGAACTCTGCTGGACTCCAAACCGCTGCTATAAATGATACACCTGGTGCGATTCTACCAGTCGTTCCGGTTGCGGCCTCGCCACGAACTCTTTCTTTATCAGCTCAAAGGACAGCAGCGCGTCTAGCGGAAACTCTCGAACTGCTTGAAGGTGAACTCGGGGGGAATCAGGAATGGAGTCGACGGGTCGAAACTGCTCTCGAGGAGCTGAAGAGTACCGCAGAACGGAAGGGTCGTTTCGCCGGTAAGTACACAGACACAAGCGAGCTTCCCGGGCCAAACAATTAAGGCCTGACCTGGATATCCTGCTGTTGATAGTTTACGGCTCCCCCGAGTCTGGCTTCCGGAACGTGGTGACTAGCTTGCTTGTGGACCCACTCGTCCAATCGGATGAGGCGCGACAGGCTGTCTTGGCTAGAGCAGATGGGGAGGCGGGTGACTCCTTCGTGACGAGGTTCGTGTTCACTGCTAGGGCTTGAACCTCTAAGACCAGTGCCGACGTTCCTTATTTGGCATGACTAGTTATGGAGAAGCCGTTCGCCGAAACACCGGCGCACTGGCCATCGACTCGCCCTGGCTCCGAGACGCCGGAGTTGAGCTGCATGAAATTACAAGTAAGTCCTCCTCTCTAGCCGGGGATACATGCGATTTTCGACTTATGTACCCTGGTCCCGCTCGCGCATAGCCCAAAACCCTTCCCGTGCCCTGTCGGATCTTCTGCGCAGCGACGTCATCTTGATCGTGCTGGACCCTATTCGCCTCACAGATACGGCGGGATTGAATGCCATTTTGCCGGATCTGTTAGGAAAATCCGACGTTTATTTTGCGGTCAATGGGGAAATCGAATCTAGCGGACTTGACGATGTTGGCTCTAGTCTGCAAGTAGACAAAGCGAGGCATCACATCCGTCAGCGATTGGATCAGCAACTCAAAGCCTTGGAAATGACGACCGGATCTACTCCGGGGCCGGCAGGTGGTAGCAAGATCATCTTCCTTTCGTCACATAGAGCCCTGAAGTCCATGGATGCCCTTCGAAATACCATGCGGGTTCTCAAGGAACAAGCCAATCGAACCGCTTCGAGCCTGGCTTTTACAGAATTCAACAAAGAATACCTCGAAAGCAACCTGGCGGAGGTCTCTCACAACCTGCTTCGGGACATTAAGGATGTTCGGCAACGAGCTCAAGCACAAGGTGGAGTTTATGAGCCCACACTGTCTTGGCTAGAGCAATCTGCAACACGATATATTGTGCGTAGTCTTGCCGATGTTCTCGACGAGAGTCGCGAGATAGAAGCCTTGTGTGCTGCGCATGCGCAGCTTCTCTCTCGCACGAGACGTGATCTGCGGAAAGACACCTTTACTTCTGGAGCAGCGATCAAAGAAGAGATGGACCGGGTCAGACGAGGAGTCGACGAAGCTTTGAGGAAAAGATTGGTCTGGTGGAAAGTGATGAGTTGGAGGGTCGACATGGTGGCGGAAGAGGTTGGCAGGGAAATTGAGGAACGTTGGGCAGTCGAATTGAGTCAAAAGGTATGGGCCTTGCTTGAGTGCCAAAACAAGGCGGAGGACTGAATAGCTGCCTTTCTCGCTTGAAGTTGGCTTTCGAAGCAGGGAAGCTGCATGCCATACAAACAGATCTGAACGGAAAGATGTTCAGTCTGCTGGAAAGTTTCTCACCCCAGGGTCACGCGCAGCAGGCTCCTATACTGTCCCATCCTTACCACTCCCCTCTCTTCGTCAACCGATTACGAAGGCTGGATTTCGAAAACACTGTCACGCCAAATGCCTTGTTACAGCCGGTCGTAGCTCGCCGCAATCAGCTCTTGCGCTTCTCCGTACCGATGCTGCAGGCGCGAGCTCACAAGCTGACGTGGACGACCATCTCGCTCTCGTTTCTGTTCTCATCGGCGGCATGGACCGCTGCAGTACCGCTGGAGCTGATAGAACATGCCACTGGACTGGGTGCAGGTCTGCTTGGAACAATGGCGAGCGTACGATGGGGTGTAGGACTATGGGCGAAGGCACAACGCAAATTCTGGCAGGATTGGGCCAGGGTGGAAGAAGGATTGGAGGAGGATTTGGGAGTTGATCTTGAACGTTCAGTTGGTCGAGTCGAAGGTGTTGGTCTGGCTGGACTGAAAGGAATAGAAGAAATGGTTGCGAAACGTCGAGAGCGAATGGACCGGATAGATGATGCGGTCTCGCGGCTGGTCACCACTGAATCGGTGACAAAAAAAGATACCCACAAGAATGTAGTCGTAGAAACGATCGAGGGGACCTCATCATAGGCTATCATGGCAGCAACGACTAGTCGAAACACGAGAATGATGCCAGGTCTTTCTCAATGATAGTTGCGCGACAGGCCATCAGCCCAAGCAAGGCACGCTGTACTTTTGCTCTCCAAGCCGGTACGAAAGAATGTCTATGGGCATAAATGATGGTGTCATAAGGTGAACGAGTGCGGAAAGAAAAAGAGCCCAAGGAATACAGAACGCCGGCTGGATGCATGCTTTCATCCATTGTTTACTTCTTGGTGAAGAACAACTCCTTCAAGATCCTGGCGGTATCTTCGGGAGAAGTGACAGTGTGTCCGATGGTTCGAGAGTCGGAGAAGATCTCGTAGTCGTTTCCTCCCTGGTAAGTCTGATATTCCCCAAATCCGACAGAGCGATACAAGCGATGAGCACAGTGCGGTTATACGAATTCAGGCAGAACGACCATAACTAACCTTGTCACCAAAGAAGTGAATCTCCTCGAACCCTTCGCTCTCAATATGGTTCAAGGCAAAGGTCTTGTCCCAACCTTAGTGCACAAGCCGACGAGATCGTAAGCATTACCCTTGCGATTGACCAGAGGCCCCGGACTCACCAGTGGGGAAGACATCGAAGGAGATCTGTCCACCGATCGAGTAGGTGAAGCTCAAGTGAGCGAACTCCTTTTTGAGAACCTCGACGAACTTGGCTCGGCATCCGGTCTGCTTGTCCCAGGCCTCGAAATCATTTCGCTCCTGGGTGCTGTGTATTCGAGATAGTCGGCGAGACAACAGATCAGCGAAGCTTGTGGCAAAGCAAGCTCGACGCAGAAGCTCACCTGGCATTACGTCCGATAGGCGAGACGTTGATCATTCCGTTTCGGAACTCGATAAAAGTTCCCCTACACTCCCACACCCCAGTCAGTCAAGCTTTCATCAAATGAGACGGCCGAACGATAACGAACCTCTTGATGGGCGTGTCAATATCGGCAATGTAGTGCAAGATGAACCTGGCCAACTTCTTGTACTCTTCCTCTCCGATATGACCGATGAAACTCTGGCTAGCGAGCTGTTCTCCCATCTTGTAAGCGGTCAAACCGTTCTCAGCAAATCCATAGTCGAACGCGTCGACGGCGCGGGTACCGGGAACGGCGAGCTGTTCCTGGATCTTGACGAGGTCGGAACCACCAACAAAGGCGATAACACATTCTTTTCGGAGGTCTTGGAGAAGTTGGATCATCTCGGGTTTGGCGGTCTTTTAAAGGGTAACACAGGTTGTGAGTTTTCAGCCCAGTGGTTTGTCGCCGAGTGAAACTGATGGCTCACCTGCCTAGCGGCCGAAAGGGTACCATCAACGTCGCTATGAAAGTTGCACGGAGAAAAGTTAGTGACAGCGAAAATTTTGCGAGTTTCAGGACATCTCACTTACAACATGCAGATGGTCTTGGGGTGGGTCCTGCCCTCCCAAGCACCGGTACCAGCAGGGACTTTGTCGTTTCCAAGAGACATGTTTGTGAGTTGCGTGTGGGTTTTGATTTAATGAAAAGAGCGTGGGCAGAAAGGGGTGCAGAACTTGAGAAGCCAATGGAAGAATAAGAGTCACAGTGAACAAAGGGTATCCTATATTGACACTTTCAGCTCTACTGTGCCGCCAGACAAGTCCCAGATCTCTTATTTAACAAGAACCGACGAAAGCGGGGATCAAAAGCGCTTCGGTCAGAGAATTTGAATCCGAGTTTTGCTTTCCTGTTCGCCCTTCTCCCCCTTTGCCCGACGCGACACGCGTTGAACAGATCGCAAAGTCAAGGCACGTACAACGTGGAAGCGAAATTCTACGCATTCGACGTGGGACATGGTCCGGGCCCGACCCGCATGCTAATTCGACGTGGAGTTGCGTGATCTGGCCAATGTGCGTGGACAGGTGACATGTGGAAGGCATCGCGTTCGTAAGGAGATAGAATGGCATCTCAAATGAGAGTCGTGCGACACGTCGGCAAGATAGAGTCTGTCAATGTACATGCAATCGAATCTGACGTGAGGCTGTGCTGTATGCACGTTGTCGAGCACCGTTCCCGAGGCACTCCTCCGCTTCGACGTGGAAGTTTGGTAGACTGAGCAGTGCCCCGGCTCTATAGGTAATGCCAGCGGAACCACACGAACCCTAATCCACAAACCCCTCCCCCTCCTCGCCCTTTCCACATCATCTCCTCCCTCTCTGTTGGACTAGCCCACTCAAGCCTTCTCTCGAAGGGCGTAGTTGTTGTTGGCCAACTTGGCTTGCTTGGCCTTCTCGATCTTGCTCTGGTTCTGCTTGGCAACAGCGTAGACGAGACCGGCTACGAAACCGGTGCTGACAGCGGTGACCGATCCAAAGTTGACTGGGTCACCAAAGAAGATCATACCCGAAGCCGCGACGGGCAGCTTGTTGAGGGCTCCGACCATGCTGTTGGGGGAGGAAAATATCCAGAGAACTGAGTTAGCCTCTGTGTGATTACCTGCGGGACTGTAGTTCTTGCGTTTACTCACGAGTAGGTAGTCGACGAGGTCGTACGAATGCACCAGGCAGTCGTGTACGAGATGAAGACGGCAGCAGCACCAGAGAAACACATGGCGAACAACAAGAACGATCGACCTTCAGGAGGGCTGCGAGCAGATTATTCTATCAATAACAATCCCCGACGTATGATCGCATACCGCTCGTCCCATACTCACAAGTTCAGTTCCAAGTTTTCGAAACCCCAATCTTCGATCAGGACGGAAGCGACGATGAGGACGGGGATACACAACAAGTTGTTGTAGAACATGGAGTCCCAGTCCTTGAAACCGGTGACCTTGATCCTCTTCCTCATGGCCAAAACGTAAGCGGCCGAGAACATGCAGTTGCAAGCCATCCACAAGTAACCGACGTTGATGTTGGCCAAAAGCGAACCGGTCACAATGGGAAGCTCGAGTCCGGTAGTAGGGTCAACGGTAGCACCTCCATTCTTGGCGATCATGGCGTTGGAAATGTCAGTCCAGGCGGCGATGATGGAAGACCCGACCATGAGGAAGAAGGAGCAGAGGGTGAGCCCGGTGACGTGTCCGCCGAACCAGATGACTTCGCCATAAGCAATCAAGATGATGGTCAAGTTCTTAAAGATGGTGTAGACGGGAATTGAGAGGAATTGCTGTGTAGACGAGATCGGGAGAACCCCTGGATCAGTCTCGATTCGCCTGGGTCGTAGCATCAGCTTGATTGCGTAGCACATACCAACGATTTGCTTCCCGTGTAGATGACCGAGACCAGCAAGGCCGAGATAGGGAACCAAGCCTTGGCATCCTTCATGTCAAAGTCCCGGAAAGTGATGATTCCCATCTTCTTGACGATGAACACACTTCCACAGCAGACCACCGATTGGATGGTCAAGAGGAGGAAAGTCATGGAAAAGTTGTGACCAGAGACAACGAACTGGCGGTTGTGAGCGGTATGGAAACGGCTAGTCAGAAAGGGCTCATTTCGAGTCACAGAAATAATGTATCTATGACTGACCTTGTTGACCACGGTCATCATGATACTGGCACCACAGTAGGCGATGATGGGCAGGACTGTCGTGGGTGAAGCACCCCCAGGTAAGGTTGAGCCATGAGCGGAAGACATGGTGTTTGTCCGGTCGAGAGCGGGCGTCGAGGGTTGGAATCAGGGATCAAAACGTAAGTCAAGGTTTTCGAGTGATCGTTGTAGGGGACGTAAAAATAGATCGAGTGAGAGAGGCGGTAAGCGGTGGTGGAGAAACGAATGAATGAGCTACCAGTCTTGACTACTGTCTATATCGTATGCAGAGCGAATCTATCGCTATGGAGATGATCCAATTCGGAGACAGGTGAAGTGAAAAGGGCCGTATACCGGAAAAACGCAGATTGCACTGTGCTCGCTAGTCGTCCAGTCGTCGTCCGCGAGTCCCAGTCCACGGTGGCCCTACTCGCTGCTCGCTGCTCGCCGCTCGCCGCTCGCCGCTTGTCTTCACGCGTGATGAGATGTTTCTCCCCAGCTCGGCCCTGAGCGAGATTTAGCGGGCGCGGGAGTACACCGTTGATGGGGATTGTTATGGAGCTCTTCTTAGGATCGCCGTCGAGATCATGATGGTAGCGTTGCAGTCGAGTCGATATGCTTGCATCAGACTTCGAGTTCCGTCTTCCATTCACAGACAGGTATGGTATTACCTGTACCTGCCTGTCGCCATATCCGCGCAGCGCGTCCAAACGAAACCAAGAGCAAGAATGTAACAACTCACAACCATTGACAGGCGCCGCAGCAGCCTTCTGTTCCCCGCTCATCAACCCAGCAGTAACTTCCTCTCCACGGTGACTGCTGATTTTGGCATCAGCAGCGTATTGTTGGAGGTTGACGATGGATCCACGAGGGGATGTACCTGGGCCAGGCGATGCTGGTCGGGAGGCCGGTCGGGACATGAGGAGAGGTGATGAGATTGAGGAAAGGTGATGGGAAGAGAGGATAGGCGTTTAAAAAGGGGAGGGGGAGGAGGTAGAGATGGTGGTGAAGACGAAGAATATAGAAATTGGAAAGAGAAGAAGAAAGGAGTCGCTTGTTGTATCGGAAACCCAGTCGTGCTATAAGCAACATGATAAAGATCTGAACAAGAGCCGCCGCCCGCTCGCCCAGGTCAAAACTCGTCCAAAGGCCACAGGAAAACTCGCCCGAGCTGGCGGAGTAGAGCGAAGAATAGCCTCCGTAAGTAACTTTTTAGCCCTCGCTGCTTCCTGCGCCCTCGACCTAGACCTTGCTTCCTACGCGTCGAGGTCCGCTTCCGGCTTTGCTTGCACGTTGTTTTGCTCCAGGAGGCGCGTTCGCCCTGAAAAAGAGTAGCGAGAAACTGAAAAAGGCTAGAAGCTAGGAAGGCGTGGTGGTGCCTCTTTCACCATTATACCGTGCACAACGCCTT
>Ga0308160_10008423_pt1 | contig 10052 bp, 7 predicted proteins | sample PhyFR1_FD_201036 | JGI IMG/M metagenome (GOLD analysis project Ga0308160, IMG submission 201036) | Phyllosphere microbial communities from UC Gill Tract Community Farm, Albany, California, United States - DLSLF.R1 | ecosystem: Host-associated > Plants > Phyllosphere > Unclassified | place: USA...
CGGCGCCGGCTTCATCACCCTGGCCGCAACCCTGGCCGTGGTCCCGACCATCCCGGTGGCCGGCATGGCGCTGATCCTCGGTATCGACCGCTTCATGAGCGAATGCCGCGCCCTCACCAACTTCGTCGGCAACGGCGTGGCCTCGGTGGTGGTGTCGAAGTGGGAAAAGGAACTCGACCACGACCGCATGAACGCCGTCCTGAACGGCACCTACGTCGAACCGGCCGAGACCATCGACCCGGTGGTCGGCACCCCGGTGATCCAGAAGGTAGCGTAATCGCCTTCGGCTCCCAGGAAACCGCGCCTCGTGCGCGGTTTTTTTTCGTCCCTGCCCGGCCCAGGCAAACCGCACCGCCTGATGCTAAGATCGCTTGCATGACACAACAGCAAAGGGACACGGACATGAGCAGGGACAGCACTTCCGCGGCGGCGCACGACTTCGACGCCGCCATCGCCCTGGCAAGCATCGGCGACAACGAGGCGCAAGGCCAGACCCATCCCGCCTACGGCAACATGGTCGGCCCCTTTGGCGGCATCATCGCCGCCACTTTGCTGAACGCGGTCATGCGCCACCCCGACCTGCTGGGCGAACCGGTCTCGCAGACCGTCCACTTCGCCGCCCCAATCGCCGACGGCGGTTTCACGGTCCGGACGCGCGTGATGCGCACCAATCGCACGACCCAGCACTGGCATGTGGAATTGATCCAGAACGGGGAAGTTGCCGCCTTTGCCACCGCGGTGACCGCCGTGCGGCGCGCAACCTGGTCCGCCCTCGACGCCAGCTTCCCCGAGGTGCCGCCGGCGGGCAGCATCGCGCCTGCTCCGCACATTGCCCGCGCCGCCTGGACCGGCCGCTACGAGATGCGCTTCATCGACGGCGCGCCCGGCGCCCCGGACACGCCCAGCGACAGCTCGCAGTCGACCATGTGGATCCGCGACACGCCCGGGCGTCCGCTCGACTACCTGTCGCTGGCCGCCCTGTGCGACGCCTTCTATCCGCGCATCTTCGTGCGCCGCCCGAAGTGGGTGCCGATCGGAACCGTGGCCCTGACCACCTTCTTCCACGCCGACGCGCAGCAGCTGGCAGCGCAAGGCAGCGCGCCGCTGCTCGGCGTGGCGCGCGCCCAGCGCTTCGGCAACGGCTTCTTCGACCAGAGCGCCGAGATGTGGAACGAGCGCGGCGAGCTGCTGGCCACCAGCCACCAAGTGGTGTATTTCAAGGAATGAAGCAGTTCGACCTCGTGGCGGTCGACATCGACGGCGCCAGCTTCTGGATCACCCATGACGACTGGCAGGGCGGGATCCAGCTCGAAGCGCAGGCGCCCGCGTTCAACGACATCGTGGCCAGGCTGCAGCGCACGCTCAAGGACGGCGCGCGCTGAATCAGGCTGGCGACGCGGCCTGCCTGGTGTTCGCCGGACGCCGCTTGTGCCTGCGCCGCCCTCTTCATCCCATCACGCCAGGTTGTCCTCGACCACCGGCGCATTCGTGCCCGCGCGCACCGTGATGCGCGTACGCTTCGCCAGCGGCGCCGCCGGCTTGCTGCCGTCCGCATTCAGCGGCTGCACCTTGTTGAAGACCACCGTGAACGCCGCCGCCGTCACCGTTGCCACGGCATAGCCCTGGGCGTTGTGGTCGACATAGGCAAAGGCCGGGTTGTTCAGGCGCAGCACGCCGTCGAAGGTCTGCGGCGTGGCCACCAGCGGCGCCAGCGGCGTGCCGGCCGAGCCGGCGCGCAGGTACTGGTAGAACGAGGACGAGCTGATACCGGCGCTGACGAAATCCACCGCCACCGCCTTGCCCGTGGCCGGGTCGGCATTGTCGTAGACGACGCCGCACTGGAAGGCGTGCAGGTCGCCCGTGATCGCCACCACGTTGGCCACGTTCTGGCTGCGCAGGTAGCCGAGCAGCTCGGCGCGGTGGGCCGGATAGCCGTCCCAGCCGTCGGCGTTGACGATGTAGAGCTGGTTGAACGGTGCCGGCGCCTGGTTGCGCATGTCGAGCCACATGCGGTTCAGCGTGACTTCGTTGCCCCACACCTTCCAGGTCGCCGTCGAGCCCTTCATGGTGTCCTTCCACCACTGGGTCTGCGTGGTGCCGAGGATACTCGGCGCGCGGCCGCGCGCTTGCGTGGCGGCCGCTTCGAACTGCTGCAGCAGCGGCTGCGGCACGAAGTAGCGGCTGCCGATCGAATCGCTGCCGTTCACCGGGTCGTTCCCCATCATCTGCGCATACGCCGCCTCGCCGACGATGTGGTCGTCGCGGTACAGGCGCTGATCGGTCATCACCAGGTGCAGCAAGCTGCCGAACCGGAAGTCGCGGTAGATGCGGATGTTGTCGTAGGACGCCTTGTTCAGGTCGAAGGAAACGTCGCCCCAGTCGACCGGCATGTACTCGGCCCAGGCCTGGTTGGCGGCGCGGCGGCGTGCGGTCTGCTGGACGTTGGCGTTGCTGTAGGTCTGGTGGTCTTGCCAGCAGTCGTCGGAGAATTCGTGGTCGTCCCAGATCACGACCATCGGCCACTTGCGGTGCAGCTCCTGCAGGCGCGGGTCGCCACGGTAGGTGCGGTAGAGCGTGCGGTAGTCGTCGACCGTGCTCGCATGCAGCGCGCCGCCGCCCATCGCCACGCCGTTCGGCAGCATGATCTTGCCGTGGGCCGGCTCGGCGGCGCCGGCCTGGAAGGCGGCGCCGACGGTTTCGTAGATGTAGTCACCGAGATGGACGATGAAGTCCAGTTCTTCCTTCGCCATCAGTTCCATCGCGCCCCAATGGTTGACGCTCCAGTCCTGGCAGGTCATCCAGGCAAAGCGCAGCTGCGCCGGCGCGCTGGCGGCGGCGGGCGCGGTGCGGGCCTGGCCCGCCGGGCTGGTGTCGCTGCCGGCGATGAAACGGTAGAAGTAGGCGGTGGACGGCGCCAGCCCGGTCACCTTGGCGCGCACCGTGAAGTCATACGCCGCCACGGCCTGCAGGTCGACCAGGGCCACCGGACGGCTGAAGGTCGCATCGAGCGCCACTTCGAGGCGCAGGTCGACCGGCGCGCTACCCGAGACCGGGACGCAGCGGGTCCAGAACACGATGCTGCTGTCCTTCGGGTCGCCGCTGGCGACACCGAGGCCGAACGCGTACGTACCTTGCGGCGACGAATCGGAACCGCCGCATGCCGACACGAGTACGCCCGCGCCGGCCACGGTGAAATAGGCTGCGCTCCTGATAAAGCCACGACGATCCATGACACCTCCGTTCGTTGAATGCCGCGAGTCTACCGGCGCCATGTGTCGCAATCGTGACAAATACGCAATTGTCTGCCACGTACCGCGCGCCAGGCGATGCATAGACAATGGAACAATCCATTGCTAATATGTGGCAACGATCAATTCCATACAAAAGCATGTCGACATTCATCAAACTTGCCGGCTCTGCCCTGTTGCTGGTCTCCGCGCTCGTCCAGGCCGCACCGGAAGCACCCCTGACACCCCAGCAGCGCAACCAGGCCATCGCCGACATCGCCAGCGCCTTCGAGCAGACCTACATCTTCCCCGAGGTCGGCAGTGCCATCGCGCGCGATTTGCTTGCCCGGCGCGCGCGCGGCGAGTACGACCACGTCAGCGCCTCGCGCGACCTGGCCGCGCTGCTGAGCAAGCACATCGACGACATCAGCCACGACAAGCACACCGAGGTCGCCTACCTCGAGGAAGACCAGCTGGCCGCGCCGCCGCCGGCCGATCCGGCCACGGCGCGCAAACGCGCCGCGGCCCGGCGCGCCAGGGCCAAAGCCGCCAACTACGGCTTCGCCGCGCCGCAACGCCTGGACGGCAACATTGCCCTGGTCCGCTTCGACAGCTTTTATCCGCCCGCCGAGGCCGCGCCTTTCGTGCACGCGCTGATGAGCGACCTGGCCGACGCCGACTCCCTCATCCTCGACCTGCGCGAGAACGGCGGCGGCGCGGCCCAGCTCATCCCGGTGCTGGCCAGCTACCTGTTCGACGAGCAGCCGGTCCACCTCTACGACACGCTCGACCGCCGCCTCGGCACCCGCAGCGAAGCCTGGACCGCGCCGGCGCTGACCGGCGCCCGCTTCGGCGGCAGGAAGCCGGTCTACATCCTGACGAGCGCCGGCACCATTTCGGCCGCCGAGAACCTGGCCTACACGCTGCAGAAGCTGGGCCGCGCCACCGTGGTCGGCGAGCGCACAGTCGGCGCGGCGCATGGCTCCTACGGCAAGCCGGTCAGCAGCCACCTGGTGCCGATGGTCGCCAGCCGCCGCATCATCCACGCGGTCACGAAAAGCGACTGGGACCGCAGCGGCGTGCTGCCCGACATCAAGGCGCCGGCCGGGGAAGCGCTGGACGTTGCGCTGGCGCGCGCCAGGGCCGACCTCGCCAAAAGCGCGCCCTGAAGCGGCGCACGGCCCGGCGCGTCCTATCGTGCGCCGGCTGGTAGCCCTTTCCACCTTGGTGTAAGCTTTTTCAACTCTGTCGGCATTCCGGCAGCGTGCACCTGTCCCGGCAGGAGGCCCCATGGTCAGCGAGCAGTCTTCCGGTACCCTGGCATGTCTCGACGACGTGCTGATCACCGGCGAGCTGGCGCGGCGCCCCGCCCGCGCCCCGGACTTTGCGTCCGAAAACCGCGCCCTCAGGGCGCTGGCGCTCGAGATGGCCAACCAGCCGCACCGCGTGCTGCAAAAGCTCGCCGAACTGGTGGTCGAGCTGCTGCACGCCGATTCGGCCGGCATCAGCATCCTCGAACCCGGCGGCGAGCACGGCGAGTTCCGCTGGCACGCCGTCGTCGGCCCCTTCGCCGGGCATCTCGGCGGCACCCTGCCGCGCGAGCGCAGCCCTTGCGGCGTGGTGGTGGCGCGCGCCGCGGTGCAGCTGTTCGACCGCGTCGGACGCTGCTTCCCCGAACTGGCCGGCGCGACGCCCCGGCTCTACGAAAGCCTGCTCGCCCCCTGGAACGCCGACTCCGAAGCGGTCGGCACCGTATGGGCGATCGCGCACACGCCCGAACGCCATTTCGATGCCGAGGATGCGCGCGTGCTGGAGAGCCTGGCGACCCATGCCGCCTCGGCCTACCGGATCGGCGCCGCCCTGGCCGATGCCCACGAAAACCGGCGCGCGCTGGAAGAGCGGGTGGAGGAGCGCACCCGCCTGCTGACCGAAGCCAACGCGCGCCTGCAGCACGAAGCCGAGGGGCGGCGCCAGGTCGAGGCCGCGCAGCGCGAGAGCGAGGCGCGCTTCCGCGCTCTGGCCGACGCCTCGCCGGCGCTGATCTGGCAGGCCGACGAAGCCGGCCGCGCGGTCTACTTCAACCAGCGTTTCCTCGACGTGGTCGGCCTGCTGCAGGAGCAGCTGCTCGGCCACGGCTGGCACGCGGTGCTGCATCCGGACGACCTGCCAGCCTACCTCGAAACGGTGCGCGCCGCGCTGCGCGAGCAGGCGCCCTGGCAGCGCCGCGTGCGCATCCGCGTGGGCGACGATGGCTGGCACCCCTTCGATGCGCACGGCGCGCCCTGGTTCGGCGCCGACGGTGGCTTTCGCGGCCACGTCGGCATCTGCATCGACATCAGCGCCACGGTCCAGACCGAGGATGCACTGAAGGACGCCGACCGCCGCAAGGACGAGTTCCTGGCCACGCTGGCGCACGAGCTGCGCAACCCGCTGGCGCCGATCAGCAATGCCGTGCACCTGCTGCGCCACCCCGACGGCCGGCGCGCGGCCGACCGCATGGTCGAGATGATCGAGCGCCAGGTGCGCCAGATGGTGCGCCTGGTGAACGACCTGATGGACGTCTCGCGCATCACGCGCGGCAAGATCGGCCTGAGCAAGACGGCGGTGGACCTGGCCGACATCCTGGCCGCCGCCATCGAGACCAGCCAGCCGGCCATCGACGGCGCCCGCCACGCGTTCACGGTGTCGCTGCCGCTTGAACCCCTGATGCTGCAGGCCGACAAGGTGCGCCTGACCCAGGTGTTCGCGAATTTGCTGAACAACGCCGCCAAGTACACCGACCGCGGCGGCCGTATCTGGCTGGGCGCCCACCGCGACGGCGACATGGCCGTGGTGAGCGTACGCGACAACGGCACCGGCATCGACGCCGCCGCCCTGCCCCATGTGTTCGAGATGTTCGCGCAGGCCCACGCGCCGTCCGACCGGCACCAGGGCGGACTCGGGATCGGGCTGACCATGGTGCGTAACCTGGTGCACCTGCACGGCGGCACCGTCGAAGCGCAGAGTGCCGGCAGCGGCATGGGCAGCGAGTTCGTGGTGCGCCTGCCCCTGCGCGCGCAAGGCGCTGCGCCAGCCGGACCGGGCGAGATTGTGCCCCCGGCCGCCGTGCTGGCCGGGCGGCGCGTGCTGGTGGTAGACGACAACCGCGACGCGGCCGATTCGCTGTGCCTGCTGCTGAAGACCGCCGGGGCCACGGTCGAGGTGCGCTACGACGGCCTGGCGGCGCTGGCGGCGCTGGAGGCGTCGGGACCGGACGGCTTCGATGTGATGGTGCTCGACATCGGCATGCCTGGCATGGATGGGTACACGGTGGCGCACCGGGTGCGGGAGGGTGGGCAACACACGGGAATGAAGATCGTCGCGCTCACCGGCTGGGGCCAGCAGGTGGACCGTGCGCGCTCGCACACGAACGGGATCGACCACCACTTGACCAAGCCGGTGGACTGGAAGACGCTGGTGAATCTGCTGGCGGCCGCGTGAGGTGCGCTGCAGGCTTGCGTTGACGTCGAGGAGTAGAAGCTGGTGCTGGCCGGATCGCTCGACGGCAAGGAAGGCCGGCGCGGGATCTTCGTGTTCGCCACGCCCGAGATCGAGGAGGCGCGGGAGCTGGTGGCGACCGATCCGGTGATCGTGCAGGGGGAAATGGTGGCGGAGTACCACAAGTTCTATGGGTCGGCGGCCGTCATGATGATCAATGAGGTGCACAACCGGATTCAAAAGAAGTGAGGTTTTGCGGGGAACAGGTCGCGGAAGTGCAAGCGATGGTTGAACGCGTGGACGGGAAACCCGTCCACCCTACACTTGACACCGATGGTCGTGCTTGACCTGTAGGGTGGACGGCTTCGCCGTCCACGCGTTCAACGCACATCCGCATTACCCGACAATCACGCGCTGAGCGTCATCTTGCTCATCAGCTTATCCAGCGTCACCGGATAATCCCGCACGCGCACGCCGGTGGCGTTGTAGATGGCATTCGCCACCGCCGCCGCCACGCCGCATATCCCCAGCTCGCCCACACCCTTGGCCTTCATCGGCGAGGAAATCGGGTCGGTCTCGTCGAGGAACACGACTTCCTGGTGCGGGATGTCGGCGTGCACCGGCACCTCGTAGCCGGCCAGGTCGTGGTTCACGAAGAAGCCGCGCCGCTTGTCGACCACCAGGTCTTCCATCAGCGCCGCACCGACGCCCATCGTCATCGCGCCGATCACCTGGCTGCGCGCCGACTTCGGGTTCAGGATACGGCCCGCCGCGCACACGGCCAGCATGCGCCGCACGCGCACCTCGCAGGTGGCGACATCGACGCCGACTTCCACGAAGTGCGCGCCGAAGGTCGACTGCTGGAATTTCTTGTCGAGGTCGCCGTACTCCATGGTGTCTTCGCCCACCAGCTCGCCGGCGTCGGCGGCTTGGCGCAGCGACATTGAGCGGCCGCCGGCACGCACGCTGCCGTCCGCGAATTCGGCCGTCGCCGCATCCAGCCCCAGCTTCGCCGCCACGGCTTCGCGCAGCTTGACGCAGGCCGCGTACACGCCGGCGGTCGAGCTGTTGCCGCCCCACTGCCCGCCCGAACCCGAGGACACCGGGAAGGTCGAGTCGCCCAGCTTGACCACCACGTTCGACAGCGGCACGCCCATCATCTCGGCCGCCGTCTGGGCGATGATGGTGTAGCTGCCGGTGCCGATATCGGTCATGTCGGTTTCCACGGTGACGATGCCGTTTTTATCCAGCTTCACGCGCGCCGCCGATTTCATGACCATGTTGTTGCGGAAGGCCGAGGCCACGCCCATGCCCACCAGCCAGCGGCCGTCGCGCACCTTGCCCGGCTGCGCCTGGCGCTTGTTCCAGCCGAAGCGCTCGGCGCCCTGGCGCATGCACTCGACGAAGCGCCGCTGCGAGAACTTGCGGCCCGGCTTTTCCGGGTCGCTGGTGGTGTCGTTGATCACCCTGAACATCACCGGGTCCATCTTCAGCTTTTCGGCCATCTCGTCGATGGCGATTTCCAGCGCCATCATGCCCGGCGCTTCGCCCGGCGCGCGCATCGCATTCCCTTCCGGCAGGTCGAGCACGGCCAGCTTCAGGCGCGTCAGGCGGTGCGCACCGGCGTACAGCAGGCGCGTTTGCTGGACCGCCGTTTCCGGCTGGCCGCCCGGCAGGTCGCCCGACCAGCTTTCGTGCGAGATCGCCGTGATGCGGCCTTCGCGGGTGGCCCCGATGCGGATGCGCTGGATCGTGGCCGGACGGTGCGTGGTATTGTTGAACATCAGCGCGCGCTGCAGGTTCACCTTCACCGGACGCTTGGCTTCGCGCGCACCCAGCGCCGCCAGCAGCGCTTCCGAACGCAGGAACAGCTTGCCGCCGAAGCCGCCGCCGATGAAGGGCGAGATCAGGCGCACGTTCTCGACCGGGATGCCGAGGGTCTTGGCCATGTCCTTGGTGCCCCAGTGGATCATCTGGTTCGAGGTCCAGAGGGTCAGCTTGCCGTTGTCCCAGGACGCGATCGAGGCATGCGGCTCCATCATCGCGTGCGACTGGTCGGGCGTGGTGTACTCGGCGTCGAGCTTCACCGGCGCGTTGGCGTAACCGCTGTCGAAGTTGCCGAACTTCGATTCCGGCTTGTCTTCCTTCTTCGGCAGTTGCGCCTTGCCCTTGGCCTTTTCCAGGTCGTATTCGCCCTTCTGCCCGGTGTAGTTCACCTTCACGAGATGGGCGGCGGCGCGCGCCTGCTCGAAGGTCTCGGCCACGACCACGGCCACGGCCTGGTGGTAGTGCTGCACGTCCGGACCGGCCAGCAGTTTCGCCGTGTTGTAGTCGCCCTTCTCCAGCTTGCCGGCGTTCTGCGCGGTGACGATGGCGATCACGCCCGGCGAGCGGCGCGCGGCATCGAGCTCCATCGAGGCGATGCGGCCCTTGGCAATCGTGGCGCCGACCACGTAGCCATAGGCGGCGTTCGGCGCGGCCTCGTGCTGCTCGTAGGCGTAGCGCGCGGTGCCGGTGGTTTTCAGGGGGCCGTCGATGCGGTCCACGGGTTTGCCGATCACCTTCAACTGGTCGATCGGATTAGTGGTGGCGGGGGTATCGAATTTCATGGTTATCCTTTCTTCGCTTCCGCCAGCACCGATTCCAGGGTGCGCTGGACCAGGGTGACCTTGAAGACATTGTCGGCGGTCGGCTTGGCGCCGGCCAGCAGGCGTTCGACGACGGCATTCGCGCCGCTCGCCATGCGGCCGTCGGCTTCAGGCACGCGCCACGGCCGGTGGGCAACGCCGCCCAGCGCCACGCGGCCGCTGCCGTCCGGCTGCACGGCGGCGGCCACCGACACCAGGGCAAAGGCGTAGGACGCGCGGTCGCGCACCTTGCGGTAGAAGTGACGCCCGCCGAGTGGACGCGGCAGGGTCACGGCCGTGATCAGTTCACCGGCCGCGAGCGTGTTCTCGATGTGCGGCGTATTGCCCGGCAGGCGATAGAAGTCCGCAATCGGGATGGTGCGCATGCTGCCGTCGGCGCGCACGGTTTCGACGCCGGCGTCGAGCAGCTGCATGGCCACCGCCATGTCGCTCGGGTGGGTGGCGATGCAGGCTTCGCTGTGGCCGACGATGGCGTGATTCCGGGTATAGCCGCCGATGGCCGAGCAGCCGCTGCCCGGCACGCGCTTGTTGCAGGGCTGGGCGGTGTCGTAGAAATAGGGACAGCGGGTACGCTGCAGCAGGTTGCCGGCGGTGGTGGCCTTGTTGCGCAGCTGGGCCGAGGCGCCGGCCAGCAGCGCGCGCGACAGCACGGCGTAGTCGCGACGGATGCGCGCGTCGCTGGCCAGGTCGACGTTCAGTA
>Ga0308160_10008424_pt1 | contig 10052 bp, 14 predicted proteins | sample PhyFR1_FD_201036 | JGI IMG/M metagenome (GOLD analysis project Ga0308160, IMG submission 201036) | Phyllosphere microbial communities from UC Gill Tract Community Farm, Albany, California, United States - DLSLF.R1 | ecosystem: Host-associated > Plants > Phyllosphere > Unclassified | place: USA...
GGTCTCTATATATGATAAGTGGGAAAGGGATAAGAAAGTATGGATGAGAAGTGAAAGAGTTGGATTACTATTCGTTGGGTGCGTCTAACTACAAAGGGGGAAGCGTGGTGGAACTCTAGTGGAGTGTAACGGAACCTAAAAACCAAAAAGTCCCCCAGTTCCTTGACCCGCCAAGGGACTCAGGGTCTTATCGGGGTCTAGACAACTAGATTATAATGCACACAACGGGGCAGGAGCAGCAGTCAGGTAATCGGGAAATCACTTCTTTATCTTGATCATTTCAGGGCACAATTGCAAGAAAATCCACCAATTTCCTGTTTCTACCGAGCATCGCCGATCACTAACGCAACTACACGCAATAGTGGCGGTCTTCGAGCTAGAAAGAACGTGGCATGAGGCACTTGTTGCTTGTTGGCTTCAGATGAAATAGCATCGAAGAGAATCGTGCCCGACTGCACCGGCGGGTAGAGCGGAAAGTGGTTCGATTTATAAAGTCATATGCATCATGTTCTAGCGTTTCTTCTCGCTATCAACTACGGTCCTCGAGGATCATATTCTGTCCATCGTCACGCATCAATTACCCTACATTGCGCCATCGCTCCGTCACGAGAACCACCTACTGTCCAGCTAGGCCTCGCTTCATCTATACTATTAGCAATGTCCAGACCAGTATCTGAACCACATGAGAGGGTCAACACAGGAAGAAGACTTACAAAGTCGATGTAGAGGTCGAGGCAGAGCATGTCGGCGTCTTCATCGGTGTAACCCCTAACAGCGACCGAGAACTTGGCTATGGGTCAGCTAATGCGGCTTCTCCGAGTTAGCACATTAGCTTACCTTTGGGGATCTCCTTGGGCAGCTCGACAGTCTGGGAGATCTTGTAGTTTGCAGGCTTAACGGGGCATTGTACAGTGGCATTTGCGTTTGCGCTAACCTCGTCAGCACCCCCTGAGATAAGTAAAGGAAGGACGTACGCCTCTTCACAGATATCAAATTGCTTCTGTAGAAGCTTGATTAAACCGAGCTTGACGGTGACATCTGCATAGGCTCCATCCTGCTTATCAGCTAGGTCCCAAACGTATATTGCGACTCACTTTGACGGTCTCGAGAACATCGGCCTCAACGGTTACGGTGAGGTTCTTTCCGGGGACAGGTGGATCGGGAGAGACCGCAATCGATTTGATCTGGCTACTAAGTCAGCTCTTGCTCATGATTTCGGTATGATGGGCATACACAACATCAGTTGGTAATCCTATCAACGTCAGCATTAACTTCCATTGCGATGGAGGTACTCACCACAGTCTACATAGCTCCAGCTGTCCATCGTGTGCACTTCTCCATGCTTGCTAGCCTGAGCATCGTTGGATGAGACAAGCTCATTAGCCCACTTGTAGGCATCAGTGGCAAGCGAAGCTGAAGCCAATGGAACGAGGGCGAGAGGGAGGAATGCGGAAACTCGCATCCTGATTGTTGTTGTTGTGGATAATCAGATGGATAGCTTGGGCGGTGGGCTGGTAGATGATGTATGGGCAGTTGGACAAAGGATATAGACGAGTGAGGTTGATAGGCCAGGTCATCGTCATGAGATAGCTATCGCCCGGGTCCGGTAAATTACCCGAAACGGTACGGTGTGGGGTAATTCTGGGGTACAATGTAACGACAAGATTCAAGTTGGACGGTTCTGTCTAAGTTCACAATGACCAGTATCAGTAGAGCTACTTCCGCCCTAGTCAGGAATGCTGGGTCTCTAGCAGGGACTCTATCGGCTGGAGTTTATTCTCGAATACCGATCAGTCCGCCGATAACAATCCTAGCTCGCCAATCATCGTCAAGCACAACACCGAAACGACCATCTCCATACCGCCTCATCCCCCTCCCAACATTCCTAGCAGACTTCGCTCCACTACACGTTAAAGGCTGGCGCTTGGAACTTTTGCCTGGTGTCCGACCAAACCAAACCCCACAAGACGATGGTATGGCACAACTACAAGACCGTAGGCTTGTCCGACGATACGATTTCGAGCAGGGTAAAGATGGTTGGAGGAAGTTGATGGCTTTCACTCATACTCTGGGAGAAGTCGTAGAAAAGGAAGATGTGAGTCTATTCATATAGTATAGGAAGAAGGACAGCGCTGATGAGTAGCATCATCCCACAATTCTAATCTCACCAGCTGGCGATTACATCTCAACCACCGGCGACGTTACGCCAATAAACGATACTGCCGGATATGTCGTTGCTGTTTCGACTCATACGCATACGCCACTTCCGCCTGTCAAGTTCACGAAAGCTAAGGATGGGAGTCAGGAGGTGATGCGGCCTGGGGTTACGGGGAAGGATTTGAGACTCGCTATCGCGCTGGAGGAGATGTTTCAGTCTTCGGTCTAGGTGTTGAGGACGATTCGCGGTGATGCAGCTCGGTGGGACCAAATCACAATCCCCAGTTCCTCGGTCTGATACACCCACCTGCAGTTCGACGTCTAGCTGGCTGCCAGACGACAAGGAGTCGGCGAGTCAGTCCCCACGATAGGCATCCCGGCAAGCAGATCATCATCGGACGGGGGAGATTTGGCAAGGAGCTGGCTTAGTAGACGTGCGGTACATGCAGACGACATCTGTGTTACAGCATATTATGCACAGATCATACAAAATTCGTCGAAATGCGTCAAAGTGGCCCATCGTGGCATTGACAACTCAACCACCGAACTGATGTCTAAGGTCGCTCAAACAATGCCTGTGGGGAAGAGATGGATTTGAACACACTTGACTTCCAGGACCACATCCAGCTCTGACATACTTCAGTGTCCCCCTCTTTGGGGCCATGCCGCTTGCCAAGCCGGCTGGGCGGGACGCCGATGCAGCCTCCTCCAGTCTTCTGTTGACAAAAAGGTCCCATCCGGCAAGACCTCAGTGATGGGTGTCTCGGACGGGGGCGTGGGAGGGGTCGCTGTCGCTGCAGTCGGTGCAGGATGGGGGGCAGCGAGAGGATCCTGAAGTTCATCGTCACTCCCCACGGAGGTCGCGGGGGTTCCATACTCAACAGGCGGTGTGAAGGTCGGAGATGGTACTCGGGATGGGGGCCTGGAAAACTGAGGTGTTGAAGCTCCCGATGGCACTTGGGAAGGTTGGATGCTGGGTGGCGACATTTGAAAGATCCTATATGATCAGAAGTGGGACGACATGTTTTTTGAGTCGGACAAAATCAGCGTACCTTGTGACTTATATGAGTAGCAGCTGAGATGAAGGCTGTATATTGTATGATGTCAGGGGTATAACAAGTTCATCCATGGACAAGAGACGATTTATATATGCAATGACACCTATCCACTAGCCTTCTGGGCCTTTGTCCCGTACAGTGCAAAGGAAAGCAAGGGGTGAGCGTATGACAACACCTAATATGGGGTGTGGGCAGAGCCTGACATAAATCAAAGGACCAAGCTAGTAGCACAGCTTTTGGTAGGAGGAGGTAGGGGCACCGCTTTCCTCTACGGCTGAAACAGGAGGAGGGTATGCGATGCATACGCCTGGCCTGGTGAAGTGTCAGTCACTGGTGATGCATGAGATATAAGCAGCCTCTCGAGTCGGGAAAGTGATCCAAACTGAAAAGTGTAAATATGATGAGCTATGAGATGGACGACGAGGTGAAATGAGACTATAACAATGGACAGAGCTTTACAATGAACGCCATTCGTGTCACGCCCTTTGTCTCCCCTCATCCCAGCTTGAAAAGTGGTCTCTTGCTCGTCTGCCCCGGTCCCTTCTGGGCTTGTCTGGTATGAAGAGTCATCATGACCATGCTTGATAGTATCAAAGGTCGCTTCCCCATCGACGAGATTCGGGCCGATAGGAATCGTGATGGTGCTGGTAAGAGTAACACTGACTTGGAGGTCTTGGCTGGTACTGGTCGAAAGGACGGGGGAGAGGGGACCGCAAGACAGGGTTTGCCAGCCATGGCGGTCAATGAATGTAGTCGCAAACACATGGCTGGATGGAGGATCGTTGGAGGTGAATTGGAGACCGAGGAAGGGGATGGTGCTGGAGGGCTGGGCTGAGATACCTCCCCGTGTGAATTTGGGGGAACGGCCTCCTCGAGCGTTTGTGATTGAGGAGTAAGAGACATCTAGGACTGTCAACTAAATTGGCCATGGTGAGATGTGGATAGGATGAATCTTACCTGAGTCATGAGTTGATGTGAAGCCGGCATTTGTGGATTGAAGTGGTGGGTATATGTGAAGTGTGTGTGAGATATTGTGAAAGTAAGCAGTCATACTACCGCGACAGGGGCGCATACGCGGCCTCATTTGCCCGGCAGAGCTTTCCTTCGAGTCGTTGTGGTAACGAGCAAAGGAGTGTCACGGAGGTGTGTTTGACGGGGTTGAGGAGGTGTCAGGGGTCGACGGGGTGCCGTGGGCATGAAGGGATTGGCTGTTTTGTATTGAGTTTCCCATGTTCATGAATGGAGAGTCCTCCTACCACTTGGCGATGCTTGATGACCCGGTGAATGAGTAAGAAGTGAGCTTACCTGGGTGAGATGAGGTAAATATAGTCATGTGTCCTCCAAACTCATTTACCAGGCTCTCAAGCTCCCCCGTCCACTCGCTCCACCGCAAGCTATTGACAGCGAAGCCGGAAACTGCCTCATTATGTGATTGATGAAGGGAGGCTGATTGGGTTTGCTTGAATATCACATTCCCTGCTATCAAAGGATCAGCCATATTACTCGGTCTTGGTGACGGGTGGAACGTACGAGATTTACAGGCGTTGTGTCTGAGGTTTGAGTCAATTATCTCCTTTCATCACCAGCACTACCTAGTCCGTATTATCCCGAGATCAAAACACACCATCCTACATTCCGCAAACTTCCAATCTTATATCTCCAACACAACGCAACCCAACACATGGAGTCTTGTACGAATTCTGTCCAAGCCTCGAGCCAAACAAGCATCACACCGCCCCCGTCGGCACAACCTGTCTTGCGGTTTGACTTACCTGACGACCCTAGACATTTCTGTGCCTTTCGATGCAACCTCCTCAAGGGCAAGGCCCCAACCGGTCTGCCCCTACGTGACCCCTATGATCCAACCGAAGTCGACACAGAAAGTCGAGCGTCATGGGCTGATACTTCTGACGACGTTACTGTCGTGCTGGACATTTCCAAAGAGCCTGCTTGCCACTGCTCTGACAATCACCAGACTATTCAACCCGTCACCGCCATGTCGAGGTGAGTCTGTCGTAAGGCGTAGTGCGATCTTGCTTTGCTGACGAATTCAGTCCTGACGACATGTCACTCTTGCTCCCCCAGCTCGCGCCATGATTTACTTCATATGGAGCGCGTTGGCGATATCAGACCGCGCCAGACCGTTGTAGCCCGTACATGATGCTTATATGTATAACAGACCAATTATCGGAGTAGAGGGACCGGTGATACCGGAGAAGGCCGATTGGCGCAAGTCGAGCGGCGCTTAAAGTATCCCGGTTTTAGATCATGCCAGCGTGGGCAACATATTACGCGATATAACTTAGCACACCTCTTACTTGTCGTCAAGCACATCATCTAAGTCATTGATACTCATCATGTCGACACCTCAATCTATCGGTGATGGTCCAAGCTCGACGGACCCCACCAACCCCGCTATTTCACGTCAGAACCTCTCGCACTCTCCACGTGTAATCCCCAACATTCCACCTCGAGCATCATTCTCCTCATCCCAACGACCCAACATGTCGCTCACTCCCCACTCGGCTCCTCGTGAAGGCCGTAGTCCCAAAGCTCTCAAGCCAAGCCCGAAACCATCTAGCAACTCTTTGAAGAAACAAGCAATTTCTCCACCTGGGGGACATGAATCGGCATTGACCGCTGCAATGGGTTCACCTGGTAATGGCGCCATGGACTCGGATATCCCTTCTATCCCATCGCCAGCTGCCTTCGACTTTAACAGGGAAGGACCTGGTTCGGGCGCTACGACCCCAATGGGAAATGGAGGAGCGGATGAGTCTGGATGGTCAAATTTGGGAGAAATTCCGGATGAACGTAAAGCACAAGTGCTAAGAAGGCACTTGGTATCTGCGGAGGAGAGGGAACATAGCAAAACTGGGACACCTACTGGTGTTTCTCCTGGAAACGCGAGTCCAATTGGGGAGAGGGGACCGAGCGGAGGTCCGGGCGATAGTGCAGTCACGTATGGCAGTACGAGCGACGGGCCAAGTCAGGTGGATGATCAATTCCCAATCCCATTCGATGCTCTAGGAGGAGATGTCACGTAAGTCCACCTTTCTAGACTGCGCGGGAGAGACGCTGATATGAAGTCACGACTTGTACAAGTGGGCACAAGACCGACCTCGCAGACCTACTCGAGCGGCTTCATTTTCTCATCCAGAAGACAGACCTCACCTCGCACCTGAATTCGCCAACATCAAAGAACCAGGAGGATTCAGGCGAAATTTCGTCGTCAACCGTGCTCTCGAGCAAGGAGAAGAACCCCCAACAATGGTGCGAAACGTTGTCGACTTCTTGTACCTATACGGCCACTTCGTAAGCTAAGCATCGCCAGGAGTTGATAAATAGCTGACAAACAGGCCGGAGAAGATCTTCATGAAGACGATGATGACGACGATGATGATGATAGTTTGCCGACTGTTAATACAGCTGGTCAGTCTAGGGGAGGACCAAGCGATGAACGAGCACCACTGCTTGGACGAGGAAATCTGCAAAGAAGCAAGTCGCACAAGCGGTCCAAGTCTGGACCGCCAGTTGGAACAGCTAGTGTCACGCAGGCTACCCTGATGGTAAGTGGGCTCAACGACTGCGGGAATAGGCTGACACAATAGTTGCTAAAAGGGTTCGTTGGTACCGGTATCCTGTTCATGGCCAAAGCGTTCTTTAATGGAGGTAAGCTAAACGTTACTGCAGATAATGCGTCAGCTGACGACTCAGGACTGCTGTTCTCTACCGTGGTCATGGTCAGTATCGCTGGTATCTCGCTCTGGTCATTCCTACTCCTCATGCAGGCCTATATGGTGGTTCCCGGCAGTTTCGGAGGTAAGCTCTCTGGCACCTCTGTCATCATAACAAAGCTGAGATCCTCAGATATGGGAGGCGCCTTATACGGAAAGTACATGCGAATATCAATCCTCGTTTCTCTCACCGTATCTCAGATTGGATTCGTGTGCGGTAAGCTAGCAATCATGTTATCCTTCGATCTGAGCTGATAATCAGCGTACACCATCTTTATCGCCCAGAATCTGCAAGCCTTCGTACTTGCAGTGACTGATTGCAAAACTTTCATCCCAATCCAATGGATGATTCTCGGCGAAGTAGCCATCTTCCTGCCTCTCGCGATGATTAGGAATTTGGCAAAGCTCTCCGGAACTGCTCTTGTCGCCGATGCTTTTATTCTCATTGGAAGTAAGTCTGCTGGAGACTTCCCGTCGGGTGACACAGCTGATATGATCAGTTGTCTACATCGCTTCCAACGAGTTCTCGACGATCGCCAAGAACGGTGTCGCTGACGTGGTCATGTTCAACCGAGACTCGTTCCCTCTTTTAGTTGGTACCGCCGTATTCGCCTTTGAGGGCGTTGGACTGTAAGTCCCAGCTCATGCCTCTCGTCGATTGCAGTAAGCTGACAAGCAGCGTTATTCCCATTACTCAGTCGATGAAGGAACCCAAGAAGTTCCCTGGAGTACTATCAGGCGTCATGTTGGTGGTCGCCATCCTCTTTGGTGGAGCAGGTGCGGTCGGATACATGGCCTATGGATCCGATATCCAGACCGTTGTCCTCGTCAACTTACCCCAAGATGACAAATTCGTCCAAGCCGTCCAGTTCCTCTGTAAGTCATTTAGGTTATTTTTTCGGGCGTATCCTGATTCCTAGACTCGATCGCAATCCTCCTCTCTATCCCATTGCAGCTCTTCCCAGCAGTCAGAATTATGGAGAATGGTCTATTCGTCCGATCAGGCAAGAACAACGTCAAAGTCAAATGGCAGAAGAACCTGTTCAGAGCTGGAACGGTTCTTTTCTGCTCCCTCCTTTCCTGGGCCAGTTCAAGCGAGCTGGACAAGTTCGTCTCGCTCATCGGAGCATTCGCTTGGTAAGCTATTCATCACTTTCTTTGTGATAAGTAGCTGATCGACAGTGTCCCACTCTGCTTCATCTACCCAGCCATGCTTCACTTGAAAGCTTGCGCCAAAACTAGGACCGCTATCGCTATCGACTGGGCATTCATCATTTTCGGTACCGCTGTCGGGGTGTTCACGACTGTCCAGACTCTGAGGAGTTTGGCCGAACCTTCTGCTGCGCCTAGCTTTGGAAAGTGCGACGTACCACATTAGCGGTCGTCATGGCGCTCTTACTTCGAAGTCGAAACGGAGAAATTACCAGATGTCAAGGTCAATGAAACATTCAATAATGCTTGCATATTCGTCAAGACCCCATACATGCATACATGACATGTTGGACGGCTTACGAATAGGGCGCGTACGGTATTGACTACTAAATTGACAGATACCTGTTAGTGCTTTCATCCAGAACATGTAGGTTCAGACCAACATGTAGGTCCAGAGGGGAGAGGTCTTGTATACGCTATGATAGGCGGGTAGGCGTCATTATATCGGACTGATGATACTAAATACCACTGACTCGATTCTCCCCAAAACCCTTTCCCGGGTATTCCCCATTCTTCACCCATTCATCCACTGCCTCTCGCCTGCTGCCTATTTAGGCTTCCTACCAGACGTTGATCATTTGGTGATGATGTGCGGCATACTGGAAATGGTCGGTACTGCTTAGGCTTAGGCCAGGACGGGGAAATAGGGGTCTACGATATTCATGTGAACGTCTTACCGTCTGGGTCTTTCTTGTTGTACGTGCATTCGCGACAAGCGAGAACATTGACTTCACTCGACCTTTGTCTTAGTGCAATATCAACCCGATCTCGCCGACCGTACAGACCACACACTACCACGCTTTTCTTCGCTAGGGGAATATGGAAGACGTAAGTCTGAAACATACTGTTGGCAAGAATGACAGCCGACGGTCAGTTGGTCACCTCTCACCGACCTGGGACACTTAGGAGCATGTTGTTTTGGTCTGGAGCCAGTAGATGTGTCTACGGTGTAGGTTTCTTCATCACACGCATGGCAGACTGGACTGACTTGAAAAGCTACACCTAACCCACAGCGATGGTTCGACATGCTACAGTAAACCTCCTTCTCGTCGAATACGCTCGGTGAGCCTCAACATTCAACATATCGCTGTCGAAACACTTCGCTGCGCCAAAGTTGCCTCCGAAAGGATCGTAGTGACCGGCCAGAGCCTGTTTCGGGAGGTCTGACGTTTCCTTCGCTGGCTGGCATGGGTCTAGAGTATATCCCTCACGGTCGCTATCATGACGTACATCCTCGGTCTCGCCTGAAGGGCGTTGACTGAGGTCAGGTTGTGGCACCGAGCCCTCCGCAGTCTTCTGTGGAGCCTGTTGGGAGAGAGGCGTCATGGCCAAAGTATAGGATGAAAGGACCCTCCAGGCTCGAACGTCTGGGCAACGCTTGACCGAGGGTACATGAATGGACGACAGACGGATCCATCCTTTCATGTGGTCCTTCCAAGTGTTTCATTCTACTCACACGTATAGAGGGTAGAGTCGTCGAACTGGATCACTATTTCACTCCATCACTCATCAATCTCACCGCTGACACAGCTTGCAAATCAAACCCTTGATCGCCAATTCGACGACATGACCACCGACTTATCATTTGCCAGCACTTATGGCTACTGCCCTGCTGTGGAGCAGTTCTCGCCCGATACTCAAGGATACCTCGTCGCCACCGCTGGTCCAGGTGGTTCTTTATTCAAATGTGAGCCAAAGAGCCTTGACATGCCAGAGCAAGTTGACTACATGGTTGGACTGATGTCCCCTGTCCGTTTGTTTCTCCAACCTGATTATCTTCCTGCTGACTGCTAGACTCGGCCATCAACCAATCGTGAACAGATCAGCCAAGTATTCACGTCCGCATCAGTGCATACGGGCAGATCAGGGGGGAGGTCCAATTTTTACG
>Ga0308160_10008425_pt1 | contig 10051 bp, 14 predicted proteins | sample PhyFR1_FD_201036 | JGI IMG/M metagenome (GOLD analysis project Ga0308160, IMG submission 201036) | Phyllosphere microbial communities from UC Gill Tract Community Farm, Albany, California, United States - DLSLF.R1 | ecosystem: Host-associated > Plants > Phyllosphere > Unclassified | place: USA...
GGGGGACCTCTTCGACTTTCTTGATATTCGCCTGTTCTCCCCAACCAAAGATTCCACGTAGACCGTCTAATCGGTGTGGCTTTTCCTGCATTTCTGGTGATCGAGGTCCATCGGCGGAAGGCGAGCGTATGTGGAATCCAGAGAATTTGGCAAATTCACCAAGCAAGTTACGGGGAGGGTCGGCATTGTGGGATTTTCGGAATGGATCTTGACCTGGTGAACCAACTACGAATGAATCTCCATCATCCATCGCTTTGTCATTTGCTTCCTTGTTCTTTCTCCTCCTTCGGCAGCAGAACCATAGAAGCAAGAGTAACAAGATCAAACCAAGTACACCAAAGACGACCCCGATAGCGATCCTAGCGCCCATCGATAAGCCACCACCGCCTCCTGACGATTCGGTTCCAGTAGTCGAAGGAAGCAAAGTGGTGCCGCCAGTAGGTGGTGAGTTTGTGATACCCTCCATGGCGATAGTCAAGGTCGAAGTGGCAACATTGCCAGTCTGACCAGCAGTAAATTCGACCTCGACATGGTCGTACCCTGGCGTTTGAGGAGCATTGCCTTCCAAGGTAAGATTGCCCTCGTGGAAAGTAAGCCACTGAGCGGCTTCGGTCGGGAAAACGGTCGTGTTGATTGACGCAGTCGCCGCTAGGACAGTCATGTTCAGTGGGGTAGTGTTTCCTTGGACGTATGGCGAGAGATCGAACTCGAACACCGACCCTGGTTTGGCAGTGACGTTGGGAAACTCGAGGGTTGTAAATGGGTATGGGAGGATGTCGAGACCGATGTATGCAACGAGTTCGAGGGTATTGGACGCGTTAGTCGACGCGATTGTGAGAGGTACAGCCAAAGGTGTGACTGTACCGTTGATGAACTCGTCGGGTGTCTTGCCGGTGATTCGCCCAGAACTTTCATCAGCATTGAAACCGATCTCAAAACTTACCTGTCGATAGACAACCAAGAGAATTCGGGGCCCTCCAAGCTAAGGGCGACCTGATCCGCGGTGGCAGCCTGTCCTCCAATCAGGATATCCGAGATATCGACCTGATAATCCACATCCTGCCTGACCTCGGCGACAATATCGGAAAAGTTGGACATCCTATCCACCTCAATCCCCTCACCAGTCCCGACCTCAATGATGAAACTGGTCTGAGCACCGGTGTATCCCCAGAAATCAGATCCAGTCGCGACGATAGTGAAGGGTCCTTCTGCGGGCGCGACTCCGTTGAAGGTCATGGTGTTGTTGTTGAATGTTAGCCAGGAGGGTAAGGTGGTTGTACCCCTTTCTCGAGCCGAGAAGAATAGGTCGCCATTCACAGGATCTGTACGCGATAGTCGGAAGGTCTCGTATAGGAATCCAAGGGAGAAAGACCAGTATGGTGGAACAGTAATTCCACTTCCTCCGGATAATCGCTGAACTGATGCAAGCTCGCCTACATTGTCGTTGGAGATCTGAGTATTGAATCCTTGATGTACACCGGGTACCGTGTATTCAGTGACGATCAAGTCAAATGAAGAGTCCGTCGTTCCATCATTGTCCCTTGCCGTGATGGTGATAGTCTGCTGGCCCTCGTCGGAAGCAGTAGGTGTTCCGTAAAGAGCGGCCGAGCCAGAGTTGAATTGAAGCCACGATGGCAGATCGCTGGTAGTATACGAGATCGTACCGGCAGTAGTGTTGAATGTCCCAGGTAGTAGAGTAAAGACGAAAGTCTGATCGATACGCGCCACGGGAGGTTGCTGGTCCATAAGTGGGTAGTTTAGGTTCGGTGCCGCCTGGACACCGGAAAGAAGGACCGCTAGGGTCAGGAGGGCGTTCATGGCGAAAGCCATGTCGAATTGAAGACGGCGCGATAGATGGTGTTTGGCCAATCGAGTCGAGTATAAGACCTTATCAAAAGGTGTGTGCGAGTAGTGTTGTAATGAAAGTTGATAGTCGAAAAAGCGAATGAATGTTTTTAATGAATGTCCTCCTTGATAATATCCTGATGTTTCTAATCCTAATTCACAGTGTCCTAAAATTCCTCTGATCAAGTCGTGTCCGTGCTTCTTCGTCAAGAAAAAGTCGTAAAGTAGCCGTCGTTCAACGTGGCAATATAATGAATGGGTAGATGATGAGTAGGTATAGGAAAGGGTAATCGATACCCAAATACAGTAAACGGAAACAAGAGGTAAATTAAAGTAAAGTAACAAAGACGACCAAATTGTCAGTATAGGGTCACCTTAGCATACTCAGCAATACTAGGCTAGGTACAGCCAGCCAATTGTGAGCTCAGTGTGCCAGGTATAGAGAGTAACGCGTTACAATTGACCTAGGGTAAGTCTTGAAATGACACCGAAAATCAAACGCGTCGCGTCTACTTTATTTCCACTTGTAGTATTATTCAACTTGATTTTCAGGGGTTTGGCTGGAAATTTCAGAACGCGCAAAAGGGTGCATTGTCCTCGGTTGGCTTCAAGTCACGAACGCCCCTGGACCCCTAGGTCGGAAGAGACAGTTACATATTTCACAGCTAGTTACGCCATGGCGTTCATCATCATTACATGTCATCACCACACTACTCTATAGACAATCGATCTCACATGATAGGACTAAATTACGCCGCCTGCCTGCCTTTCACACTTTCCGCGAGCTCGTGTTCGTGAAGACTCTCTTCTGGTCGCTTGTTCCTTTGGTCGTATGGTACGAAGAGGTGTTTTGGCATGGTGACTAGCCAAACGGCTCGAAGGAGGAGCGCGAGCGTGACAGCCTCAGTCATGACGCTCATGATATATTCAGCTACCAACTCCTTCTGCTTCAATCCATTTCGACCATACTTTGGATCAGCTAACGCTCTCAATATGTAAGAAACTAACGTTGGTAGGGAGGTAATAGCTATACTGCCAGTCGGCTGAACTAAGTATCCCATAGATCCCTCTCAGAATCAAGAATGGAGCGGTAGAAGCGATCCACCAAAGGGCTTCTTTCGGTTTATTGAGCCTTTGGGCTTTTCGGAATATAATGGCGACCATGACGAACGCGGCGAAAATGGCGACGAAGAAGATACATTGGCCGACAATTCGGAGATGTTGACCCGTCTGGACTCTCGGGACAGATCCTGGATTGGCGAGTTCAGCGGGAGTAGCTCGGGATAGGCCGCCGGTGATCATCGAGCCTGGTGTCAGTGACATCGGGGACGTGCGATGCGGCTACTCACTGCCGGTAATAAGGAGGACATTTGCGGGAATGAGACCTGTGGTGTAAGGTCCGTTTCTAGGAGGTAGCATATCACTTACTCCACTCGAACCAGAATGCGACATGAGTAAATCGGTGAAGACACTTGTTTCGACCTTCAGGAATGTCGGGATAGAGCATAGAGGTACCGAAGGTCTCCTTCTCGTATCCAACGATGATGAATCTAAGGTCAGGTCTGTGTATCTTCCGTCAAGATAGACTCACAGAATACCGAGGACAAGGGCGAAATAACCTAACGATCAGCTTAGACACCTACCATAACTCACCCTCAGTCCCGAGAATAAGAGAAGCGATAAGCCAATCGAAATTATCATATAAATGAATAGCCCATCCGAGACTAGCGATATTCGCCCCAATTCGAATAAGGTTGAATACGAAGACCGAGAAGATGTGTCGTTTCGCTCGTCGAGTGAACAAGCAAAAGAGGGTGAAAACGAATGCGAAGAGGTAGAGAATGAGGAAAACGATTGCTGCTGCTCCTTGTCTTGAGTCTTTCATGTTATGTCTCTTCGATGTATGTCGTGAAAGTGTCTGATAGTAGAAGACCAGCGCCCCACTTGTTCTCGCTTTCGGTCGGTTCCCATCTCGGACAAAGGACGTCGCGCTTCAACGCTGCGCAGATCTTACGTCAGATTTTCAGGGTAAATTCCTCGGGCAGCCGGGCAGCACGTGGCGGCTCTAAACTTTAACAAGCTTTCCTTCCCAGTTGTATCTATATCCCGGGCATTATCCTATATCCTGCGATTATCCTATATCCCACATACATCCCAAAGTACTTGGCAGCTCTTCTCTCGGTCCCCGTGTTCCTCTGGCGAGATGCGACCCCGGAAATACCCAAGACGGTAACCCAAGACGGTAAAAGACCCCAGAGATCTTGGGGAATAGGGATGACGACTGGCTTACAAGACATGACTGCCCGCTCACACGGCGGCACTTTCGTTCGATAAGCTATATCCGTCCGCGCTGATTGTTCTGACTTCCGAGAGGCGGCCCCACGGGCCGGAATGATCTTGTAAGGGACTTTGGGCATATATAACGTGACTCTTTGGATGGCAATCTGATCTCACTGACAACAATCTCCTATCTCATAAACATGGCAGCAGTCGACAAACACGATATTTATCACGTCGAAGACCCGGAGCGGAAAGACGAGATCGAGCAGATCAAGACGGGTAACAACGTTGCCGATAATGATGCTCGAGGATACGTTGATCCAAACTTGGTCATCACCGAAGAGGAGAACAAGGCGATGAGGAGAAGAATCCATAAACGGTAGGCCCTACCCCTCATCGACAAGACACGTCGTGTGTTGATAATTAGAGTCTTGCCCCTCATGTGTCTGGTATACATCGTCCAGGCTCTTGACAAAGGTACCCTCGGTCCTGCCTCGTAAGCCGGGTCCTCTGTCACATCCCAGATCTGACGAGTAGCATTATGGGGTGGATCGACGACGTCGGAGCCAAGGGACAAGACTATGCTCTCACCGGCACTTTTCTTTGGATAGGAATCATGGCTGGTGAACCTATCGCACGTTGCCACCCCCCCTTTTAGAGTCAAAGCTGACTCGCAGGCCAATCAACTGGCCCGTAGGTTGCCGCTTGCCAAGTTGCTCGCGAGCTGCATGTTTGTCTGGACAGGGGTGAGTATGCAATGACATCTCATCTCACTTCTGACGATTTAGCTATGCTTTGGACTCGCTTTCTCACTCTCGACTCCTCCTGTATTCGCCATCAGGGTAATGCTTGGTTTCTTCGAGTCGGTTTTTGGCCCTTGTCTGTGAGTCCGTTTATCCAGCTGAACTTCCAAGACACCGACGGTGGCTAATGGGCAGACTTTCGAGTTCGTCTCATGATGTACGAATGGTTCCCGTCGCTGATTCACAGTCACTGTACAATGGTACTTGAAGGAGGAACAACCATTTGCATCGGCGACTTGGCAGATGATGCTGGGAGCTGCCTCCTCCATCATGGCACTCTTCGGTGTAAGTCCTATGCAGCAATACGGAGCCGAATCTCACAAGTAGTACGCATTCTACCATGTCCCCTTCACCTCCGGCCTTCGAGGCTGGCAGTGGATGATGATCACTGTCGGTCTGATCAGTTTCACAGCGTCCATAATCACTTGGTTTTTCCTACCCGACTCTCCCACTCGAGCCCGCTTCTTGACCGAGGACGAAAAGAAGAAATACGTTGAACGAGTCAGGAGGAACGATCAGGGTCTCAAGAATTTGACGTTCAAAAAAGCCCAAGCGGTGGAAGCTTTACGAGATCCGTTCTCGTGGATCTTGTTTATGCTCGCGATCAATCAAACGCTGGTTGTTGGAGGTATCAATACCTTCAATGCGTTATTGATCAACAAAGCTTTCAAGTTCAGTGTCACCGATTCTCAACTATTATCCATTCCTCTTGGTGCAATGGTCATCATCACCTACCAACTCATGGCGTGAGTTAATCAACCATACTGTGAATATGTACACGCAGGCTGACATCTAGATGGGCTGTGGGAAAGACAAAGCAGACATTATTGTGCATGATTGCCTTTGTGATTCCCAATCTCATTGGTACCATCGTGCTCATCTGCGTCGCCCCGGGACCGAGTAACCAGGGCGGTCTGATCTTTGCATTCTACATGATGCAATGTTTCCAGGCGGTAAGCTTTGAATCAGTAGAGCTGTATGCTCACAATCAGTGTAATCCCAGTATCTTCCTGATGCTGAGTCGAAACTGTGCCGGGCAGTCGAAACGAAGTATCACATACGCAATGACCTACATTGGCTGGGCAGGTGGAAACGCCATCGCACCTCAGATCTTTCAATCGAAATGGGCCCCTCGATACGTCAACTCTCTATACATCCATATTGCCCTATGTAAGTACTCCCCCATGACAAGGGTCGGTACTGACGGACAGACGGATGCTTCATCACGACATGCTTGGTCTGCCGATACACATTGATCCAGAGAAACAAGCGAAAAGACGCCGCTCAAATGGTCGACGGAGTCGTGGTAAACAGGAATGAGAATGCGTTTGAAGATATGACCGATCTGGAGAATCCAGATTTCAGGTACTCGATCTAGGCTGGGGTTTTGATTGTAAAGGCGGTGTTATCAGCAGTATGAAGAAGGCTTCCTTTGACGCTATTCGCTTCCCCGTTTCCCTTCAGGAGGGTCGTGTTCGGTCATCCGGGGTGAATGATTGACAGGCACCAGATCGATTGATTGTTTTTAAGTTTCCCGTAAGGTCAATCTTACGGGCGGACCTCAAACCCTCTTGAAGATTAGGAACACACAGATCTCCATATGCCCCAGCCTCGCATTGTCGGAGCATCGGAGCGGTGCTGAAGACTTCACCGGGTATACACGCCTCGACCCAAGAGCCAACTTCCTGAGCACACACATTATTCAGGACCCGAAAGGAATTGACATCTTACTTCGACGCTATGCCACGCCCCCCTTCCCCGGCCTCGACGGCGTGTATTAAGGTATATAAGGCTTAAGAAATGCCTCACTCTCTTCAGGCCTTTCTATCACCCACCAATCCGCCAAGATGTTCACCCTATTGACGGGAATCATATCTTTACTCTCAGTCGTACATGCTTGGGAACCCGACTATATCCTCCGAGTAAGCGAGGAAACAATTTACACCGATTGTTCACCTCGAAACTCTGTTGTTGTTAATGGTATGTTCCCTCTCCGTGCGTGGCTGACGGTAGGTACATCCCCTGGACCACTCTTGAGGTTTACCGAAGGGGAACATTACTGGGTCAGAGTCTACAATGATCTACCTCACGAGAATACTACCATTCACTGGCATGGATTTACTCAGTTCCTTTCGCCGTTCAGTGATGGTACGCCCCAAGTCTCTGGATGGCCTATCCCCCCTGGACATTTCTACGACTACGAATTCCAACTTCAGATGGGACATTATGGGACTTACTGGTGAGTCCTTCGTCAAGGTATCCAGGCTGATGATAGGTATCACTCTCATGTCGGCTTTCAACTCTCCACTTCCCAAGGACCTATCATCGTCGATCAAAAAGACTGGGTTTCACCTGTCGAATACGATGAAGACCTCGTGGTGATGGTACAAGAGTACTGGCATGTGAGTCCCTCTCAACTTTAGTTTGTGCTCGGGGTCTGACATCCAGGCGAACGACTCTACGATGGTAGCCGGTATCCTCAACAGTACCCAATTCAAATGGATCCTCGACCCCCAGGCCCTCGCTATTAACGGGATCGCCCCCAACAAGTGTAACGCCTCGGCCCTCCCAGCTGGGCAGGAATGTCATACCGAGTGCGGAGCGTATCAGCAAATGGTCAAGCCAAACACCAGGTACAGGGTTAGGATCATCAATAGTGGTGTGCTGAGTTATTACTCGATGGCTCTTGAGGGTCACAAGATGACGCTCTTTGAGGCTGATGTGAGTAGTCTACCTATGCGCTGCTGTTCAAGGCTGATGTATAGGGTACATACCTTGAACCGATGGAGATTGAAAGTCTTGAGATTGGTTTGGGTCAACGATACTCTGTCTTGATCGAGACCAAGGCTGAGCCCGAGAAAGAGAAGTGAGTCCCACCCTACTGATCTGTCCTTGGCTGATGATAGCTTCTGGTGGAGTTATGAATCCCGATGGCGACCCACCCGAGTCAAAGGCGCCTCAGTGTGGACTTACGCCAAAGACTCCCCCACCGCAGGACACCCATTCGCCGCAAGGCAATTCACCGTCGACCCCGTTCCCCTTGATCTCAACAAAACCGTCATTCTCGCCAATGAGACTTTCGATTGGATCAATTCAGACATTACACCCTGGAACGAGACCGAGACCGAATACCCTCCCTCCGACGACGAAGTTACCCGAACCATCATCCTTGATGGTGTCCAACTAGCTACAGGTCCTTCGGAACTGGGATGGCGATGGTCTGTTAACGATGTTGTTGATCGAGAAGATTTCTACGCTACCCCTTACCTGGTTGGTCTTTACTCCAAACCCGAAAACATGCGTGGATACGATTACGATGCAATCAACGCTAATGGCGGATACGATAATATCACAAACAGCTACGTTGCTCAGAAAGGTGAAGTACTCGATATCGTCATTCAAAATCGAGCAGGGGAGACTACGGGTGTAGCTGAAGCTCATCCGTGGCATTCACATGGAAACAAGTACTGGGATATGGGACAGGGTAGGGATGAATTTGAATACGATAAAATCAGGGCGTATAGGGAGGCAGCGAAGGGGAAACCATTCTTGAGGGATACTTCGGTCGCTTATCCTGCTCCAGGAGCGAGTTACCTTGAAGACAAGCTACCCATCTTCGACCACGCTGGTTGGAGATTGTTTAGGATCAGGGTCGAGAACCCAGGTGTATGGCTTATTCACTGTCATATCCTACCTCATGCCGTCATGGTACGTATCCCCACAAGAAGTTTATCCTTAATGCTGACTGATTAGGGCATGCAGACGGTCTTGATGTACGCTCCCGAAGATCTGTCCCCAATTCCCGACGACTTGTACCAAGAATACGCTACTTTCGGAGGTGGAGCAAGTGCCTCGCAAACCCACAACCCCGATTACGTTCCCCAGAGTTACTGGGCGGCAATGCAAGCCAGAGCTACCAAGTATGTCAAGCGTGCCGCTGTCGAAGCCAAGAGGCGATTGGCAAGGCAATATCTTGCTTGAGAGGGGATGTGGTCTGGACATTGGCGGTAGGGACTCTGGAAACTTTGGTTGAACCGTAATGTGGATGCAAGTGATATGATGAATACATTGACTATCGCTACATGTAATTAAGCTTCTGCTGTGTCTTTGCTTTTCTTAGCCCGCTTCTTGGGAGGCGCTTTAGCCTTGACCTCTGGCTCGGCTTGATCTGCAACCTCGTTGACAGCTTCCCCTACTTCCGGCTTAAAATCCACCGTCTCATCGTTCACTGGCTCCGCCTTTCCCTTTGGCTTCACGGCCCGTTTCCGCTTCGGCGTGGAAATCTCTTTCAATTCCTCCTTGATCTCCTGTTTGGGCGATTGTATTCGACCTTCCAGCGTACCCTCATCGCCGATTCCACCATCTCCTTCCTTCTCAACATCCGATAATTGGATTGGGTTGCCATCCTCATCTACTTCGCCTGTTTCTTTGACTTTCCTGCTCATTAGCCTTGACTGACATGGTGGACTTACTTCTTGGTAGAGCTCTTTCGGCCTTTTGTATGCATTGAAGGAGCTGGATCCGGTGGTCGGAGATTATCATGAATGACGGGATGTAGGTCGCTGCTCGTTAATCTCTGGGAACGATGATGAGGGAGAGGACTCACTACATCCGATAAAGCTCAAATACCGCCTGTTCTTTATCTTTCGCCTCAATCATCAAATCGCAGTCAACCGGTAAATCGGGCGGTAAATTTTGACATCTATCCGCATGTGCTCTTCTTTCCATCACACTCTCTGCACCTGGCCTTGGCTCTGAAAGGTGCTGCTTCATCTTGATACCCCTCTTCTTCCATATTTCGGCGATTTTAGGTATTAGAACGGAAGGTGGTTCGGAGGAGGGGTTGATCCAGTCGTGGTGGTAGTCGAAGATTCTTATCGTCAGCTGCGCCATGAACCGGTTTAAAAAGCTTACATTGGAATGTCCAGTTCGTTACAGACTGGTAGGAGATCATCGACGTTGTAGCAGATCTCGTCGTTTTCGAGTACAAGCCTCGCCTTGACTTTATCCGTCAAGCGAGTTGTGAAATTCTCCTTGAATCGAGCCAGAGTAGTAGGTTTGTCTCCGTAAATACCGCCCATGTGAATACTAAGGTATCAGACATGCGTATAATGTAAGGAGTA
>Ga0308160_10008427_pt1 | contig 10050 bp, 10 predicted proteins | sample PhyFR1_FD_201036 | JGI IMG/M metagenome (GOLD analysis project Ga0308160, IMG submission 201036) | Phyllosphere microbial communities from UC Gill Tract Community Farm, Albany, California, United States - DLSLF.R1 | ecosystem: Host-associated > Plants > Phyllosphere > Unclassified | place: USA...
AGCTCTTGTCTCTTGCATGATAGCAGACTGCAGATCGAAATCCTTCACTGTATGAGGTTTGGCCAACTGTCTGATGGAGCTCATGGTGGAAACAAGCTCATGCACCTTGGCTTTCTGAGCTTGCAGCTGGTCTGTGAAATCGAATTCAACATTAGTCAAGGGAGTTGTACTTCATGTGCACACACTCACCTGCAAGCCCTGTCTGTTCAGCTATACTTTGAACCTCCGCAACCACTGCTTCTGCAGCTGTATTTGACCAGGATTCAGCCTTTGCAACCATGCTTTCAGCCAGGCTTTCCAACGATCCAAGCAGCGCAAAAAGCGCATGCAATTCTTGTTGATACGTCGGATTGTAGGCAAAGTATCCGGGATCGAGAGTCGTAACAATTACAGCGAAATGCTCCTCCTGCTGCTGAGTAATCGCTCCAACTGCCCTGACCGAGACTGTTCCGCAGCGTATGATGAAGTCTCCTTCTGCCATGTCGTGCCATTCCAGCTCATCGGTGTCGCTTTCGGTATCGATTTCATCGACACTGCCATCATCGGAAGGCTTAGGTTTTTTGACCGGTTTGGCCTTATCATCTCGATCTACCTCAACTTCATCCTGCTCGGATGTGCTTTCGGTATCGCTTTCCGCGTCGCTCTTAACAGGTTTCGCCTCATCGTCCTGCTCTGTCTCGATTTCATTCTTTTCGGATGTGCTTCGACTGTGGCTTTCCGTGTCACTTTTGGCGGCCATGGCCACGTCCTCAGGCTCCCAATCATCTTGCTCCCATTCGCCTTGCTCCCATCGTCGCTTTCCTTGTCAGTCCACTCTGCTTCAGTGCCCTCAGATTCCGCGCCGGAAGCGCTGGGAGCCGAGGGTAGGGAGAGAAATTCTGGGTCGACAGCTGGCGCCAAAAATACTCCTTGTTCCAAGAGCGTCACTACCTTGTCGCTCATACAGCAGATGAGTCTTGGTTTGAGGTTATCCAACATTCGACAGATGAAAACGCATGCTAGAATGACGTCGCGGTGCTGTACGATGAGACGGGGCCGCAGACGGAATGTCAGCCTGAGAATTCGCCAGCAATGCGTTCGATCGGCTACGAATCGCACGTACCTGGAGAGTAACACTCCAGAAATCGACAAAGTTCATACGTCGACCGAAGCATTGCTCCCAGAGTTTGCCAGATGGACTGTCCCAGAAGTTCGTGTTGCCTTTCGAGTCAAGCAAGGTGATGTCCTTGCCGAGGAGTAGGCTCAATGTGGTGTAAGGCCGAGACTCCGCCGCTTGGCCTCCAGCAAGCTGCTGTTCCTCCAGAATTACTTCCATTTTGCTGTCAAGTTCCACAGCGTTACGAACAGTAGCCTTGCTGACAACTGATCTCCCTCCTCCTCGAAAGAATTCACCATTTCTTGGAAATGGGAGACCATCTGCTGTCGTATCTGCTCCCGTATCTGCCGTCGGATATTTGCTGTGACAGTGCTCTCATCTGTTGGTTCTTGAGCCGAAGCATGTAGGGTGGTAGCCAAAGTTTCTCGTGTGTCGTGTGTACAGAGGGAGGAGAAAGTTTCTATATAGTGGTGTGCGGTGTATCAGTTCAGAGATCAGACTCGCTAGACTCCAGTGACTCACTTGTAAGGCATGCCTCCTGTCGCTGAGTTGTACGCCGCTGCACCGCTTGCCAGGACCAATCCGTACTCGAGATCCCATAGCTTCGGCCCAGCTCTCAACCACATGGCAGCAACGTCCTCGTTCGGTTCCGCGATCAATACGGTACGCAAAGGAAGGACCTCGTACGCAACCAGATCTTTCAGTCCTGTGTGTCTCAAGTAGTTGGTAAGGAACGTTTTTTGATTCGTTTGGTTGTCCTTCAGTAGTCGATCGAACGGCTGACCGGCGATGGTTTGTCCAATGTAATGAACATAGATGGTGTCTAGCCCATCTAACTTCAAAAGCAGCTTCAGCTTCGTTTGGACTTGGGCCTCATATCCTGGGTAAGCTTGGAGAAATCCTTTCAATCGCTTTCGTTCATCCCGAGTCGTTGTATTATAGTAACGTATATAGACCTGACAGACAATGTCAGTTGTCGAAGGATCGACATCGCTCTCTGCTGCTTGTTGGATGAGGAAGTCGCATTCATCAGGCGGGATGGTGGTATAAGGAGATTCCAGGAATTCGTCCATCCAGTCCTGAAATTCCTCATCGCTCTCGACTCGAACAAAGAACTCTTCATGAGGAGTAGTGTGCGATTCATCACTAGCGATCGCCGTCAATCTATCGCGAAAGGTCTCCCCCTCCTCGACCAACTCCGCTCGACGCGAAACTCTTCTCAGGGCCTCTTCGACCAGAGCCACCATGCACGCCTGCTCCTTCTTCTCCTCCTCCACTTGAGAACGACGCACATCCCCTCTCACCTCTTGCTGAATATCCTCCCGGGTCTTCTTTGCGTAGGCACCTGACTTCCGAAGATTCTTGTTACTACTGGCCACACGCTTGTTGATGTTCGAGGGATCGTCTTCGGCGGTATCTGATAAGTCCACCTCGACTTGACTCTCCTCTATGTCGTCCGCGGCTTGAATGCCCTCCATGTCGTCCTGGGTTTGACTCTCCTCCATGTCGTCCTCGGCTTGACTCTCTTCTACGTCGTCCTCGACGTTGCCGTCCAATTCTGGTCGGTCTCGGCTTCGCAAACGGCTGGTGATACTGTTGCCCGACGACGGGTTCGTTTCTGACGCCGACATGACGCCACAACGATTGAGGAGCTAAGTCTTATGGTCGTAGTGCTTCAGGAAGCGAGGAAGTAGGTCGAGCTCCTGCGACGTATAATGAATGTACTTGATGTGGCAGTTTCGACGAACAAGATGATTCTCAGCTTCTTAGCAGTTTTGAGTCCGGGGTTTCGAGAACGCTGGGGCTTCTCGGGCGGAGGCATTTGCATCCGAGACTTTTAGTTTAATCCGATGGGTGCGGAAGCAATCTGACGGAATGGATGGATGTGTGGCGCTATTCTGCGATGGGGTTCGCTGTCCCATCTTGACATGGGGACGATGAGTATGTACGATTACTAGCGGCTAATGCAAAATCATCGGACAACTCCAAGGTCAGCCTGGGCAGATGGATCGAGGGAAAATCGAGTAGAAACTAATTCTCCATGGAAACCAAGGTGTTGCGTCGCAATGGTTGAGTATCAGGGAGCTGGCCAGACAAACATGTTCAAAGACGGCGTATTCTCTAGTAGGAATCGTTTGACGCCTGCGGCACGCGGCACCAATCCAAGAATTCCGAGAAGAACGGTCATCGAGGATTTGGTATGTGTCTCAGAATTCTGTCGGTATATCCCGGAGAAGTGTGCCCGATTCCAAAAAGGTATAGCAACGTATCGGTAAACTAGTGTGGGCGGGGACCAATATCTTGTGTTTCCGAGTCGTGAAACCATTGCATATCAATCGACTACACTACCTCAGGTTGGCTACATCACCGCACCCGTCCGCGGCCTAGGCAACCGAGTTCCAACAACCCGTCCGACCGTAAGATCCGAGTGATCGGCCTGATCAGCATCATATGCGATTAGGATGGGCGGGTACAGTAGTCAGGGGAGAAGCTTACCGGGCATTTGAATCATGTCTTTCTCGTTCTGCCTCAGCAATCAATCGATAAGCCCACGCCGTCTTGCTGCCACTTCCGCCGTCGATCACGGGCACTCTAGATCGGATCGTCTCCATACAATCAGACTCAGACGAACACGTATCAAGAAGATGTGACACTCACTCTTCCTGCGATTCTTGTACTTGGCCGGATCTTTCCACTCCGATGACGCCGTCTGAGTATTCTCCAAGTCTTTTGCGGTAGGCTCGGGTAGCTTTTCGGCTTGAATAGGCTCTCTGGCAATGGGGCTGTGCTGACTGGTCACAGGGTTCTCTGGATAAAGTTCAGGATGGCAATGACGCCACCAACCGGATACGACCTCTGGCATGGGCGGTGATTTGATGTGCTAGATGACAAGAGATAAGTAGGATGAATGATTTGCAGCCAATCCGTCGATATGCTTACGAGTCGAGCGAGTCGTACCGCGTACCGCTAGGATGGATTAGAGGGCTCTATTCTGAACCCTAGTATGATCGATGAGTGAGCATGAGTTCAACCAGCGACGGTATCAGGTTGTGAACGATCGAGGAGTAAAGAGTTGACAGGTGAAACTGACAATGCCCCAGGCTTCTCGCCTCGCGAGATGCTTCGAGGCGGGAGCAAAGCCGGTCGGAAGCGAATTACACAAGTCACGTGGCTGAAACCATCATCTGGGTACCAGCTTTCCTGTTCGAAGCCAATCGATGTGGACGATCGTGGTCGTGATGATACAATATCGTACAAGAGAAACCCCCACTCATACATCCCTAAACAGTCCTCATCTACTTCGAACTTGCCAAGGCCAAGACCATCCGGGATCTTAATCCTTGGACTTTTTGCTCTTCTGCCGAGAGAGGATCCCAACGATCGATACGTCAGCATCACGTTTTGCCCGCCGTCCATCGGGTGACTCGTCGACTCACCTCCTTCTTGCTCTTCTTTTCCTTTTTCACTCGGACCTCGGTCTCATCCGCGCCCTGCTCCGAGCGTTTCCGCTTCTTCCCCGATTGCTCCGACGACGCCGCGTCGACGCCTTGCTCCTGCTTGACGTGTACAGACGATGACTCGTCGACACCCGGCTCGGTCTTGACGACCACGGGCTCAGGCTCGTCTTGTTCCATCTTGACCACAGGCTCGGGCACCTCCTCCTTGCCCTTGCCCTTTTTCTTCTCCTTCTTCTCCCTCTTTTCCTTTTCCTTGCGTTCGCGTTTCTCCATCTTCTCCCTCTCCTTTCTCTCCCGCTTTTCTCGATCTTTCCTTTCCCGTCGACCTTCTCCCTCGCCGTCGAGGACAGGCGAAACAGCCTCGGACCTGACCTTGTTCGCATCCCCTGCCGAACCCAACCCTGCTCCTCCTACCCCACCTTCCGCCCGGTCCAGGTCGTCATCCATCTCGATCTTGGGTTTGACGTCCTCGTCCGTAGCGTCTTCCTGGTCGTTTGAAGCAAACACAATCTTCTTGCCCTCGAACCCTTTAGCGACCTCGCTATACCCACCCCCGGGTTTCTCATCATCAAACACGGGGACCTCGGCGCCCTCCCTCTCTGCCTTTTTCTGAGCCAACCTTCTCCTGAAATACTCTGCCACCGAGATCTTGGCGACCGTATGTTTCCCCCTCTCTTCATCATCTTCATCCGCCGGGTTGTTGACGAATGGATCCGACGAGCCGTTACCGCTGCCTTGGCCTTGGGGTACTCGAGGTTTGAGGGTCGAGGGTCCGGCTTGAGGAGGTTGTGAGAGTGGGGAAGGGGAGGCAGGGAGGGAAGCGATGGGGATTCCGAGGATCTCGGCCATGGCAGCGGGAGAAGAAGCGGCGAGACGTTTAGATCGGACGTATTTCGATCGAGACGAGTTGCCTAGGGAAAGCGGGGTGGGGGAGATGATGGTGGGCGCGGCAGCTACATCGGGTTTATTCTCCTGCTCATCACCATCTTCATCGCTAGTATTGAACACCATCGGGGTAGACGCCCCACTCCCACCATCTTCATGCGCAGACCCTCCCTTTCTCAACCTCGCAAACAACGAATTCAACCCTTCCCCCGCACCCCCGACCTCAGCTCCCTCCTTGATCGCCCTGGCCACACCGATACCCGACGAATCGAGCTTGCGGACGACCTTGATATGTTCTCGATTTCCTTGATTGTTCTCCGCTCCTAGACCTTGAGTCGGGTCCCAGCCGAATTTGGCTAGGTGTTGGTAGGAGAACCGGTTGGTGTCTACAAAGAGGCGATGGGTGGAGGGACATGGTTGAGAGCGAATGAAGAGGTGACGAGGAAAGGGCGGATGGTTCGAGAGGGACGTTCGAGAGCAAGATAGTCGAGAATTTCGGGTTTGGTAACCACAAATGAAGGTCATCCGTACAGTACGAGACAGATCCGACAGCGACCAAGGCGAAGCGAGACAGAATCCCAATAAATCGAAAAGAAGCGAATACAAAACATCGAAATCAGCGAATCCATTCCGAAGCACCTCGTATCCTCGTCATTTCAAAGGTCGTCTCGCAATCTCTCGCTCGCGATCTGTAACCCCACTCACCTTGACTCCAACCTAGATTCCTAGGATCGGGTGCGATCTTTTGCTTGTCTTTACGTTGAGAGAGACCCATGACTGTGCAGGCGTCGATCCGGGCAAGGACGAAGAGGGGTAGGTCGAGAGTGAGGAGAAGTGGTGATCGAGTGATGATGATGATGATGGATCAGATTGATATGCTCACCTTCAAAGTCCATACATCAGAGCAAATGGATAGCATCAAACTGGCAGAGAGGTCGGTGCGTTCCCTCGGTCGACCTCGAGATCCTCTCGAAATTTTGACCCGAGACTTTGCGACCTTTGCAGCGAAACGATAACGGCATTTATCGTTATTTGGACGGACATCGCCTGGGGACACGCTCGAGTGGTTTCAGCGCGAGCCTACTGTACAAGGTATATGTACTAAAGAATGAAATGAACCTCTCACCAATTTGTTGTCGTCATAGGGGTGCAGTCAACCGTTTATGCTAGTGTAATCAACCTAACTGAGCATGCAGGGGGGACCTTTATTTGAATTCAAGCGGCGTTGGATCGCTACCACAATGTTGGGCGTGATTTTTGCATCCGGCGGACGTATCTTTATTCGTTTTCGATCTCCATTGTATGCGTTAGTTTGACGCGGGCGATCGAACGATGACCGATCCTCCTCAACTTTTGATGAGGATGACGATGACGTCGGCGACAGAAGTTACTGATCAACAGGATTTGACATCCCCCATCGCCACCATCAACTATACACTTATACACCACCTCATCGCATGTACAAATGGTCCTTGAACAAGATCATACTTAGTACCATAACCAGCACCGCCAATCCCACAGCAGCCGCAGCAGCACCGACCACCGCGACCACGATGTCATACATTCCCCCCATCCTAACCGGTTCATTACCTATCCCTCTCCCTGGTCCCCACACCGTAGGCTACGCAACACTCCGCCATAACCCTAGTCATCCCTACACTCTCCCCGTACCTTCTCTACCAACCACTACCTCGGGAACCTCTACAACCTCCAACTCTTCCCCGGAATCCTCTTCCTCCACCACTTCCGCAGGACCTTCAACGACGACCTCGTCATCAGGGAACAAAATCCCAGCTCTAGGTGTAAGACAAACAGAGTATTCGGTTTATTATCCTTGTGAGAAATCGACCAAGGCTGGTTGGTTTTGGCAACGAGGGAAGCAGGGGGGGAGTATCAGTTGGTTGCCTCGGTTAGTTTCTCTCGCGTCGTTCATATCCGGATGAGGATTTAAAGTCCTTTGTCAGGTGGATGGTCAGGCTGACGTTGAATGATCCTCGTTTTACCCCACCGCTTTTCTTTCCTCTATTGACGGATTGCCTGCGGCATGTTCTGCCTCTTGGATTATACGTATCATGGTCCATTCCCGCACAGACCCATCGATTTCGTCCTCGAAGGTTGGAGGAGGTTTGCCAACGATCATCCGTTGATGAGAGCCGCGGGTGAGTTCCCTTGGTCTTCCTTCGGGAGAGTCACCCTGTACGATCGGTCGTCGTTCTGTCACGGAATTACTGATACGATCATCTCCATACCGTCTCCTCTGACCTCCACAGCGCCCATCATCAAATTCACAGGAGGCAGACTCACCGCCCCTCTCCTTCCTCTGGCCCCGCTTCTCGCTTCCACCACCACCTCGGACCCCAACTCCCCCACCCTCCCGCTCATCATCTTCTCCCACGGACTAGCGGGGACCAAAAACGCCTACTCGGCCGTCTGTTCCGCTTTGGCCAGCGAGGGTAATGTCGTCCTCGCCATCGCACATGCGGATGGGAGTGGACCTGGGGTGATCTTGCATCCCGGCGGAGATGGAGGTGAGGAGGTTAGGTTGGGATACTTGAAGTTTGGGGAATTGGAGTGAGTGCAGGGGTCCCCGCTCGTCTTTGCATGACGAGGACAAGGGAGTCGATTGAAAAGCTGATGATGGAGGTTGTCTTCACGCAGTTGGTCACCCGAACGAACGCCCGATGTCATGCATCTCCGTTCGTTGCAGCTTGATATCCGTGTAGCAGAGGTATACGAGACGTACGCTTCGTTCAAACAACTCGTCCGTGCGGGAGGTCAACACGATTTGCCCTCATTCCACTTGTATACGGATGATGGACCTCCTCCCGCCATCTCCGGCTCGTCGGACCCCAATTCAGCTTGGTTGGATTCGTGGCGTGGCCGAGTGAGGACGGATGAGGTATCCCTCGTAGGGCATAGTTTCGGAGGAGGGACGTTGTTGCACTTGTTATCCACCTCGCCACCCAAGGGGTTTGCTAGGTTGCCCGTCAAGAGGGCCGTGGCGTTGGATCCTTGGTGAGTCGGCGGGCGGGTGAGCAGAAACAAGTGAGGACGTTGAGCTGATGGTGAGGATGTCTGCGGTAGGGTCGACCCCCTTCCGATGCCAGGACCACCGAAATCGATGCAAGAGGCTCCTCCTCGTGTGCCTATCCTCGTGAGTCCCGTGCATGCAACGACTTTGCAAGGAATGCGGCTTACGATCAGTTTGGATTCCCACACCCCAGGCCATCAATTCGGAAGGATTCACCTTGTGGAAGACACATTTCACCCGTCTCAGTGGGATGCTGAGAAAGACGGGAGGTAGTTTGGTCTCGATCATCGGGTGTGATCGTGAGTTCAATACCCATATCAGGTTCTGTCGCGTTTTTACCCCGGCTGACGACCTCGCTGGCAGACCAAACATTCTCCGATTTCCCGCTCCTCTTGACCGCACCATCGGCCACCAAGCTCGTCACCAAGATCAACTCGCTCGTCAACTCATTCTTGCACGACCGATTGGCCGAGGATCCAGAAGTCAAGGGAAAGACACCTGATCATGGTGACGTACGGACGAAACGGAACGAAAAGGGAAAGACGGGGATCGAGGGTGCTTGGGGCGAAGTGGTGGTGCATGAATTGGGCGAGTAGACAAAGGCCGGCCGCTTGTAAGGTTTCATTCAGATATGCGTACGTTATACCATTAGTCTCGACAACAAAGGACTGTGCTCTTCCTTTGGCTTGTGGACCTTCCAGACTCTGCAGGTCCTCATTATCCGGTGAAGCAGAGAATTCGTTCGGGGAAGCGTTCTTTGGCATACGTGGAGCTCGTCATCACCGCTAGGGAATCTGAAGGTGCACAAGTTGGATCTATGCGCAGCCATATTACTACATGTTAGACTGTCGCATGGACGCGCGGCCACTTCTTTCGCCTTGCTCCAGCTGCAGAACCCGTCAGACCGACGTTACCCTCGTAGTTCATCTCCGATATTCCGAGTGACCAGGGACCGTTCTCCGCGCCTACACTGCACAACCCTCAGCCAGTCTTCAGCGTAAAAAGATGACATGACATCCTTCTCATAAAATAACGCGCACATAGAAAATCCAAACCCAAAGCTACAAAAAAAAACATGACGACGCCCACATACCCGGCCCCTCGAACACCCCCTCTCTACCCATACGCTCCTTTCGCGCGCCTAGTATCCACCCGCAGCGGGCGCCTTGTCACCCTCCCTACGTAGACTCAACAAGATCTCTTTCATCCTCGCCAAATCCGAACCCCCGGGTACGCTCGCACGCAAGGTCTTGCTTTCTATAGGTCGGAACACATTGCGAGAGCAATCAGTACGTCTATACTCCAAGACAGAGTGACGGAGACAAGGGGGAATGCAGCAGGACGTACGAGAGTTTTGGAGATCGACGAGATCGGTGATTCGTTCCCACGTAGTACCCTTGGAAAGCGATTCCTGCAAGTTTTCCAAAAACGCCTTTTCGTCCTCCCTATCGCACGACGTCATCGTATCCCCACGAATCAGCCTTCCTAATGCCTCGTCTCGTGCTCGAAAGCAAACAGCCGAGACCCACTTGTTCTTCTTGATACTCTTCTCCTTTTCCTCATTGTACCTCTCGTAAAAC
>Ga0308160_10008428_pt1 | contig 10050 bp, 9 predicted proteins | sample PhyFR1_FD_201036 | JGI IMG/M metagenome (GOLD analysis project Ga0308160, IMG submission 201036) | Phyllosphere microbial communities from UC Gill Tract Community Farm, Albany, California, United States - DLSLF.R1 | ecosystem: Host-associated > Plants > Phyllosphere > Unclassified | place: USA...
CACTCACATCCCCTCCAATCTTCTTGTACTCTTCCCTCGCTCGTTCTTTGTGCCGGGTGATTATGCTCACTAAGCGGGTAGCTAGGGTTTCTTTCTCGGTTTGGAGGGTGTCTAGTTTAGTGTATTCTGTTTGGATCTTGAGGTAGGCTTGGTGGTCTTTGGGTGTGAGGGGGTTGAGGGTGGTGGAAGTTGAGGGTGAGGAGGAGGTGGGGGTGGGAGCGGAGGTGGTGGTGGTTGATTTGGAATTACGGAGGATGGAGGTTGTTCTTGAATTGAGACGGGCTTGGATTTCTTTATTGGATGAATAGGAGGTTGGGTGGTCAGATTGATTTGTAATGCGACCGGGCGACCGAGTATCGACGAGGGAGAGGATGGACGGACTCACCGGACATCCGTTCATCCTTGACCAAAATCTCTTTCAAGATATGTTCTACTTCATTCCCTACATTATCCATAGCTGTCCATCCGTAACAGCCATGCACATAACCTCGTTCTCTTGTTAGCAAACCCACTCGTAAAACAGCCCCCAGCCCAGCCCAGTCGCCATACTCGCGTCGACGACGACTCACAATGAAAGAAATCAGTAGCGATCGCAACAGCATCTTCGTTGGCCATCGGCGTGATGGTGTTCATGGTAGTAGTCATCCCCGTTCCCATCGATGTCATCCCTCCGGGGGTTTGAGGGCCTTGTCCGAAGGGAGAGGAGGAGGAGGTGTTGGTTGGGGTGAGGAGGGTTGGGGTGGTCGTCCCTACCATGGTGGTGGTGTAGCCGGGGGTTCTAGGTTGAAGGGCCAAGAAGGTGGTGGGTGATGGTGTGTGGGAGGTGGTCGGTCGTCGAGGTTGTCGTCGTCGTTGATATCAGCAACATATGCAATGAATACTTTGTTGCAACTCGGTCTCATGGACGAGACTTCCTCCCCCCTTTTCATCGTTTGGTTGAGGCAAAAATCAATTTACACCGATGAAATTCGAACACATGATACTCGTTGCAGCAATAACAAATAATCAATATGTGGATGGCTGTCTGCCTTACGTCATCGATGATTCAATTGTCAACAAGGCGCCCGTTCTGATGATCATCAAACAAACAAAACAAACCAGAATCGTTCCAACTTTTGATCAAAAGTCGAATAGTCACATGCAAACATACACACACATATACATCATACATCATCATCATAGTCGAACCCTTCATCCTTCTAGTCAAGAACGAACGCTTTGGTAAACAGAACCCTTGCTCGGGGGAAAAAACAACGAAACTTACCATCCAACGCGTTGGTTCTTGCAACATCTACTTCTTTCTGATCAACCATCATCATCAAAAGGCACTCGTCGACGACGAATAGCATATCTCAAGATTGTCAACCAGAGAATATCTAGATAAAAAACTGGAGCTGAAGCGCGTTGTCCGAGTGTTGGGGAAGTGAGGACGTCCTTAAAGCGAAGAAGAACGGGGTCAGGTCGTCCACGGTTTGACAAGATCAACATCCATCCTTATTGTGCTCTTGGGTCGGAAAACCCTCAAAGGACCTTTTTGGGTCAGCTCTATCCGACCTCGCTTTAGAGAATCAACTTTGATTCTATGGTATAACATCCAATCAAAATAATCTTGGGATGACTTGGGATTAGAGCGAAGTACGATTCACCACCTGCCACCAACAACCATCATCACCATCACCCACGCACCACCGCCCCAACTGCCCACGCCCTAATCTCACCCTTCAAAAATGTTTCTCCCATCCAAAAATTCCGCTGTAGTCCTCCACAATCTCTTAACCCTGACGCTATTCCTCCTCCTCTCTCCGACGTTAGTGTCGGCGGTTGTGATACCTGGACGGTGAGTCCCTGTTCATTTTATTTTGTGGGGACAAGGTCGTTCTTTGGGCGGGGTGGAGGAGGAGGAGGTTACGTGTTCATGAGCGCTGAATTTTATTTGTTTGTTTGTCGGTTGGGGTTTATTCGTCGTCGTCGTCGTCGTCGTCCTCATCGCTTTTGTGGCGGACGTCGTACATAGATGGGGTCATACCCTAACCTACATCCCCTCCACCTCCACCTCTAGCTCCACCTCCAACTCCAACTCGAACTCGCCCCCATACATCCTCATCCAAGGCGGTCGATCAGATCCCACAAACGCATACAGTTACACCTCGGCCCCTTTGGTAGGAACCGAGGACGATCTCACTTGGCTCTCACTCGATCAGGCGTTTGAGACGGGGGACGTTCCTTGGGTCCGAGGATCGTCGGCGGCAGTAACCCCGGTCTGTTGGGGTATTTCAGCGTGGTTGGGGGGAGGAGGAGATCCCGAATTAGGACCAGGCTACTTGATCTCGTTTGGGGGGGATGGGGGTCCTCTTCTTCCTCTTCAAACATCAAACGATTCGCTCGTATTATCACAACTCGTTCAACCGAGCGCTGACGACGCTGGACCGCTCACCCTAAACCCAATGACAACGGACGGCTCAGGTGAACCGATGAGGAGATGGTCAAGTGCGTTGGTTAGGTGGGATGAAGGAAGGGTTTGGGTGGTCGGTGGGATCAAGGGGGATGGGTCCGGGTTAGGGTTTAAGGATTGTTACGAGGTCGAGGTTGGGTTGGGGGGGACGGTGAGGATGAATCAGAAGGCGGATTTACCTGTGGATTTGGCTGGGCATCGCGGGGTGAGGGTGGGTGTTGGTAATGGCGGTGGTGGTGACGATGGGATACTGGTACTCGGCGGATGGAGTCCGTCCACTTTGACCCTGGTGAGCATGGACAAGGGGTACTTGTTCACTCCTTCTTCTTCGTCTGGCGATTCGGGGCTAGGCGAATGGCGCACGGTCGATCTCTCCCCCTCGTCGTCGTCAACGTCGTCGTCAAACAAAGTCCCCCCAGCAAGAAGAGGATTCACACTCACCCTCGTCTCCTCAACCAAAGCCATCTTGTTCGGTGGGATCGCTTCCACCTCGATCTCGGGGGGAGAAGATGACGGATCGATCGGTTTCGATGATCTTTGGGAGCTCGATCTGGAGGGATTCGTTTGGAAGGAACTGTCTGGGGCGGAGGATCAGGGCCAGGCGTCAGCGGCCAAGCGAGGGGAGGAAGATCGAGTGGGACAGAGGTTCGATCACGATGCGATTGCGGTGGATGGCAGGTTGTTGGTTTTTGGAGGTGAGTGGCGGTCATGTGCGCCGATGTTCCCGAGTATCAGACCTCACGCTGATGATTTCCCATCCCCCGCTCTGCTCGGTTCAGGTCGGACATCGTCTGGGATGGCCGACTCGGAGCTTTACATCTACGACGTTGAGGCGGGAACATGGACGTCGTCGTTCACACCCATCTCACCATCCGCTCGATCGAATGTGAATGGGTTTGCTTCGAGTGACGAGGACGGATCGCAAGTTCCCGTCTCTGCAGGATCCGGCGTTCCTGATGGACAGGCAAGTGAGGTCGTCGTCACCCGCACTGCGGCCAATGGGGATATAATACTTTCCACCAGTACGTCCCGGGTGAACCCAACGAGGTCGGCGGTGGTGGTGGTAGTCACGACGACGTCTACCGGGGTCGTGGTGACGACGGATTCATCCGGGCTGACAGGTGAGTGTCGTTTGGAGGGTGTCGACGAGCTAGCTAGGGGATGTCTAGCTGATTCATATGGCCCCGATAGTCACCTCTACAATTAAGGCCACGTTGAGAATCACATCCACCGGTCGTGTATCACCTACCGAACGTCCAGGCGCCAATGACAACGACGAAAAAGGCTCGGGAAGTAACAAGACGGCCATCGCGCTGGGAACGGTCTTTGGTTGTTTCGGCTTGATTGGTCTAGCTGCGCTCGTGTGGTTGATTCGAAGAAAACGTCAGGGCAAAATCATCTCTACCAAAGGATTCATCCTGAAACCCTGGGGAGGTCGGCCCGATCGAGGCGCTCGTCGAGCTTATCCGATCATGGGCGAAGGGGCTCAGAGCTTGATGGAAGATCATGTTTGGGACGGAACGGAAAAGATGTTCACCCCGGTAAAGTCGTCACGAGGAGCCATGGCGTACTCGACACCTACAGGTTCATCGGTTCCAGGAAAGGGATACACAGCTTCAGCCAACCCGTACTCGCCGGGTCATCCTGCGCTTTTGACCAACTTTATGGATCGCTTGCGCAACGTCAGCGGTCGAGGTGCGCCTCGATTCGATATCCTCGCAGACGAAGATCGTTCGGACGTATGGGTGGCGCCAAGAAATGTTGTGCAGCACGAAAAAGAGTCAAGTGGAAGGAGCACTCAAACGGATCAAGGGCAGAGTATGGAATCGGAAGAGTTTCGAATACATCATCCAGCTATTCCTTCAAACTCGACTCAGGAAGCGAGCGAAGAGGGAGGCCTGGCTACCCCTGTGGCTGCGACCGCTTCACAAGCGAGGAGGAGAGTGAGCGGTAAAGTATTGCCATCCACTCCGCTCCGAGATCCATTCGAAGATCCCATCGACAATTACTACGATGCGGGCATCATCGACTATGCGGACGGGGTGTCTGCTGATCACAGCTCCAGCTCCTTTACCTCTCGAGAATCTGCACGAAATTCAGTGAGCACAGCGGCTATTCAGACCGCAGTCAAGGTCGATTTCAGCAACTCGCCTGCGACCTATCTGCCATTGAAGAGAAACTCTTCCCTCATCAGTAGATTGGCCGGAGCAGGCGCTTCATTCTTCAACAGCAGCCGAGCAAGTCGCGCCTCTATCACGGAAACGGATGGGTTTCTGGATCCAACTCCACCTCCAGGATTAGACCCCATTGCCGAGTCCACTTCAGCGCCATCTTCCTGGAACAATTGCAATACTCAACCGGAACCGTATCGCAACCAAAGTTATACTTCGATCGAGACCTCAGCAACCGCCACAAGCGATATGCTGGCCAACTACGGCAACATGCAGGTCATACAACGGGAGCGTACAGCTTCCTCGAGGCGACAGAGCCTGTCGAATGGAGAGGCGGATTTGGGTGACGTTTTTATGACACGACTCGAAGAGACCGCTCCTCCAATCCCGTCTACACCGCCGCGGGCCAACTCTCCTCGTCCAAGGGAACACATAACCCCCAAGGGTCCACGCACCGCACCTCCACGTCATCCAACGCATATCGATTTGACTCCAAGAAGGACCGTCAGGGACTTGGCGGATTCGATAAACCGTCGAGACTTTGCCATCGAGACACCCGTGCTACCCACACCCAGCCCGCTACAGGCAACACCGGCATCTTTCGTGGCTGCACCGCCGGTGATGCATTCGCCTTATAGAGGTCTAGGGGGACCGAGGGGCCCTAGACGCCCTACAACATCGTACGAGGTCGCCGCTCGTGGGCCCTTGACTGTTGCCAACCCCGAATGATTTCAAGATGCATGGACATGGAAAGCACGGAATTGCTGACTGGTGCAATAGATTGTACTCTTGTACCTTGGCTATGCACCGGGCGCCCGTTTGTATTTGCTTCTGTTTTGCTATCTTGCAGGAGGGTTGTTCTGGGTTCAGGAATTATTGATAGACTGGAATACAATATCATTTCCTGGTGTCATCCCTGTACAGTTTGCGGAAAAAGTCGAGCTATATTCTGGTTAGAAGCGCGGGCTAGTGGGATTCGACCAAAGATTGAGCCCGAGTCTAAGCGAAGCGAGTTCAGGGATCAGGGCAGTCATCCGGAGGAGTATCTGCGGGGACGGAGCGGTAAGATTCAGCCAGGCGAATGGTTGTTACGTCTAAAAGGTCGCTCACCAGAGTAGATATCGAATTTTCTATTCTACCCGTGATACTCATCAGCGTCGCAAGCAGTTCCTCGTCCGTCATTTCCTCGGAGATTCGGGGTCCTAGAAAGGCGGTTATGCCAAGCATCGGAATCGGCATGGGATGTTGCCGCTTAAGAGAGCTAGTCCGGACCAGTCCCTTGCTGCTAGGCGAAGCCTCCATAGATCTCGGCGAATTCGGGACCTTGAGACTGGGTTGTTGGAATGCGACTGCAGCCACGGATTCCAACCTAAGACAGAGCTGCGCAAGTTGACGAAGTTCATCGAGATCGATAACCCGTTCTTCGCCTCCATAGACCTTCGGTGCGTGACTTTCGACGTCCTTTCGAATCTGGGCTGATAATTCGAGTCGTCCAGCGAGCGATCTTGGATAAATCAAGAAGAGTTTTTCCGGAACTATGATCAAAACACGGACGTTTAGCTTCAAGGCGATCCGAATGAGACATCATATCGACTGCGGACCTTCGAGACCTTTGAGCTTCTTCTTGCCCATCTCCAAAATGCCCATACCGATCTTCTTCAATTGACTGGTTTCCCTTCGAGCATCATCTTGCATCTCGGCGAAGATCTCCTCGTCCTCTTCGTCCAAGAATGTTTTGAAAGTCTGAACCACCTTGTGAACATCGGAACTGACCATAATTTGACCCCCGTCCGCACTGGCCGAGACTCGAGCGGATTTGTTGACCATCGGTCCAAAGTAGTCCATTCGCCGAGTGATTGGGTCTTTCTCCCACACGGGGTTACCCCAATGAATTCCCATTCGGACAGACAATCCACGTGCAATGAGTTCCCCGTGACTGTCCCACACCTCGCGTCCGTCTTCGCTTTCCAGGATCTCCCGCGGCCAATCCTCGTTGAGGAGCTGAAGTTGACACGTGAAGCACCACAGAATGGCCGAAGTCACGGATGGGAAAGACACCATGAAGGCGTCACCTTCTGTCTTGACCTCATACCCTCCAATGATTCTCAATTGCCGCCGTAGAAGACTGTTATGCATTCGCATAGCGGTCTGCATACCCGGGTTGGTTTCCCAGAGCGAAGTCGAATTCTTAATATCGGTAAAGACCATGGCAATCTGGCCAATAGGGGGTTCCACTTCTTGTTGAAGCCTGAGAAGGGTCCGGTCGCCGATATCTTCGATTCTGCGTCGTGCCACTCGCTTCGTGATGGTGTGATACCCGTCCCCATCGACAATAGTCTCCTTGTCCGGTAATGCCGCTCGAGAACGGACGGGTCTTTGACGGAAAAGGTCGGCCACAGAGAGGACCATGATCATGATCGATCCTTCCGATCCATAACTGATGGCAAAATCTCTCAGCTTTTGCGCGGCCATCATCGGGTCGTCCTTGACGGTTCTTGCAATGTCTACGGCTGTTTGATACGAGCAACAGTCCCAGAGTGCTCGGTTCGCCAGTATGACGAATTCATCTGCATCAGTTAAGGCTCGCCTGCTGACCTGTGGCAAGGAGTTTACCGCAGGGACTGCATTGAAGAAACCGAACCCTCGAGACATGGGTATCTCGTCATTGACTAGTCCACGAGGAGATACCCAGGCTTCTGCTGCTCGGATCCGCTGCGTTTCCTCCTTGTCGAAAGGATCATGTTGAGCTGACAGAACCTCCGCTTCGCCTTTGCAGGAAATGACTGCAAGGATCCCTCCAGCGTTAGCCACGTGCAGAGTCTTTCCGACGACATACACGACCGCTCCAGCCGCTCCACTGCGGTACTGGTGCGAATGCGGGGTGTATGTATTGCTGGTACTGCCGGGCATACCCTGGGAATGGTTGCTGCTGCGTGACCCTTTACGACCGGTCTCTTCTGCGACTAGCGAATCAAAGCAATTCTTGTTCAGGAGCAAGAAAGTCCGCCGTAAAGCGTCCTCGACGGTGTCTCCCTCTTTCAGTTTATCCAATTGGGCGTGGAAATTGCTTGCCATCCATTCTTGAACAAACTTCGGAACCCGTCCGCCCGAAACGCTCGGAACGGCCAGACCAAACATCCCAAACAGACTCTCATCTTCTCTCGAACGAAAGTCGGGCACTACGAGATCCAGCAAAGACAGCTCGTCAAGCTGACCAATCGTATCAGAAATTCCGTAGCCCATCCCATTCATGTCCGAGAAAGAAGTTCGCACACGTCGGTGTTCATTCTCATCCGGCAGCGACGGGATTCGCAAAGTTACATCCATGAGCCCAAGGACCCGCAGATGGCTGAGCTTCGAAAAGTCTGAGAGGTCTCGACGCAGACCGCCGCTATAGGCCATCTCGTGCTGTGCGCTTGGCTTAATTTCGAGTCGCTTGTTGCCGGAAAGGTTCAGATACCGCAGTTCCAAATTCCAATTCCAGTTCCAATCGTAAGGCCAGTTTGCAATGTTGTACTTGAGAACGTTGCTGCCAACGTCCAAAGTGACCAGTTTTCGAATTTTACCTAGCTCAGCCGGCAGAGTCTGCAACTTGTTACCATTGACGTGGATAATGCGCAGGCTTGTAAGCCTCTCCAGATCCTCCGACGGTAGCGAAGTCAGATTGTTCCCGCTCAAGTAAAGCTCTTCCAGGTATTGATTCTTACTGATGGTCCAGGTCGGAACCTCGTATATGTCGTTGAAGCTCAAGTTGAGCACGCGCAGCTCTTCCAACATCGACACGGATTCGAAAATCTCTTCGTCCAGCTGATTGTCGCATAGAAGCAGTTTCCTGAGGCTCTTGCTGAGCGGCAAACGGTCGTCGCCAACGTGGTTTGGTGAGGACATTCCGTCTGTAGGCTCTCCGTCCATAGGCATTGCCAGAGCATCTAGCATGCTGAATGGGGTCTCTGGGAAGGACTCCAAAAGATTCGAGCTGACATTCAGTTCCCGGAGATTCTTGCACTGCCAAATTCCCGAAGGCAGTTCCTTTAGATTGTTGTTGTGAACGTTGAGCACTTGGAGATTCTGCAAGCGTCCGATGCCGCTGGGTAGCGCAGTGAGCACGTTGTCGGTACAAGAGAAGTTTCGTAAGTTCCCGAGGGACTCAAGTGTTTCCGGCAATCGTGAAAACTTGTTGTAACTGAGGTTGAGCGTGTGTAGATTGGTCAACTGTGCTAAGGCGTCCTCTGCGAGCGTAGACAATTTGGCGTGCGAAAGATCCAGAACCGAAAGGCTGTAAGAGGAACAAGATGCCGACAATGGGGCAAGGGTGAACCGTGTGATTGAATTGTGGGGCACACCGAATTCCCTGACTTTGGGACCGAGTTGAGCGTCTAGAACCACGAGATTGTTGTTGTCGGCCTGGAAAATGGCAAGATTGGGTAGGGCATATACCGCATTCAAGTTTGTCAAGGAGTTTCTGCGAACATCTATTTCTCGCAGGCTTGCCAAGCTGCTGAAAGTGTCCGGGAAGGTGACGAGCGAGTTTCCTACGGCCACGAGTCGTTCCAAGTGGGAAAGTTGTCCCAACTCTGCTGGCAGTGCATCAATCTCGTTGAAGGAGACGTCGAGGTCCACGAGGTTGTGAATAGCACAAATGACTGTAGGCAGTTGCACAAACTTGTTGTTGGAAATATTGAGGTATTTCAACGCCTTCAATTCGCTAAAGCTGGCAGGTAATGTAGTAAGTCGGTTGTTTTGAACCTTGAGTGACACCAGTGTCGATATCTCGTGCAATCCAGCGTGCTCCAGGTCGATCAATCGATTACAGGACAAGTCGAGTCGAGTAATGGCACAGCTTTGCCTGATACTGGGCGGAACTCGCTTGAGAGCCATGTGTGTCATTCGAAGTTCCCGCAAAGTCGAGCAAGCTTGTATAAAGTCCAGCGGCAGATCGGTCATCGGATTGCGTGACAAATTAAGCGAGATGATGGAGTGGGCATGGCGATAGAGGAAGATGGGTACAGCCTGCAGATCCCGCCCTCCCAAATCGACCAATTCGAAAGACTCGTAGCTTCCTTCATCCTCCTGCGACAGAATTGGCCAGTTGTAAGCGGCTGCGGTGCCAGCAATCTCCACCTTGGTACTCACAGGATCGATGATTGGGAGAATAGGCGGTTGATAGATGAATCGGCACAACATTGCTAGATTCTCTCTACCCATCTCGTCTACACGATCAGCGTCATTGTATCCCGCTTGCAACAGCCGTCGCAACTGAATAGCAAGGGGCTTTTCGTGAGGCATGAGCAATCGATCTGTGTGGAATGAAGCGGAGTGAGTACAATCTTTTCGAGGGTTTCAAAGTTGCTGCCTACCCTGTCCACGCTCCCTGATATACAGCTTCATATTGCCTGGCGCTGTCTGTGACAAAAGCTTCCCCTCCTT
>Ga0308160_10008429_pt1 | contig 10049 bp, 12 predicted proteins | sample PhyFR1_FD_201036 | JGI IMG/M metagenome (GOLD analysis project Ga0308160, IMG submission 201036) | Phyllosphere microbial communities from UC Gill Tract Community Farm, Albany, California, United States - DLSLF.R1 | ecosystem: Host-associated > Plants > Phyllosphere > Unclassified | place: USA...
CCCAGAACGGGTGATCAGGCTCGACGTTCTGTCGGCAGGCGGCGATCGTACGCACGATGACATCCGGCCGGTTAGTCGCAGCCACAACGGTGACGCCGACGAGCTCTTCGACGCCGTCCATCTCATTTAGGATTGAGGTCAGGATGCCGCTCGTGTGCGACGAGCCGCTGTCCTCGCGCGAGGTGCCGAGCGCGTCGATCTCGTCCTGTTGTGATCGTGGCGTAGCGTGCGTCAGCCGCTTGCGCTCACGAGGATGAGGCAGAGGAAGGGAGAACAAACAAAGAAGATGATCGAGGGCGACGCAGCGCGAGCCTTCTTGAAGACTTCGCGGACAGCCCGCTCCGACTCGCCGACATATTTGTTAAGGAGCTGCAACGAGGTGAGGTGTCAGCGCTCTCTTGGCAGACTGCAAGCGACGCAGCCGCATCGACTAACTTCCGGGCCCTTGACGGCGAGGAAGTTGATGCCGCTCTCGGTCGCGAGCGCCTTGGCAGTGAGCGTCTTGGAGCAGCCGGGCGGGCCATACAGCAGGACACCTCGCGGCGGCCGGACGCCGAGCCGCTCGAACGTGTCGCGGTAGCGGAGCGGCCACTCGACGCACTCCTTGAGCTTCTGTTTGACGTCTTCCTGGCCGCCGATATCGGACCACTTGGTCGTCGGCGGCTCGAGGAAGACCTCGCGCATCGCCGACGGCCGGACGAGCGGCAGCGCCTTGAGCAGGTCGTCGACCGTCAGCGCGAGCGGCCGCTCCGCCGGCGCGGCAATGTGAGCCTGGATCGCGATCGTACCAGCCTCGCGAATGAGGGACGAAAGGTCGGCGCCGACGTAGCCGTGCGTTTGGGACGAAACGAGCGTGAGAGCCTGCTCGTCGAGCGCGTGCGGAACGGGGCCGAGCAGGGTCTGGAGGATCGACAGCCGAGCCGCTGCATCCGGTACACCGATCTCAATCTCCTTATCGAAGCGGCCTGGCCGACGAAGGGCTGGGTCAATTGCGTTCGGCCGGTTCGTCGCGCCGATGACGACGACGCGGTCGCCGGCCGAGCCCATGCCGTCCATAAGCGTGAGCAGCTGGCTGACGACCCGGCGCTCAACCTCGCCGCCCTCACCGCCGTCGCGCCGCGGGCAGAGCGCGTCGATCTCATCGAGCACGAGCACGCACGGGCTGCGCCGTTTGGCCTCGTCCCAGACGGCCCGGAGCCGCTCTTCCGACTCGCCATGAAAGGCGCCGGAGAGCTCGGGTCCGTTGACGACGATACACGAGCAGCCCGGCGTCGAATTGGCGATCGCTCGCGAGAGGGCCGTCTTGCCGGTGCCGGGCGGGCCGTAGAGCAGGATTCCGCGCGGCGGTGGGAGCGAGAGCGTCGCGAAGAGCTCCGGGTGCTGGAGCGGGAGGTCGATCAGCTGTCGAACGAGCGCCACCTGCGAGGCGAGACCGCCGATCGTTGAATAGTTGGAGGTTGAAGTCGTCGACGGCGGAAAAACGTTGATGAAGGAAGGGAGGGTGGACGAGGTGGACTTGTTCGTCTGTGACAGCAGCGAGGATGAGGTCAATCGGCAAGCCTTTCGCCTTTAGCTCAGGAGACACGGGACCGACCGAGCTGCTCCCTGTGGCATGACCACTGCCAGTCGTCGAAGTGGTGTCCTTCCTGGACTTTTCCGCCGAAGCAGGCTTAGCCCGCTTGAGCATCTCGGTCTCGAGCTGCAGCGTCCAGCCGACGATCCACAGCTGGTCCGCAGCCCGCTTGCCAGCGGCCCCGTTGACGTCGAGCCGGTCCAGCTTAGCCGCCAGTCCGTCAACCTCGGCCGCTGCTGGGCTTGCTGCAGAAACGGATTCACCGTCGACTTCAGTCAACCGGAAGGTGCGAATCGTGTCGGGCAGCTCGACGCTAACGGTCGTCGCCGGCGTCAGGTAGCGTAGGTCGACTGGCACAGGTGTGCGGCAACTTTGTCAGCATGCGGTGAGTCAGACGTGAGGCCTCAGTTTGCTTCCACGCACCTAAGGCCTGCTTGAGACAGATCTCAAGCCACTCATCCTCGCGCTTCGGCTCCTCGGCGGCAGGCGTGTCGTCCTGTCGACTGCTCGCATTCGGTGCTTTCGGCTCCGGCGCGGCGGCGACCTCGACAAGCTTGACGGCCCGGGCCTCTTTCGGCGAGAGTTTGGCGACGTTGACCTTGCGGACATCGAGCTTTGGCAGGGGTGTGGAAGTTGAGGAGCCATCCTCGAGAGGGAGTGGCAGCTGGAGGCTCGCATAGTGTGACGGGCTGAGCAGGCCGACTGGTGGAGGGCCGAGCGAGGTCAAGGTCAATAGGAGTAGCGACGGCAGCAAGCCCGTCCACGAGCGATGATATGGCACCTTTGCTCGGAATCGCACTCGACGGCCAGGCCTGGAGAAAGAGGTACGCCTGCGAGTGAAGAGCGGACCGAAGGTCAGCGACATGAGGCGACCGACGGGCGACGCCCGAGCGCGACGCACCTGCTGCGAGCCCTGAACCGAGACGCGGACGAGGTCGCCGGCAATGATGCCCTCGGCCTTGAGGTCGTCGGCGGGGATGAAGATTTTGCGCGATCGGCTCCCGGAGGAGCCGTCAGAGTCGAGCGGGTCAAGCAGCATGGCCTTCAGTGGGCGTTCAGAGTGGCGAGGCCGTCGTCGTTGTCGTCGTCGTGGGCGTTCGAGGCGAGGCACGGGGTCGTTCTGGGCTCCGAGAACCCATACTGGGAGATCTGTGGGCTTTCGTCCCGTCGAGGGCGCGCGCGCGCGCGTTTCCTTGTTCCTCTGCCGCCGTCCCGCCGACTCCAGCTTGCTGCCCGTCTCCTTCGCTCGCTTCATCGGATCGTTCTTCCGTGCAGGTCAACCCTCCTTCCTGAACGACGCCCCGGCTCCGGTCAAGCACTCTTCGCAGCCCTCTCCCGTTCCGCTTTGGCCAGCGTTTTGTACCTCGTCGGCCGCCTTCACCTCGCGCCCCGTCGCACGCAGCATCCCCGGCGCGCTCGGCCCTCCTTCAGCCCAGCAGACGACGCGCACGGCCTCCCCTTCCCCTCCGAGGCAACAGATCACCGCCTGCCTTTAGCTTCCTCCTGGCGTCACCTGGTCACCTAACTACGGCAGTTGTCTCCTCCTAGGTGCGTAGCTTTCTTCAGCGTTGCACTGAGCCGCGTCCAGCGAAGGCAGACGCACGTCCCGGGGGCTGATCACATCCCTCCTGCCCGGTCGGCCTGACCCTACACACGTCCGTCTCTTGCAGCTCTCGCCTTCCGCCTTCCCTCGCCTATTCGAACACCTCAGACCCTCTCATCTCCTCTGCCCGGATATCTGCAGCGCAGGCCCCGCCCCGAGCATGTACAACCTCACGCCGTCGCGAGCGGCACCGACGCCGCCGATGTCGCGCCAGGCGTCGAGCTCATCCGCCGTCAACGTCCAGCAGTACGGCTCGCGCAACGCCTCGCCCTCGCACTCGCTCATCTCGCTCCAGCAGGCCTCGCGCCAGAACGGAGGCGCCGGCAGCGCCAGCGGCGGCCGCAACGGCCTGCACGGCTCGGGTGGCGGCACGCGCTCGGGCATGGTCAGCGTCAAGGACAACTTCCTGCTGTGGACCAAGAAGTGGATGGTGCTCGACGACGAGATGCTCAGCTTCCGCAAGTCCGAGGTGCGTCGCCGGTGCTGAGCTCGTGCGATCTTGCTGAGCGTCGACTTGGAGCGGGACACTGATCTCCTCCTCTCCTTCTTCAAAGAATGCATCGACGAGCACGGCAATCGTGCCCATGCCTGACGTGCAGAACGTGCAGCGGACCGACATCCGACCTTACGCGATCGAGCTTGTCACGAAGGACCGGACCTGGCTGATTGCACTCAAGTCGGACGAGGAGCTCTACGGCTGGATGGACGACATCTACAGCCGGAGCCCGCTCGGCGTATCGATGCCGACCGATTTCGTGCACAAGGTTCACGTCGGCTTCGACCCAATCAGCGGCGCCTTTACGGTGCGTCCTTCGTGCCAGACGACAATTCGACTGCTCGGATCTGTGCTGACTTCCACTTTGCTCGTCTGATGAAAGGGTCTGCCGGATCACTGGACGCGGCTGCTCACGTCTTCGGCCATCACAAAGGAGGACTACGCACAGAACCCGCAGGCCGTCCTCGACGTCCTCGAGTTCTACACCGACCTCCACAAGCGCGCAGACGACCCCTTTGACGGCCAGAAGAACACGGCGTCGGGCGCGGCCGTCGTCCCGCCCAAGCCGAAGCCATACGTCGTCGACACTCCGCCGGCCGCGCGTTTCGGCGGCACCGGTCTCGCTGGCTCTCAGCCTCCCGCGACACTGGCGCAACACCGCCAGCAGCCACCGCCGCCGCAACAGAGGCAGCCGCCCCAGCCGCCGCAACAGCAGCAGCACTTCCAGCCGACAGCGCCGCCTCGACCAGCGCCGCCGCCGCCTGGCCCTGGCGCCGGGGGCAGCATGAACTTCCGGGACATGCGCGCGGCGGTGCCGGGCACGACGAGTACGGCCTCGAGCGCCACGACCTCGAGGGCAGAGCCACCTGTCAGTCACTTGCGCAACCTCGACGGCTTACGCTGCGTGTCATATGCTCAGACCCTCCGTCCATCCCACTCAGACACCGAGAGCCTCGCCGCCAGCAGCGCAGCCGGTCAGATTGCAGCCGTCGCAGGATGCGCCAACGTCTTCCTCGCAGGGCTACTCGTCACAAAACGGCGCAAAGCCGCCGGCGTCGACGGCACCGGCCCCGTCGGCTACCTCGCAGGCTCCCGCCAAGAATGCCGGTCACGTCGCTGCGCCGGCGCCCGAGCGCCGAATCAGCACGCTCAATGAGGCGCAGATCATGGAGAAGTTGCGGTCGGTCGTCAGCAAGAACGACCCGAGTCTCGTCTACGCCAAGATCAAAAAGATTGGTCAGGGGTGCGTCGCTTGGTGCTGCCAACGCGTTCTGATTGCCGGAAGCTGACGGCTCTTCGCACGCTTTTCCCCATTAGCGCTTCGGGCATGGTTTTCCTTGCCAAGTCGCTTAACACCGGCGCCAAGGTCGCCATCAAGCAGATGGACCTCGCCCAGCAGCCGCGCAAGGAGCTTATCGTCAACGAGATCGTCGTCATGAAGGAATCGTCGCATCCGAACGTTGTCAACTTCCTCGATGCCTTCCTCATCAAGGGCAACGAGCTCTGGGTCGTCATGGAGTTCATGGAGGGCGGCGCGTTGACCGACATCATCGAGAACAATAAGCTGGCCGAGGACCAAATCGCGAGCATCTGTCTCGAGGTGCGTGCCGCGTCTGTTTGACCGGTGCTCGTGCGGCCGAAGCTGACGCCCTTAGACTTCCGTCGGCTCCTACAGACGTGCATGGGCCTGAACCACCTCCACCAGCGGTCGATCATTCACCGCGACATAAAGAGCGACAACGTCCTCCTCAACAGCGCCGGCGAGGTCAAAATCAGTGCGTCGAGCTTGCGGGTGCTGTCGGCAGACGATGGGCGCGACGCATACTGAACCGCTTACGCCCCCCCCCCTTGCAGCCGATTTTGGGTTCTGTGCAAAGCTTTCAGCCGACAAGTCGAAGCGAGCGACGATGGTCGGCACGCCCTACTGGATGGCGCCCGAGGTCGTCAAGCAGAAGGAGTATGGGCCCAAGGTCGACATCTGGTCGCTCGGCATCATGGCGATCGAGATGATCGAGAACGAGCCGCCCTACCTCGACGAGGAGCCGCTCAAGGCCCTCTACCTGATCGCGACCAACGGCACGCCATCGCTCAAAAACCCCGAGAGCCTGAGCGAGGCCCTCAAGAGCTTCCTCGCCATCTGTCTCTGCGTCGACGTCCGCTCGCGGGCGACCGCGGCCGAGCTGCTCGACGTACGTCGTCGACCTGTCATCGGATCAACCTCGCCCAATGCGAGCCTCCTAGCTGACCCCTGCTTTGTACTCTTTCCAGCACGAGTTCCTCGCTACTGCCTGCGACCACTCTGGCCTCGCGCCCCTTTTGCAGTTTAAGAGGGACTGAGGACGAAGCATCTCGCTCTTCTTGATCATCTGCTTGCCGTCCTTCGAGCCCCATCGAGAGCTCTTCTCCTCGCCGTACTCCTCCCAGCATCCTCCCGTTGCCGTCCGCCCTTGTACCACTAGGTCTTGCTGCCGCCTCCATCTCTGCTTCTCTCCTTCCTCCCCGTTACGCGCTCTCTGCTGGACCATGAGATATCACGACCGATGCCGACTAGTCGCGCAGACTCGTAAGACGCGAGTACAAACGCTGGGCGTCCGAGAAGCGCGAGTGGCGGAGGGCAAAGCCGGCGAGCTCCATTGAGACGTCTTCGCCGGCCTGCAGGACACCGTCGTCGAGCAGACTGATCGCAAAGAGCGAGAGCTGTGGACCGGGAAAGGGGACGATCAGCCTGCAGTCAACGCTAAAAGCTGAGCGCGCACGTACGATGCGGACCCGTCGTGCCAGCTCCTGATCCTGCTCGGGCGCGGTAGCAGACCTTTCGACGTCTGCGACCCAGCGCGCGACATAGACGCCAAGGACCTCCTGCTTGAGCAGCAGCCGCAACAGCTCGGGCTGGTCATAGTCTGCGCCCTTCAGCAGCCGGGCCAGCATGTCGAGACCCGGAAGGCCGATGTCCATGTCGGCGAGGGCGGAGATGTACGCGCCCAGATCGATACCTTCGGGTGGGTCATGCGGGCCGCTGAAGAGCGCCCTCAGGACGCCGAGTGCGACGTCGACATCGTGCCGGATCAGGTTGGCTAAGTCGCTCGGGAGGAGTAAGCCAGGTAGAAGATGACTGATGGAAGGAAGCGCTGCCAACAGGAACTGCTGACGCGAACGCCCGTCAGCGATGCGCACCCGCTGGCACGAAGACGAGGCACGCACTGATCGCTCGCCGGGGCGGATCCCTTCCTCCTTCGCTTTGGATAGACATCTAACGATATCCTCCAGCGCAGTAGGGGTAGACGGAGGGCTGCAGAGTGGAATAACGTCATAGTCAGCGTCGCTGTTGAAGAGGAAGCGAAGGGTGCGACGTACCTGCTAGGGGCGTCGACCGAAAGGACGGGGCAACTGGCTCCGCTGGGGAAGGACGCGCCCGTCGGTAAGGAGAAGGGAATGAGATCTTTGACCGTGAAGGCCGCTAGCTGTGGCTAGGTAGAAGGCCGGTCAGGATCGACACCAGGAGAGAGATGACGAGCCCGCGCAGCCGCCCAGCTGACGCACGAGGTGCCCGAGCCCGCACAGGATGTAGAGCACGGCGGCGTTGAGGGCCTCAGAGTCGGCCCGAAGCGACTTTCAGACAGAAAGAACAGCTCTCGTCAGTAGACATCAGGGAGCGGCGAGGGGGAAAGCGTGTGCTGACCCATTTGGTCCGGACGAGGGCAGCCTCGTAGGTCGACCGGAACGGATCGAGATGCAACGGATACTCGGCGTAGCTGCTGGAGATCGCGAAGAGCCCGACGAGTCGCTGCCGCTCCTGAAACCGATTCGACGGTAAGTCAAGGCATGAGCTCCGTCGCGGCAGAGCTAGAGGCTCAGATGCAGTGCTGGTCGACTGACCGTGCTGGTCGAGCTCGCGAGGAGAGGAAGGACGACCTCGAGGGCGAGGGCGAAGGAGCTCCGATGGGTCCGCTCTGCGAGACTACGCAGCTCAATCGCAGCCGTTCCAAGGGTTCCATCGGTGCTCAGGATCTCGGTGACGAGGTAGCGTAGATCGGTCGGTAGCTCTACCATGCGGCTGGGTGCCAGAGAGCTGGGCCGTTCGTCTCGCTGACGGTGACGTTGTACTCTGAGCTGAAGCGGGAGCTCTTCGCCGGCCTGGGGAGGCGGTCGATGACTGGCTGTTTCGAGGGATGGCCGGGATTTGTTCTTCCTGCCGACAGCTGACTGGCTTCGAATGATGCACTTCAGACGATGGGATGGTTTGAGATGGGTGGTCGAAGGACAGGTCAACGAGAGCTCGCCGAGCCGTCGGAGCAAGCCGGACTCCGACGCCCTTTGCGCCGCTTTCGCTGACGCATGACGCACGCTGCTGCTTCCGCCAGCGCTCGCCTCTGTCGACCCTCAATCTCCTGAAGATGCTGCAGCCTGTTCGCAAGACGAGTAGAGCGGAAAACAAGCGAGACTCATGAATGTGTCGCATCGTCGGCATCGTCGTCGGTCGCTCCACGGCCCCCTTTGGGACGGTACTGCTCAGGGCGAGCTGGTCGCCGAGCCCCACTGGACCCGGTCGGCCTTGAGCTCGGCGTGGCCGATCTACCAGGCAAGAGACGTGCTCATTAGCATGGCGGCAATATAGCGATTGGAGCGGAGGGTGGAAGGCAAGACCGACCTTCTCGAGCTTGCCGTCAAAGACGCCGGCGCGGTATTGTGAGACGATCCGCTCGAGGAGCTCCGACGTCGAGATGCCCGGCGTGCGGCGCGTCGGGAGGAAGCGGCCTGTAGCAAGAAGGGGGGAAAAGCTGACTGTCAGCGCTAGAACGCTGCAAGACCTCGTCGTCGATCGGCCCGGCCACTGACCCTGCTTCTTGACAAAGTCATAGACGTCCTCCTTGCCGGCACTCGTGTACGGCTCCTCGTCGTGGGCGACGTAGTCGATCTCGTACCGGTCGATGAACTCCTGCGTGATCTCCCACGGCGCGTCCGGCACGACCTCGTCGACCCAACGGCAGTGCTTGACCGACGCGCAGCGCTCGGCATGCGTCATAGCCGGGAGTGACTTGTGCGCCCGACAGAGCTCGTCAGAGCAGACGCCGATCAAGAGGTGGACCGAGGGGAAGGAGAGCTTGGCCTGCCGCATCTGCAACGCGTGACTGGCGGATGAGAAGGGGGAGTTCAAGATAAGCGGAGGGCGGTTCGGCGGTCAGTCGGTGTTCCTCTGCGTGATGCCGCCCTTGTGATGAAAGCGCACCCAAAGTGGCACAGATCGTAGACGCCTGTCGGAAGCCGGCGTTTCTGGAGAGATCAGCTCGCATCTTTGACGTGAGGGCCATCTGAGCTGATCTGTCGCTCACCGTCGGCATAGATGCGGACCGGCCGATCGGTCGCAGGCGGGTTGACCTTGAAGTTGCGCTCCGGCCAACCCACCTCTGACTCACCATCGAGCGCTCTCTGAACGAAGGCCCGGATGTCCTCCTCGGGCAGCTCGATGATGGGAGTGGCCGCGACGACAGGAGCGTGGGCATCCTTCGGCTGCGAGCCCTGCGCCTCGTCGGCGTCGGGAGCGACAACCTCAGACAGAGACGAGCTCGTCCGGTGCGCAGATGACGGCACGGGGGCATCGTAACCGGTCGTCGAGGCTCCGGAAGACTCTGAGAGAGTGACGACGCCGTTCTTGAGCTCGTCAGCGAGTGATGATGGCAAGCAGGGGTAGCTGGGCCGGCAGGAGCACGCACCGACGTCGCCGTCGTACAGCGAAGACTCGCGAGCGATAGCTTCGCCGCTCATGCCCACCGCCGAGGCCTTGGTAGAGCGGAAGTGGGTCGCCCGCGGGGGAGCATCGCTGACGTGGCTCGAGGACGGAGTAGGCGGCTCCGTCGACTCATCATTGTCTGCAGGAGTGGGTGCAGATCGAGCAGGCGGAGAAGGTCTGAGCTCGGTCGCAGCTCGACGACGCCTCGCGGAGCGGCGGCTTGAGAGTCAAGATGAGGGACCGACCTTCCTCGCTGGCGTCCCTGGACGAAGGTTGGCTCTGATCCGGCCCGCGTCGCCAGCGTTGCTTGGTCGGGCCTTGGTTCGAGGTCATCTTGCTGGACGAGAGGAGAGTGGGGGTGTGCGCTGAAAGGGGCGGGTAGGCTGCTCGGGCTGGAGTTTGGGCGTCTCTTGGCTGACGCTACTGACGGTTGCGGCAGGCTGACTGGGGCTGAGGGTAAATGTGCTGCAAAGAGGTCGGCTGAGGGTCGGCCAAAGGTCGGAGGGGCGTGATGACGGTTCGGGGGCTCGCAGAGCAAGGGGGAAGGCCAGCCAGCTCGCGTCCCTGGCGGCGGGCGACCCAAGCGGCCGTGACGTCGGCGGTCTGCAGCTGGGCGTGCGCTCCGGCTCGGACCCGCAGCGGGCCACTT
>Ga0308160_10008430_pt1 | contig 10047 bp, 5 predicted proteins | sample PhyFR1_FD_201036 | JGI IMG/M metagenome (GOLD analysis project Ga0308160, IMG submission 201036) | Phyllosphere microbial communities from UC Gill Tract Community Farm, Albany, California, United States - DLSLF.R1 | ecosystem: Host-associated > Plants > Phyllosphere > Unclassified | place: USA...
GCGCGATTGCCGGCCTGTGCCTGACCACCGAAGCCAACCTGGGCGATGGGATTTTCCCGGCGGTGGATTTTCTCGCCCAGGGCGGGCGCCTGGGCATTGGCTCCGACAGCCATGTATCGCTGAGTGTGGTAGAGGAATTGCGCTGGCTCGAATACGGCCAGCGCCTGCGCGATCAACGGCGCAACCGTTTGTATCGTAACGATCAACCGATGGTCGGGCGGACGCTGTTCGATGCGGCGCTGGATGGCGGCGCGCGGGCACTAGGGCAGCCGATTGGTCGGTTGGAAGTGGGTAAACGCGCGGATTGGATTGTGCTGGACGGTAACGATCCATACCTGGCAACGGCCAGCGAGGATGGGATTCTCAATCGCTGGCTGTTCGCCGGTGGCGATCGACAAGTGCGCGATGTCCTGGTGAACGGCAAGTGGGTGGTGCGCGATGGGCGCCATGCCGGCGAGGAAGAAAGCAACCGCGCGTTTACGCAGGTACTGAAGGATTTACTCGGTTAAACAGGTGGGAGGGGGCAAGCCCCCTCCCACCGTTTGATTTGCGTGATGCTGGGTTACTGCGACGTCTTGGCCATCTGCTTATCCGACGTACGCCAGATCAACCGCGTGGTGTCGTACCCCTGCTGCCGCGCCCTGCTCAGCAGGTCTTCGCGGGTATCGGCGCTCACCGTTGGCGTGCGCGATAGAATCCACATGTAGCGCCGGCTCGGGCTGCCGACGATGGCGGTCTTGTAGTCATCGCTGACGTACAGCACCCAGTAATCGCCCTTGGCGACGCCCGGCAACAGCGCGGTAAACCAGTTATTGAATTCCACCCAGAGCTTGTCCGTTTTACCAGGCACTTGCGGCGTCGCGGTGCCCTTGGCTTCTTCCCACTTCCATTCGGTCGTCAAGCAGCGGTTGAATACCGACATGTCGCCATCGGGCAGCAAGGTGTAACGGGCTTCGGACTGCGCACAATTGCGCTGGAAGTACATCGGCAGTCGGGCCAACTCATACCAGGTGCCCTGGTAACGCTTGAGGTTGACGCTACCGGCGGTCTTGGGTTGCAAATCATCGCCAGAATGGCTGGCGCAGCCCGCCAAAAACAGGCTGGCGCAAAGGAACACAACAAAACGCATCATTCTTCTTCTCCCGCAGGCTCTCGCCCCGGTTTACTTCAGGCCTTGCCCGGAAAACATCAGAACTTTGTCACCGGCATATTGAACGCTGATAAAGCTGGTTTTATCGCCCCACGTGCAACTGGACATACCCAGTGCGCCGGAGCAGTCGGTTGGCTTACCCAGCAACGACTCGACCTCAGCCTTGGGCATTCCGGCCGACAACTTCGCATAGTTCTCTTGATTGACCTTGCTGCAGGCGGCCAACAGCACGCAGAAAGTCAGCAGGGCAAGACGGCGTAACGACATGGAATAACTCCTGGAGGGACAAAGCAGCGTGGGTATCTGCCAGAAGCTTAGAAGGGAAAACAGGTGTCTGGTTCCCGAGGCGCAAAAACAAAAAAGCCCCGAAAACGCTGAAACGTTTCGGGGCTTCTTTAAGGGTGAACCGGCTCACATTTACGCCGATCACTTGTCACAACGGCTTACTTCTTGTGATAAGCCGTCACACGCTCAACTTCTTCCTTGGAACCCAGGAACACCGCCACCCGCTGGTGCAGGCCTTCAGGCTGGATGTCGAGGATGCGCTGGTGGCCGTCGGTGGACGCGCCGCCCGCCTGCTCAACCAGGAATGACATCGGGTTGGCTTCGTACATCAGGCGCAGCTTGCCCGGTTTGGACGGCTCGCGGCTGTCGCGCGGGTACATGAACAGGCCACCACGGGTGAGGATACGGTGCACGTCAGCCACCATCGCAGCTACCCAGCGCATGTTGAAGTTCTTCTTCAACGGGCCTTCTTCGCCTTCCATCAACTCGTTGACATAGCGCTTGACCGGTTCTTCCCAGTGGCGCTGGTTGGACATGTTGATCGCGAATTCCTGCGTAGAGGCAGGAATGGTGATGTCTTCGTGGGTCAGTACGAAGCTGCCCATTTCACGGTCCAGGGTGAAGCCTTTGACGCCGTCACCCAGGGTCAGCACCAGCATGGTCTGCGGGCCGTAGATCGCGTAGCCGGCAGCCACCTGCTCGGTACCCGGCTGCAGGAACGCCTTTTCGTTCAGGGCTTCGTTCTGGCTCAGGTATTCGTTCGGGCAACGCAGCACGGAGAAGATGGTGCCGACCGGTGCGTTGATGTCGATGTTGGACGAGCCGTCCAGCGGGTCGAATACCAGCAGGTAGGCGCCTTTGGGGTACTTGCCGGGGATCTGGTAGGCATTGTCCATTTCTTCGGACGCCATGCCGGCCAGGTGGCCACCCCATTCGTTGGCTTCGAGCAGGATCTCGTTGGAGAGTACGTCGAGCTTCTTCTGCACTTCGCCCTGCACGTTTTCGGTGATTTCCTTGCAAGCACGCGCCACCACTTCGATAAGGAAGCGCAGATCGGCAGGCGTGTTGTTGCTGCGGGTCTGCTCAATCAAATAGCGACTCAAGGTAACGCGGGACATGTAAGGCTCCGAAGAATGGGGGGCTTGAAAACCCGCGCAGTTTAACGCGAGTCGGGGCGTATTTCCTCCTATCAGAGGATTAAAACCCAATAGAGTTCATGGACTTTATTTAACGTGCCACCGGCGGCTTGCGCAGCAAACTGTAGGCCATGGCGCCCAGCGCGGCCACGCCGAGCAATAATACGGCCCAGAGCCCGAGCTTTTTCCAGTTCGGCCCACTCTCCACAGCCGCCGTAACCGCAGGCGGCGCAACCGCAACCTCCCCGGCTATTTTGGCTTGCCCCAGCGCCTTGAGACGCTCGAAGCTGTAGTCCGGGATAAGGGTCGACAGCGGCAGGTTCGCGGCCTTCACCGAAGCATTGCCCAGCGCCAGGCTGAACGGTGGCTCCCCTCGCGCCAGGAACACCAGTTGGGTGGTGCGCACGGCAAAACGCAGCGCCGGTGCTTCAGTGCCCAGGCCACCGCCGCGCTCGTCCACCTGCAGCTTGAGCTGGTTGACCACCTGGCCCGGTAACTGCAATTCATCCTGCACCACGTCCTGGCCGTTCTGGGCCAGGCGGTACAGCAAACCATTGCTCAAGGGCTGCCACGCTTGCCTGGCATCACTTCGCCCCGCCAACATCACCGGCGCGAGCGTGTTGGGCTGCTTCAGCTCAATACGCAAGCGTTCCACACTCAGCCCCGTGGGCAGTTGCCAACTGTATTCGCCGGCCTTGAGTCGCGTACCGGCCAAAGGCTGCGACCACACCAGCGGCAGCGGCAAGTTGCTGCTGGTAGCACTTGCCAGTTTGGCCGAGGTCAGCAGCGGCGCCGCCTGACCTTGCCACACCAGGCGCAGGTAACGCGCCGATTGCCCCGGCAGGCTGACGTCATGTTGCTCGACCCGTTCGTCGGCGAACGACAAGCGCGCCACTTGCCCATCGCCCCAGGATTCCCAGTGCTGCAGGTCATCACTGGCTTCAATGCTGAAACGCTGGAAACCGTCTTGCTCGCGGCTCCAGTCCAGGCTCAGTTGCTGCAACGGCGCCTTGATCGCGCTGGCGTCAAGCACCCAGCCGCGCAGCACCTGTTTGCCGGGTTTAGTGGCGGCGGATGGTTTGATTTCCACCAGCGTGCCCTCAGGGGTGGTTTTCATCACCACGCCGGGCAGGGTTTGGCGGGTGTCGGCAGCGTAAAGCGGGAACCACTTCACGTCGACGACGTGGCGGCTTTCCGTGCGCTGGGAGGCCTGTCGCGACAGCGCATACGCCTGGGGCTCACCGGCGGCGTTGAATACGCGCACATCACTGAGGTCCGCCTGACGCGCATTCAATTGCACGGCCAACGGCAACTCAAGGCGATACCACGGGCCGTTACCACTGACGCTCAACGGTACCTGGCTAGCGAAATCCGTCGGGGCTTCCTGGGCCCAGGCCGACAACACCGCACTCATGCCGACCACGGCGACGCTCAACTTACCGATCAAGAGGATGCTCCTTGAGTTTGCAGCACAGGTTCGACACGCTTGGGCGGCAGCGGCGCGAAGTAGCCCACCACCAGCAACAGCCCGCCCACGCCGATAAACGACACGATTCGCGCCAAGCCGCCACGGTTGCTCAGCTCGACAAAAAACAACTTGGCAACCACCACGGCAATCAACGCCGCGCCGATCAGCCACACCTCGCGCCGATGACGCAGGTGGCCACCGATCATCAGGCCGAGGGCGATCAGGGTCCAGACAATCGACAGGCCGGCCTGCACCAACATCGATTCGAGCAACGCGTCCAACTGGAAGGGGACGGCGCCCCAATGGTGGGCGGTGCGCATCACCAGCGCGGTGAAGAACGCAAACAGTGAAAGCCCCGCAACGCCCTGGGCGAGCAACTCGGCCCGTGGTCCGCGTTGCGGCGCCACACTGCGCGACCACACGTACACCCCCAGCAAGGCGAACAACAGGCCCAGGTCCAGCGGGTTAAGCAATGGCACATAGGGCAACGGGTTGGCCGTGCCGTCGCTGAAGCTGTTCGCCAGCCAGAACCAACCGAGCATCAACACGGCCAACGGCAGTGCCGCAAGCACGCGATATTCCCGTGGATACGCCGACACCGGCCACGGCCAGTTGCGCGGCGCGGCGGCCAGCACTAGGTAGAGGCTTGGCAGGATCGCCCAGCCCAACCAGCGCCAGGCGTTGTATTCGGCGGAAAAGCGCAGCAAGCCGTAGCGCAATTCCAGCGCCAGCATGCCGATCAGCATCCAGCAGCCCAACACATGGGCGATGCTCAGCGCCCTGCCCGGCGCCACCGCCGCCAAGCGCCGCAGCGAGACAAAATGCACCACAAACACCGCCAGCCACGCCAACCAACCGTACTGCGCCGCCGGGTGGTAATAGGTGTGCGCCGAGGCCAGCAGCACAATGCCCGCCGCCGGCATCAACAGGGTGCAGAGCCTACCCAGCGACACCCAGCGCAGGCGTGTCGCCAGCAGCGTCCAGATCGCCACGCTGACGGCCGCGATCCCGAGCAGGAAGGCGCCCTGCAACTCGTCGGGAACAAAACGCAGCACTTCGCCGGTCAGCGCCATCGTCCACCAGGCCGCGCCCCACACCAGCAACACATCGGATAGGCGTTGCAGTTGCAACTGAGCAAACACCGGCGCATGTGGTTCGCGCTGCAAGCGCCAGGCACCGATCAGAGCGGCCAGGCCGAGTACCATCGGCGTCCAGAAGCCGCTGTGAGCCAAGGGGCGCAGACCTTCGCTCGTCAACGGCCCCAGCAAGTCCGGCACCGCCAGCAGGAAGGAGCCACCACCGATCAGTTGCAGCAGCAAACCAAATACAAAACTCACGCGCTGTTGCAGGTACAGGCTCAGCCAGATGATCAACAAACCACTGGCCGCCCAGACGCCACTGGCGCTTTCCCACGGCAGCACGAACAGCACGGCGAGGTTGATCAACACCAGGCCGGCCAGCAACACCACCGAAAGGCCACGCAACAGACGCACATCACTGCGCACCATGTCGTCGCGCGCCGCCAGCAGCATGCCGCCGATCAAAGCCAGGCCGATCAGCGAGGCGGTGAGCAAACCACTCCAACCGGCATTGAACACCGCCTCGCCCTCACCGCCCTGCAATCGCAGCAGAAACAACGCGCCACCCAGCAACTGCACGGCGAACGCGGTAAACAGGAAGGTGCGCGAGCCAATGCGCAGGCCAACAAGCAGCGTCACCAAGCCGGCGATGGCCCAGCTGACAGCGGTGCCTTGGGTCAGCAGCAGCAACGGCGCCAGCAGGTACAAAAAGCCCAGGCCCAGGCTCGCCAGTACCGGCAGGCCACGGCGCTCCCAGGCCGCCGCCTGCTCGCTCGGCGCCTGGCGCAACTGAAGGAAGCTGAACAACAACGCCGCGCCCAGCAGCAACGCACCCAGCGGCGCGCCGTCGAGCAAGGTGTGCTCGCCGATACGCAGTTCGCTGAGGAACGCCAGCGCCGAGCCCAGTTGCAGCAGCAACCCAAAGGCCCGCGCCAACGGTCGTTGCTGACGCAGCCCCAGCCAGAAGATCCCCGCGCCTTCCACCGCCCAGGCCGCAGCGGTCCAGCGCGCATCGAGACCCAGCGCAATCGCCAGGCTGGCAAAGATCACACCCAACGCCAGGCAGGTTTCGGCCAGTAGCAAGGCCCGCCCACCGCTCAACACACGCGCCAGGCCCATATAGATAATGCCCAGGCCGAGTGCGCTGAACGCTGCGGCGAACTCCAGGTGTTGTACCAACGCGAACTGCAAACCAAAGCCCACCAGTGGCGGGCCGAACAGCATGCTGCCGTCGACATAATCGCCTTTGGCCGCCGACCAGCGCAGCAACGCCTCACGCCCCTCTGGCGCCTCGCCCATTTCCTGCAACTTGCGCCGGGCGAACAACAGGCCGATGGCCAGGTACATCAGGAAAAACAGCATCAGGAACGGCTCGGTGCTCCACAGCAGTTCCGGCGTGTAGGAACGCATGCCCCAGGCGAAGCCGATGCCGAAGGTGCCGACAAAGCCGATCAGGTTGAGCAAGCGCCAGGCCTTGAACCAGGCAATAGCGAGGATGCCGGTATTGAGCAGGGCGAAATAGCTGAACAGCGCCACATGGTTACCGGCGCCGGTGGATGTGAGAATCGGTGCCGCAAAACCCCCGAGCGCCGCCGCGCAGGCCAACCCCAGCGCGTCCTGGGTGATCGCCAGGATCGCCGAGAACACCGTGACCGCCACCAGCATGCCCAGGGCCGCACCAGGATCAATCAGCGGGTGCAGGCGCATCGCCGCAAATACTGTGAGGTACAACACCGCGATACCGGTGCCTTGCAGCATCAAGCCGTAGTTGCTGTTACGCAGCCGCAACCACCAGCCCAGGCCCAACAGGCCGAGTGCGGCAGCGGCCACGCCGGCGTAACGCAGTTCGATCGGCACCACCATGCCTTCAGTGGCATAGCGCAACAGGAACGCCAGGCCGAGGAACAACAGCACCACCCCGACCCGCAGCACGGTGTTGCCCCCAAACAGCCAATTGCGCGCGCCGCCAATGGCGCGCTCGATCAGGTTGGGGCCGCGCGGCGCGACCGGTTCTTGAGGTGGACGTGGCGTCGGCGCAGGCGCCCAGACATCATCCGGCAACGGTTGGCTCGGTTCGGCGACCCTGGCGGCAGGCGCCAATTCGGCAGGCAGTTCCCACACCAGCTCGGGTGCCTTGGCGACAGGTGTCGGTTCAGGAGCAGGCGCTTCAAAAATGACGGTGCTCGACGGCGTGGGCACTTCGAGTTGCCGCAGGCGTTCACCCAGGGCGATCAGCGCCTTTTGCGTGGTTTCCAACTGACGTGCCTGCTGCTGCGCCTGGGTCGCCAGCTTCGACAGGCGAATCGCCTGGCCGATGCCCAACCCCAGCAGCGCACCGATGCCCGCATCATAGAACGACTCATCGAGCGTCCAGCCGAGCACCAGGCCAATCAGCATGAAAATCCATTGCATGGTCGATATTCCCTAAGCAAACCGGCGCTCAGTATATCGACGTGAACCCAATGTGGGAGGGGGCTTGCTCCCGATAGCAGGGTACCAGTCCACATATCTGCAAACTGACACTCCGCTATCGGGAGCAAGCCCCCTCCCACATTTGGATCTGCGCGGTTTAGTCGAGCGCTTTCCAGATCTCGGTAGCGTATTCGCGGATCGTGCGGTCCGAAGAGAACCAGCCCATCCGCGCCGTATTGAGCACCGCCGAACGCCACCACGCCTTGGAATCGTGCCAATGCGCTTCGACCTTGGCCTGGGCGTCCCAGTAGGAGTCGAAGTCGGCGCAGACCAGGAAGCGGTCATAGTCGATCAGCCCGTCGATCAAGCCCACGTAGCGGCCCGGATCATCCGGCGAAAACACCCCGCCACGGATCGCTTGCAGCACATCGTTGAGGCGATGCGAGGCGGCGATGTCCGGCCCGGCATTGAATTCGCCGGCATGCTTGCGCGCCTCGACCTGCTGGGCACTGAGGCCGAAGATAAACATGTGCTCGGCGCCCACGCGCTCGTGCATCTCCACGTTGGCACCGTCCATGGTGCCGATGGTCAGCGCGCCGTTGAGGCCGAATTTCATGTTGCTGGTGCCCGACGCCTCGAAACCGGCCGTGGATATCTGCTCCGACAAGTCCGCCGCCGGAATGATGCTTTCCGCGAGGCTCACGTTGTAGTTGGGCAGGAACACCACTTTGAGCAAGCCGCGCACGGTCGGGTCGTTGTTGACGGTGCGGGCGATGTCGTTGGTCAGCTTGATGATCAGCTTGGCCTGGTGATAACTGGCCGCCGCCTTGCCCGCGAAGATCTTCACCCGTGGCACCCAGTCGGTGCCCGGCTCGGCACGGATCGCCTGGTACAGCGCCACGGTGTGCAGCAGGTTGAGCAGTTGACGCTTGTATTCGTGGATCCGTTTGACCTGCACATCGAACATCGCTGCCGGGTTCACCGAAATGCCCAGGCGCTCATGGATGATATCGGCCAATGCACGCTTACTGTGCAGGCGCTGGTCAGCGAAGGCCTTGCGGAACGCCTGCTTCTCGGCAAAGGTTTCCAGCTCGCCCAGCCGGGTTTCGATGTTGTCGAGGATATCCGGCCCCAGGGCATCCACCAGCATGGCGGTGAGTTTGGGGTTGGCCTGGTACAGCCAGCGGCGGAAGGTGATGCCGTTGGTTTTGTTGTTGATGCGCTCCGGGTAGAGTTTGTGCAGTTCTGAAAACACCGTGCTGCGCATCAATTGGGTGTGCAGGCCGGATACACCGTTAACGCTGTGGGAGCCGAGGAACGCCAGGTTACCCATGCGCACGCGGCGGCCGTTGTCCTCTTCGATCAGCGATACGGCGCGCAGGACGTCGAAGTCGTGAATGCCCTTGGCCCGCAGCGAGTCAATGTGCTGGGCGTTGATCAGGTAAATGATCTGCATATGCCGGGGCAGCATGCGCTCCATCAAGCCTACCGGCCAGGTTTCCAATGCTTCGGGTAGCAGCGTGTGGTTGGTGTAGGAAAGCGTTTCGACGGTGACGTCCCACGCGGCTTCCCAGGGAATGTCATGCAGGTCGACCAGTTGCCGCATCAACTCGGCCACGGCGATGGACGGGTGGGTGTCGTTGAGTTGGATTGCTGCGTGTTCGCCCAGGCTGAGCACCGAGCCATGCATGTTCTTGTGACGGCGCAGCAGGTCTTGCAGGGAGGCGGAAACGAAGAAATATTCCTGGCGCAGGCGCAGTTCCTGCCCCGCTTCGGTGCTGTCGGCCGGGTAAAGCACGCGGGAGATGCTTTCGGCGCGGGCCACTTCCGCCACGGCGCCCAGGTGGTCACCGGCGTTGAAGCGCTCCAGGTGCAAGTCTTCCACCGCCCGTGCCCGCCACAGGCGCAGGGTGTTGACGCTGGCGCCACGCCAGCCGACCACCGGGGTGTCGTAGGCCACGGCACGTACGGTTTCGTTGGGCGACCACACCTGGATCATCTTGCCGGAGGCGTCCGCCACGGTTTCGACGCTGCCGCCAAAGCCGATCGGGTAAATCACCTCGGCGCGCTCGAATTCCCACGGGTTGCCGAAATCCAGCCAGCGTTCGGTTTGCTCCTGTTGCCAGCCATCGACAATCGCCTGGCGGAACAAGCCATGTTCATACCGAATGCCATAGCCGTGGCCGGCAATGCCCAGGGTCGACATGCTTTCCATAAAGCACGCCGCCAGGCGGCCCAGACCACCGTTGCCCAGCGCCGCGTCGGGCTCCAGCAGGCGGATGCGTTCCAGGTCGACGCCCAGCTCCGCCAGCGCATCGCGAGCGATCTCCAACACCCCCAGATTACTCAGGCTGTCGTAGAGCAAGCGGCCGATCAGGAATTCCAGGGACAGGTAATAGACCCGCTTCTGACCTTTGCGGTAAATCCGCCGGGTATGGTCCATCCAGTGGTCGACCATCTGGTCGCGGGCGGCCAGGGCAATGGCTTCGAACCAGTCATGGTCGAAGGCGTGATCCG
>Ga0308160_10008431_pt1 | contig 10046 bp, 9 predicted proteins | sample PhyFR1_FD_201036 | JGI IMG/M metagenome (GOLD analysis project Ga0308160, IMG submission 201036) | Phyllosphere microbial communities from UC Gill Tract Community Farm, Albany, California, United States - DLSLF.R1 | ecosystem: Host-associated > Plants > Phyllosphere > Unclassified | place: USA...
GCTCGGCCAGCTGGCGCGCCGACAGGTTCACGGCGATGCGCAGCGGCCCCAGCCCGCTGCGTTGCCACTGCCGGTTCTGGCGGCACGCCGTCTGCAGCACCCAGGCGCCGATCGGCACGATCAGGCCGGTCTCTTCGGCCAGGCCGATGAAACGCTCCGGCCGAATCGTGCCCAGCAAGGGGTGGCGCCAGCGGATCAGCGCCTCGGTGCCCACGACCCGACCGGTGGCCAGGTCGACCTGCGGCTGAAAATCCAGCGTGAACTGCTGCTCGTGCAGGGCGCGCCGCAGCGCGCTTTCCAGCGCCAGCCGGTCGAATGCCTGTGCATTCATGTGCGGCGCATAGAACTGGACGCCATTGCGGCCGTCCGACTTGGCGCGGTACATCGCGATTTCGGCATGCTTGACCAGCGTATCGGCGTCGGCCCCGTCGGCCGGCCAGGCTGCCACGCCGGCGCTGCAGCCGAGCACCAGGTTCTGGTCGCCGAGTTGCAGTGGTTCGGCCACCGCGTCGCGCACCTGCTTGACGCGCGTGGCGGCCTGGCCTTCGTCGCCGCAGCCACACAGCACCAGCACGAAGTCGTCGCCGCCGACACGGGCCGCCGTGTCGAGCGGGGGCAGCGTACGCCTGATGCGCGTGGCCAGCAGGCGCAGCGCTGCATCACCGGCAGCGCGCCCCAGCGTATCGTTGATCAGCTTGAAATGGTCGACGTCGAGCAGCACGACCCACACCGGCGCTCTGGTGGTGGCAGCGGCAGCCGCAATCGCACGCTCGATGCGGTCGGCCAGCAGCGCGCGGTTGGCCAGGCCCGTGAGCGTATCGTAACGGGCATGGCGCTCGAGTTCGGCCTCGTAACGCCTGGCGGTGGTGACATCGTAGACGGTGACGACGAAATGGCCGACCTTGCCGTCGGCACGGCGCACGGGCGCGATATAGACATCGGTGATCAGTTCGGCGCCGTCGCGCGCGTGTATCGTCACGAGGGCGTTTTCCTCGCGCTGCTGGCGCAGCGACGCGCACAGCACCTGCACCGACGGCTGCTCGATGTCCGACCCGAGCAGGAGCGCGAGCGGCTGGCCGGCCAGTTCCTGTGGCGCATAGCCGAAGGTGCGCTCGCAGGCCGGATTGGCGTAGCCGATCGGGTAACCGGGTGCACGCGCATTGACCAGCAGGATCGGATTGGCGCTGGACGCCATCGCCCGCTCGTACACGCGCAGCGAGCCGGTCGCTCGCTCGAGCGCGGCGGTGCGCTGCCTGACCAGCGCTTCGATGCGGCGCGTGCGCGCCACGCGCTGCTGCACGAGCGTGGCGGTCGCGACGCTCAGGATCAGGCCCAGCACCAGCGTCACCAGCTCGCCCGCGTGACGCCCGAACGCCCCGGACTGCGCCTCGACCACGACCTGCCAGTGGCTGCCGGCGATGTCGACGGTTTCGACATGGCGCAGCGTTCCGCCGCCGTCTAGACCGGAAAGCCAGCCGCCGGCGCGCGCGGCGGAGCCATGGCGGTAGGCCGTCACGATCTGGCCATCGACGTCCGGCCCCTGCAGCGCCAACCCCACGGCATCGTCATCCAGCAGGCGTACCGCATGCAGGGTACCGCCCACCAGCAGCGCGACATCGATCACGACCTCGGTGTGGCCTATCACGGCAGCGCGCCGCGCAAACACGTCCGCGGGGCGCTCGTTGCCCCGGTAGACCGGCACGGTGATCAGGATGCCGCGGCGCCCACCGCCGCCCTGCAGCAGCGTGACGAGGGGGCTGGCGACCGGCTCGCCCGTATCGATCGCCGTCTGGCTGACACGGCGCAGCGGCGGCTGCGACCAGACGTCACTGCCGAACGCGATCGCGTTGCCGAGGATGGGCGTCACGTAATCGTTGACCAGATAAAGGGGGCGCTCGCCGGCGCGCACCAGCCCCGCAGCGCTACCAGCAGCGCCACCCGCAGCACCACCCGCCGCGCGCTCACGGATCTGGAAGTCTGGCCAGAAGGCCCGGCGTTCGGCTTCGAATGCCGGGCGCTCGGCAGCGCTGACGAAGCGCTGGAACACGATCGCCTTCAGGTAACCGTGGTTCGCCACCAGCGGCAGCGCAAACGCATCGAACTCCTCACGCGAGATATGGTGCGACGCGCGGAAGAACAGATTGACGGCGCGCGCCGCATCGACGGCCTTGGAAAAGGCCTGCGTGACCGCGGCCACGCGCACGCCGGCGCGCTGCGCGAATTCGGCGTTGGCGCGCTCGGTCTCCAGCGTGCGCACGACGCCGCACAGCGCCGCGGTCAGCATCAGTCCGAGCAGACAGGTGACCACCGCCGCCTTCGACAGGCCGCGTCCGAAACCCAACGAGCGGCGGGCGGATACGCTGTACATACGCCAGATGCTAGCGCAGAACGACACGCGCGGGCGCAGCGTTGACAGGGCGTTGTTGCACAAGAATCTGCCGTGCGATGATGTGTTTTGACAACGCTTGCATTATCATCTCGCGCATGTCGTCCGAACCCCAAGCCCCTGCCCCATCCTTGCCGCCCGATGCGCCGCCCCAACGCGTGCTGCGTCAATTCCGTATCGTCTTCAATGCGGTCAAGACCCATTTTCGCCAGCTCGAACACGAATCCGGGCTGGGCGGCGCGCAGGTCTGGGCGCTGTCGGTGATCGATAGCCAGCCCGGCATCGGCGCAACCAGCCTCAGCCGCGCGCTCGACATTCACCAGTCCACTGCCAGCAATCTGGTACGCGGCCTGGTCGAGCGCGGCTATGTGAGTGCAGCGCGCGAAGGCACGGACCGGCGCAGCGTTGCCCTGCGCGTGCTGCCGGCTGGCCAGGAGGTGCTGCGGCGCGCTCCGGCGCCCCTTGCCGGCGTGCTGCCCAATGCCCTGGCCACGATCGATGAATCGACGCTGCTGCGGCTCGAACAGGACTTGGGCACATTGATCGCGCAACTCGATGCCGATGAAGCGGCGGGCAAGATTCCGCTCGGGCAGTCATAACAGGAACGATCGCGAGACACCGGAAAAAAAAGCCCCCCGACGAATGCGGGGGACGAAAAGAAGCGGCGCTGACCGCCTCTTTGCTGATCGGGGCAAGGTGGCCGAACGACCCACTTGCCACGTCCCTATATTGCCCCAAAAGTATAATCAAGGCAACCTTATTTGTGCCAATGGACACGCGAGGGCGCCGCACACCGAACACGACAGGAACAGGTATGGAAATAGCAGGCTGGTTGCAGGCAGGTGGATGGGGATTGTTGGCAGGCGGCGCGCTGATGCTGGGCGCCGGAATCGGCGTGCGCTATACCGTGCCCAAACGCCTGGTCGCGGCCGTCATGGCATTTGGCAGCGGCGTGCTGATTTCGGCGCTGTCGTTCGAGTTGATGGACGAAGCGCTCGAGACCGGTGGCCTTGCCTCGACGGCAGCCGGCTTCGTCGTCGGCGCCGGCATCTATACGGGTGCCAACTGGCTGCTGGCGCGCAAGGGGGCCAAGCACCGCAAACGCTCCACACCGCAGGAGGGCGCCGATCCCAAGGCCAAGGCCAGCGGCACGGCCATTGCCATCGGCGCCCTGCTGGATGGGATTCCCGAGTCGATCGTCATCGGCCTGTCGCTGCTGGGCGGCCAGGGCGTGAGCGTGGCGATGGTGGCGGCGGTGTTCCTGTCGAACCTGCCGGAAGGGTTGTCCAGCGCCGCGGGCATGAAGCGCGCCGGCCATTCGACCGGGTACATCCTGGGCATCTGGGCAGCGATTGCCATCGCCTCGGGCCTGGCGGCAACGGCGGGCTTCACGCTGTTTCATCAGCTCCCGCCTGAAATGCTGGCGGCAACCACGGCGGTGGCGGCCGGGGGCGTGCTCGCGATGGTGGTCGACACGATGATCCCCGAGGCCTTCGACGAGACCCATGATTTTGCCGGCCTGATCGTCGCGGCAGGCTTTCTCGCTGCCTTTACGCTGAGTAAGTTTTCTTCCTGAACTTACCGTACATTACTGTTTATAATCACCCGTTCAAGCGACGCCCCCTCCCCGGCATCGCAACCCCTATTCCATCTTGAATATGCAACCCCAGTTTTCCGGCGGCACCTGGCGTGACGGCGCGGCGCCGCTCGCACTGCGCTATCTGTTCGCGCTGTTCCTGTTCGTCGTGGCGCTGGTCGCCCGCTTCATGCTGCTGGACATCCTGCCGGCGCGCGGCTTCCCGTTCCTGTCGTTTTTCCCTGCGGTACTGCTGGCGGCGTACCTGGCCGGCCTCGGGCCGGGCTTGCTGACCGCATTCCTGAGCACCTGGGCGGCCTGGGCGTTCTTCATGGGCCCGCGCCTGGCGCCGGCCGCCATGGCGCAGAGCGACCTGATCGCGCTGGTCTTTTTCGCCTCGATCCTGGTCGTCGACTGCCTCGTCATCGAACGCATGAACCTGGCCATGCGCAAGCTGCGCACCACCGGCACCCGCTTGCGTGAAAGCGAAGATGCGCTGGTGGCGCGCCAGGCCGAGCTGAGCGAAGCGAACCGGCAAAAAGACGTCTTCATCGCGATGCTGGCGCACGAGCTGCGCAATCCGCTGGCGCCGATCCTGTCGGCGGCCCAGCTGATCGCCATGCGCGCAGGCAACGACGAACCCTTGGCGCGCGCCGCGGCCATCATCACGCGCCAGGGGCTGCAACTGACCCGGCTGGTGGACGACCTGCTGGACGCATCGCGTATCCACTCGGCCAAGCTGACGCTGCAGGTCGCGCCGGCCGACCTGCGTGACGTGATCGCCAGCGCGCTGGAAACGAGCGCGCCGATGATCGAACAATCGGCCGCCAACTTCCAGCTGACACTGCCGCCGCACCCCATTCCGGTGGACGTCGACAGCACGCGCATCGCCCAGTGCGTGTCGAACCTGTTGCACAATGCCTTCAAGTTTTCGGCGAATCAGGGCGACATCCACCTCTGCATCAGCACCGGGACCGATGGCATGGCCCGGATCCGCGTCACCGATACGGGCCGCGGCATTTCGCCGGAGATGCTCCCCCGCCTGTTCGACATGTTCACGCAGGAGGGCCGCAGCGGCAACGATGGCAACAGTGGCCTGGGCATCGGCCTGGCGCTGACGCGCGACCTGGTCCTGCGCCACGGCGGCACGCTCACGGCGCACAGCGACGGCCATGGCCGGGGCGCATCGTTCGAAATCGCCTTGCCGATCAGCACCGAAGTGCACGCGACGGCCATCGCCGCGCCCTTGCCGGCAACGGCCCTAGCGCCCCGGCAGGCGCCGTCGGTGCTGGTCGTGGACGACAACGTCGATGCCGCCGAGCTGTTGCAGGCGCTGCTTGCACTGCACGGGTTCGATGTGCACATCGCCCATACCGGCGCCGCCGCGCTGGCTGCGCTGGCAGAGGATCGCTACCGCGTCTTGTTGCTCGATATCGGATTACCCGACATGTCCGGCTACGAGGTCGCCATCGCTGCACGTGCCCAGGGCTTGCTGGACGACACGACCTTCATTGTCGCGCTGACGGGCTGGAGCGATGCCGAGTCGCGCCAGCGCTCGGTGGATGCGGGGATCGATCATCACCTGAACAAACCGGTGCAGATGGAAGCGCTCTTGAACCTGTTCGATGCGCGGAGGCTGTCGACCAATCTTACAAGTGTGTGACACGAATTGCGGTAGATTGATTTAAGTACTTGTTGGTATTGAAGAATTTGAACAGGCACGGTCCGTGCTTATTGGATATCGCAACAGCAATGTTCGGAATTCGATGTCACGTACATGTTCATCCATCCTTTGATAGAACGGAGTGCTTTGTGAAACTGATCAAGAACCTGAGGAATGTCGCCCTTGCCGCCATGCTGTTTTCCGCTGGCGTGGCCAATGCAGCGCTGTACCAGTTCCAGCTGACCGGAGACTACGCAGCCAGCTGGCAATTGAATTCGACCGTCTTGCCCGATCTCGCCGATGACGGCGGAAGCTTCGTCCTGTGGGACATTGCCGGCAATTTCCCCGGCTCGGCTGAAGACCTCGTGGACATGGCCTTTTACAACGAGGCCATCGGTGGCGGCCTGGAGTTCTTCGACTTCTATGGCAATAACCTGCTGTTGAGCGCCGAGGGCTTCCAGCTCTACACGGGTTCGGAAGACAGCCCTACCTTCCGCCTGGGCACGTTTGCACTGACCGAGTACCTGGGCAGTGGCAGATACTCGCTGACCGTCACGGATCTGGATGCATCGCCTGAACCACCCGTCGACGTGCCGGAACCAGCGAGTGCTGCGCTGCTGCTCGGCGGCCTGGGCGTCCTGCTCGCATCGCGCAAGCGGCGCCAGACCAGGTAAGCATCGTACGACCGGCAAGGCTGCGCTGGACCAGCCTTGCTATCTTTTCGGCGCCGGCGGCGCAGCCACCGCACCCTGCGTGCGCAGATACGCCACGATCTCGGCCGCCTGCTTCTCGCTCATGAAGCTGAGAAAGCGCATCTTGTTACCCGGGACGACCTTTTCGCTGTCGCGAATGAACGCGACCAGCTTCTGCTCGTTCCAGACGAAGCCTGCCTGCTTCAACGCCGGCGAGTAGGCATACGCAGGGGCGCTGCCCGCCTTGCGGCCCACGATCCCGTTCAATTGCGGCCCGAAGCCATTGCGGGCGCCCGCGCCAACCTCGTGACAGTTGGTACAGCGCGCGAACAGCCGGCGGCCGGCATCGACCTGGGCCTGAGCCGGTGCCGATACGGGTGCCGATGCGGGTGCCGCCAATGTCTCGGCCCCCGTTCCCAGCAACAACGCGACACCAATGATGAGCGCGCGCATGATCATTTCACCCGCTGCTTCTCGAGCTTGCGCGCGAGCGTGCGGCGATGCATGCCCAGCCGGCGCGCCGCCTCGGAGATATTGAAATCGGTCTCGGCCAGCACCGCGTGGATGCGCTCCCACTCCAGCGTCTTGATCGACGTGGAGCGGTTGGTCACCTCGATTTCGGCGCTGCCGGCCACGTGCCCGAACGCCGCCTCGATATCGTCGGCGTCCGATGGCTTGGCCAGGTACTGGACGGCGCCCAGCTTGATCGCCTCGACCGCCGTGGCGATGCTGGCAAAGCCCGTCAGCACGACGATGAGCATGTCGGGATCGTGCTCGTGCAGCAGTTGCACGCAGGCCAGGCCCGAGGTCTGGCCCTTGAGCTTCAGGTCGACCACGGCGTAGCCGGGATTGTGCTGCGCCAGGATGGCAGCGGCTTCATCATGGCCGGTGGCGCCCAGCACGCGGTAACCGCGCCGCTCGAATGAGCGGCTCAGCGTGCGGGCGAAGGCTTCGTCGTCTTCGATAATGAGCAGCAGCGGCTCAGGGTTCGGCATCGTTCAGTTCCTCTTCCAGTTCAATGGCCGACATCGGCAGGCGCAGCATGACCACGGCGCCGCCCTCCGGCCGGTTGGTCGCCGTCACCGTGCCGCCCAGTTTGCGCACGACGTTCACGGCCAGGAACAACCCCAGACCACCGCCGGGTTTGCCCTTGGTGGACTGGTAGGGTTTGCCGAATTGCGCCAGCATGCTGGGCGCAAAGCCGGGACCACGGTCAAGCACGGACAGCACCAGCGTGCGCTCGTCGATGTGCGCATCGAAGCAGACCCAGTCGGGCGAGGCTTCCAGCGCGTTGTCGAGCAGGTTGTCGACCGTCTGGCGCAGCGCCGAGTCGCTCGCCACCGGCCAGTCGTCGGCGATGCGATTATTGTACGTGAAAGCGCGCACCGGGCGGCTGGCCTGCCAGCGTTCGACCAGGCCATCGAGAAAGCCCCGCACCGTCGTGCGTTCGGCCGATTCGCCGCGCGCTTCGCCGGCCGAGAGCAGGATGCCACTGACGATCGACTTGCAGCGCTTGAGCTGCGTCTGCATCTCGGTCAGTTCGCCCAGCAGCTCGGCGTCGTCACGAAACGCGGGCATGCGCTTCCAGTCGCCCAGGATCACCGACACGGTCGAGAGCGGCGTGCCCAGTTCATGCGCGGCGCCGCTGGCCAGCAAGCCCATGCGCACGATATGTTCTTCTTCGGTTGCGCTCTGGCGCAGCGCCGCCAGTTGGGTCGCCTTGTCGCGCACATTGTTCGAGATGCGCGAGACGAACAGCACCAGCAGACCGGCATTGAGCGCAAAGCAGACCAGCAAGCCCTGGACATACAGGCTGCCGATGCCGCGCTCGTGGTCGAACGGCAGCGGGAGCGGCTCGGCAAACGCCGCCAGCCCCGCCATGCAGGTGATCGTGATGACGACGATGCTCCAGGTCCACAGCACCTCGAGCAGCACGGCCGAGACGATGACCTGCAGCAGGTACAGGAACGCAAACGGATTGGTGGTGCCGCCGGACAGGTACAGCAGCACGGTCAGGCTGGAGACGTCGACCAGGATGGCCATGAACATCTCGCCGTTCGAGACCGGCCGGCGTTCGTGCCAGCGCAGGTGGCTGGCGATATTGAAGGCGATCAGGCACGAGAGCACCTGCAGCATGTGCACCAGCGGCAGCGCAATTCCGAACAGCAGGATCGCAACGGCGATGGTGGTGACCTGGCCGATGACGGCGATCCAGCGCAGCTCGATCAGCTGCAGCATGTTCTTGTGGCCGGCGGCGAATTCCACGTTCGCAGCCGCCGCCGACGGCGACGTGCGCGCCGCCCGGGCGAAGAAATCCAGCGGAGATTGCATCGAAACCCGTCCGTTCAATGCCCCGCGCGCGGCAATGCGGTCGGGGCGTCTTTAATCGTTGGCGTCGCGCGAACGCTTCGCCTCGTAGCGGGCCACCCACCACCAGGCTGCGGCCACCATGAGGGCGAGAGCATACCAAGTCAGCGCGTAGACGAGGTGATTATTTGGGAACGAGATGACGGTCAGGCCGCCGACAGCGCGCTCGGGCGCCGCCGCAGGATCCTGGTTCTTGCCGGCGTCGACGAAAAACGGCGCCGTGCGGGCCGGGTCGAAGCCGCGCGCGGCGGTCAAGGCGAGGATGTCGCGCGAGTACCAGCGGTTGCCGGCCGGGTCGTTGTCGCGCAGGAAGCCACCCTTGGGTTCGCTGATGCGCAGCAAACCGGTCAGCTTGATGGGCTCACCCGGGGCGGCGCAGGCGTCAGGCCCGGCCGTGCGCGCCGGGAAGCGCGTGGCGATATCGCCCGACGACGGGATGAAGCCGCGGTTGACAAACACGATGTGGCCCTCGTCCGTACAGAACGGCGTGAGCAGCCAGAAGCCCGCGCCCAGCTCGGACAGGGCCTGGACGGGTGCGGTGTATTGGTAGAGATAGTGACCCGACAGGGCGACGGCCCGGTATTCGTCGGATTCTTTGGAAATCTGCGGCCACTGCGCCACCGGAGGAAGCGCAGCAGGCGTCGCATGAACGCGTGCATCGACGCGTTCGATCAGGTCCAGTTTCCATTGCAGGCGAAACACCTGCCAGGTCCCCAGAGCTGCAAACAGCACGAGCAGCAGCAAGGCCAGCACCGCCACCAGGCGTCGCACGAAAGGCGAGCGCCGTGGCGGGGGCTGATCCTGCGCCGACAAGGTCGGCGGCTGCTGCGCGTGCATCACCACGATCAGGTCATGTCGGAGGTGTTTTCAGCACCCATGCCCGGCATCATGTTGGTGTTCATGTGGTGCATGACCCAGATCGAGCCCGACATCACGATGACCAGCAACACCAGCGTCAACACCAGCGCCATCATGTTCCAGCCGCCTTCTGCCTTCGAATTCAAGTGAAGGAAGTAGACCATCTGGACCACCAGCTGGACCGCGGCGAAGCCGAGGATGACCCAGCGAGTCATGTCCGGGGCCAGCACATTGCCCATCACCAGCCAGAACGGAATCGCGGTGAGGATCAGCGACAGGACGAAGCCGATCGCGTAATCCTTGCCACTGTAGTGGATCTGGTAGCTGTCATGACCATGATGACCATGGTCGTGCTCGTTATGATGATCGCTCATGGCAGCACTCCCATCAGGTAAACAAAGGTAAACACGAAGATCCAGACCAGATCCAGGAAGTGCCAGAACAGCGACAGGCAGGCCAGGCGACGGAAGTTTTCCGGCGTCATGCCGTGCTTGGACAGCTGCA
>Ga0308160_10008432_pt1 | contig 10044 bp, 9 predicted proteins | sample PhyFR1_FD_201036 | JGI IMG/M metagenome (GOLD analysis project Ga0308160, IMG submission 201036) | Phyllosphere microbial communities from UC Gill Tract Community Farm, Albany, California, United States - DLSLF.R1 | ecosystem: Host-associated > Plants > Phyllosphere > Unclassified | place: USA...
AGACACAGAGAAATCGAGCGCAAACGAGAAGCGAGCGAGCGAGAGGCCGAGACGATTCGCACGCTCAGCAAAACCGACCTTCTCAAACTGACTCGCGCCGTCTTCGAGCCAGTCCCGCAGCCTCTCTCAAGTCCGCTCCCTCGAAGCGGACTGGGCATCGCGAAGAGGGGAACGACGAGTTACAGCTTGTACAGACATCGGGTGAACACGAAGGAGGGAGGGACAAGGGGGGTATTGGAGGAGGAGGGGACCGTGCGTCGGTCGAGAGGCCGCCCCTCTTACGACGACGACGACGGCGCCGCCGACAGCGCAGGCGCTTCATGCGCCTACGCCTGCTGCTGCTGCTGCTGGGTGCCGACGAAGCGCGATGGCCCGGCGACGCGCGCGAGGTGCTCCTTCAAGAGCCGGGCACCGGGGTCGTCGGCCGGGAGGGCGGCGGCGAGCGTCTCCTCGACGGCGGGACCGTGTAAATGGAGGAGCTGCGTGAGCGTCGCCGTGACGGCGTGCGGCACGGGCCGGCTCGTCGTCGCGCGCTCGAGGACGACGCGCAGGACCGACTCGCGCTCGGCGTCCGAGCCCGTCGCAAAGACGTCGAGGAGCGCCGCCATCGACCAGGCGGTCGGCGCCGAGGGCCACCGCAGCGCGTTGGCGAGCGCCGACAGGAGCGAGTAGCGCCCGGCCGGGTCGCTGTCGCGCACGAGGTCGCGCACGAGGCGCGCGGCGGGCGCCTCGGCGTCGAACTGGACGGTGCCGTGGCGCGCCTTGTGCGCGTTGATCGCCGACAGGGTGAGGTGCGCGACGAGGCTGTTGATGAGCGCCACGTTGGGCTTGGCCTCGCGATCGTCGTCCTTGCTGCCCGACGACAGCGCGAGCCGGTCCTGGATCTTTTGCGGGAGGTCGCCCGGCGATGACGTCTGGAGGTACGAGTCGATGACCGAGCGGATGCCGGCCGCCTGGAGCGCCGCCGAGGGGTCGATGAGGAGCGTCGGCGTCTGTTGCGACTCGGGGAGCTGGTCGAGCTGCAGGCCCGGCTCGAGCGGGTCTGGAAGAACGACGCTCGTCTGGATCGGGAACGCCGAGTTCTGCGGGCGCGAGGGCGTCCAACGGGTCAGTCCCTGAGGCTAGCCCGACAACACGCAGAGAGAGAGAGGAGAGACGCACGATGAGGTTCTTGAGGTGCACGGCCGTCGGCGGGAGCGTGTCGACCAACGCCGGCGCCGCTTGCGACAAAAAGTCGGGGAACGAGTGCAGGAGGACGAGGAGGACCCGCTCGGTGCCGACGTACAGGAGCCGGATCGCCTCGCTGAGCTGGCCCTGCTTGAGGTGCGGCGCGAGGAACCGCATGAGCGACACGAGTTGGCGCAGGAACGCCGCGTACCCCTCGCGCGGCTCGTCCATCATGAGGAGCTTGGGCATGAAGAACCGGCTCGAGATGAGGGTCACCCACGAGAAGGTGAACCCGACGAAGAAGCTCGGCTGGATCGTGTTGAGCGACGAGCTGCGGGCGGGCGAGGCGAGGGAGGGGAGGGCGACGGAGAGGGTCAGTCAGGCTCGAGTGCGACGAGAGAGAGAGAGAGAGAGAGAGGGAGGGAAGGAGGAGAGGAAGAGAGAGGACGGCGGGCGCACCTGATGGCGATGAGGATCTGCGGGTAGGCGGCGCCGAGGTGGCTCTCGATGCTGGCGAGGTTGGCGAGCAGGCTCGAGAAGAAGCGGTAGAACGGCTTGGCGATAAAGTGGACGCCGAGCTCCTCGTGGCTTGCGGCGAGGACGAGGACGACGATCGAGAGGACCTTGGTCATGTAGTGCACCTTGGCCTTGTCGTTGTTGGCGCCCGTCGGGTCGGCGTGATACTTGATCATGAACGTGACGAGGCGCGCAAAGGCGTCGACCGGCTGGAAGATGCCCGTCGCCGGCGTGCCGCCCGCCGCCTTGTTCTTGATGTAGCTGTCGACCGACACCTCGGCGCACACGCGGAAGAAGAGGGACGAGATCTCCTCGCCCTTGAGGATGCCCTGCTTCTGGAGCTGGACGACAAAGTCGACGAACGACTTCTCGACGTTGAACGACTGCTGGTACAGGCGCACCCACTCGGCGAAGCAGAACGTGAGCTGCTCGCGCGCCGCCGGCTCGTCGCTCGACTGGAACTTGCCCGGCGACAGGGCCCGCACGTTGACGGTGCCGCGCGTCTGGACGTCCTGGAGGAGCGTGCGCGCCGCGTCGGTCGCCTTGCCCTGGCGCACGGCCTGGCCGAGCGCGTCGAATGCGTTGGCGAACTGCTCGCGCGTCGCGACCGGCGGCACCTCGGCGAGGCACGCCGTGAGGAGGTTGGCGACAAAGTCGACGACCGACGCCCTAAAGTCGCGCACGACGAACTTGGCGAGCTGGACGTCGAGCTCCGACACGTTGATGAAGCGCGCGTGGAGGAGGGCGACCGTGACGGGCACGTTGAACTTGCGCTCGTCCTCGGCGTAGACGAGCCACATCGTCACCTCCTTGGCGACCTTGGGCGAGATGGCGCACAGGCGGTCGAGGAGGAAGACGTAGGCGTCGCGCGCGAGCGTCGTCTCGCTGCGGTACAGGAGCTGGACGACCTTTTGCGAGCACGCGAGCGCCGTCTCGTCGCGCGCGGCCGAGCTCGCGGCGATGACCGGGATCTGCTGCACGATGCGGCGCAGGTCGCTCTCCTGGCCGACGCCGGTGAGCGCCTGCGCCGACTCGGCCGCGAGCGCCTTGTCGAGCTCGGCGACGAGCGCGGCAAACTTCTCCATGGCCTGCGGCGCGCTCATGGCGGCCGACTCGACGGCGGCCTGCGCCGCCTGCTGCGCGACGACGGCGGCCTGGGGCGCGACGGCGGCGGCCATGGCGGGCGAGTCGGCGTACAGGACGCCGGCGCCGTTCGGGCCCGAGCCGGGCATGCCGGGCATGCCGCCCGCGCCGACGCCGGGAAGGGTGCCCGGCGGCGCCGTCGTGCGCAGGCGCGCAAAGTCCTCGTACACCTGGAGCTGCTGCATCGACAGGCCGCCCAGTTTGAGGCGGAGCGGGTCGGGGAGCATGCCCGAGTAGTGCGACGCGGCCATGGCGGCCGTGTCCCAGAAGGCCTCGCGCGAGCGCTCGCGGTGCGCGCGGCGCGACAGGTAGGCGGGCGACAGGCCCTCGTCGACCTCGAGGACGGCCTTGTCCATGGCGACCTTCTCGACGATGCTGCACGCGACGTCGAGGTTCTCGGCGACGAGGACGAGGACGGCCTGCTCCGGGAGCGACTCGTCGGTGAAGCCGTTCTGGAGGAGGAGCGTGCGCGTGTGGGCGACCATGCTGAGCCGGAGCGGCTCCTTGCACGTGACGAGGGCGAGGCTGCCGGCGAGGTTCTGGACCATGAGGTGCGCCGCCGTCGCCATCTTGCTCTCGTCGCCCTCCATCGCGAAGTCCTTCATCGTGAGCTCGCGCGTCGAGATGCCGGCGATCGTGACCGAGCGCTCGACGACGGGCGCGATGATCTCGCGGATGGCGCGGTCGATGGCGAGGCACACGAGCCGCTTGAGCGCCGGGTTGCTCGAGAACATCGGCAGCTGCGCGTTGAAGACGACGTGCTGCGGCAGGTTGGCGAGCGCCGCCGAGACCGTGTCTGCGCGCGCGAGCGAGGGGGACGACGGTCAGTAAGTGCGTCTAGGAGAGAGAGAGAGAGAGTGGGAGAGGGAGGGAGGCGGGACGCACCTTGGAGCGAGAGCGAGTAGCCCGGCTGGTTCTGGCCGAGCATGGGCGGGAGCCGACCCGGCTCACCTGCGCCGCCGCCGCTGCCGACGGCGGGGAGCGTGTGGTGCGCGACGGGGCCGGCGAACCCAGCGCGGAGGGCGAGCTCGTCGGCGTCGTGGGCCTGAGCGCCGAGCTGCGCCTGCTGCTGGTGCTGCTGCTGCTGCGCGGCGAGGTTGGCGAGCGCGATGTCGACCGACGAAGGGGCGCCGCCTTGGCCCTGCTGCTGCGCGGCGAGGGCGGCGAGCTGCTGCTGCTGCTGCTGCTGCTGGGCGACCTGGGCGGCGGCGGCGGCGGCCTGGGCGGCGAGCTCCTTGGGCCGGTTGCGCAGGAGCTCGGTCGGCTCGACGTCCTTGAGGTCGACGTCGAGGCTCTTGCACAGGACCTCGATCTCGAACTTGAGGTTGAGCTTGAGCTCGGCGAACTGGTACAGCTCGACGAGGAGGCGGAGGATGGCCATGAGCCACGGGTTGGGCGGGCGGAACACGCGCGACTTGGCGCACTGCTCGAGGACCTTGCAGACGAAGGGGATGGCGACGATGAGGCGGTTCGAGTCGTAGCCCTCGATGAGGAGCTGCTTGAACGCGATGTTGCTCTGCTTGATCGGCTTGTCCTTGGCGAGCGTGAGGCCGCCGAGCCACGAGCCGAGGTTCTTGAGGAGCGTGCGCTCGGTCGACGACTGGACCGTCTTGTCCGAGTTGAGGAGCGTCGCCAGCTTGACGAACGTCTCGTACAGGACCCGGCGCACGAGCGTCGGCTTGCCCAACGCCTCGAGGAACTGCTGGTACAGGGCGTGGTTGTTGGGCTCGATCGAGACGCGCTGCGCGACGAGGTAATGCGCGAACCAGGCAAAGTGGTGCGCCTCGATGCGCGTCATCATGTCGGCCACCTTGCTCTCGAAGTTGTTGGGCGCGAGGTTGTTGACGATGAAGAGGATCTTGTCCGACGTCTGCTCGTCGGGCGCCTCGGGGTCGCCGCCGTCGTCCTCGACGTGGATCGCCGTAAAGGCGAGGCGCTCGGGCTCCTGCGGCACCGCCTGCGCCGCCGGCGTCTCGAGGGCGTGGTGCGCCGGCGACCGCGCCGCCGACAGGTCGCCGAGCTCTGCGCCGCCGGGCGCGCCGGCGCCGGCGCCGGTGCTGCCGGCCGAGCCGTTCTCGCGCTGGAGGAGGGCCTGGCGCGCCGTGTTGGCAACGTCCGGGTGGAGCTGCTGGACGTGCGGGATCGAGAGGATCGAGTGGGCGAGCTGGGGCCACTCGCTGAGGCGGCCCTGGAACCGCGCGAGGGCCTGGATGCCGAACCGGTACCAGTTGGACTCGGGCGGGTTGCGGAGCGCGTCGAGGACGTACCGGACGGCGATGCCGAGCGGGACAAAGTCGATGAGGTGGAACTGGATGAGGTCGCCGAACAGGCACGCCGTAAGCGTGAGCTCGTTGCTCGGGTACGTGTTGAAGAACCGGTGCTCGTCGAACAGGCCGTGGAGGAAGCAGGCGAAGAACTCGTGGTCGTGCTCGTTGTCCGACTCCTTGGCCTGCCGCAGCGCGCCGACGACCTTGTCGACCGACACCTCCTGGTCGTACATGCGCTTGTACAGCGAGTCGCACTCGGCCTCGATCGACGGCGAGAACGACGTGACGGCCATGCCCGGCTCGGTGTCGGTGTTCTTGGGCGAGAAGTTCATGAGGCGCGGGTGCAGTTGCAGGCACTGGGTCCGCACCTCCTTGAACAGCTCGACGTCGTTGCCCGTGAAGAGCTCGTGGCTGCGAGCGAGAGAGCAAGGAACGTCAGGACGGCGATCTCCTTTAAGCTTGCCAAAGCTCGGGGAGGGAGAGGAAAGAGGGAGACGAGGACGCACTGGGCGCGCAAGACCCGCATGAAGACGGCGATCGTGGCGGCGTTGAGCGCGAGCGTCGTCGGCTCGGGCGCGTTGTCCATCTCTTGGCGCCGCAGCTCGTGCTGGACCTTGTGCCCGACGAACTCGAGCGTCGCACGGACGAGCTGCGCGCCGTGCTGCTGCATCTGGGCCGCGAGCCACTTGTCGAGGTTGAGGTACTCGCGGCGGGATGCGAGCGCGGCGAGGTCGAGCGCGAGGACGAACGGCCGCAGCGAGAGGACGTCGTCGAGCGCCTTGAGGTCCTGGGCGATGTCGACGATGCGCGTGACGTTCATCTCGCTCTCGGCGTAGAAGTCGCGCAGGGCGGCGAAGAGGAACTGGCGGTCGACCTGGTGGAGGCGGAGGAAGACGAGCTGGTGCGCCGGGTGGCCGGCGAGGAAGGTCGACAGGAGGCGGGCCGTCAACTCGGCGTGGACGGCGTTCCAGGGCTTCTGCAGGGCGTGTAGGAGGGACGGAGTCAGTCGCTGTTCGGCAAGGAGAGTCCGAGCGAGGAGGAAAAGAGAGAGGGACGCACCTCGATCTGGGTGAGCGCGACGAGGACGAGCTCCGGGTTGGTCTTGCACCCGCGGTCGATCAGGTCGTGCACCCTCGCGGCGACCTCTCCGCCCTCGACGGCGCCCGAGAGCCTCACGAGCGCGGCCGTGAGCTCCTGGGCGTTCCAGCAGCTCGCCTGCACCTGCTGCGCGAGCGCCTTGATGGCCGGGCCCGAGTGCGCCGCGTCGTCGACGGCGACGACGCGGTGCACGCCGGGGAGGCTCGCGAGCGCGAGGCCGACGCCGCCCTCGAGGGCGGCGTCGGGCGCCGAGGGGGCCGCGGCCGTAACGACGGCGGGCGGGAGGGGCGTCGACGCGAGGAAGACGAGGCGCTCGAGGAGCGCGGCCTGCGCGGCCGGGTTGGCCCAGGGGGTCCACAGGCCCGACACGAGGCTCGAGCCGCCCGAGGCGCTGACCAGGCCGTGCGGGTGCGGCGCGTTGGCGCGCGGGTCGTCCTTGGCCGGCGCGGGCGCGGGCGACAGCGTGAGGGCGACGCCGAGGGCGCGCAGGGCGAGCGGGCCCTCGGGGAGGGCGCGCATCGGCGAGTCGGACATGGCGCGCAGGACGTCGCCCCAGCGCAGGGCCGGGTGGAGCTCGTGCACGGCGCGCAGCCACGAGCCGACGTCGACGCCGCCGCCGGCGCGACCGGCGTCGCCCTCGCGCTGCGCGAGGTCGAGCAGCTCGTACAGCTGCTGCGCGACGCGCATCTCGATGCCGCCGCCGTTGCCGTTGCCGTTGCCGCTGTCGCCGTCGAGGTTGCCGAACTTGGCGAGGACGGCCCGTGCGAGCTCTGCCGAGCACAGGGCCGGGACCGGGGCCAGGCGCGCGAGGGCCGCGATGGGCTTGGGCGGGCGGTGCTCGTCGAACGCGACCTCGTTGAAGGCGTGCGCGAGGGCCTGGGCGCCGACCTCGGGCCCGAGCCGGCCGCGCACGGCGGCGAGGATGAGCGCGCGGCGGTCGTCGTCCGTCAGGGCCTGCTCGGGCGCGGGCGAGTCGGACGTGCCGTCGGCGGCGGAGGACGACGAGGTCGGCGGCGGGGGAGGGGCGTCGGCGACGTACAGGTCCGAGAGGAGGATGGCGATGAGGCGCGAGAGCGGGAGCGGTGACAGCTCGGCGATGTCGTGCACGGTGGCGGCGGGTGCGCCGAGCTGGTCGAGGGCGGGCGGGAGCGCCTGGCGGACGAGGCGGGCCGCGTCGAGGCCGAGGGCGCGCTTGAGGCCCGTGGCCGGGTTGGCCGAGGGGAAGAGGAGGGTGAGGAAGGGCGTGCAGAAGACGAGGCGCTCGAGGGGGCTGAGCTCTGCGCAGGTCGGGTGGGCGAGGAGGGTCGGGAGGGAGAAGGCGCGCAGGACCTGGTCGGATGCGGCGGGGCCGTCGGCGCCCTCGAGGACGGCGTCGCGGAACCGCTCGGCGAGGGTCGGGTCGCGCGAGCAGCGCTGCACCTCGGACGCCAAGAGGCGCAGGTGGAGCTCGGGCGACGGCGCCTGGTTGCCCGAAGGCGGCGAGGCGGGCGAGGTGGTGAGGAGGGTTGCGGCGCCCTGGACGAGTCGGCGAACGAGGTGGGCGTGCGCGGGCGCGTGGTGCTCGAGAAGCTGCGGTCACAAGAGCAGGTCGTCAGTCCTACAGCTCGCATGATGGGTCGCAGGCAGCAGAAAGTGCGCGTCGACGGCGGCCTCGACGATGCGCAGGAGGGGGACTCGAAGGAGGACGACGACGCACCGAGCGGATCTCGTCGCGGTTCTTAGCGAAGTTGTCTTCGCTGAGCGTGCTCAAGAGAAAGACGATCTGAGCCTGCAGGACGCGACCAGGGGGTCAGTTGACCGAGTCGAGCTGGCGCGAGAGACGAGCTGGAGAGGGGAGGAGAGAGGATGAGGGGGGGGGAGACGTACACGAACGATGGTGAGGAGCGACGTGGATGCGCCCGACTGCTGCAGTGCGTGCGTGGGCTGCTGCTGTTGCTGCTGCTGCTGCTGATGGGCCTGCTGGCCCCCTCCCATCGAGGGCCACAAGCCCGGCGGCGGACCGACCGGGGCCACCGTGACCTGGGCGGGCGCGAGACGGCGCGGCGCGGCCGGGTGGAGGGAAGGCGGGTGCTGGGTCGGTGCGCCTGGGAGCTCGCTAGGGTGGCGAGGCTAGGCGGCACGAGGCGTGCGTGAGGCGGGGCGAGGTCGAGAGGGGAGGGGAGGGGGAGGAGCGAGGTGCTCGACGGTGGACTCGACGACGACGGGCGCGGTTGGGGCAGTGGCACGGTGCAAGAGCGCTGTTGGACTGCTCTGGCTGTGCCTGTGCTCGAGCTGCGTCCTCTGGCGCGAGAGGGGACGAGGTGCAAAGGCGGCTCGAGGGACCACCTCCGTCGCGCCTCTCCCTGCTCGGCCTCGCGCCCGTTTTCCTATTCCGCCTTACCCTTGATTAGCTCTGCCTTGCTATTGCTCCTTTGCTCCACTCGCCCTCTCACGCGCTCAGACTCGAGTGCACAAAACACAGCCAGATGCACTGCGACTACAGCTAGAACGACCTGCGACCTCTCTGCAAGGCTCGACGACCGGCAGCGACGCAGAGCGCTCGCGCCGCTCAGCTCACCCTCGCCCTCGCCGCGGCGAGCCACATCTCGGCGACGGCCCACCCGACGTCGAGCACCTCGCGCGCCTCGCCCTGCCCGGTCCCGCCCTCGTCGCGCTGCCGCTGCGTCGCCGGCACGACGAGGCGCACGAAGCGCCAGCCCGCCGCGCCGAGCGGGCCTCCTTCCGCCCCTCCTGCCTCTCCTGCGTCGCCCGCACCCGCTCCTGGACCAGCGAGCGGCATCCCCGCCCCAACCTCGACCTCGCACTCCCTGCTCCCCGCGCTCCGCCTGCGCGCCTGCCGCGCAAACCACCGCGCAACGACGCCGCGCCGTGCGTCGTCCTCTTGCGCGCGCGCGAGGGCGCGGCGCGCGGTCGGCGAGAGGAGGACCGAGTCGGAGAAGGGGAGGTCGGGCGGGGTGAGGGCGCGCGAGGCGCGCAGCAAGGCGCGGCGGCAGGTCCAGCGGAGCGGGGTCGTCGAAGGGCGGACCTGCGGGCGGGAGGGGCGACGAGGGGGACGAGGAGCGTCAGCGGCGTGCTCGATGTGTGCGGGCTGTCGAGGAGCTTGGAAGAGGTCCGCCTGAGCGAGGAGGAGAGGAAGGAGAGAGAGAGCGAGAGCTCGAACGCACCCAGCGGTACCCATCCCCGCTCACCTCAACCCTGACGCGCTTGAGCACCTCGTCGGCGTGCGCGAGGATGACGTGCAGCGTGACACGCGGCGTCCAGGCCGCGTCGAGCGGCTCGAGGAGCCCGAGCGCGAGGTAGTCGCCCGTGCGCACGACTGCGGGGCGAGGGCAAGAGGGTGTGCGTCAGCAATGTTCAACTCGAACCAGCCTGCATCGCCGACGCAGAGGTCGACGCCGAGAGCGCGAGGAAGCGAGAGCGACGCACCGTCCGGGCTGCGAAACACCGTCCCGAGCTCCCCATCCACGGCGCCCTCGTACGCCCACTCCCTCGCCCAGTCCTCCTCGGCGCTCCACCTCTCCCCGCCCTCCTTCCACCCCCTCGCGACATGCCCCAAGTGCTCCTCCCAGCGCTGCAGTCCCGCCGCGCCCTCGCCCACCGCAGCGACGCCCGGGAACCGCGCGCTGTCCGGCGGCGGAAGGAGCTGGACGTTGGTGACGAACGTGCACGCGTCGCTGGGCGTGCAGGGCGCGCGGGCGTGGTGGGCGTGCGGGTGGGCGGGGAGCGGCGGCGAGGGCGCGAGGCGGTGCGGCGGGGAGGAGAGCGGCGGGAGGGAGAGGGCCGTGAGCGGGGACGAGGGCGGCGGCGCAGGCGGGAAGGTGAGGTTGAGGTGCGACGAGAGGCGCGCAACGCC
>Ga0308160_10008435_pt1 | contig 10042 bp, 14 predicted proteins | sample PhyFR1_FD_201036 | JGI IMG/M metagenome (GOLD analysis project Ga0308160, IMG submission 201036) | Phyllosphere microbial communities from UC Gill Tract Community Farm, Albany, California, United States - DLSLF.R1 | ecosystem: Host-associated > Plants > Phyllosphere > Unclassified | place: USA...
TGGAGGGGAGAGTGAAAGGGGCCAGGGGGAAGTGGGAAGTGTAGTGCAAGGAGAGGGGGGGAAGGGGATCCGAAAAGGAACGAGAAGCTTGACTCCGAGACTCGCTTGAAGGGAACGCCTGAGAAAGAGAGAGAGGATGCGGCAGTTCTCACTTGGGCTCTAGGACGTGCTCGACGACGTATGATCAAAAACGATGGGAAAGGTCCTCTTTCGAGTATTCTTCGTGCGATGTTTCGGTGGGCGAAGAGCTCGTCTCAGCGAGAGGCTAGACGAGAACCATTAGCCACCTGTAGGCAAGCTAAGAGTACTGTAGGAACGGAAAGAGTTGCGCAGGAGTCTAGGAGTCGACTCGAATGCGAAAACGACGGGTCCTTGCGATCACGATCAATCTTCACTCGAGATCGATCGCGACAGGAAAGAGCTGTTGTCTATCGAGAGATCTCTGACTACGACGAGTCGCCAAGAGAAGAGGAAGGCAATCTCGGACGGAGAACGAGTAGAATTTGTAAGTTTTCACGATTTTCTGACTTCGACTTTTGCGGTCAACGCAGCACTGTGGCGGATTCTGCGTCCGAGTAGCTTCTGCCTTGGACCAGCCTCATTCGGTACGGATCGCTTGCCGCCTCGCAGGACTCAGACCTCAGGAAGAACAGATGCAAAATGCACGAAGGTAGAGTCGAATATTACTGATCTCGAATGAACGAACTGTATGGAATGTGATGGAATGGATTAGTAAGATACAAATGTGACGATGCGCCTAGAGCGGGTAATGGTGCTACACTTCGAAACGAGAGAAACGCTCGACGAATGCTGATCTATGTACAAAATCGGGGTTGAAAACCTCTTTGGTCATCGATCCCCTCTCTCAGTTTCCCCCGAGTCGAGTCTCCCAATTAACTCTTGCCATGAACTCTCCATCGTCTCCCATAAACCCTCGTCTGCGATTTCCAGTTTAACCACCGTTTTCCATAAATCTTCGACCAGCTTCAATAACCCTAGAGCTTCTTGAGAGTTGTAAGGCGGTGGAGTAGCAGCAGTAGGCTTCGGTGAGCTATCGAGGGAAAGTTTCGAAAGTTTGGGAGATGCGGGAGGTGAGGGAAGTCGAGAAGTCGATGCAGGTTTCGTTGTCAGTGAATGATGGAGAGCTGCGAGGGAACGAGTGTGGAGGTAGGTGTGCAGAATTGAGAATGCTTGTAGGGAAGGTAGATCTATTGGACCGAGAATTGGGAGGAGTAGCGAGGTGGAAGAAGCAACTGGAGTCGAATTTGAGGGTGTGATGTTATCGATTTGACCTCCAGTCTTTGAGAGGGGGAAGAGAGGGGATTCGAGAACGTATAAGAGTGAATGAGCGGGTACTAGGATCTTGTTTGGAGGGGAAAGATTCGGGTTTGTAGCGGGGAAAGTGAGGGCGAGGAGGAAAGTTGGTGGAAGTGGTGAAGTTCCTCGAGCTAAGGATGGATCGAAAGTACAGCGTGCATGGCTAGGTAGAGATTTATCTGGTGGTGGGATCGCGGCTGGATTTAGAGTTGTACAATTGATTCCACAGAGTAAACGAGGTGCTGTCATTCAAGATCCGATTCTCAGAGGTTAGCTAGCTTCTGGCGTGTTCAGGGAGGATGGAGAGCATACCCAGGTCTTTGAGGACATCCCTGATGAATACAGTGGGTACTTCTGATAGTGATTGATCGAGGGAGAGACTTGAGAGATCTGCTGGTCGTAGTGATGAAGGCTTTCGAGGCAGTTGTCGAGGGGAAGAGTCGAAGGATGAGGTGACACTCATACTTTGGCGTTGACTTTCTACAGGTCGAATTCGATTGAAAGGAGGTGAAGTGAGTTTCGAGAGTTTCAACGAGTCGAAGTTCGGAAGGGTGCAGAAAACAGCGAGGAGTCGTGATTGAAGCTTGAAGAGCGTTTGCGAGCTCTCTATCGCTCTTTCCTTTCGTCCGTCCGAGAGAACAAGTTTTTGCAAGATGTACAGAAGCTCTCAAGCTGCTCAAAGGGAGGTGCCCCGCTGCAGGAAAGAGAAAAAGAGTGAATTCATGGGATCCCTTTTGTTCTTCTACATCCGAAGAACGTCTAGAATTCACTTCATTCGACTCTGGAACGTCTGCATGGACATTCTGGACTCGACACTAGCGGTAACCGAACCTTTGGTAGCCGGTGAGCCGACCTCGAAACATACTTCGCAACTCGTCTGAGCTCTCAAACCGTCTTTTTCTCTTCCCTTTCACTCTTGACGGTTCTACGCCGAAATGTTGTTCGTCGTCAGGGATCTACTGACAGCGGCGGAGTTGCGGATTGAGGAACGCATCGATTGAGCTTTTGAACGAAGCAGCATTTTCGAAATGCTGCAAGAGACCCACGACCGCTGACACGTGTGTTGGTACCCCTACTCCCTTCTCCCGTAGAATGTCGTCCGAGTAGAGCAGTATGCAAGGGAGACTCGTCGGACGAGGGGAAATTGATTTTAATTTTCGACTCTTTCGACATTTGATACGGTTCCTTGGCCGTTCCTCCTCTGCGTCTGCCTCTGAATGAGCTCATCTATATCTGCGGTATCGACAAGGGCCTTCGTTACGGGCGCAGAGCCTGTCCTTGCGCGATAAGAAGGCAGGTTATAGAAAAGTGGACTGATTTCATCGCAAGAGCTCGCAGTCTACGATCGAAGCTCTCGTAGCTGACACGGCGTACATAGATGATATCCTCTTTCATTCATCGAGGAGCTCCGAAACAGGGTTTCGCGGCAGAAAAGGCTTCTACAACCGAAGGCTCCGCACTCGTAAAAGTTTTGCTTTGCCTCTCATCTTCCTCGGTTGCCTTAACGTCGAGATGTCGCCCGAGATAGTTCATGGAGGTCCGTATGCTTCAGCATCGAAAAGTCGGAGGAAGCGGTGTCCGGCGTTTCCACCAGTCGTAGTTTCAGCTTGCATTTCGAACAAAGCTTTTTCAGTCGACCCTCGCTTGCGAGCCTCCGCCAATGGGAGGAGGTCTCTTTGGCTCGAACGACGTATAGAGCACTGCGAAGGGGCTGAGAGACACGGTAGTGGATCGTCAGATTGGTGAAACTGACGAAGGGAATTAATCGGACAATCCAATCGAATGAAGTCGAAAAGCCCTGCGACGACTGCAACCTGCGAATAACTCGCGTCTCAGGATTAGTTTGTGCTTGTTGAGATCTAATCGGGCCACTGTGAACCGCAAACAGAGTAGACGAAGGCGCACTTCCAGCTGTCGAAGAGCGACATTTGCATTTTCGAGCGAGGCCGCTCTTCACGCTCGTGAGCGCCACCTTCATCCGGACGCACGAGAAAGTCAATCTCGCTACGTCGTGAGTAGTTCGACGATGCAAAGTGCTGTGTAGTGCGACGATAATAGCTGTTCTGAGAGCGACAAAGTCTGTCTTTACGAATCTACAGTCAAAACCCTCTTCCTCTTTGTCCTCCGCACTCTCTGTGTCTTTTTACGTCGATTGGATGCAGCACATCGTCGTTGTCGAACAAAGAGAGAGTTGCTTTGAGACGGGGTCGGCGTTTTCTTGCAGGATAAGACCGGTATGAAAAGGCGCCCGACTTCGCAGGGGATGCAAAAGCAGAAAACTGGAGGTTCGGCGGACGTACGGCGTTGAGGGCGAGATGGATCCGAAGGAAGTCGGCAGCTCTTGTATCGGAAAGTGAGATGTCAGAAGCAGATCAAGTGCAAAAAGGAAAAACGAAGGACGAATAGAAGTCTCAAACGACCACGAAGCAGCAGATCGCCCCGGGCTAGCTGGTTCTGCCTCGTGTACCAATGAACGTTCTATTGAAACGCCCGAATGATCCTGTGAAAGTCTCGAATCCTTCGAAACCACGGGAGCAACAAAGTATGGACCCAAAACGAGTGAGGACAGGAGTGCCCAATTCGAAACGGATAGTCGCTGTGCTCTACACACTATGGACAGTGTCCGTAGAAGCAAGGTGAGAGGTAGGAAGGAGAGCTGCCAAAGTTTCCCTTCTTTCCCTCTTTCCCCACACCGACCAAGATGGGATCCTCCTCCCATTCGCACAGAGACCGCGACAGAGATCATGGAAGCTCTAGGGACAAAGACCGCGACTCTTATCGCTCTTCATCCGACAAGAAACATCGATCTTCTTCAAAAAGAGATGATGACGATCGGGACTCTCACCACTCTCACAAGAGACATCGTTCAAGCAAGGACAAGGAATCGAGTAGTAGCAATAGCAGACACAAGTCAAGCAAGAATGACAAGAGGGCAGAGAGTGAAGAGGATGAATGGGAAGAGAAAGAATCGGAAGCACCTCCAGCTACAATCCCTCAAGCTCCGGTGGATAGTGTGGGAACGTTCTCAGTAGGTGAGATGCCGTCTACGAGTGGATTAGCAAAGATGGAAGCGGAAAACTTGACGGATGGTTACGGAGATGGAGATGTTGGAGGAAGTTCGAGTCGAGGTGGAGGAATGTTTGGAGTCAGTCATGGTGCGGAGGGTGCTCAGGGAGAGATGGACTTTTTCGGAGGATTCGGGACGGAACAGAAAAGGAAAGAACCCAAGGAGAAACCAGATCCTTCAGTACGTCCAACCTCTCTTCGCCGGATCTTGCTCTTCTTCAGCTGATTTGACTTGGGCAAATTTGACAGCAAACGATGGGACAATCTTCCCGCGAACTCAACAAGACGTATTGGCAAGGCACCGCTCCCGCTGTCGCAGCTTCTTCTCCAGCTCCTCGAACTGGTTCACCCGCTCCCGGTTCTTCGGGATCTGCCTGGCGAATGACAAAACTCAAGAGGACGTACGAAGCTGCCGAAGATGAAGGGAAATCGATCGAAGAAGTAGCGACGGAGAGATACGGATCACTCGAGGCTTTTGAAGAAGCGAAGGAAGAGAAACGAGTGCTCGACGAACGGGATTCGAATCGACGGGGGAGAAGAGAGAGTGGTATGGGGGCTGGAGCGAGAACACCGAGAGGGATGGGTGCGGATGGAGGAGGAAGGAAATTCGTCTTCACCGAAATGGGAGGAGCCGAAACTCCCGATCCTTCGTCTCGACCTTCATCAAGAAACGCTTTCCGTCGACCAGGAGAAGCGCCGCCTACTCAACCTTCACTCTCTCGTTCAGCTTCGACCCAATCACTATCCGGATCTCGACCTTCGACTCCAGTTCCCTCCGTTTTCACTCCTCCCATCTCTCGTACTCCTCTCGTTCGATCCGGGCTCTCCCAATCAACAGTACTCAACCCCGATCCTACTAGAACCGGACCTGCTACTTCCGCTAGTGGCAGTGCTAAACCGATTCTCTCACAAAGTGAACTCAACAAGTTGCAAGCAAAGGTGCTCAAAGCAAGACTGATGGACGACGAATCAGCGACAACACTCGAAGCCGAATATCAAGCAGAAGTCAAGCGATCACAAGATGCTGGACCACTCGTTTCGAATCACGAAGCTATGGCAGGTCAATCGGGATCGGCTGGCAAAGCGACGGAAGTTCAAGTACTGCCGACGCTCGATGGAAGGGGGCGAATGTATGATACGGGAATCGGAACAGGAGTTGCGGATCAATGGGAGAAGGAGAGGCTCGAAAAAGGAAAGAGAGGGAAGAAGGAGAAGGTAAGTCAATTCTCTCTTTGCGATCTTCGGCTCATCGCCTGACTCTCGAAACCGACTAGGCTTTCCAATCTCACGATCCCAAAACGGGCGATGTTATTCGAACTACAGCCGACGACGATCAACTTTCCCTCTCAGACCTCGTTCGACAAGAACGCTTCGCAGGAGGATCTTCATCGCAGAAAGACATGGACTACGATGTCGCAAATCGGATCGCGACTGATGCCAAATTCAACACGGATCTGGATTATCAGGACGAGAATGCTGAGAGGTTAGCGAGGAGAAAGATGAAGAGTGAGAGTATGAAGAGGCAATTCGCGATCAACGGTAAGCCCAATTTATCCATAACGCGCGTCAATCGTGGGCTGACAACGTACCCTTCGTACTTGCAGATTACGCTCGAACGAAGAAGGCTCTTGATTCGTGAGTTTCCGCTCTGTTCAATCTCTCGCCCTTTGCCTGGGTCCCCTGTATCGAGCTGATTCTTCACATTCTCCTGCGCAGATGCACTCTGTGTCCTCCCGACGATGGAGGTCCACCTCCAGCACCAACAGTCGCACTCGGAACTCGCGCCTATCTGAGTTTGATGGAGACGGAGGAGCTCGTTCCAGGTCACTGTCGCATCGTACCGCTCTCTCACTGCTTGAGTTGTCTCGAAGTAGACGAAGAGGAAGGTTGGGAGGAGATCAAGGTGAGTCTTGTCGAGTCTGAACCCAGAGGAGCTGTTCCGCTGACTGGTTCCCAATCGTTCGTCACAGAACTTCATGAAGACCTTGATACAAATGTTCGCCGAGGAGGACAAGGGAGTTATCTTCTTCGAAACAATTACGAGTCACAAGTTTCAGAAACACAGTTATATCGAAGCGATTCCAGTTCCTTTCGATCTCTTCGATCAACTACCAATCTACTTCCAGGTAAGTCGCCTGGTCTTGCTCAGTGACTATCTTTGGCCCTCCTGACGTTATCGAGGTGATTCACAGGAAGCGATTTCTACCTCTGAATCCGAATGGTCTCAACACAAGAAGTTGATCACTTTCTCCTCTGGCCGACCATTCCGACGAGCACTCGTACCGAATCTCCCTTACTTCATGGTTCAGTTCGACTACAAGGGAGAGAATGGATTTGGACACATCATCGAGGGAGTTGATGATGCACCAGATCGGGATCTTGATGGTGAAGAGCGAAGAGGAGAAGTTGGAGAGAAAGGTGGAGGAGAGTTCCCAAAGTACGTACACATTCTTCTCGCCCTAATCAGTCGCTCGAAGCTAACGATTCGGACGTTCACAGATACTTTGCACAAGAAATCATTGGAAATCTTCTCGATCTTCCCCCTCGAGCGTGGAGGAAACCGAAACGACTCGATCGAAGGGATAACAGCAAACGGATCGAAGGGTTCAGGAAGAAGTACGAAAAGTACGACTGGACTAAGATGCTTTCAAATGGAGGGCAAGCTTGAAATAGCGAAAAGTGCAGAATTTTCCATTTCTTATAGCGACTCCTCGCGTTACCTGGAGAGTAATCAGAAGTATCTCAGGCTATCAGTACTCTGGTGGAGCGAGTTCTAAGGGAAGATTGGCTTTGCTGACTTCGAAACCTCTGAGAGCGAATTCCTTCTCTCTCTTCTTTCTCTTCTCTCTCTTCAATTTCTCATCATCACCTCAACTTCACCCGATCAACATGACAGATCAAGTATCAGTAGTACAGCGTGCTAGAGCTATGCTACTCAAGAGGAGGGAACTCAAAGAGAAGGGGTCCGAGGAGAAACACGGAGTTCAAAAAGAGGAGGAAAAGATCAAGGAGGAGCAAGTAGAACCGTTGGTAGAGACTGTTCCTGAGGTAGTCAAGAGTGTAGAGGTTAAACCGATTGCTGTGGAAGCTACTCCCATTCAAGGTGAGTCCTCTCTCCTCTCTTCCAGTCTAATCCCGGGCTTCCTTCTTTCTCGCTGACCCTCGCACACTCTCCCCTTCTAAGTAGAGCTCCAAGCTAGTCCCCAAGAGACTCAACCTACTACCGAGGAGCAATCTGACAAGGAAAGCTTCGAATCCGCGAAGGAAGAACCTCAAGTTGCGCCCACTTCGAAAACTTCCACTTCCTCCTCGTCAACCGCTAGGCCAGCTGGCTCAGCACCCGTCAAGACCACTTCTACTCCTCCTAGCGTCAAGATAGAGCCCAAGTCAGCTCCGATGGAAGCCAAGAAGCTCGACGTACATGCATTCTTTCAACCTGCAAAGAGCGCTCCTTCCCCTTCGACTAGCACCGCACCCTCTTCTAGACTCTTCAAGGTAGCAAGCAACGACGCATTCCGTGACGCGAATGCTGCTCGTTCTCAACCAATCGACGCTCGTGCTTCTTGGGGTCGTCAGCAATTCGCAACTCTCCCGAATCCTCCTTCTTACCGTTCACCTCCTCCTCGTTCCCTGCGTGAACTCTTCTCCCCTCCTCCGGTTCCTGTCGTCACTGCTCCCGGAGCATTCTATCCCTCCGCTCATCCGCCTCCCGTTCCCGTAAACTCGCCTCCCGCTTTCTTCCCCTCGACTCCCGCTTACCCTGCGAACCAAATCTCTCCCGCTCTCGACACTTTCTATCCTCCTTCTCCTCCCCTCTGGGAACCTGCTCGTCCTTCGAAGAGTGTCACTCTCTCTCGTACCTCAGTCTCGCCAGCCTCAGGTCCGACTCCTTCGTCCTCGACCCCAGTTTCGCCCTCAGTTTCTCGAGGAATGCCAGTACCCGAATCCGAAACTGCCGAATCGCAAGATGAAGAGCAATTCTACTATCCCAGTGAGAACTCGACTCAAGCGATGTCGCCTTCGACCGATTCGCCCGAAATGGTGAGTTCGCTTGACCCCTTCACTTCTCGCTCAAACTGACAATTTCTCTCCTAGTCGAACACTTTGTCCTCGCTACAACTCTCTCTCGCCATCAAGGATGCACCGATTCCGAAAGACTTGCCTGTCGATGACCCTCGCTTCTCGACCGTTTACTCTCTCCTCCACTCGACTTTGCTCGAGAACGCCAAACTCTCTCTCCGCCTCGAAGTAGCACAAAAGCGTATCGACGAATTGGCCGTCGGAAGTCCTGTGCCTGAGAAGAAGGAGGAACCGAAGAAGGAAGAACCGAATGATCAATCCGCGCTCAATCAAGAAGCGATCTCTCTAGTCGTCGATTTGGAGGAGGATCTCAATTCTGCACGCAGTCAGCTCGATTTGCTCCTCACCAAGTTGAACGAAGCCTATTCGGACTACATCGAACTCGCGACTTCTTCCTGCACTCTCATCCAATCCGAACTCACGATTCAAGAGGATCTCGTCGATCGCATCAACCAAGTCGAGAGTCAGTACAACAATTTGAGGAGACGTGCTATAGAGAAAGTAGAAGCGTAAGTTCCTTCGTAGATCTCTAATACTGTTGCTTTGATTGAGCTCATCCTCTCGCTCGAATGCTTCTTAGCGCTCAACAAGAGCTCGAAGCGGCTCGCAAGCAGATCAAGTCTCAACAACTCGAGCTCGAAACGTTGGGTAGCGTCAAACAGCAAGTCGAGATCCTTCAAGCTTCTCTCGATACCTCGGAGAAAGAGAATCAGCAGAACTTGAAGAAACTCGATGATGCGGTTCAGAAGAGTCAGAAGCTTCACCAGAAGAGTGACGATTTGATTGGTAACATTCAACAGATGCAAAGGGAGATCGTTGGACTTGCTGCGAGGGCTAGGAAGGCGGAGACCACGAACAAAGAGAAGAAGCTCGAGTACAATCAGACTGTCGTTCGATATGTGAAAGAGGTGAGCTCGTTCATATTTCCCTCGTCGATAGCGTATTGACGTCGTTCAATCATGAGCGGTACAGGCTCAAGCCCTCGAAAACAAACTCGATGAAACTGAACGAGCTTTTTCAACTCTCAAAACTCGTTTCGAAAAGGTCGAGAAGGAAAGGTTTGAAGCTACGATGTTGTTGGCAGAACTCACGAAGGGAGATAGTGATAAAGGATCTGGAAACGAAGAGGAGAACAACGTTTGAAATGATACGGGGGGAAAGAAAAGGTAGAAAGGAAAAACGCTTGTTTGGTACAAATGAAACGAAGGAAATCTATTCCGTTACGCTCACGGCAGAAGTGCGAGCGTTTGAGAGCTGTGATTTCATACTATAGTATCGAGTTCAGACAAATCCAGTAATTCCAGCTGAGGGCCAAAGTAAGTCCAATCGACAAGATCCAGCTCTTCTTGCCTCAACGGAGGCCACTCTTTCAGCTCGGTCTTCTCGAGGAACCAGTTCGTTGGCTGGAACCAATCCATGTCTCGAATGGACAGATGCAGAGGTGCGATGCATCGACCATTGCTTTTTCGCGAATCCGGTCGATTGTTGAGTCGTCGAGAGGGGTCCTCGACACTGTAGTGCAAAGTATCAATTCATCAGTACCAGAGAAACGTGAGTTATCTGATAGCGCAAGTCCCTC
>Ga0308160_10008438_pt1 | contig 10040 bp, 11 predicted proteins | sample PhyFR1_FD_201036 | JGI IMG/M metagenome (GOLD analysis project Ga0308160, IMG submission 201036) | Phyllosphere microbial communities from UC Gill Tract Community Farm, Albany, California, United States - DLSLF.R1 | ecosystem: Host-associated > Plants > Phyllosphere > Unclassified | place: USA...
AGACCCATGGATCTGCTTATCAGCATGATGCATGTGCCTGTCAGCGGTTCCGGGACTAACTTTGCGCTGTCCTTTATTGATCTCACTACTGGTACACGGCTGTTTATCAGCTTGGACTCGGTGACAACGTCGGACTGACCTGTGTATATCGACGTATTGGTCGGTCTCGTCCTGCTGGTCAGCTCATGGCTCCTATATAGACTCCTCTGCTGACGATGATTTCTTTCCCTATCAGTTCCTGGGCTGTCAGTCGGTGTTTTACAGGCGCTCCGCACACTTGCCTCGACAACGTCCTCAAGCGTGACTACTCCAAGAGGTCGCTGGTCTTTGCCTGGAGTATCTGATACCAGAAGAATATGACTTCTCCCACTCTGGAAGCTACCGTCAGTCTTGCTAGGGTATAGTCTTACTAATTCATCGCTACACCGTCAGCTTGCCGATTATTGCAGACTCACCTTCGATCAAAGTCAAATCAGGTGGACATTGGGGTAACATCTGACTCATGATGCTTGATATCGGCTTGAGGTCGGTACAATCGTATCCTACCAGATTACGGATTGTCAGGCAACCAATGAAGGTGCCGACCGAGCTGGGTTCGTAGATAGGTATTCGGCTGTACCCCTTCCGCAGGATCTCTGCTACTAGTTCCTCATCCTATTCTCAGCTCCGAGTCTCATGTCATAACGTACCACAATCCTCTCGGCTGATAGGCAATACATATCCTCGGTAGGTGTCTATCATGAGCTCAGCAATGATACAACGAGTGAAGAAGCTCACCATGATTGCTGAAACTTCCTTCTCCGAAAACTCGAGGACACTCCCCAGTAGACTGAGTTCGTCATCCCCCAGTTTGTCTTCTACTCCGAGAGCGACAAAGGTTTTCAATTCCGCTTTACGATAAGTAATAGCTTCGTCGCCTGATCCTAGCATCTTGTCCAGAGCCTTCTCATTAGTTCAGAGTAGACGTGTGGACGTACCATGCCCATTGGTTTGACTATTGGGTAGGATATGTACATCAAGATCCGAACAATTGGCGCGAACGTAGCTCCTATCGCCAAGCCGTACCTTGAACATATTGCTGGTCATTAGTGACTTATCAACAGGAAGTGATTGTGTTCACATTGAGGTAGAATTTCTGGAGCGATCAGCTAATGCATGATTTTAGTATGTGTATAGCTCACCTCCGAAGACGAGCTGGAGAACAGGTCAGTCATTTGTTCTGATACCAGAGCGAAGCATACCTCAAGGGCTGTACTAGCCAGAACTGCGATATAACCTCCCCCGACCTAAAATCAGCCCATAGACGCGTTTTGCACACACGATTGAATCCAAGAAAATCGGCAGAGAAGTGTTGATGAGCGTGTTACCTCTACATTAGCCCAGTCACTCCATACTCTGGAATGCATACAGAGTAAGAGCATTACCAGCATAGTATGTCTCCCTGATTTGATCAGACGCAGAACTTTAGGCGCTTGTCGCTGTTCACTAGCAGTACCAGCTATACTGAGTACCTGTAAATTGATCTACCATTATCAGATCAAGTTACCAACGAGACATACCGTATCCAGACCCATCAGACCTAGGGTCAAGCCGGAGAAAATACCTCCCAATAGCACCAGGACTGCGATTAAGACGATATACCACCAGAAAAGGGTTGTACCGAAGCCCACGTGCACATGGGGTTCGCTGTGTACGTGTCTATCTGTCCAGTCAGAATGGTCCGCTTGAGTGAGACATCACTGACGCCGGGTCGAACAACGCGTCTCATTGTGGACGAAGTCGACGTCCATGATGCGTTTGATGAGTTGGCATGTAATTAACGCGAGACTAGAAATAATGACCGTTCACGGAGAAGTCCGACGATAATGATCGCCGCTCGACCGAGGATAATGTGGCATGCTCATTTTGCGAGGCCTCCACGGTGCGAAGGCATCCTGATGCGACGTTCAATACGAGCCGTCGATCTGACTGTTGTTGCCTGACGATGCACATGCAACTTTACTCCAAGCGACCCATGACTTTGTCATGCTGCAGGTTGTTATGCCGGAATAACGATACCTTCGCTCAGGCACCTCATTCAGGTCATGTAGCAGGTTCCAGTGAAAAAGTGCCACACTCTTCTAAATGTCGACGTGTCATCTTTGTAGAATAATAATAATAATGACGTCAGTGATATGGGCTAATAAGGGGAAAGAGAAGCATCATCAGGCGCCATTCACAAAACCACATAAACCTTCCCTTCATTTCCTTTTCTCTTCCTTATCAACTCCATTCATCACTTCCCTTTCACCACAACAATGAAATTCACAGGAGCATTCCTGTTCTCCATCCTAGCCTTCGCGGCAGGATCGGACGCTAAACTTTTCGGAAAGGATAAACCCACCTACGAGGATTGGTCTTTGGATCAATCTCTTGCTTTCCTCAAGGAGCAAGGTATCAAAGTCCGAGACTCTCCTACTCTAGAGGAAGTTAGGAAGCAGGTTCTCGCAAACGCCGACAAGGCCGCTACAGTAAGTTTCTCGATGGGATGTCATGATCGAAAGGATGAAAAGCTGACGTGATAGTGGGGTGCCGGTACCGCTGGTTCCGCTCAGGCTCATTTTGAGGCCTACAGCGACTCTTTGGCCGAGACGTACGTGTTTCTGGCAGAACGTAGGCTCTGAACTGACTATCAGATGGTCTGAGTCTCAATTGAGGGAATACCTCCTCGAGCAGGGTGTCGTCTCTCCCAAGTCCACCCGTGAACAGCTCCTAGTTCTCGCAAAGAACCAGTACGTCAGCTTATGCTTTTCGGTCATTCACAGCTGACAGACAGGGCATCCGCTGCTTCCACCGCCATCTACGGCCACCCTACCGACCAGGCTTCCAAGTCTGTCTCTTCCGCCTACGGCCAGGCATCTTCCGGCTACCAGGCCCTCTCTTCCCAGGCTGCTTACGCTTCTACCCAAGCATCCAAGAAGCTCGATGATGCCAAGGACTACGTCTTCTCATCCTGGGACGACAACCAGCTCCGAACTTGGTTGGAGGAGCACAACATTGTTTCCACCCCCGCCCCCACTGGTCGATCTGCTCTCCTCAACAATGTTCGAGTCGCCTACCTCAAGGCTACTTCCCCCTTGTACGAGGCTTGGTCTACTTCTGCCCTACACGAGTGGCTCGTTGAGCACGGTATCACCCACCCCGAGCCCACTGCCCGAGACAAGCTCTTGGACACTATGAAATCCAACTACTACGACGCCAAGGACACTGCCTACTCTTCCTGGTCCGAGTCCCAAATGAGGGACTGGCTCATCAGCGAGGGTGTCATGTAAGCTCGCCGTATACTGTCATCGGTCTAAACTGACGATTAGCACCAACGATGCCGCTCAGCTTAAGAGGGAAAAGTACGAGAAACTCCTAGATGAACACTACACCCGAGCCAAGTCTACCGTCTTCAGCGGATGGTACGACTCTGAGATCCGAGACTACCTTGTCAACCACGGATTCCTCAAGTCCAACGCCCAGGCCAAGCGTGATGAGGTAGGTCATTCTGGTTCTTGTCCACGATCGCCACTAACTCTCAGCTCATCAACACCATCTCTTCCAAGTACAAGGAGTCCACCGCTGCCCCATACCTCGCCTGGCCCGATGCGCGACTCCGAGCTCAGCTAAGGTCTTACGGCGTTGACGACACCAAGTTCGAGGGCCGACCCTCTTTGGTCCACGAGGTCCGAATCCGATACGTCCAGAGCCAGAACAAGATTGAGCAGGTCCTCTCTACTATCCGAGACACCATCTCTCACGGTGTCGAGTTTGTCGAGGACAAGCTATCTGCCATCATTGCTCTCCTCATGTCGCCAACTCTTACCCCCGAACAGAAGGTCGAGAAGGCTTACGCTTCCGTCTCTTCCGCTGTCGAGCACGCCGTCAGCTCCGCTAGCTCATACGCTCAGTACGCCGGAGCCAGCGCTACCTCTGCCGCCTCTGTCCTATCCCAGAGCGCCTACTCGTCCGCCTCGTCTGCTTCTTCCGCTGCTGCCTACGCCGCCGAGTCCGCCTCCAAGTCGCTCTCGTCCGCTGCCTCTTCGGCTTCCAGCTTGGCCTCCAAGTCTGCCAACCCATCCGCTTCTTCCGCCGCTTCCGCTGCTAGCAAGTCCATGACCTCTGCTGCTTCGTACGCATCTTCCTCCGCCTCTTCCCTCGCCTCTTCGGCATCTTCCGCCGCTTCCGTCACTGCCCACTCTGCTTCGCTTTCGGCCTCTTCATTCTCTGTCTGGGTCTCTCGATCCGCTTCATCGGCCGCTTCCGTCGCTTCCGTTTCCGCAAGCAGTGCATCCAAGTCTCTCTCGAGCTCTTGGTCGGTCGCTTCCAAGTCACTTTCCTCCGCTTCTGTCGTCGCTTCCAAGTCCCTCTCTTCCGCTTCCGCCAGCGCTAGCTCATACTCTTCGTCCTTGAGCAGCGTTAGCGCCAGGGCCAGCCAGAGCGCCAAGAAGGAGCTTTAAGCTAGAAACGAAATGAAACGAGGAAGGATAGATAGCATGAGAAAGGAATGAAGAAGAAGGGAGTTAGATAGAATGATGAGAGGATGTCACGTATGTGAAAATAAATTTAAATAGTTAGCAGTCTACCTTAGGTATGATCGATAGTAGAGGAGAGTCGAAAAGAGTCTGTCGATATCATGACTGAATGAATCAAGTGCAAATACCCTAACGCTGTTCATGTTACGAGTAATATAGAAGTTTCAATTCCTTTCACTTTTAAAGACGGTACAAGGACGCTCATTTATGCTTGCATGTAGACCGAATGCACTATCAAATGACCCGCTAATCCAACATATCAAACCTAGAAGTGAATTGGCTTGTCGAAAGACGCCATGGCAGCCTCCTTGAATGCTGCAAAAGTCAGCTCTGTCCACGGGAGACGGATCGATCAGCTTACCCTCCGAGAGCGTGGGGTGAGCGTGACAAGTTCGTGCGATATCCTCTGCTGATGCCTGGTATTCAATGGCGAGAGTGGCAGATGCAATCATTTCACCAGCATTAGGTCCAATGATGTGACAACCTAGAACCTGGTCTGTCTCCTTCTCAACGAGCTACTTGTCAACTAAAGACTCAGAAAGGAGGGAGGGGGACATACGAATTTAACGAAACCATCGGCATCGGCATTTGTCTTTGCTCGAGAGTTGGCGGTGAATGGGAATTTACCAATCTTGTAAGCAACACCAGCAGCCTTGAGTTCTTCCTCGTTCTTTCCAACCCATGCGACCTCGGGGTGGGTGTAGACTACAGAGGGGATAGCATCGTAGTTGACATGTCCGTGACCGGTCTTGATGAATTCAACAGCGGCGATTCCTACTCGTCAGTGTCTCTTTCAATGTATTGAGAAATGGACATACCCTCCTCCTCGGCCTTGTGGGCGAGCATTGGACCGAAAGTGACATCTCCAATAGCTCGGACACCCTTGGCAGAAGTGTTGAATTGATCATCAATGACAATTCGTCCCCGTTTGTCGAGCTCGACACCGATAGCTCCTAGGTTCAATGACTCGGTGACGGGACGTCGACCGATAGCGACGAGGACGGCATCGACATCGAGCTAGAAGTCAGCTTCAAGCCTTGGCGAGAGATAAAGATGTACGTACAGTCTCCTCCTTGCCACCCTTGGCAGCGTCTACCTTGACGGAAACCTTGTCTCCCTCTCGGGTAGCGCTAATGACCTTGGTGTTGAGCTTGAACTTGATGCCCTGCTTGGCCAAGATCTTCTGGAAGGATTTACTACTCGTCAGCTGATGCCGATCTCAGTAAACGAGTAGAAATGCTTACCCGACCTCGGCGTCCATACCGGCACCAACAGCTCCTAGGTACTCGACAACAGTAACCTCAGATCCGAGCCTGGACCAAACGGATCCAAGCTCAAGACCAATGATACCACCACCAATGACGACCATCTGTTCAGTCAGCTTTGGGTCTAGCTCACATGGTGCCATAAGCTTACCTTCTTGGGGACCTCCTGCAAGTCCAAAGCGCCAGTGGAACTAACGATCCTCTCCTCATCAATCTCAATACCAGGGAACGGTGTAACCTCAGATCCAGTGGCGATGATAACATTCTTAGCCTCGATCTGAGTCTCTCCACCATCGTTCAATTTGATATTAAGCTTGTTGGCAGTATCGAATGAAGCGGCTCCTTTAACGTAGTCTACACCGTACTTTTTGAATAGGTAAGACTCGATACCTCCAGTTAGGGCTTTGACGGAATCGTTCTTGGCCTTTAACATTTTTGGGAGGTTTAGGGTAACTTTTTCAACATCAATACCTCGGTTGGCAGTGTCGTGGGTGATTGTGTGGTAGATGTGGGAGTTGTTCAACCTAAACTTTAGCTTCGCATCAACGCCTAATGAGTCTCAGCTTACATGGCCTTGGAGGGGATACAGCCGACGTTCAAACAAGTTCCTCCTGGAACACCTCGCTTATCAATACAAACAGTCTATTCAATCAGCATTGTCTCGCCACCGGCTCCAAATCTCTGCCCATATCTAAGCTTTGCAAGAAGATGACCCACCTTCAAACCAGACTGAGCAGCCTTGATAGCGGCAACATATCCACCAGGTCCACCACCAAGGACAGCAAGATCATAAGGCTCAGACTGGGAAGCTAATCCCCTCGAAGCCATCATTGTTGATCGCAGTAAACCACGGGACATGGAGTGAGAGGAAGAAGGGTGGGTAAGTGGGCGGAGAAGGCCAGAAGCCTGGTTGGTTAGTCTTTGCATTTACTAATTATTAATTCTGGAGTGGTGACGAACCATTGGGGATTTCGTAAAGACCATTTTTCAAGAGATTCCGATGGGGTAAGGAGTCCAAGATGTATTCGTGGGTGTTTGATAAGGTCCGACTAGTCTACTGTGTTGTAGAAGTCGTTGTGCTATATATGAGTAATAGCAACAGTTATGACAGAGGATACAGGACAGCGGCAGTTCCGTTTACTCTTTGATTCAAGCCGATCCGAAGATATCCGTCAATAACGGAAGCAAATTAATGGGATAGTCAGTATACAGTACAGGGTGGAATGCATGAGCAACGCAAAGGGTGAGCTGGCAGCAGAAAGTGAAGAGGCAAGGTAGCTATTACACAAATATGCATGGCATCTGCATATCCCATATAAATCACACATTTGAACCGGGTGAAAATCTCTTTTTACTGCTGAACTATATAGTCAGCTTAGCCTACAGAGAGCAAGTAGGAAAGCTTACTTGGCTTGATCTTGAAATGTAGTGTAATCAGTGAGAAGATAAAGCACTGCCTTGTTAGCTATACACCCTTATGTTGATGAGGTGACGTACCTTCAAATCCTGGACTAGGTAGTAGAATACACGAAGTCCTTCTGCGTCTTGTGATTCGTTGACGTCGACTAATGATCCGATCTTCGCTGTCTGATCATTAGCTTCGTCCTGAGGAGATTGATCGGGATATGGTTTGAGACGACAAACGTACCTCGAAGGAGATGTGCTCCTTGTCTATCCTCACTTCTAATTCTTGTCGTCCTACGATATTCTTTTTTGGCCATGCTACATCGTCTTCTCTGGTGTCGTCAGCTTTCTCCCTTTCTTTCTCCATTACTATTCTTTGTACGCAAATATAGCATTGTTTCTGGAGGAGCAGCAAGGATGGACTCACTTTGTCACTTCACTATCCCTAATAATCCTCTTCAACTCCTCGGCGACTGCTGCTGAAACAAACACTATCCATCAGTACTCATCCTATCCTTCACATCCTCCTTCACTCGTCTCGAATGGATGACATACTCTCTTTTCGGATTAGAGAGTCATTCCTGTAATTCGAGTTGTTTGCATAACGGATTCGACCTGTCAATCAGTATATGTCCTTTACATCCTCCTATCTTTGGCCTATTTGTGATGTAGACATACCATGCGAGTACTCGAATTCTAGGAATTCATGTCCGTGCATACCCTGATGACCGGTACTGAGATTAGTATAGGCAAGAGTGATCATCAATTATGACTTACTAGTATCTGTAGCCCGAGTGGGAGTGATCAGCTATACCTCCGACGTTCCGGCAATCCTAGCTTACCTTAGGTAGAAAGGGTCCTTCTCTAGATCTGCTGATGCCATCTTGCTAGTGATTGAATGGATAGGATGTAGAATGTGAGAGGTATAGTAGTGCATAGACAGCAGAACTCATCAACTAGATACATACTCTAGAATGCCACGTCACTCCCCCACCTCCACCTCCTCCTATCCTCCTGAGCAACACCTATACCAGAGCATATAACCACAAACGACAATGTCAAAATCATTACTATACCCAATCCCACTACTAATAGCAACCCTATTAGCAGCTCATGGGCTGAACAAGCGCTCCCTCTCTTTCTCAGGGGCAATAGCAGCTTTTTTAGTTGGATATTTTCATCTCGCATGTCCATTGAAATTCTTTGGGGTGAGCTTGATTGTGTTTTACCTACTAGGAAGCAGGGCTACGAAAGTAAAGGTGAAGGAGAAGGCAAAGGTTGAAGATGGTGTTGGGGGTGGTGGGGAGAGGGATGCAATTCAAGTACGTCCATAAATTGTCATGGCTGATTATAGGTCCTTTCGAATTCCTTGCCGACTTTACTGGCCGCGCTGGTATATCGCTTTCAGTTTTCGTACCTAGTATGCTCTCTCTGCCTGACAATAGCTCAATATACTGATCACAGATCGACACGACAACGACATGCATCACAAATACCCAAGCTCGACCGTTAATCTTCCTCGCCCTCGGGTATGTCCTTCCATCCTCCTCCCACCCTAGCTGACACTCAGCCACTTCTCAACATGCTTAGCAGATACCCTAGCTTCAGAACTAGGCATCCTATCGACCTCTCGACCACTACATATCCTAACCTGGCAAGCCGTTCCCAAAGGGACGAATGGCGGAGTATCATATCTCGGCCTAGCCGTTTCCGCTTTAGGAGGCCTGATAATGGGTCTAGTGGGAGTTGTGGATTTGATGATTGAGAACCCAGTTTGTGGCTGGTATGGGGCTTTGGAAATAATTGGGTTCAGTATAGTCGCTGGACTCGCTGGGAGCTTGGTACGTCCCGCTTCTCGTTTCCCTGGTTGAAAGAGTATAAGCTGATGATCAGCTCGACTCCATACTAGGAGCCACGATGCAACAAACCCTTTACTCGATGGTAGATAAGAAGATCATGACTGATAAATCCAATATCACGCCTGCTATCAGGGAATCGAAACAGATTGTCAAGATTGGGTATGGGGAGGATATATTGAGTAATTCGGGTGTTAATCTGGTTAGTACGGGTATCATGGCTGGGATTGGGTATTGGTTTGGAGGGGGGAGGTACGGTGTCCTTGGCTTTTAGGTGTAGATATAATTAGATGAAAATCCAAGCACAATTACGATGAAAGCGGGAGCTTTCACGAGAGAACAACGTTGTAACGCAACTGCGGCCATGTGCATGGACGTCTACGCGTCGTGCGGGGATTCGTGATCAGAACATCCATAAAACCCCTGAGAAGGTTCATTAAGCAGACAGTATAGCCGCGTAATTTTGCAGGGCGGTGCCAGGCCGTCGAAGACGTGGTGGAGAATAAATGAGGCTTTGAGTTTCGGACATTCCATCGGTTCGGGCATAGATGTTTGTGTGTATGGCGCTAAAGATGCCTGTATGCATGCGGCTCGATTACTTCCTTCCCGGACTCGTGTTGGTTTGAAGCCTCTCTTGTTCCACACATCTCTTCGGAGGTGAGGTAGGTCCCAGAAAGACCGGCTTCATATACCAAATCCCGATTAAATAAATGAATTGCGTCATCGTTCTATCGATAGAAGGATGCTGACCAACCCATACCTCACTTCAATCTATCACATGTCAATCAACTCTATACGTAGATTAACAACTCTCACATCACATCTAAGACCAATCACACCACTAGCTTCACAGCGATTCAAACTGGGTTCATCACTTTCAACACAAACTACAGCAGCAATGGCTTCAGACGCTAAAACTTTGGTCGATCAGGCTATTAAGGAGAACAAGGTTTTGATGT
>Ga0308160_10008439_pt1 | contig 10034 bp, 15 predicted proteins | sample PhyFR1_FD_201036 | JGI IMG/M metagenome (GOLD analysis project Ga0308160, IMG submission 201036) | Phyllosphere microbial communities from UC Gill Tract Community Farm, Albany, California, United States - DLSLF.R1 | ecosystem: Host-associated > Plants > Phyllosphere > Unclassified | place: USA...
CTCCCTCCGCGTCGTCAGACCTCATACCTCTGCCTTTCAGGGGTCGACGTCCGACGTCTCGCATTGCTCCCCCAAACATGCGTGAGGCTGCTGAGCGCGATGATTCCCCTAACCCGGAATTGGATCTGGCGGTGGATGCTGCTTCTAGTTGTTGCCTTATGACCGTCGAGTTGTGATTATCTACCGTCTTGATGATCGAAGCCAAGAATCGCTTATTTGGTTTTGGGGCATTTGGATCGGGCCTGAATCTCAGCTTTACTCTGCAAGCTACGAGGAGAGCTCACTGAGACCTGTCATTACCCAACAACCCCCCTAGACCTATCTCGCTCCACTTCGCATCTCTCACTTTTGCTTCCTTAGCTAGCAGCTCTGCTACATGCCTATCAAGATCCCCATCTGAGATATCTGCCGGAATACCCGCAGCGGCTCTTACTAGATTATTGACCACCGAATTGAGCGACATGGTTGTGATAATAGGTGTACTGACAGAAGTTGAACTCCCTCCACCTTTCATTGATGTCGGAGCTATCCGATTGTTGCATGCCACTTGCGGTGTTATGATCCCCTATATATCTTTATGCAATACGCATCTGAATCTATGAACGCTGACTTGTGAGAACCCTAGAATGTATCCTCTCTGGCCTCTTTTGGCTAAGATCATGTGTAGTATCTGTTCTTAATGCTGTTAGAAGCATTATATTCCTACGGGAATTTCTTCTAATACAATCTTTCAAGCTCGACTTCCCCTCTTTAGCTTGCTGAATGGGAGTCAAGTTGGCGCTGGCATTACACTATAGCCTTCTGCTGACAGAGCACCTCGGTTTGAGTTTTTGCCGGTTGCTTTTTGCTTTTTGGTACTGTCAGAAGTATTATTATCCGCCAGATCTCGTCATATTCTGTGCCTGTCTTGACAAAAGTTATTTTTCTGGTTCAGAGCTGTTATCACTACACAAAATGTCATACCGCGTACCTTTCAACGCAGAACCTCAAGACGACTCGGGTTCATCAAGCGGAGAGGAAGATAGACTCTCGGATTGGGCATCATCGCTTGGTGAAGCTCTACAGACGAAATCGTTATTCTCAGACCGAACTTTCCCAAATCCAACGGCAGCAATTGAGTTTGACACCAAGGAACATGGATTCAGTATCAAAGATGAGAGCACGAAGAAGGGACTTGATCTATATGGGCGTATGCGTTTGATCAATTGGATCAGGAAGGAGGTGAGGCATTCGCAACAATCACCGAAAAAGTAAAGCTCACAAACAGGGAGCTAGTGCTGAGGCAGCTAAATCGCTGGATGGAAGTGATAAAGTCTTCAGTGATGAGGGGTTATTAATTCCCGTCATTCCTGACGATCCATTACTACGTATGTCTCGATCCCCGTATGGACGAGCTTCGCTGATGATAGAAATGGATTTCGACGATGAATGGTCCGACGACGAGGAACCCACTCAGACTACTACCGATACCAAATCCAAGAAAGAAGATGGTTCCGAGCGTGTAAACCAGTTGGAAGCAGAGCTTGAGAAAGCTAAAGCCGACGTAAAACGACTTCAAAACCTCGTTCAGGAAATGACAAACGACGAGAGTGATGCTGGAGAACAAATTGTTCTGGGACCAGGTGTCAAGAATAACGGGAAAGGAAAGGGGAAAGCTGTTAGGGATGATGATACCCATTACTTTGATTCTTATGAGCATAATGGTGAGCCCTTCATACAACGGTCGGATCTAATGGCTAGATATCCACGAGATCATGTTGAGGGACACTACCAGGACTGTTACCTATGCTCGATTCTTGTTGTCGAACCCTAAAATCTTTGAAGGCGCTATTGTTATGGATGTCGGGTGTGGAACTGGTATTCTATCCAGTATGTTCATCCCAGAAGTAGTGATAGAGCAGAACTGATAATCAGTGCTCGCTGCTAAGGCTGGGGCCAAGCATGTGTATGCGATTGAAGCTAGTGGATTGGCAGTGAAAGCTAGGGTGAATATCGTCAAGAACGGGTTCAAGGATCAGATCACGTATGTCTCCCTAGCCGCCTGATACAATGAAGTAGCTGATGACAGTATAATCCAAGGCAAAGTAGAAGATATCGAACTTCCAGTCAAGCACGTCGATGTGATCGTCAGCGAGTGGATGGTATGTTCCCCTTTGTACCCTCAGATGTCGGTAGTCGCTAACGAATAGGGATACATGCTATTATACGAATCCATGTTGGATTCCGTCCTCACGTAAGTCTTCCCATACATGTAGAGCGAAGCTGATATCAGTGCTCGAGATCGATTCCTGGCTCCCCAAGGATTGATGGCTCCTTCACAGACTCGTCTTGTGTTGACTGCTATCACTGGTGAGAGACTATGGAAGGAGAAGATCGATTTCTGGAACTCTGTTTACGGTGGGTATCTTGGTCCAGCGCAATGTGTGTGCTGATGATAGGATTCGACATGTCGACCATGGGAACGTCTTACTTTGATGAGGGGCAAATCGATATCAACGAGGCCAAAGAGGTCGTCACCAATGAGTTCATCATCAAGGTATGCGCACCACACATCTCGCTTACAAATGCCCTGTGGCTGACTTACAACAGGACGTGGACGCTCAGACGGCAACAGTCAAGAGCCTAGATTTCAAAACACCTTTCACCCTTACCGCCACCACATCTACTACCATCCGAGCATTCCTCACGCATTTTGACACGTTCTTTAATCGTGATGGTAAACCCACAACCGAAGAGGTCGATATTGACCAGTTCAAACATGACGAATATGAGTCTCCTGTCTCGGCCGTCGAAAAGAACATCAGCTTCACCACGGGACCTAGGGGCCAGGCGACCCACTGGAAGCAGGTTGCCTTCCTACTACGCTCCCCCATAGAAGTTCAGAAAGGTCCGTCGGACTTATTACATATGTAGTGCGTACGCAATAACTAATCGATAGGCGATGTCATTCAGGGGACTTTCAACTGTAGGAAAAGTAAAGAAAATTCGAGAGAACTCGATGTGGAGATTCATTATCAGCTAGTCTCTCAAAGACAGGGGCAGGAAGAGACTGATAAAATGGCCACTGTAGGCGTTTATAGGGTTAGATGATTTTATTAGGATTAGCAGGAATGAAGATGCCATGATGTTGCTTACTCTGCCTCCGTCTCCCCTTTTTAATGATCTACATGAGATGCATAATCAAGATACCAGTTGCTTATGCACATAATTGTTGCTTACTCTTCGCTACGATCGTGAGGGCAGCTCTGGGAATCTTATATCATCAGATGACCGTGATTTACGGGGTGAGAGCTGAAGTCTCGCGTCATACGAGAGAAGCACCTGAACGCCTCCTATCTCCCTTCCCCCTGTGTTGGAATTCTAAGAAACGCCCGTCTGGGCCCATTTGTCATGGGGCCGAATAGGAATCCAGTCCCCGTCTATGTGAGTAGAGTTTCGGTTTGGAAGAGTGTCTGTGGAAGGAGAAGCGGCCTAGGTGATTCCAAGGAATGATTACCTGAGAGGAGTGGTTCTAGTGCTTATTATTCATCGCTACGGGTTATTAGCAGTGTGTAAACCCTGATGTCGATCACATGGCGTTTTTTCGTACAGCATTGAATTCAAGCCTATTCGACTATGCCATAACATTCTAAGCCTCCATTCTATTGCACTTGCACTTGTCATTCACACCATTGCCCGACCTTTTAGCTTTATTTCCTACTCAGATAGAATTACGACTCTGGCCGAAGACTCAAAGGACGTACACGGAACAATTCACTCGGCCCTCGATCCCCTTTCATCTCCATTCCAGTCCGGGTTCCCGAGACACGCTGTAACGCCATTGAAGCCAAGTTTACGCCGCAACCCGCTTCTTTCCAGTACTACTTGTACTTTCGGCCCTTCACTACCAATAACAAATACCATTAAAGTACCCGCTCCCTAGTTTGGCAAGATCTCTTCCGAATCCAATCGAGTATTACGCAAGTCAAGTCGCGCACTGGTACCATCATTACACAAACTTCTTTGCCGCACACACATATATACAACACATCGTTCATTGTTCTATTGCATCACTATCAGATATACACGACACGATACATGCCCATGAACCTACTGGAATACACATAGCGATTATGACACCGGGAGGAATCGATTTATTCGATAACCAAGACCGCAATCAATATCAACATCAAAATGGACATGATCGATACACCGAGAAAAGAAGTAGATTGGGATCAGATGATGGATTCCCGGTGAAATCAGAAACGGGACATAGGGCCAAGAAGCGTAAACCGTAAGTCAACGACTCTTGAAGAGTTCTGATGGTAGGATGTACTCTTTGAGGGTGATGCAACAACCCGAAAGAGCGAGATTATGTTCATTCAAAGAAGAGAATGAGACCAGTGAGTCACTTCCCGTGGCAGTGGAAAAAGAGGGTCATGCTGATGATCTAGTCGATCGACGTCCGGTAGATCCACCACCTGTTGTTGAATTACTGCTCGATAACGAGTGCGTTCCTTGGGATCTCGGATGTAAATCACAAGCTGATCAATAGGACATGTGGTGAAGCAGAATCTGGTTTGACTCGATTCTTCATACGTGCATCAATCGTTCATCCTCAACCAATGGAATCAGACTCGCCAAATACCTATACACCAGTCAAAACACCAACTGGAGCGGATGCATCGGCTGGAGAGGTCGTACAGACTCCAGAGAGGTTGAGAGGGCTGGATGGACATATCGGACAATTAGTCATCTTTGCGAAATTGAGCGTGAGGATGCCAGGAGTGTTCAAGTTGAAGTTCACGCTATTCCAAACCTCAGAGTAAGCCATTCTGCGGACTATGTGGATGGCAAGCTGATGGCAGTTCTGGATTGACGGAGATCACCAATACTATATCTGAACCGTTCGAGGTATTTTCACCGAAACTGTTCAAGGGCATGAGGGAGAGTACGGCTTTGACCCGACATCTCGCTGCTCAGGGTTTAAAGGTGAAATTGAGGACAGATACTTCAGTTGGTCGACAGTGAGTCCTACAAATTTTTCGAAAGGGCAGTAGCTGATTTTCAGGAGCGAAGCTCGCCGTAGAGGTTCAGGGCCATCACAGCCAATATCACCTAAACCGATATATCGGCCTCAAACCGATCCTCCCCTATATACCCACTCTGCCCAGAATCATCCGCCGCCCATCGCTATCCCGTCACCTAATGTTCCAACCCCGCCACACAGCGCACCACCACGTACACTAGTTTGGAGGGATCATGATCCATACCACCCAAGATCCCCTGCCTCGATGATGCCATATCCACCTGGACCTTCTCATCTATCTGGTCCACCTATCGCTGGCCCGGGATCTGGACCGAGTCACAATCCCTCTCAACACCCACTTCATCACCCTCATTCTTCGCATGGACATCCATACGAACAGATGCAGGATCAGAGATATAATTCGCCATCAAGGGCTTATCATATGGATGATGGATTGACTCCTAATCTTTGGCACCCAGCTCCTTCCCTTAGTTTTGGAGGTAAGCCACCACATACTCAACGCAAATGTATAGCTGACGATAAGCGGGTCATCCCTCCGATCTTTCTGCTTTCTCATTGAATCAAGGAAATTCATCAAACTCCCATTCGCATCAACCAACAGGTTCATCAGCAAGCGTATCCCGACCTTCTTCTTCCCGCCAATATTCCTCGTACTCGACGCAAGCATCTTCGATTCAGCGCACTCCATCTGATCGATCCGAAATACCCACGTTGAATGATTTGAGAATACGAGGGCAGGATGATGGGTTCTCACTCTTGCCTTTCCTTCCCAGTTTCCCTACCCAGCCGTCTGTTAGTAATTTACTGTCGGGTACGCCAAGTCCACCAGTAATAACCGATCCGGGCGGCGAAAGAGACCGAGAACATCGGAATCAATTACCTCCGATCAGAAGACCTGATTCGAGGGATGGTCATTAATGCCTTAGAAGTGGACTGGAGGGGATGATTATATATTCTATAGTCATGTCACATTATGAAGCGATGCACACAAAGGTCATCCGAGATGGCTCGCATGCCGAGTATCTGCCATGTAAAGTAGCGATAGTCTATGATATGCATGCATACTTGCAGCTTGAACCCGTTATTGAACGCAATAAAGCTCAGAGACTCATGAATCACTAAATATACCCCCGCTTTAAAAAGTTGAATTCCTTCGTCCCTTCTGCAGTCCAATTCATTACCATATACCATATACCACAATGTCATCAGTACTCAAAGCAGCAACAGACGTTCAGAAGAGGAAGGATAAGGGAAAGGGAAAGTCAAAGGCTGAGTCTAATGGAGATGAGGAAGTCAGGACGGAGAACAAACAGAAACCCAGAAAAGACAAAAATCTGCTCATTTCCTCGAGGGGAGTTACGCAACGAATGCGACATCTAATGAACGATTTGGAAGCTCTTCTACCTCACACCAAGAAAGGTAAGCCCAAAATTCCTACTTGTATGGACTATGAGCTAATGGGTAGATTCGAAGCTAGATTCCAAATCCTCCTTACACCTTCTTAACGAATTATCAGATCTACACTCCTGTTCCAACACTTTATACTTTGAAGCAAGGCGTCATGAAGATCTATACATGTGGATCTCGAGATCACCAAATGGCCCTTCGGTGAAATGTCATGTACAAAACATTCATACGATGGATGAATTGAAAATGACTGGAAATTGTTTGAAGGGAAGTAGGGGTTTAGTTGCCTTTGATGGGAATTGGCAAGGGGAGGAATGGAAGACTTTGACCAAGGAGCTTTTGACTCATGTACGTCGAGATAGTTCGATGGAGGGGAAACGGTGCTGATAATAGACTTTCTCTGTACCAAAGACTTCGAGACGATTGAAACCTTTCATCGATCATATCATGTTATTCTCTATCCTAGACAACCGAATTTGGTTCAGGAACTACCAAGTTAGTCTTCCTCCGGGGTTGTTCGCCTGTCAAACAAAAGCCCAACCCGGTAGACACCAGTGAAAAGAGCTAACATATAGATCATTGAGAAAGACCCTCTGCAACCCGCCGGCCCACCTCAAGTCTCTCTAACAGAGATTGGCCCCCGATTCGTCCTTACCCCAATAAGGATATTCGAAGGTTCTTTCGGTGGACCCACTGTCTTCGAGAACTCGGAATTCATCAGTCCAGCAAGTGTAAGGGCTAGTGCCAAGAGGGCTGCTGGTGAGAAATATAGGCAGAGGAGAGGTGAGGAGGATGAGAGGGAGGAGAGGGGTAAGAGGTTGAGGGAGGAGGTTGGAGAGGATGAGTTGAGTAGGAAGAAGGTCTTTGCTTAGGCCCGGTCGCCACTGGGCCGCCAGGCCATAGACATCGTTGGATAACGGGAAGGCGTGTTTGTTGGATTTTGGCTCTATTTAGCGATGAGATGCATTGCTCGTGTAATTATTTCGTCATGATTGATCCGAGTCGATATGCATGAGAGTGTCTATTAACATATCGAACCAGCTCAGAGGTTGAGATAGCGTGTACATGGATAATGGCATTGGCATTACATTATGATAGATGGGTGAAAATTGGAAACGCGTCCGACGCGTCTTGATCCTCATGTCGAATTAACTTTACATTTCACCTCTATTACTTTCATTACCGCCGTATCGTCCACTCTTCATCCCTACTCAGATCGCAGCGCCGTTCCGATATAATACTAGAAGCGTAGAATACTGCCTGGCACATCACGGCTTCAGAGCGGAAAATGGCAATCGCAACAGACAAGTAAGTCATCCCCCGCACAATTCATGTGAACGATACTGATGACAGCATGCAACACTATGAGTAAGCTCAATCCTCCCTATATTCAATCATACAGTACACAACTCATGCTCAGTCCCGAATCACCTCAGGTGATGAATGCTTTCTACAGGCGTTTATTCCCATATCGACCGTTCTTCCTCTGGCTAAATCAAGATCAAGGTACTTTCCCCCCTCCTTCTGCTCCCAGGTCCTTCGCAACGTTACGGCTGACTCGTAGTTCCCGGGAAATTGTTCACACATCGAGAATTCGCTTTCACGTTAACTGGCGACATTTATATCCGATACAATAGTTTCAACAATGCAGAAGATTTCAAGAAAGAGGTGGTTAGGCTGAATCCCTCTCGATTCGAAATTGGTCCTCAGTATACTGCTAGGGTATGTCTAGTCTCCCTTCCAATTACCGATGGAACAGTAATGAATACGGATGAAGCTGACCCCTCAGCCTAGAGATCGAAAGACGTTAGCTGCTGGTGCATTACAGCCTCAACGAAGGGAATTGGTGTTTGATATTGATATGACGGATTACGATGAGATCCGAACTTGTTGTTCAGACAAGAAGATCTGTAAGAGGTGTTGGGGATATATTGCAGCTGCCGTCAAAGTCTTGGATTCTGCTTTACGTGGTACGTCCCCTCCTTCACTTCCCTCGACCAATGAAGGATACTGATGATAGATACATTCGGCTACAGACATCTACTATGGGTATACTCCGGTCGGCGAGGTATTCATTGTTGGATCTCTGATCCTGCCGCTTTAGATCTGAATGATGAACAACGAAGAGCGTTGGTTACGTTCATGGAAGTAATCAAGGGTAGTAAAGAACAGATGAAAAAGGTTAACGTGAGGGGACCAAAGGGTGATTCAGATTTACATCCTTATCTCGAGTATGCCATTCTCTTCTATTACATCTGTAGGATAAATCGCTCATCGACAGTACTGCCTTGACATCGCTCAAAAAGGACTTTGTGACTTTATGTCTGAGGGATCAAGATTGTTTCAGGACGGAAAGGCAATGGGAAACTTTATTATCCCTACTCCCCGGTGACCGAGGTTTGTCCACCTGCGCATCGAGCATACCGAGATGCTGATGATAGAAACGATCGGAAACCTACGAGCGAAATGGCAAGTCGAAGAGCTTGACAGTGAAGAGAAATGGACAGATGTCATGAAAGCAATTGGATCCCTCATGAAATCAGATAAACTCCTAGGAGTAAGCTCCCTATACAAAGTCCACGAAGCAGGCTGATGATTAGCGACGGTTCGATAGAGCAGCCCAGGATGTTATTCTACAATATACCTATCCAAGGATCGATGCGGAAGTATCAAAACATCGTAATCATTTACTCAAGTCTCCATTCTGTGTGCATCCTGGAACTGGTACGTTTCCCTTGCATTTGAAGAGAGAGCTGATGTGTAGGACGAGTATGCGTACCGATAAATCCTGCTCTCATCGATGAATTTGATCCAGAGGGCGTTCCGACTGTTAGTGATTTGCTTAATGAGTTGGATCATCTGCCCGCCGCCGGGGAGGTGGATGAGAAAGCCAGGAGAGTTGAAGGTGGGTCTTCCCCCTACCGAGACTCAAGAGAGGCTAATGGCAGATTATGAACACACTTCACTAAAACCATATGTTGAGATGTTTGAGAAGCATGTTGCTGCTGTCCTCAGAGACTCGAGGATGGTCAAGAAGGGTAAGTGACTCTCTGATTTGCTGGTAGTGATCGTGCTGACATCCAGCCCTGAAGGAGGAGAGTATGGATTTCTAGGTATCTTATCTTTGTGTTGTATGCATTCTTGCTGTATCCAGTCGACGAGCACAGACGATCCACGGCTACGAGAACATGATGCATAGTACAGCAATGACGAGAATGAGCCCTGGCAAGCAATATCCTACTTCCTAGGCCCCTTACCACCTCCCTTGGCGCCTTTCTTACCACCCTTCTTGTCGAGGTTGACCTTTGTCCTAGCAGCCCGCATTCCTTCCCTATCTCCTCCGGGAGTATCAAATGCACTACCTTTTCCACCTCCAACTCGGCCTCTAGCAACCTTCTTCTTCTTATCCTTACCTTTACCCTTGGCTGACAATTTCTTGGGTAAAGCCTCAGTGATCTTGACTGGCTGTGCTGATTTCTTGGCATTTCGAATAGCAGCTGCTGTATTCTTTGAACTTTGCTCATCGGCCTCGTCTTCTTCCATTGCCATTTTTCGTCGTTTGAGTTTACGGGATAAACCATCGTATTTCCCTCTTTTG
>Ga0308160_10008440_pt1 | contig 10034 bp, 12 predicted proteins | sample PhyFR1_FD_201036 | JGI IMG/M metagenome (GOLD analysis project Ga0308160, IMG submission 201036) | Phyllosphere microbial communities from UC Gill Tract Community Farm, Albany, California, United States - DLSLF.R1 | ecosystem: Host-associated > Plants > Phyllosphere > Unclassified | place: USA...
CGCTGCCGCTGGCGCGACGGTGGCATGCGGCCCTGGCTGCGAGGGGTGTGGAGGCACTCGTCCAGCTGCCCCGCTGCCGGCCCGGCGCCGTGCTGTCCGCGGTGGTGCGGGCCGACCACACTCAGGCCGACCTCGACCGGCTGGTGCGCGGACTTTCCGCCGTGGCGCGGGACAGGCGGGCGGCCTGATGGACATCGTGGACTCGCACGTCCATGTGGGGACCGCCGGGGTGCCGCTGGGCCCTGCCGACCCCGCCGCCTCCTTTGCGCTGTGGCGGAGGCGCGCGGCCGCCGTCGGGATATACCGGGCCGTGCTGATGGCCGCACCCGTGGGTGCCTACGCTGCCGCCAACCGGACCGTGGCGAGCCTGGCCGGGCGGGCCCCGCGCCGGTGGCTCTGGTACGTGTTCGTCAACGCCACCGAGGACCGGGGACGGGTAGGCACCATCGTGGCGGAAGCCCACGGCCGCGGCGCCTGCGGGATCAAGGTGCACTGGTCCGACGGGCCGGCCACGGACGAGGTGGGCCTCGCCGCGGAACGCCACCGGATGCCGGTGCTCTTCGACCCCGGCGGCGACGTGGAGCAGGTTGTGTGGCTGGCCGAGCGTCATCCCGGGGTGGCGTGGATCGTGCCGCACCTGTCTTCCTTCTCCGATGACTGGCGGGCCCAGAGCCGGCTGATCGGTGCGCTGGCCATGGTGCCCAACATCTTCACCGACACCTCCGGAGTGCGGTACTTCGACCTGCTGACGGAGGCGGTGGCCCGGGCGGGGGCGCGGAAAGTGCTGTACGGCAGCGACGGCCCCTACCTGCACCCAGCCCCCGAACTCGCCAAGATTTTCGCGCTGGACCTGCCGCCCGCCGAACGGGCCCTCATCCTGGGCGGCAACGTCCTGCAGCTGACCGGCCCGGCGCGCAGGACCGGCGGGCGCCGCACCGCCTTCGCGGGCAATGGGCGAAGTGGCACCGATCAAAGTGGCACCGACAGGAGGAACACGGCATGGCTATGAAAACAACCGGACTGACCGTCGGAGGCAAGGCCGTCGGCGGGCCAGGACTTGCGGAGATCAAGCCGCACAACGATGCGGCGATCCGGAAGGGCCTGTATCAGCTGCAGCGCTACGTGCAGCAAAGCGCGGCGGCCCGGGGAACCTCCACGGGCAAGCGGCCGGCGTGGATGGCGGGCAGCGAACCGGACCGGACCTCGGTGTGGCTGGTCACCTACTCGCCCTGGTCGGACAAGGGCCCGCCCACCCACGTGAGGGTGTTCGCGCATGAGCTGAAGCGCGACGATCTGCTGGAGAAGGGCCCGCTGCCCAGCCTGGCACGGCTGCTGGTTTCGCGCCGGGAGCTGGCCAAGGTTGAGCTGCCCAAGACGATGCCGTTCCCCCACCCTGGCAAGCCGGATCTGTTCGGCCTGGCGGTGGAGCCGCTGGTCCGGCAGCGGTTCGCCGGCACCTTCCACCGGCCGCAGCAGAGGCCTCAGCGGCTGCGCAGGAAGGGACCTGACGTGCTCTGGCGGGAGCTGGGGGATCTGTTCCGGGAACTCGCCGACGAGACCGGCGACCGGTACTGGCGGGAAGTGGCCAACGAGCTGTCCCACGGCGTTTAGGTGCCGGCGCCAGCGCTTGGCTCGCCGGTGGCCCGCCACTGGAGCTGGCGCTGCTCAGGAACCGCCCTGCGGACCTGCTGACGAAGCTGCCTCCGGTTCCGCCTGCGGCCCTGCTTGTGGACCTGTCTTGCGGGCCTGCCGCTGCTGGACGGCGCGGTCCGTGAGCCCCAGCATGGAGGCGGCCGCATGGACGTTCCCGCCGCTGCGCTCCACCGCCAGTGCCACGGCTGCCTCCGCGGCACGTTCCTTGATCTCACGCAGCCCCAGGCCCGCGTCAACTGCCCAGGCCACCGCCGCGGTGAGCGGATTCGCGGCGGAGGTCCCGCCGTCGTACGCGTCCTTGCCCTGCGGCACCCGGGATGGTTGCGGCCTGTCATCGCGGGGAACGTCGCCGGGGGTGATGGCGCCGGGGCCCACATGCCGGGCGGCGATGCGGAAGGCGAGCTGCCTGAGGTCGCGGAGGTTGCCGGGGTAGCTGCGGCTGACGAGGGCGTCCTGGACCGCCGGGTCCACCTCGGGATCGGTCCGGGCCCCAGTGGCTTCGCGGCAGAACCTGGCGAACAGGCAGAGGACGTCCCCCAGCCGGTCGCGGAGGGGCGGCATGGTGACCACGGAGGCGGCGATGCGGTGGTACAGGTCGGTGCGGAAGCCGCCGCCGGCCACTTCGCTGAGGAGGTCGCGGTTGGTGGCGCAGATGAGCCGGAACTTGCTGTGCAGCCACCTGTCGCCGCCCACCCGCTTGTATGTGCCCTCCTGGACCACGCGGAGCAGTTCCGGCTGGAGCTCCAGCGGGAGCTCACCCACCTCGTCCAGAAACAGGGAACCCTGGTCCGCGCCTGAACACGCACCGGTCCGCACGCTGACCGCACCGGTGAACGCGCCCCGCTCGTGGCCGAACAGTTCGCTGCCCATAAGTGTGGGGACGATGGTGGTGCAGTCCACCACCACCAGGTTTCCGCGCTGGCTGCTGACCGCATGGGCCACCCGTGCCGCGAGCTCCTTGCCCGTGCCCGTCTCGCCCTGAATCAGGATGGGCGCGTGTCCGAATTTCGCCGCCACCACCAGCTCCCGCAGGGCTGTCCGGAGCGCCGGGCTCTGCCCCGCCAGCTTGTCCCGGACCGGCAGGGAATCGATCACCGATTCGACGTCCTCCACCCGCTGCAGCCACGCCGAAACCGCCGCCGCCTGCTTGTGCCATGCCACGCATTCCGCCGCGCCCGCCTCCAGCACCGGCCACGGCCGCAATGATCCGTCCGGCGGCCCGATCACCATCACCCGGCACCGGCCGTGCTCCGCAGCCGCGAGCGCCGCCTCCAGGTCCCGGGTCAGTTCCTGCGCCACGATCAACCCCGCTGCCGCACCGCTGCCCGGCGCATCAACGGGATCCAGCGCGATGTCCCCGGCACGGAGGGTTGCTATCGCCTCCCCGGCCCAGGCCTGCCGGCCACTGAGGTCCATCACCCACGGCATCGAGCCCCTCGCAGTTCCGCCGCCCACGTTGCGACCGCCTGAGGAAGGAGACCACGGCCGGCGTTACTGCCCCGTTACCGGTGCGTCCCTCGCGCGGACCGGCTGCGCGGGTGTGCCGATCTTGCGTCAATCTTTCCGTAAAAACAGCGGGTTGCAGACGGTTCCTGCAGCATGATCAGGGCTACAGAGAAGGAGTCAGGTGACAGCATGATCGACGACAGCGCCCCCGCCGGGTCCGCCGCTCCCGCCAGCGGCGGGACGCTGGTCATCCGCACGTGGATCGAGGCCGACGGCGACCCCGCCTTCCGTGCCCGGGTGACCTTCAGCGAAGGCCCCGGACGCCACGGCAGCCTCGCCGCCGCCGACCGGGAGCAAGTGGTCCAGGCCGTGCGGGAGTGGCTGTGGGACCAGAACGGCTGAATAGTCCACCGGTGTTTTCCGGCCGCTGTGCACCTGCGGATGGACCGGGCCCTGGACTTCGTCGATGAGTTTCACGAGTTCCTCGGAAGGCACCACGCCCATTTCCTGCCACAGGCTTACCGCATATTTTTCATACGCCAACAGGCCTGAGGCGGAATTTCCCATCCGTATTTCGGCGATGACCAAAGCCCGCACTGCGCTCTCATAAAGCGGTTCAATATCCAGTGCGGCCACCGCGGCTTCCGCCGCGCCTTCACAGTCACCTGCCGTCAGCAGCGAGCGGGACAGCGTGGTCAGGGCCCAGAGCCGGGACTGGCGCAACCGGCCTTCCTCAAAGACCACCCAGTCCTCGTACCACCCGGGCAGCAGCTCGGCCCCGCGCAAGTCCAGGAGCGCCCGGGCGGCCTGCCCGAAGCCGGCGGAGCCGTCCTGGAGCAGGGCACGGACCCGATGCAGGTCAACCTGCACCGCAGGGTCCAGGGCGAGCATCGGTCCGTTTTTTGCCAGCAGCCCCGGCACCTGGCGTGTCACCAGATGGGTGCTGACCCTCAGGCTTTCCAGCGCCCTCGGCTCAGGGCAGTTCGGCCACAACAAACCGGCCAGATAGATCCGCAGGCTGGGCCCGTGGACGGCAAGCACGGCGATGAGGCGCTGCTGCCTGGCGGCAACGCGGACAATTTCTCCGTCACGGCGCAGTTGCCAATACCGGAGCAAATTCAATTCCAAATGTCCACAGACGCCATTGCCCACGGGACACCTCAACCCGTTTGAATTACCTGAAACACGTAGGAACGAGCATCCCCAGCTTGAAATGGAAAGTCAATGAACGTTAGCCCCTAATCAGGTTGGGAGGGCTGTCTCTCATAATTGGCAAAGAACGTCAGCGCTTTGCTCATCCGGACGGCACCCCCACCGTGCGCTCCCGCCCGGTTACAGGTTCCCGCCCAGCCACGACTCGCAGGCCAACCGGCGTGTTGGGGGTTCCCGGGCGCCGTCCGCCGCAAAGTAACTGGGCGGGAGTGCACACCCATCCCCATCACGGGAACAGGGCACACCCATCCCCATCACGGGAACAGGGCACAGGAGTTCTTAAGCCTTTCTTAAGGACGCCTTGGGAGGGTTGAATGTGGGCCGGACAGCGGCCTGATCCCCTCCCCAAGGAAGCCGATGCACCAGCCACCAGACAACTCACGCGGTCAACAGCACGCCCCACCCACGGCTTCCCCGGCCGTCGGCACCCGGTTCCGGGCACTCCCCCAGCCCCGCCACTGGCTGCCGGTGGGAGCGCTGCTGTGCGCCGCCGTCGTGATGATTGGCCTGGCCGTGCAGCTGCTGCCCGGCGATACCGCCGCGGAACTGGGCTTCGACCAGACCCTCAGCCTCCACCACGCCGCCGCGCTGACTGCCGTGGCCATGGGGATCAACCTGCTGTTCGGCCCGGTGGCGGGACTGCTGCTCATCGCCGCGGCCGCACTGGCCATCTGGGTGTTCCGGCGCGATCTGATAAACGCTGTGGCGTTCGGCCTCACGGCATGCTCGGGCTGGGTGGCCAGCGAGGCCTTCAAGCTGATCTTCGCCCGGCAGCGGCCCAACCCGGCGCTGCTTTTCGATCCCCTCGCCCCGGAGACCGGCTCCAACAGCTTCCCCAGCGGCCACACCTGCTTCGCCGTCGCCCTGGCGTTCGCACTGTATTTCCTCTTCCGCGGCACCCGCTGGGCGAAGGTTGTGGCCGTGGCCGGTGCGGTGATGGCCGTGGTGGTGGCCTGGTCCCGGCTCTACATCGGCGTGCACTACCCCACGGATGTGGCCGCGTCCTTCCTGGCCGCGAGCGCCGCAGCGGTCCTGCTCGCCGGGCTCTGGAACCGCTATGCCCCGCGGCTCCTGGAACGCCTGCCTGCCGCCACTATGCGCCCCTCGGGCCGGATCTAAGGGACCAGACATGCACACCATTCTTGCTTCAGGCGTGGTTCACGCCGCCGGTTCACCGTCCCTGCTGGACCCGGCCAGCCTCCTGGAGGGCCTCGGGCCGGCGGCGCTGGGCGTGATCGCGGCGATGGTCTTCATCGAATCCGGCGTCCTGTTCCCGTTCCTGCCCGGCGACTCGCTGCTCTTCACGGCCGGGCTCCTGCACCAGCAGCTCCAGCTGGCACTGCCCGTGCTCATCGGCGTGATTACCGCGGCCGCCATCGCCGGCGACCAGGTGGGCTACCTCATCGGGCGGAAATTCGGCCGCCGCTGGTTCAAGGACGATGCCCGCATCCTCAAAACGGCGCACCTGACCGCCACCGAAGACTTCTTCCGCCGCCATGGAGGCGCCGCCGTCGTCCTCGCCCGTTTTGTGCCCATGGTGCGCACCTTCGCGCCGCTCACCGCCGGGGCCGCCCGCTACGAATACCGGTCCTTCGCGCTGTGGAACATCGTGGGCGCGGCGGTCTGGGCGACGTCCGTGACGCTCCTGGGCACGTGGCTGGGGCACTACGAGATCGTGGCGAAAAACATCGACGTCATAGCCGTAGTGATGGTGCTGGTCTCCGTGGTGCCGTGGGTGGTGGAGTTCCTGAAGCGCCGCCGCAAAGCAGCCGCCGCGGACAGCGCCGCTCCTGGCACCGCCACCGTTGACCCCACCGCCGGGCCGGCTGCGAAAGAATAGGCGCATGACAACCGCGGAACGGCTGGCCCTGCTGCTTGTTGAGGACGATCCTGTGCTGGGTCCGCTGATCGCCGAGCTGCTGGAGCCGGACTATGCGGTCCGGCTGGCCGCCACCGGGCAGGAGGGCTTGCACCTGGGGCTGACGCAGCCGTGGGACGTGATGGTGATTGACCGCGGCCTGCCCGTGATGGACGGTGTCAGCGTGATCGCGGCCTTGCGGTCCAAGGGCGTGGCCGCGCCGATCCTCATCCTCACCGCGCTGGGCGACACGGACCAGAAAGTGCTGGGCCTGGACGCCGGTGCCAACGACTACATGACCAAGCCGTTCGACGCCGGCGAGCTGGCCGCGCGGCTGCGCGCCCTGACGCGAACGTACAGTACGCCCGACGACGGCGGCACCGCCTTGGTGGGCATCGGCACCTGGGAGCTCGACCCGGCGTCGCGCGCTGTCCGGTCCGTGTACGGCGACACCGTCTCGCTGACCGCGAAGGAGGCCGAGGTTCTGGCGGCCCTCGCGGCCGAACCCGGCCGGGTGTTCACCCGCGACGAACTGCTGGCCGACCACTTCCACCCCACGGACCAGCCCGGGGTGATCGACACCTACGTCCACCATCTGCGGCGGAAGATTGACCGGACGGTGGTGCGCACCGTGCACGGCGTCGGCTACCAGATCGGCGACCCGTCATGACGCCGGCTCCCGCATCCGGCGACGCCGAGACGCTCCGGCGGGCCTCGCTAAAAGTGGCCCTGCGGATCACTGCAGCGTGCGCGGTGCTGGTGCTCTGCCTCCTCGCCGCCGCCACCGCCTTCCTGATGTACAAGCTCGCCAACCCGGTGCTGCCCGGGTCCACGGCGCCCGGGAAGGACTACACGTACCTCGATTCGAAGGACCTGATCGAGGGCATGATCCTGGCCGGGCTGGCAGGCGTTGTGCTGGCCGGCGTGGTGGGGTGGCTCAGTGCCCGCAGCGCCATCCGCCCCCTGGGCGAGGCGCTGGCCCGCCAACGGCAGTTCGTGCAGGACGCCAGCCACGAACTGCGAACGCCCCTCACCATCTTGGACACCCGCATCCAGCTCGCCCAGCGCAAGGCCGACCCCGCTTCCGAAACCGGCCAGGCCCTGGCGCGGATCAGGGAGGATGCCGGCACCATGACCGGAATTGTGAACGAACTCCTCCTGGCTGCCACCGGGGGTGCTGCGGAGGCTGCCGATCCCGTGGATGTGGCCTCCGTGGGCCGCTCTGTGACGGCCGACCTGCAGGACCTCGCGGAGCAGCAGGGGGTCCGGCTTACCTTCACGTCCAGCGGCGCGTCCTCCGCGAGGATTGATCCCGGTTCCCTGCGCCGCGCAGTGCTGGCCCTGGCGGACAACGCGCTCACGCACACGCCCGACGGCGGGAGCATCACCATCAGCGCCTCGGCGGAGGGTTCCTTCGCGGTAGTCCAGGTAACGGACACCGGCACGGGAATCACCGGCGTTGACCCGGACCGGATTTTCGACCGCTTTGTCCGTGCACCCGGGCCCGGCAACGCCCCCGGCAAGCGAAGCTTCGGGATCGGCCTGGCCCTGGTCCGCGAGATCGCTTCCGGGGCAGGGGGCACCGTGAAAGTGGCCCGCACCGGACCGGACGGGACCACCATGCGGCTCGCCCTGCCGGTGGCCCGGGACTGAGGTCTGGGCCTGTCCCGACGCTGATCTCCGTTGGCGACGCCCATCCTCGATGACGCACCGGCTATACCCGGGGCGTCCACGAATGTGCGCGTCGAAAATGAATATGGGCGCGGGGACTGCCTGTCAGCTGGCGGGGTCGTACATGAACTCGCGCAGCTCCTGGGCGCAACGGCACGCCGCCGCGATCTTCGCAGCCCATTCCTCGGCCTCCGCCCGGGTGGGTACCTCCAGCACGGTGAACCCGCCGGTGATGTCCGAGCCCGGGTAGGTGTCCGTGCCCGCCGAGCCGTCGGCCTGCACCAGCACGGGAGCGATGTCCTCGGCGATCCCGCCGCCAAAGACATAGACGCCGGCTGCCTTGGCCTCCTCGATCACTGCATGGGACTCCGCCACCACGATGGGGAACTCCTCTTCAGTGAGGTTCATGGCTTGGCCCTTGCCCGGAAAGGAAATCAGGTACTTGGTCATGCCTCGATAGTGCCACTCAGGCGGCCCGTTGGCACCGCAATTTTCCGCTCCGGTGCCGGGCGGGCGGAACGGTGCCGGCCGCCGTCGTCCCCTCCTGCCCAGTTAGTGGCTGCCCACCCCTCTAACACGCCCTCGACGACGGCGTGTTAGGGATCCCGAGCCCGGGTCCCCGCAAGTAACCGGGCGGGAGTGCCGGCCACAACCGGCTATTGGCCGGCGAAGAACTCCGCGGCCAGCTTCTTCGGCGCCCGGGTGGCCCAGGCTTCTACGAGGATCTCCGCCAACTCGTCCCGGGCGATCTCACCGAGGCGGGATTCCTGCACCAGGACGGCGTTGTACCCGTTGAAGTGCGGGACGGTGAAGAACGGCAGGGAATCGTCCTCCACCAGGGCGGCCTTGGCGGCGTCGTCCGGGACCATGATCACCAGCAGGTCCCGGTACTGCTCCCCCGTGTCCGGGTCCACCGCCGTCTTGTGCGGTGCCCGGTACAGCACGAAGCCCCGGCCCTTGGGTCCGCGCGGCACTTTGTAGGTGGGCCGGTCACCCCAGGAGATGCCGAGCTCCACTTCGGGCAGGCCACGGCAGATGGCATCAATGTCTTCGGGTGTGGCCTTCCGTTCCATCGCCACAACGTAGCCCCGCTGCCCGGAAGGCGGCAATACCCAGTGCCGCCGGATACCAGTCCGGTAGGCTCGGGGAACCAACGCCTGAGGGGGCAGACGCATGGAACAGGAACGCTTTAGCGACGACACCAAACCACCGGCACACGCGAAGAACCGGGATGAGCAGGTCAACATCAGGTTCTCGGCCTGGGCATCCAGCGTCGTGGCCCTGCTCGTCATGGGGCCGTCCATCTACCGCCTCGCCACCGGGGCGTTCGCTTGGTGGGACCTCGCATTCATCGCTGTGGGCATCGCGCTTATCACCTTCCACATGGTGCGTTTGGTCCGACTCCGCAACGAACAGGGGCGCACACAGTGAGCACGTCACTGGCTGCGGGCAAGACCCTGAAAGTGCCGCTTTTCATCATTCTCGCGATCGTCGCGGCCCTGGCCCTTGGGGTGCTGCTGAACCCGCTTCCCAAGCCCGCCGAATTAGCCGTTCTGGACCGTCCTGCCACGGCGGCAGACACTCTCCCGGAGGGTGTCTCTGCGCAGCAGGGCTCCGGCTACAGCGTCCGGCTCGCCGCGCACGACGACGGCATCCGATACTTCGTCAGCGGGAATCAAGACCGGCAGAATCTGTGCGTCACTGTGGTCCCGGACAACCGCCCCAATCAGTGGTCCAGCGGCTGCGCGTCCGGCGCCAACAGTGACCGGGAGATTGTGCGGACCGGGTCCAACGGCATTGTCACCGCCGTCCTGGTTCCGGACGGCTACAACACCGCCGAGCTTGAGCAGGGCGGGTTCAAGGAGGTCCACAACAACGTCTACGCCGTCAGGACCGAACGGGTTCCCGGCTCGCGCTGAGAAAGCACGACGGCGGGACGGCACTTGCGGAGTTCCGTCACCGCGGGTAGCTGCCGGATGCCCTCGCGGCCCAGTACTGCGCAGTGGCAAGGGACTCGTTCCCGAGGATACAGCTGATGACCATGAGTCCCAGGGCAAGCACCGCCACCAGCCCGCCGCCAACGATGCGAACCGGACGGCGGGGCAGGGCGAACATTGACGCGGCCGCGGTTGCCATTGAAACGGCGGGAACGGCAACTCCGATAGCCAAGATCCACTGGCGCGTGGGGATCTCC
>Ga0308160_10008442_pt1 | contig 10033 bp, 7 predicted proteins | sample PhyFR1_FD_201036 | JGI IMG/M metagenome (GOLD analysis project Ga0308160, IMG submission 201036) | Phyllosphere microbial communities from UC Gill Tract Community Farm, Albany, California, United States - DLSLF.R1 | ecosystem: Host-associated > Plants > Phyllosphere > Unclassified | place: USA...
ATTTCTGGGATGCGCAGGGATTCTTCCATTGTCCCGGCTAGGGTGTCTTCTTCCCGAGCGTCGTCCCGGTCTACCGTATCGACAGGATCTCCTGTGACTTGGCCAAGGATAGCATTACCGAAATTGAGGTCCCGAATCACAGGAAGTTGGTTTCTGAAGATTGTGTTCATGGCTCCCAGGTATGTTCTGAGTACGAAGCCCTCTCCTTTAGCTGATTGTGTATTCACGAGGTTGAATCCGTGGACAGCGAGATTCGCCGGTCGTTGTGGTTCTTGATGTAATCCCTGGCGAAGGTTTCGCGGGCGAGTGTTCGCTTGTGATGGCTTGCAGGAAGCTCATTATACGGTACATGCAATTGACAACAGAGGATAGTATATACATTTCTTGTCGAACTCATGGGGCTACAAGCTGACCTATTCAGCTTTGTGTGATTGAAAGGGTGATTCATTGAGATGAAAGATGCGGATTCAGAGTTGACCGACTAGCAAGTGACATCACCACACGAGATGACGGTCTCCCTCGAGTCCACGCTCTGTTTTCCCAAATCAACAACAACAAACAATCCCCCCGTGCCCTCCACAAATCAAACAAACCCAATCTCGTCAAAAGCCTTTCATGTCGATCACACTGCATACTGATTGATGAAGCACCACTGAATTCCAGCACGACAATAGTAGACAATACGGCATCAGCACCTGCGCTCACCTTCTTGTAGGCGAGGCATTTTCTTGCTCACCGGCAGACCGGGCCTCATATCGGCATCACAGGCTCATCCAGCAATTAAGAGCGGACTTCAAGACGGACCAGCTCGCCATCAATAATCGTTCCGCCAAGTAAGTTCACCTATATCGCCGTACATTAGCCCCTCTTGTCCGCGCAACAAGAGCTGAACTTCGTGTCCCCTTGTTTCTCAGTCATGGCCTCGTCTTCCAGTAACGCTGGTCGACGCACGAGTCAGCTCGATAATGGACTTTCGGGTTTGCCCAATGCCGCATATGGCGCAAACAAAGGTCCCCGACGAAGTCAACTGAGCGTCTCGAACCCTCATACCAACTCCAGTATATCGGGCCTACCTCGAACAGAAGCGGGCTTGCATCATATCTCCGACTCGGATGGGACGAATGGCGAGGAAACGGATGACATGGAGGAAGTCTTGGAAGACTTGTTGAATCCCGTCTCGAAGCAGCTCGATTTCGCCAGTCGATTGGGACAAGAATTGGTCGCTCAGCGTGCTACCTTGGAACGACTCCAGAGTAAATGGCAGGGTGCCAAGGACCGAGGAGAGGTGGATACGGCCAGGGAAATTGAGAGGGAAATCAAGATTCGCAGGGAAGAATACGCTGGGACTACCATCAGCCGACTGAAGCAGATTGCTGAATCCGTGAGTCGGATCAAGGGCATCTCGAACGGTGATTATGTCGCCCTGCGATAGACTAACACCGTTTTCATTCAAAACATTGACAGGGCGAGTACCCGATTCCTAAATCAAGCAATATCCCCCAAACGCCTACTCGATCACGACGAAAGACCGAAGATGATCCCTTTATCGACTCGCGCGTGTCCGCCCGACGAAGCAGGATCAATCAGACCCCGACCACATCCCGCTTCATGTCATTCCCTACACATTCAGTTGACGACATTGAGAACCGAGAGATCACGGGGGAAGAGGAATCGACCGGTGCAGGAGGAGAGATGGGTTTCCTCGTTGCCGAGCACATGACGACCGAATTGCGACGTCTGATGGCGCTTTTGGCCGAAAAGGACCTGGCTTTGAAAGAGGTACAGGAGAAGGCCAAGTCGATCTCTAGCGAGGAAGATGCGTTGCGAAAACGGCTGGAAATGTTTAACGCGCAGCAAGGTGAGTCGGGTCGATGGCCTTCAGTATATCTCTATATGGTCTGAGACTGACTGTATGTTCACCGTTCACCAGAGCGTACCCAAGAGCGAATCTGGGAGCTCGAAATGGCTGAACAAAACTCGAGAACCGAAATCTCGACGGCACAGACAGCGCTCAAAAAGTCTGAGAACGAGTTGAAGAAGACCGCCAAAGAGCGCGATGTGGCTCGAAGCGAAGAAGAGACGTTCAAGTCTGAGGTAGATCGGTTGAACGTGGCTACGCAAACCCAGAAGCAGCATTACGAGACCGAGATTGCCAAGTTCAAGGGTAAAGCTGGTGCGCTCGAACGGGACAGGAGCGACCTGGCTCAGCAGCTGCAGCGTGTCAAGCAACGCAAGAGCCTCGGTTCAGGCCTGCTTGGGTCTGGAGGCAGGTCGCCCTTGCGATCGCCCACACCTGGTCTGCTCACGCCGGAAGACTCCAGAAAGAGAAGCCGAGGTGATCTCAACGATGACGAAGACGTCTTTGGGGCTGGCGACGAGAACAAAAGGCGAGGTCCAGGGCTGGATGCGAACGGCGATCCTTTCAACCCGGATGACATTTACGGGTCGGACTTTGGCGATTCGCCCAATCATTCGGCTTACGGTGCTGATGCCAGGGACCGCAGTCCGCTTGCGCCTTTGCCCGACGTGAACACGCTGGAAGATACACAGGCACGGATCGTGGAGCTCGAGGATGAGCTTGCTAGACTGAAGGAAGAGGAAGGCCGACGGGAACGAAGAGGTTCTCCCGCGGTGGATTCGTCATTCGACTCCCCGGTGGCCCATATCAGACGAGGAGGAGCGATTCGTGGCAGTTCTCGTCTGGTCTCGCGCGGAGTAAGAGGAATTCGAGCTGGTCGTGGCGGAGCGAGAAGAGGGAGTGCCCTAGCCCGACAATCTGCCGGTAGTGATGGAACACCCAGCAACCACTCGGCTAGCCCGATCCGACCTTCTCCGCTTGGCAGTGGTGGATATTCTAGTGCTTATAGCCCCGATGGGCCCAATACGCCTGCCAGACCTTCTTCCCGGTTGGCTCAGCCCCTTGGAGACTATGCCGATCTCGACTCTCCCGAATCGACCCATAGCACTGCATCGCTGGGCTTCGACCGATCAATGGATGATGACATCTTGCGAGACGCGAGTAGCTTCGAAGGTGCTGCAGGTACTCTTGGAGATGAGTTGGCGGACTTTGAGGACGTGACTGAACAGACCGAACATACCGAAAGCATGTATGTTGACGTAGGGACGATGACCGACCCTGTCATACCATCGCCAGTCTCTCTGGCGACCGCTGGGCCGGTCGTAGAGTCCGTCGAAGTGCAGACCCAGTCCGTCGTCCGGGACTTTGTTACTCCTACCACCTCTTCCTTTGCGCTAGACGCACAGAATCTAGCAGCAAACTCGGGCTTCAACACCCCTCGAGCTATGCCGCGATCCTCGACCATTCGCGGGGCATTCAAGCGGTCAGATTCGGATCTGACCATCGGACCAGCGGATACAGAGACGGAAGATGGGGATACTGATTACGATGACGCTAGAAGTGTGGCCACCATGACGGCGAGATCGAATGGAGATGACGACACCGATTGGCATACTGGAGCAGAGTCTGCAGCTGAATGGCACACTGGCGTCGAGTCTAGCGCAGACGACGATAGCGACGATGACAGCATCAGAGCGCCTCACTATTCTAGGTTCAATACCCAAACTACACCGAGAATAGCCAGTCGTCATGTCGCACCATCGCCCGTGCAGGTTCGGGAAGTCGTACGGGAAATCATCAAAGAGGTCGAAGTGGTGAGAATCCAGGAAGTGCCGACTCCGTTCGAGGTCATCCGGGAGGTCGAAATTATGGTCACCGTCCCGGTTCCGTACGAAGTTATACGCGAGGTCGAAGTGATCAAGGAGGTCGAGGTGATCCGCGAAGTCCCGATTCCCTACGAAGTGATCAAAGAGATTGTTCGCGAGGTACCTACCCCATACGAGGTCATCAAGGAGGTTCCAGCACCGTACGAGGTCATCAAAGAGGTCGAAATCGTGCGGGAGATTCCTATCCCTGTCCCATACGAGGTTTTGCGCGAGATTGAAATACCAAAGGAAGTCCCCCAGCCTTACGAAGTCATCAAGGAGGTCGAAATCATTCGGGAAGTGCCCACGCCGTTTGAAGTGGTCCGAGAGGTACAAGTCGAATTTATCCGAGAGGTGCAAGTCGAAGTTGTGCGAGACGTCTTCGTCCCGGTGCCAGTGGAAATCATCAAGATCATCGACAGGGACGTCGAACGAATCGTCGAGAAGGAGGTCATTCGAGAAATCCCGGTGGTGGTCGAGAAGCAGGTCGAGGTCGTGAAAGAGGTCCCCTTTGAGACCGTCGTCCAGAAGATTGTGGACCGAGAAGTTATACGGGAAGTCCCAATCGATCGAGAGGTCATCAAGGAGGTAATCAAAGAGGTACCCGTACAAGTCTTCGTCGATCGCCCTGTTGACCGGGAAGTCGAGAAGATTGTCATCAAGGAAGTTCCCGTCGATGTTGTCAGAGAAGTCCCCGTGCCCTTTGAGACAATCAAGGAGGTTACCGTCGAGGTCGAAAAGATCGTCAACGTTCCGGTCGAGGTGTTTGTTGATCGGGAGGTCATTCGCGAGGTCTTTGTCGATAAACCTATCGAAGTCATCAAGGAGGTGGAGGTGCCCGTCACCAAGGAAATCACAGTCGATCGAATCGTGGAGGTCATCAAGGAGGTGTATGTGGACCGACCCATAGAGATCATCAAGGAGGTCATTGTGGATCGACCGGTAGAAGTGATCAAGGAAGTGATGGTGGATCGGCCAGTCGAAGTGATCAAGGAAGTGATGGTGGACCGGCCTGTGGAAATCATCAAGGAGGTTTTGGTCGACAGGCCCGTTGAAGTGATCAAAGAAGTCATTGTTGACCGTCCAGTCGAAGTGATCAAGGAGGTGATCAAAGAGGTGATAGTTGATCGTCCCGTCGAGGTGGTTCGAGAGGTCGTCATCGATCGGCCGGTCGAGGTCATCAAGGAGGTCACCATTGACCGTCCAGTCGAAGTGATCAAGGAGGTGATGATTGACCGCCCGGTGGAGGTCATTCGAGAAGTCGAAGTGATCAAAGAGATACAGGTACCCTTCGAGGTGATCAAGGAGGTACAGGTGCCCTTCGAGGTGATCAAAGAGGTACAGGTGCCCTTCGAGGTAATCAAGGAGGTCCAGGTACCCTTCGAGGTGATCAAGGAGGTCCAGGTACCCTTCGAGGTCATCAAGGAGGTACAGGTGCCCTTCGAGGTGATCAAGGAGGTACAAGTGCCTGTCGAGATCATCAAGGAGGTCTTTATCGACAAACCGTTCGAGGTCATTCGAGAAGTCGAAGTCATCAAGCATGTCGACGTTCCTTTCGAGGTCATCAAGGAGGTCGAGGTCATCAAAGAGGTCGAGGTCATCAAGGAAGTCGAGGTCATCAATGAGGTTGAAGTAACGAAAGAGGTTATACGCGAGGTGCCGATCGAGAAGGAGGTCATTCGTGAAGTTCCAGTCGATCGCGAGGTCATTCGGGAGGTATTCGTTGACCGGGAGGTACTTAAGGAAGTACCTGTCGATAGGGAGGTGATTCGAGAAATCTTCGTCGATCGAGAGGTGGTCAAGGAAGTACCGGTCGACAGAGAGATCATCAAGGAGGTGACAGTCATTGCCAAGCGAGCGCAGCATATAGATGCTACCACGCAGACGGACCCCGTTCCCTCCATGCCAATGTCGTTGAGCGCACCAGCTCCCGACATTGGGCTCTTCCGAGTAACTTCCGGGTCCAACATGGATTTCCTCAAGAATCCACCTGTACCCTCGTCGTCATCAAGTACATTTGGAAAACCGACCGTTCGCGTCAAGCAGCGTTCCAGCAGTCCTACTCGACCTGTCCGTGTGCTATCGCGGGAGGACGACTCCGAGTCGGACTTTACGCCGCGATCACCCGTTGCCTCTATTCGATCCTATATCTCGATTGACCGCAGCCGACCTCCCGTCATGTCACTTCCTCCTCCTCCATCGGCACCTCCTCCTCCTTCTGTGGCAGTCGAACGTACGATCAACTTACCCTTGGCTCCACCTTTGGCCGACCTTGGCCAAGCAAGGGCAAAGACGCCTATGAGTGCCGAGTTCAGTAAACCCCGAGCCTTCCTCGTTCCCGACAACGGAAGTCGCACTAACGCCAACAGTATGCCACCACCGACGGCGTCGAGGCAGACCTCTACGGCCAGTCTGCGGTCCGCCAAGAATAACATTCCCGTCGACGATGGTCGCTATGGCACACGAAAGAGCATTGAACAAAGCCGGGATCATGTCAAGCGACTTGCCGACGTTGTCGTTGGGGGTCGCCCTGGTGGGGGCCTCAAGGCACAGTCACGTAGCGCCAGTTATGCGTCGTCTCGTTCGAGTGATTATGGACACGCTAGAGTGCCTTCGGGTCTTGCACGGGAGCTCGGAATGCCAACATCCAGTGACCCTGCTCTGATCCAAGCGATTACGCAGGTGATGATCGGGGAATTCATGTGGAAGAACACGAGGAGGACGCTAGGAAAGGGCATGTCTGAAAACAGACACAAGCGGTTCTTCTGGGTGCATCCGTATGTCAAGACGCTGTACTGGTCGCCCGTCGACCCCGGTGGCGAGAACACAGCCGAGGCGCGCTCGAAGAGCAGTAAGTTGAGACTGACTTGGCGAAGTGTCAAACGCCAGGCCGGGTGCTTACGAGTATTCATCACTCAGTCTATATCACCGGAATCAAGGTAATGAAGGAAGGGGGTGCAGCAGATCCGAACACTTGGCACGAGAGCATTATCATTTGTTCGCCCACAAGAGAAGTACAGATGACGGCCATGTCCAAGGACAGGCATGATGCTTGGGTGAACGTGAGTCCAGCAAGCGGTTGGAGTGTATGTGAATGCGCGAATTAAACCGGTTTTCGACTCGGGGCAGGCTTTGCTCTTCTTGTGCGAACGACCCGCACCATCATCGCGAAAGGACCGAGCCAGCATAGTCCCGATCGAGGCCCTTACGACGCCGATCAGGCAATCGACTCGAGCTGGACTGCCGGACGACTTTGGTCGACGCAAGACGCCGCATTCTATCAGAAGCATGAACACGTATGCTACTGAGAGCGTAACGCCGCGAGCGACGGGAGGACCTCGAAGCCAATCCGCAATGTCGATGCGATCGACTGCTCGTGGCAAGAGGCCAGGAACGCCGGCTCACGAGTACCTTTCGAGAATCGATGCGGGACTGCCGGTCGACGGGTTGATGAGCGTGAACGGAAGGCCGCGGCACTTGACGCATGACGAAGACGTCTTGCGGTATGGTGAAGGCAATGACACGATTGGGGACTTTGAGGATTTGGAGAACGTCAGGCGTGAGTTGTTAGGGCGCATGCAAACCGGTATGAGAACGGCATTCACTGACATTATTCGCTTCCGAGGCCTGACAGAATCACACGATGGGGGTGATCGACGCTCGATGTCGGACAAAAAGTCGCTGGCTCGCCGGGGCAACGCATCATCGTCTTCCCGCAGGCCATCAGCAACGTCTCAGCTTGCTGCGCCGTCGTTCCACTCTCGCCAACAACCTCCACGATCACCGTCAGCTTGGTCGTACCGAAGCGGAAACAGGAGCGATTTTTCCGACAATGTTGATTCGGGTGGTGACGTGACTTTGACGCCGGGTCGAGTCGGTTTGGGATTACCTCCCCTTCCGCCTGTACCCACGGAGACCACCTACGAGATGCGAGATACAGAGGATGCAGGCGCAACGCCCAGCGTTAAATCCCGAAAACGAAGCTTGATGAAGCGGCCGAGTCTGAACTTTAAGGCGTTTGGCTCGAGATCGGTGCGATCAAAATCGAGACCGAATTCGCCGTAAAGTACTGGTAGTAGCTTGCAGAATGTCGATGTATGATAGATGAGCCGATTCTTGAGCCGACTGTCTTATATGCATCATCGAAATGAGACAAATTGAAATGAATTACACGACAATGAGGTCAATGCCAAGGCCAAGGGCACCCCGACCGTCTTCATAATCCAGCGAATGAGGGAGGACGTCGTGAGAGTTTCCTGGCAGGTCATCAAGGAAAAGGAGAAGGTTGCAAAGTACAAAGACAAGACTTGAACTAGCAACTCCCTCAACAAGGAGGATGATCATACGATGTCGATAGCCTTCTACGGGCGGCAATGGACTCGAGAGTATATGACTTGGTGCTACAATACTCTCGTTATCTCTTGGGTCCCAAGCACCACCACAGCCGTAGCCAGCTCTGCATTACCACTTTGGATACAAAGCTTCTACAATGGGGTGATCTTTTGTAGTCTGCTGGAAGTTCCGTTTGCCCCACAGATCAACCAGATTGTGCAGCAAAAATGGTTCTCAGGTCAGCAGCAACAAATATCTAACTGCTCAGCCGAATAGTTCAGAGCTGTATCTCAAACGGCGTGATGAAGCGAGAATTGACCGAGACCACGGCGTTCTTACAGGTTCTTATTTGCATTAAGGATGAACCACAAGGAGCCAAATTTTCAGACCCCTACCGTATCAAAGATGTCAGGACATGGTATGCCTGGTTAATTAGCCCCCACACTACTGCTCTTGTACCTATGCATAAGCGAACAACACCTCAGATGTTCGCTTATATCAGCAAGCACATATTGTCATCGGGCTTTCGAAGAATTCACCTTGCTCGGGACAAATTTGACAACACTCCTGCCAAAACCCAATATGCGTTTGATGTAACGGTTCCTCGTCTCAGTACAGTACTTACAGGTAAGCACAAGATTGAACGTACGCCTGGCAGGAGAGATCCTTGGCGATGAATTACTTGAGGTCTTTGCTTCAGGTAAACTGCAACCGGTATCAAACTCGGCTTTGACGAGATATGCTATTGATGCAGGCTGGATCAAACATCTTCAGAACATATACCTAATATCAGACGCCGAACGATCGTACGTGGGCTAGTTGTCAGCGGATAAATTTGTGCAGTTGTGCAGAATTGCCGTGATTAGTAGAACGAACGCCATGAACTTGGCAGTTCAATCTACAACGTCGCAACCGACGACTTTGCCATGATTGCCTTCGTCGTCGAGATTGATGACTTCGTTGCCATGGCTGATCTGTCATCGTTCTTGTCATTGATTGTTTCATCGCCACTGCTGCTCGTCATCGTAGTCATCCCCGCGTTTCTTGCGCCTTCGTTGTCCTGGATGTCGTGCTCCATAGCAACAGTCCGTACGGGACCTTGCGTGACCTTATGATCACTCTGGCACTTTGGACAGACAATTCCATCCGGGACATGGTAGGCCGCTAAATGGGTAGAACCGTTCATTGAGGTGATATACTTGACGGTTCTGCCGATCTCGGATGGAAAGGTCTTGACTTGAGGAGGAGACGGACCTCCGGCACATCGAAAGCTATCCGGTGTATACGCCTGGTACGGTGTTGAGCTTGTATTAGCGAAGTACCGTAGACCACTGATCTCACTGGGGTACTTCAGGCGGGGCCCTACTGTCGCAGCCGGGTTTACAGTGGAGCATCCTTCTAGATGGTCGATATTGACTAGCCGATGAGGCAAACGCTAGGACCAGGGGCTAACACTCCTTACCGTGCCGCTATGTGACTGTATCTTGACCACCAGCCCGATATTTCAACCATACATGAATCGTTACTAAGAAGTGGATGAATACGAGCGAGTGTATGCAACCGCAATGCAAGAACTGTGTCTCTTTGAGTTTCTCTGGCGCGGACATGTGCGGGGGGAAACCGGGACTCAAGAGCAGTTTTCTAGTTGTAATATCCTCAGATTCGAAATGGCAAGGAGGCTCATGGCAAGGCTCAGCTCACAGATTGGAGAGACTGGGATTCTCAGGTGTATTACAGGCACGGGTAACTTTGTCCTGGAACATGAAAGACGGGCTTCCGCCATTGAGGCCAAGGTAAGAGGATCTTCTGGATCCTTGAATAGAAGGATGGAACGATTCAGCTGCAACGAGACCATAGGGCAAAAACACACGAGGAGAATCTGCAGGAGTTCTCTCCAGGGGAGACCAGATGACTGACTTGTACGCACTCAGGCGGATGTGCAAGTCAGTGAGATACGACCAAGTAGACTAGGGTCTGT
>Ga0308160_10008443_pt1 | contig 10033 bp, 9 predicted proteins | sample PhyFR1_FD_201036 | JGI IMG/M metagenome (GOLD analysis project Ga0308160, IMG submission 201036) | Phyllosphere microbial communities from UC Gill Tract Community Farm, Albany, California, United States - DLSLF.R1 | ecosystem: Host-associated > Plants > Phyllosphere > Unclassified | place: USA...
CTTTCCGCACCGCGTACACCGACAACACGCAAACCACGCTGCGCACCAGCCTCTACCCCGAAGGCTTCAGCCCGCTGCTCGACAGTACATCGCGAGACACCGCGCTGGTCACCGGCCTGCGCGGCGAACTGGCCGGCTGGCGCTGGGACGTGAGCGTGAACTACGGCCGCAACCGCTTCACGCTGGACATCGACAACACCGTCAACTACAGCCTGGGCGCATCGAGCCCGACCAGCTTCTATGCCGGCGAACTGACCTCGACCCAGAAGCTGGCCAATTTGGACGTGGCGCGCGAGATTCCGGTGGCCTTCATGAGCGGCCCGCTGACGGTGGCCCTGGGCGCCGAGGCGCGCTTCGAGTCCTACGCCATCGGCGCCGGCGAAGCCAACTCCTATTTCGGCGGCGGCGCCCAGGGTTACTCGGGCTTCCGTGCCGATAACGCCGGCAAGAACACCCGCAACAACAAGTCGCTGTATTTGAACCTGGAAGGCGAAATCACGAAAGACCTGTCCGGCGCCCTGGCGCTGCGCCACGAGCGCTACAGCGATTTCGGCAACACCACCTCGGCCAAGGCCTCGGCACGCTATGCGTTCACGCCGGAGTTCGCGCTGCGCGGTACGGCGTCGAGCGGCTTCCGCGCGCCGTCACTGGCACAGTCGTTCTACACCATCACCACCACCAATTCGCTGCTCGTGAACGGTACCAGCGCGCTGGTCGAAACCGGCACCTTCCCGGTCGGCAGCGCCGCTGCCAGCCTGCTCGGCTCGCAGCCGCTGAAGGCCGAAAAGGCGCGTAACATCAGCATCGGCGCGCAGTGGCAGCCGACCCGCAACTGGACCACGACGCTGGACCTGTACCGCATCGACATCGACGACCGCATCGTGTTCTCGTCGAACCTGCAGCTGGCCAATGCGCCGGCGCTGGGGAGTGCGCTGGCGGCGCAGGGCGTGTACGTGGGCGCGGCGCGCTACTTCACGAATGCGGTGGACACCCGCACGAAAGGCGTGGACCTGGTCAGCACCTACCGCCTGAACCTGCAGCAGAACGGCCGCGCCGATTTGACGCTGGCCTACAATCACAACGACAACGAAGTGCAGCGCGTGGCCGCCACGCCGGCGGTGCTGGCGGCTCAGAACCTGGTGCTGGTCGACCGCCAGACCGTGAACCGCCTGACGGTCGGCTCGCCGAAAGATAAATTTAGCCTGGCCGGCGACTACACGCGCGGTATCTGGAACGGCCGCGCCACCGTCACCCGCTACGGCGAATTCACGGTGCCGCAGAACGACGCCACGCTGGATCAGAACTACGATCCGCAATGGGTGCTCGACCTGGCCGCCAGCGTACGCGTGGCGAACGGCTGGCGCCTGACGGCCGGCGTCGACAACGTGACCAACCGCTACCCGGCGCAGGTCACGTCGCTCGCCAACCTGAACGTGAACGGCACCCAGCCGTACAGCGTGTGGGCGCCGAACGGCTTCAACGGCCGCTACTTCTACCTGAAGGCCGGCTACACGTGGTAATCAACCAACGTTCCGGGTGTGTGCCGGGCCGCGTTAAATAGTGGATAATTGACGGGTAAACAATAACCAGCAGGCCGCCGCGGCGGCCTGCTGCCCCGAATTACCCATCCGGCTTCGCGCGTTCCGATCGGCGTCATGGATGAATTCCAGCTACCGATCGACGCGAGGATGCCCGGCAAGACGACCACCACCCTGACCGAAACAGCCGAGCTTGCGCTCGCCAGCGCGAACGGCCTGCTCGAGCAACGGGTGCAGGAACGCACCGCCGACCTGACGGCCGCCCTGGCCCAGGTGGAAGCGCAAAAGCGCGCACTCGAAGCGGCGCTCGCTGCCCGCGACGAAATCCAGCAGCAGCTCCAGACCGAACTGGCCGACGCGCGCCTGCTGCACGACACCAGCGCCATGCTGATCGACGAAGACAATGTCGGCGCGCTGTTCCAGAAACTGGTCGACGTGGCGACCACCATCATGCGCTCCGACTACGGCAGCATCCAGCGCTACGACCCCGAACGCAATGCGCTGTGCATGATCGCGCATTGCAACCTGAACGACGAGGCGCTGGCTTACTTCCAGTGGGTGCACCCCGGTCGCGCCACCACCTGCGGCCAGGCGCTGGCACTGTGCGAACGGGTCATCGCACCGGATTTCGAGGAATGCGACTTCATCGTCGGCACCGAGGATGCCATCGCCTTCCGCGCGGCCGGTGTGCGCGCCGCCCAGTCGACGCCGCTGCTCACGCGCGGCGGACGCCTGGTCGGCATGATCACCACCCACTGGACCACGCCCGCCGCACCGATCGAACGCGACCTGCGCCTGCCCGACATCGTGGCGCGCCAGGCCGCCGACCTGATCGAGCGCAGCACCTCGGCCGCGGCCCTGCGCGAGCAGGCCGGCCGCCTGGTCGAGGCCGACCGCTACAAGGACGAATTCCTGGCCACGCTGGCGCATGAACTGCGCAACCCGCTGGCGCCGATGCGCACCGGCCTGTCGGTGCTGAAGATCGGCAGGCCCGAGCAGCTGCCGCGCGTGCTGAACATGATGGACCGCCAGTTGGGGCACATGGTGCGCCTGATCGACGACCTGCTCGACGTATCGCGCATCAGCCGCGGCATGATCAACCTGAAGCCGGTGCGGGTGGAACTGAACGCCGTCATCGACAGCGCCGTGGAAACCAGCCGGCCCCTGATCAACGCCGGCGGCCACAAATTCAGCGTCACGACCCCGGGCAACATCGTCTGGCTCGAGGCCGACGTTACCCGCGTCGCGCAGATCGTCAGCAACCTGCTGAACAACGCCGCCAAGTACACGCCTCCCGGCGGGCAGATCGAACTCGTCGCCGAGGCGCAGGATGGCGAAGTGGCGATCCGCATCGTCGACAACGGCATCGGCATCTCTCCGGACATGCTGCCGCGGATCTTCGATCTGTTCACCCAGGTGGACGGCGGCGCGGCGCGCTCGCAGGGCGGCCTGGGCGTGGGTCTGGCGCTGGCACGGCGGCTGGCCGACATGCACGGCGGCTCGATCCGGGCCGAGAGCGCAGGCGCCATGGCCGGATCGGTGTTTACGCTGCGCCTGCCGGCTGCCCAGGCCGCCGTGCCCGAGCCGGTTGCGGGCGCCCTTGCCGCGATCGCGGCGCAGGGAGCGGCGTCGCGCATCCTGATCGTCGACGATAACCAGGATGCGGCCGAGACCCTGGCGCTGCTGCTGGAGGAACTGGGCCATGTCACGCACGTGGTGCTCGAGTCGCCCAAGGCCGTGGCGGCCGCGCTGGTCTTCCAGCCCGATCTGGCATTCCTCGACCTGGGCATGCCTTACCTCGACGGTTTCGAGCTGGCGCGCCAGTTGCGCGCGACGCCGGCGCTGGGGCACGTGCGCCTGACGGCGCTGAGCGGCTGGGGCACCGACGACGACCGCGTCAGGACCCGCGGTGCCGGCTTCGACGACCATCTGACCAAGCGGGTGCTGCTCGACGACGTGGCGCAGGTCATCGGCAAGGCAGGCAAGCCCGCCGCCCCGGCGCTGGCGGCTTAACCGGTTGCCGTCTGCTGGCGGAAGGCTTTCGGCGTTACCCCGATCAGCTTCTTGAACAGGCGGCTGAAATAGGCCGGGTCCTGGAAGCCCAGTTCATAGGCGATGCTGGCGACGCCCGCCGGCACGTAGGTCAGTTTGCGGCAGGCTTCCAGCATCAGCCGGTCCTGGGTCAGCTCGAAGGCCGATTTGCCCGACAGTTTCAGGCACAGGCGATTCAGTCTGGTGGGCGTCACGCGCAGCAGCGCCGCATACTGCCCGACCTGCCACTGCTCCTTGTAGTGGCGCTCGACTTCCACCCGGAAGCGGCTGAACAGCTCAAAGTCTCCGCGCCCCGAGGTATCGGCCAAACGCCGTTCGGCATGCACGCGCACCAGCATCAGCAAGGCGCTGCGCGCCAGCCATTCCAGCATCAGCGTGTGGCCCTGGCGCGGCCAGGCGGCCTCGAAGATCAGATTCTGCAGCAGCGCCTCGATGCGCGCCGCCAGTTCGGGCACCGCTTCCAGCTTGACTGCCAGCGGCTGCACGAACAGCGGCGTGAACAAATCGCCCTCGTGGCCGGCCGCCGCGAACAGCATGTTCTGATCGATGGTCAGCACGTAACCATGCGCCTCCTCGGAAAAATCGAAGCCATGCGGCAGGGAAGGGTGGATGGTCAGGGCCACCGGGCCATCGCATTCCCACAGGGCGCCGTCGATGTTTGCGCGGACCTGTCCGCCCAGTAAAAAAAGTACCTGAAACAGCCCGGCATGGGTGTGAGTGTCGATATGCCAGTCGTATTTGCGGCTGCGCGTTTCGATCAGCTCGATGTGCACGCCCTCGGCATCCGTGCCCCGCGTGAGCTCGCCATACAGGGCGAACTGGGGGATGCGGGCGGGCAGGGCGGCGTGGCGCGATGGCATGGCGGTGGAAGTCCGGGACGCTTGAAAATGCAAAAATAGTACAAGTTATTTCGGCTTTCATCCATTCAAATCGAATGCGCCGCGCACTACGATGTCTTACATAAAACACAAACGGAGACATCATCATGCGTACCCAGGTCGCCATTATCGGCGCCGGTCCGGCCGGCCTCTTGCTTTCCCATCTGCTGCACCTGAACGGTATCGAATCGGTCGTGCTCGAATCGCGCAGCCGCGCCGAGATCGAAGCGACGATCCGCGCCGGCGTGCTGGAGCAGGGCAGCATGGATATCCTCAACGACGCCGGCGTGGGCGAGCGCATGCGCCGCGAAGGCGCGCTGCACCACGGCGTCGAGTTCGCGTTCGGCGGCCAGCGGCACCGCATCGACCTGACCGAACTGACCGGCAAGGCGATCACCGTCTATCCGCAGCACGAAGTCATTATCGATCTAGTGGCGGCACGCCTGGCGGCCGGTGGGCAGATTTTGTTCGAGACGGGCGAGGTGGCCTTGCACGGCACGGATAGCGAGCGGCCGGCGGTCAGTTTCGTCCACAAGGGAGAAGCCGGGCGCATAGAGGCCGACTTCGTGATCGGCTGCGACGGCTTTCATGGTGTATCGCGTCCGGCCATTCCCGCCAATGTGCGCCAGGATTTCCAGCGCACGTACCCGTTCGGCTGGTTCGGTATCCTGGTCGAGTCGGCGCCCTCGTCGAATGAGTTGATCTACGCCCAGCACGAACGTGGCTTCGCCCTGGTCTCGACGCGCTCGCCGACCGTGCAGCGTTTGTACTTCCAGTGTGACCCGAAGGACCATGTCGACAACTGGTCGGACGACCGCATCTGGGCCGAACTGCACGGGCGCCTGGAAAACAACGACGGCTGGAAGCTGAACGAAGGGCGCATCTTCCAGAAAGGGATCATCGGCATGCGCAGTTTCGTCTGCGCGCCGATGCGCTCGGGGCGCCTGTTCCTGGCCGGCGACGCCGCGCACATCGTGCCGCCGACGGGAGCCAAGGGCATGAACCTGGCGATTTCGGACGTCAAGATCCTGGCGCGGGCGCTGGACGATTTCTACAGGAAGGGCAGCGAAGATGGGCTGGACGGGTATTCCGACGCCGCACTGAAGCGCATCTGGCGCGCCGAGTATTTCTCGTGGTGGATGACGCGCATGCTGCACACCTTCGACGATGCCTCGCCGTTCGAGCGCCAGGTGCAAAGAGCGGAGCTGGAGAACGTGGTGGCGTCGCGCGCGATGAGTACGGCGCTGGCAGAAAATTATGTAGGCGCGTTTTAAAGCCAGTACAGCCGTAGGGTGGGCACCCCGTGCCCACGCGGAAGCCGGCATGGTGATAGCCGTGCAGGCGCACGGCCACCAGCTCGTCTGGAGGGTAACCCACCAGCCGAAGCCACGTCGCCGATACCCACCCTACATTATTCGACGATCGCGGTCAGCAGGGAAACGGTATCGGCTGCCCCCATCCTGCGCGCCGCATCGAGCGCCGACACCCCCGCTTCATCCACCACCACCGGATCGGCCCCGCGCGCCAGCAGCAAGCGCACAATCTCCACCCGATTGAACATGGCCGCAATCATCAGCGCCGTCTTGCCGTTCGGCCCGGCGCCATTCACTTCGGCGCCGCTGTCGAGCAGCAGCGTCGTCACCGCCAGATCGCCCTTGAAGGCAGCCCCTGCCAGCGGCGTCTGGCCGGCATCGTTCAGCAGTTCGGGATCGGCGCCGTGTTCGAGCAGCACGCGGGCGGCATCGGCGTGGCCGTGGTAGCAGGCCAGCATCAGCAGGCTGTCGCCGCGCTCGTTGCGCAGATTCGGCGGCAAGCCCTGATCCAGCAGCGTCGCCAGCTCACCCGCTTCGCCAACGCGCGCGTGCTGGAACACGCGGCGCACGAAAGCGAGGGTGGCCTCATCGAGCTCGCTGGCCTCGGGCGAGCGTGACGGTTCCTGGGCGTGCATCGGGTTCTCCTGTTCAGTATGAGAACCCCATTACATCACAGGCGTGCACTCCGCGTCGCCGCAGCTCACCTGGCCGGTGTGGCGGTACGCGCCGGCGCAGCGGCAGCACGCAGCAGCGGGTAGGGATTGATGGCGCCGCCGCTTTCGTAGATCCCGTAGTGCAGGTGCGGCGGCGTACCGGCGGCGTTGCCGGTGGTGCCGACGTAGCCGAGGATGGTGCCGGGGCGGACGCGCTGGCCGTTTTCGATGTCGGCGTAGCTGTCCAGGTGGGCATAGTAATGACGCTGCCCGCCCGGCCCGAGCACCCAGACCACCTGGCCACCCAGGTTGTTGGTGCTCACGCGCAGCACCACGCCCTCGGTCGACGAGACCACGGCGGTGCCGCGTTTGGCAAAGATGTCGATGCCCTCGTGTTTGCGGCCACCGCTGCGTGCGCCGCCCCAGGTATCGCTCAGCGCACGCGGCGCGACACCACGCACCGGAACCGGCAATGTGGTCGGCACCGGTTGTGATGCAAGGCGCATCGCGTACAGGGCATTCTTGATATACGGCCCGAACAGCGCGTAGGCGCCGACGGCGAGGACGATCAACAGCAGGCTGCGCAGCAGTATTCGCATGGGCGTGGATGGGTTAAGGCACGGAAGTCACGATCGTGCGGACGCAAAGTTGCGCAGGCGGGCGGCATGTGCCGCGGCGCCTGCGCCGGTCGGAGTCATGGCGGCGTGGAGTGCCGCCGGAGCCTTATTGCTCCTTGCCCATCACGTCCTGGTCCAGACTGCGCTGCGGCTGCAGCGTGTCGGACTGCTGCGATCCGGATTGCCCGGATTGGGACTGCTGGGAACCCGACTGCTGGGAACCTTGCAGGCCGGAACTCGACTGCTGCGCGTCGGACCGTGGCGAACCACGCTGCTGCGCGCCTGATTGCTGCGACTGCTGCGACTGTGCGCTCTGCCGGTTGCCTGCTGCACCACGTGAGGCAGCGCCCGAGCGGCTGCTGCTGCCGAGTGCCGGGGTGACATCGTCGTCCAGTTCGGCCGACTGCATGTTGCCAGCGCGGTTGCCGCTGTCGCTGGCCGATGGCTTGCCGATGCCGCCGTCGCGCATACCGTTGTTCAGGTTGCCGACGGTGCCGGTGATGCCGGCACTGCTGGTGCCAACGCCGCTCAGTTCGTCGTAGCTACGGCCTTTCGTACCTTTACCCTTGTTTTCACCCATCGTCGCCTCCTGCTTCAAGTCTCGATGACTCGATGTTAGCGCGCTGACGGTGAGGGGCAATAGGATATCGCGTCCTACGCCTGTAGGAGCATTCGCACGGTCCCTCATCCGAATCCGACATCATTTTTATAAAGCCTGTGCTAGTCTTGCAATTTGGAAACCTTTTTACGAGGCGCGGCGTGCGGCAAGAGATCAAGGAATCGGTGATGGACGCGATCGGCAATACGCCGGTCGTGCGGCTCGGGCGCGTCTTTCCCGAGGCCCAGGTTGTGGCCAAGCTCGAATACATGAACCCGGGCGGCAGCATCAAGGACCGCATGGTGCGGCACATGCTGCGCAGTATGCCGCCGGGCACGGAGCGGGTGGTCGAAAGCTCGTCCGGCAACACCGGCGCCGCGCTGGCCATGGCCAGTGCCGTAGGCGGACTGGCATGCGACATCACCGTGCCGGCCGCCACCAGCTGCGAAAAAGTGCGGCGCATCCAGGCTTATGGCGCACGCGTGCACGTCTGCGCCGGCGAGGAATCCGATTACCACGCCGTTGCGCAAGACATTGCCCGTGACAGGGGCGCGTGGCAGCTGGACCAGTACTGTTCCGCGCTGAACCGCCAGGCGCATTACGCCGACACCGGCCCTGAACTGTGGCGCCAGCTGGCTGGCGAAATCGACGTGTTCGTCTGCGGAATCGGTTCGGGCGGCACGATTTCCGGCATCGGCCGCTACCTGAAGGAGCAGGACCCGGCGATCCGCGTGATCGGCGTCGAGCCTCTCCATTCGGCCTACCGCGAACGCGTGACCGACCACAAGCCGGCAGGCGAATTCGCCACCGTGATCGAAGGCGTCGGCAAGCGCCAGGCTTCGACCGCCTTCGACCCGGCTGTCGTCGACGACGTGGTGCAGGTGGCCGACGCCGACGCGCTGGCCTGGGTCCAGCGCCTGGCGCGCACGGAGGGCATCCTGGCGGGCGGGTCGAGCGGGTGTGTGTGCGCCGGCATCGCCATGCTGCTGCCGCGCCTGGGCAAGCTGCGCGTTGCCACCGTGTTTCCGGATTCCGGCGCGTTTTATCTGTCTAAATATTTCTAGTCTTTTGTTTAGCTTGGGTGACGCTGCTGTGGCGCCAACACAGCAGCGCGCGCACGATTGCGCGCGTCTTCCACTTTGCGCACCGCAGCGTGCTTTACTGGGCCGTACGGCATTACAATCCTCGCTCACACCGTGAAGGAATGCCATGTCCTATATGTTGTTGATTCAGGAGCCAGTCGGCCAGCGCGACACCCGCAGCGAGCCCGAGGGCCGCGCGCTGTACGAGCGCATGCTGCGCTTCGGCGACGCCTTGCGCGAGGAAGGCGTGCTGTTGGGGGCGCAGTCGCTGGCGCCGCTGTCGAGCGCGGCGCGCGTGCGGGTCGATGGCGGCAAGGCGCGCATTCTGGACGGGCCCTTTGCGGAAGCCAAGGAAATGATCGGCGGCTTTTTCCACGTGAATGTGGCGACGCGCGACGAGGCGCTGGCCCTGGCTGCGCGCTGCCCGGCGGCCGAGTGGGCCACGGTCGAGGTGCGCGCGCTGGCGCCTTGTTACGAGCGCTGACGGTGTTCTGAGATTTTTTTGCCTGGCGTGTCGATTCGCGGCGCGCCCGTTCGTCGTGTTGGTGGAAACCGGATTCCGCGGGGCGTGCGCCCTGGGGCCGGTCCTTGTCAACCCACAGGAGAACGACCATGCGCTTCATGATCATCATCAAGTCCAGCCCTGAATCCGAGACCGGCATCATGCCGAACGACACCCTGTTCAATGCCATGGCCGACTACCACGGCGAACTCTGCCGCGCCGGCGTCCTGCTCGACGCCAGCGGCCTGCATGCAAGTAGCCGCGGCTGGCGCATCCGCTTCGACGGCAAGGATCGCGTCGTCACCGACGGCCCGTTTACCGAAACCAAGGAACTGATCGCCGGCTTCACCATTATCCAGGTGCGTTCGCGTGAGGAAGCCATGGAATGGGCGCGCCGCTACCCGAATCCGCGCGGCGAGGGCATGGACGCCGAAATCGAAGTACGCCAGATGATCGAGCTCGCGGATTTTCCGGAGTCCCCGGCCATCGAACGCTTCCGCGCGATGGAAGCTGCCCAGACGCAACATTGACCATCTTCCGGCCACACCAGAAAGGACTGTCCCATGCACAAGCAAATCTTCGTCAACCTGCCGGTGAAAAACATTGGCGAGACCCGTGAATTCTTCGCCAGCCTCGGCTTCGGCTTCAACCCGCAGTTCAGCAACGACCAGGCCCTGTGCATGGTCATCGGCGAGAACATCTACGCCATGCTCCTGCTCGATAGCTATTTTCAGACCTTTACCAAAAAGCCGGTCGCCGATGCGCACGCCGCCACCGAGGTGCTGACCTGCCTGTCCTGC